>Ga0315902_10005348_pt1 | contig 18153 bp, 23 predicted proteins | sample LakEriMetagenome_9_FD_203523 | JGI IMG/M metagenome (GOLD analysis project Ga0315902, IMG submission 203523) | Freshwater fungal communities from buoy surface, Lake Erie, Ohio, United States - Buoy 12 MA117 | ecosystem: Environmental > Aquatic > Freshwater > Lake > Lake biofilm | place: USA... | reverse complement strand
TTTCATATTTGAAAGGTAATTCGTGTTTAGATAAAATTTCTTTATATTCTTCTTTATCATCTAAAGCTTCATACGTCTTCAATTTCTCATCAAATTCCTCGTCAATCAAATACCTTTCGTATGTTTGTTTAAATTTTTCTACAGTGTCTCTCAATACACCATTTAATTCAATACCGATTTTCATTCTTCGTATCTTTTTAAAAGTTTACTAATTAATGGATTTCTAACAACATCTTTATCTGAAAATTCAAATACTCCAACATCGTCAATACTCTTGAATCGTTGAAGTGCATCCCACAATCCTGATTGACGTTTATCTTTGTATCTGTCTGTTTGTTCCAAATCCCCTGATATGAAAAATTTAGAATTATAACCAATCCTTGTCAATAATAATTTCATCTGATTCGGTGTTGCATTTTGTGCTTCCTCGAAAATCAAAATTGTATTGTCGATATTCATACCTCTCATGTAGGCTAAAGCGAACACTTCGATGATTTCTGCCTCTTTAAGTTTTTCTCTTGCTTCTTTACCAACAATCTTATTTAGTAGGTAATAAGAAGGGAAAATATAAGGGTCTAATTTTTCCTCTACGTTTCCTGGTAATGAACCTAATTTTTCTTCAGCCTCAACTGCAGGACGAACAATTACTAACTTTTCGTATGAATTAGTTGGGTCTAAAAGTAAATCAACCGCCGCTTTCATGGAGATATAACTTTTACCAACACCAGCCGGACCCGAACACAAGACAATTTGGTTATTTGTTAATAATTCGTAATATGTCTTTTGACTTTCGGTAAGAAATTTATTTCTAATTTTTTTTGTTACCAAAGAATTAATATAATCTTTTTTTGACATTTTCCTTTCAACAGGTTCAGGTTTCGGAGTATTCTGTTTTTTTCTTTGCGTCATTTCTTAAATTGTTGTTACACCCTTTTTTTGTACTACAATAGTTGCACACTTTTGAGCGAAAATAATTGATTCAATAATATTTTTAGTCCTAACGTATTCGAGGACCAATGATGATATAAAAGTATCTCCAGCACCAGAAACATCTTTGATTTGTACCTTTTCAACAGGATATTCTACACCGTTATATTTACAACCATCACTAGACTTTGTTATTATTAATTTATCTTCCAAATTTAAATCTTTAATATTAAATTCGGTACGTTCATACTCAACGTGATTTATTTTAATGAACGAAGCCTCAGAGCACCATGTGTCTAATATTTTTTTTGTGTCAATAAAAACATTTTTATTATTATTACAAATATATTCTATATCTTCTTCATCAAGAAAACCCTTATCGTAATCACTTATTATTATCGCATCTACTTTAGTACCATTATAGACGTTGTTATTGAGACTCAATAAATCAAGTTTATCAATTCTTTTTACTTTGTCATTTTCATCAACTCTAATTAAAATTTGGTTGCTCCTTTCATCTACAAATCTATTTTTTAAAATAGTTTCTTTATTTGTTAATAATTGTACTCCCGCACCAATTGCTCTTATGTTGTCAACAACATTACCAGCCATACCATTATTTTCGGTGTAATATAAAGGATTGATAATAGGTATAGGGGCCTCTGGCGCCAATCTTGTGACTTTGCCATATGTAAATCTATCCACACATGAATCACCCACAACGAGTATGTTTAATTTTTTATAAAGAGTTTTATCTATCATAATTAAATTATGTTACTATAATAGTTTATTGTTTTATTAATTCAATGAATTTATTAAATCCCAATTTACAATTTTCCAACCAATTGTTGAAGTTACCGTCATCAGACACCCATTTATACGATGAAAACTTAATTTTATATTTTTTTGCTACCATAGCGTAACTATAACACTCCATATCGAATAATGAAGATTTCTGAATCATGTTCATATATTCTTGCGAATATTTATTCTTGAACTTTTCATCGAAAAAGTAGTCTGTTGTAAAGCATGAAATTTTGGAATCTTTATTCAATTTAATTATTGAGCTAGATTCATTTGGATAATTCCCGTATTCACAAATTGGCCTTAAATCTATGTCTTGATAGACTTCGCCTACTTTTAACAACTCACCTACTTTATGTTTCATTGAGCCACATGACCCTATGTTTGTGATGTTGTCGTACCCCTCTTTTATCAGTTCAGTCATGTGTATTGCGGCATTTATTTTACCTATACCACAGTAGAATATCGGGTCCCCTAAAATGTCGCTAACACCGTTTGTCTCCTCCTTCAAAGCGACTATGTAGCATTTTTTCATTTCAAACAAAATTAGAATTTTTATCCCTTTCGGAAAGTATAGGTTTTTCTATTGGCCATTTAATATCCAAAATAGGGTCATCCCATCTTACCGAGAATTGGTCGTCTACATCTGGATATTCCCCATCAAATGACCATTTATAGTGGAATACACATTCATCACTTAAAACTAAATGACCATTTAAAAACATAGGTGGTACAAGTACCGACTTTTTATTTTCCGAAGTCAAAAGATGAAATTCATTTTTCAAAAAGGATTCAGAATTTTGTCTATAATCAACTGTGCACAATAAAAATTCACCATATAGGCAAGTAATAAGTTTCCATGATTTATTATCACCGTGTAACCCCCTCAAAACATTTTTTTTTGATTTTGCAACCTTATCTAAGTTGAATTTCAATTTGGGTTCAAATACACTTTCGTCCCATATAGTCCAAAGGTCTCCACGCAAATCTGAAAAGTGTGAATTGTTGAAAACAGCAACTTTATCCATCATCAGAAATTGTTCAAAACATCAAGTAGATTATCAATTTTGTAGGTTTCTAAAGTTGGATAGTTACCTATATACCAGCTAAAATTGTGTACGTAGTCGATATTTTTAAATTCTTCGTAGTTGATATTGAAATTTTGTTTTATGAATGGCTGCCTAAGTTGGTTTCCGCCCCCCGACAAACCTCTTCTGAATTCTATACCATTATCCCTAAGGATGTTTTCCAGTCTATTTCTATTTTCAAAATTTCCGTTTTTTAGTATAACTATAAAAGCATAATTACATTGACCATCTAACTCCAAATTGGTAATGAATTTATCAGAGTTTAACTTAGACATAAAATATAAAAAATTTGATTTTCTGATATCGTTGTTTGAGTCTAATCTATCTATTTGAGACAGTCCCAAAACCGCATTTATTTCCGTACTTCTAAAATTGTGAGATGGTCTTAAAAATATAAAATCACTATTAAGTTCAGGGTTTTCACTGATAATTTGGTTTTTCAAGTTTTCATCTGTCATTTCTCTAATCATCCCATGTGACCTTAACGCTCTACAAACTTGATAAAAATATTCGTCATCGGTGCAAATCATTCCACCTTCTATTGTTGACAAGTGGTGTGCAAAATAAAAACTAAAATTACTTGCAAAACCATAAGAACCCACTTTTCTATTTTTAAAGGTTGTGCCGTGTGACTCACAGACATCTTCTATCAATAAAATATTATTATCTTCACATAGTTGGATTAACTCATCTGTCAACCCATTTATTCCTAAGACATGTGTAAGAAAAATTGCTTTGGTATCTTTTGATATTAGGGATTTCAAATGATTTAAGTCGAAAGATAAATTTTTGAGGTTTATATCACAAAAAACAGGTTTCATACCACTAAAAATTACCGCTGAAACGTCAGAAATCCAAGTGAGTGGAGGTAATATTATTTCTCCATGGCCGTATATATAATTTAAAGCAAGGAGGGTCAATTCATTTGCAGACGCTCCAGAATTTAACATAAGGCTGTATTTAACACCCAACCATTCGGACCACTTTTTTTCGAATTCCAAGACCTTAGGACCATTAGTAAGTTTTGGTATATTTTCCTGACTAAGAAAGTCTATCACTGATTGAACATCTTCCTTTGTGATGTTATCATCCATTAATGGTAAATCAAATTTTCTCATAATTGAATCAAATATAATTTTTATATCCTGAAATATAGTTTTTTATTAACTTTTTGAAGACATTTTCGTCGTAATCGTCATTTGACTTATCACACTGCGAATTAAATGTTATCATATTATACTCGGAAATTTCTATAGTGGTTTCCCCTTCTTGTGACATCCAATATCCTAACCAATTATCAGGATAATGATGCCTAAACTCGGGATGATAGATATATCCACCCATGTAGTTTTCAACAGTATTTCTTTCGAACACTGGATATCTAGCGATAATACCCTGAACATTTGTATAGTCTGGAAGTGGACAAGAACTGTGGTGATTGGTGGGTAAACAAACTATTTTGAATTTTTTATTACTGAATAACTCAGATTTTAAAATCTCGATTACTTTTGGTGAATCCAAATCAAAAAAGTGGTCATCGGAACACAAAATAATATAATCTCCGTTAGATTTTTTGTACCCCAAATTGTATGCACCAACACAACCACGATTATTGTGGTTTTCTTCTATATATGTAACATTTTCACCTTGTATGTAATTTGGACTTACAACAATGATTTCATGTTTTTTTTCCCCAAAATTTAATGAGTTTATGTTTTCTATTACCCTATTGGAAAAATCATTATGGTTCCTATTAGATGGTAGAATGAAGCTGATGTCTATTTTTTTCATTTTCTTTTGAAGAATCTATAATATTTAAATATAAATTTTTTGCTTGTTGTTCGACCAAAGTGAAATAATATTCATTTTGCGGATTTTTTATACCATCCATTTCCATATTATTAAAGGATTGCCCAAACCCCGATGTACCGTCTGAAGGATTTCTTAAATAGAAATTAGGTACAGTTCTCCAAATATCTATATCATATTTTTCATATAACAGAATAGTAAGTAAAGATTTCCAATTGTCGGCATTACATTGCCAACCAAAATTTTGTAGTACTTCTAAACATTTAACTGAAAAACATGGTAAACTCACCCCTTCATTATGTTTCCAAACAGACATGACGTTTTTTTCCCTCCATCTATTTTTATACTGCTCAACCTTTGGTCTATTAGACCCGACAAAACAAAATTCATCATTTATGTTTAATATATCATCTAAAAAACCTTTCCTATTGAAAGTAAAATCGTCTGAACATAATAATACAAATCTTGATTGTAAACTCCTTTGGCTGAATAAATAAAAGTGGTCTAAGTGGATTGAATGTCTACCCTCACCTCTAGACCAAACAAATTTTTTTATATTCAATTGAAACTTAGAAAAAAAAGTTTCACTTGGTTGGGAATCGTCATCAGTATCGTATTTTATCAGTATTTCACAGTTAGTTTTATTACCACCACATGAAATCAAGCTGTTCAAAAAGTTACTGATGTTACTATCTTTATTTCCTTGAACTCTAGAGGTTAGAATTAATGTTACCATATTTAGAATATTATTATAGTTTTGTTTATATTGTCGTAATTGAAATCATCTTGTGACCTATACAGATATTTTTTTATAAATTTTTTTAAATCATCGTTTTTACATATATAATTCTCATCAAAACATTCTTTTTTATGTAGTTTTATGTTTCTTATTTCTTCGTATCCGAACCCACAATTTGTACCTTCTTCGAATGAAACTATTTCTTTCATTGTGAAAGGTGGATATACATCGTCCCATGTTCCGTGTGGTGCTTTGAATCCTGAAGAATGCCCGTCTAATCCGTCACCGTCATTTGGTTGACCGTCAGGAACAACAAAGGCGTGGTGAACTCTTACTTTTGAGGTGACAATCCATTGTTTTTTTATTGCTGAATTTACAAAAGAAAACACTGATTCGGTACAGTAAGACCTGAATATGTCAGGTAATACATTACCATATTCCTCAAAAATTTTATTGCTAAAAATTTGACAATGTAAGTTGCAGGCCTTTCCAATTGGTACTAATAGGTTCTCACTTAAAATAGGTCTAGAATATTCATCTTTACCAAACCAACACCAACCAAAATCATTATCAACCTGAGAACTGACCATACCATAATTACCTGATTCAAATTCTGAGAATAAAAGTCCTAACTGATTGTTATCTGTAAATTTTATACCCGAATCCAAATATAAAAAACCATCAAACTCACCATAATGCTTAATGCATTCTCTGACTGTGTCATTGAACGTTATATTTACGGGTAACGTTTCGTTTATTCTATTCACAAAATCTATTTTACAATTTTTCATTACTTTTTCAATGTGCTCATCTTTGTTAAGACAAGAAGACAGGGCTAATATGTAATTATTGTAGTTTTGACTTTCAATTGACTTTATGGCCGATATGTAATAATCGGAATTGTCTTTACCTGATATTCCACAAGTATTATATACTACTAAATATTTTTTTTTCATTTATTTATTCTTGTTAAGATAGAAAAATTCTAACTCATCTATCGAATTTATTATTTCATTATGGTTATAGTAATTATAATTCAAATTTTTAATCAAATCAAATAAAACAAGTGTTTCGTGTAAATCATATTTTGTTTCCGAGTTTCTACCAGCCCAATCGTTCAGAGTTATTGAACTGCATTCAATAGTAGGTTCTCCGATGAAACCCAAATAAATTGCTAAATAATTATCCGCAGCATGGTGTATAAAATGTGGATGAAATATTTTTTTTCCTAAAAGATTGTATGTATTTCTATCCATCACTGGGAATTTGACAATATAAAATCTATCATGTGGCAAAAATTCGCCGGTTATTGGATTTGCAACACCTGTTGGTACAAGTTCCGGAGGAAGTTGACCGTGTCTTGTAGTAATAGCCAAAGAACAAATTTTATATTTCCTATCACTGAAAGTGTCTGAATTCAAAAATCCCTTGATAGTAAATAAATTATCTGAAGGCAAGTAATCATCGACTAGAACACAAATAACATCACCATTGGATTGTTCTGCCAAAAAATTTATCGGTTTTACAGAACCTTTATTTTCTTCATCCAAGAAAAACTTCACATTATCATAATCATGGTAAGTACTTGTCGTAGATACTAAAATTTCAAACGACAATCCTAAACTATCCATATTTTTTATCGCATCAATTGTTCTATTCAAATATTGGTCATGCGGTCTATTTGTCGGTATCAAAAAAGATATATCAACTTTATTTTTCATTATAGTAATCTCCCCATTCAACTAAAATAGTTGGTTTATTATCAGTTCTTTCATATGCATATTTATACGACTCAAAGATTTGATATGGCTCATCCAATCTTATAATATCGATAAAATCACACATCGCTTTGAATCCTGCGGTGAAATCTCCTACATGTTGATGTTGTGGGTGTAACGGTCTTTGAGACCCGATAGATGTTCTGATGATAATTTTAGGGGTATATCCACCATTAGACATAAGTTTTACTTTGTCAATATGATTAACAATTTGATTCGCGGCTAACAAAAGGAAATTCCATCTAGGATATATTGATATAGGGACAGTCCCATTCAAAGACATACCGAAACTTAATCCCATTTGCATGTCTTCATTTACTGGCATTTCTAAAAGTTTTGTTCTATCAACATCCTTAAGAGTGTTTGTGATTGCGGTACCTGGATATTCAACAGCTTGACCCAAAAATAAAGTATCCTTTTTTTGGGAAAGCCAATCCATAGATTTTTTCAATTCATCGAAATATTTCATATTTTTTCTTTTTGTTTAAAATTGTATTCTTTTTCCAGCACCTGCATGAGGATACTTAGTTTCATATTCATAGTATATAATTTTTCTTTTTTCATGTTTGAAAAAAGGTTCATTATTCTTCCAAACTTCATTTGTAACAGTACAAACTGATTTATTATTGTTTTCAATAACAAAAGTTATTGGTAAATCGTAGTTAACTGAATATTTCCAATTTTCGAAAAAGGCACCAGTCTCCGAAGACATATCACCAACGAAACACCAAACGTGATTTTTTTGTTTTTTTCTTTTAATATCCAACGCAACTCCTGTTGCAATTGGAATACTTCCAGTGACAATTGCTGAGGAATATATATTATATTCAGGATAACATAATGTAATAGATTTACCTTCTAAAATGTCTTTGATTAATGTGTCCTGAGGCACACCCTTCAATAGACACTGATAATGGGACCTCCAAGTGCAAAAAATCCAATCATCATCATTTACTTTATTGAAAATCTCAATCATTTGTATTTCATTTCCATCGTATAAATGTACCGGTGATTTGATTTGGCCGTCATTGAAATAGTTAGCGATTTTTGTTTCGAATTGAACTAATTCATTTTGTGTATATTTTTTCATTTATGTAAAAATTCTAAGATTTTTTTCAGGTTGTTTATGTGATTTTTTCTATTATGGTTGACATTAAAATAATTTAAAGTGTTTTTTCTTAGAATCAGTAATTTATTTCTGTCTTTTATTAAATTTATTATTTTGTGGACATCTGTATAGTTAATACTATTCATACTATTACAAAATTCATCAAACCCCCATCCGTTCGAAACTATACATGGTATACCAAAAGACATGGCATAGGTCAATGAAACGGAATGTACTTGTTTCGCTGGTAATAAAAATAAATCACAATTATAATATATTTCATCCAATTCACTTTCACTTAAGTACGAGTTTATTATTTTGACATTATTCGGATAGTGTTCAAAACATTTCAAGTGTTGATTGGTCTTGATATATAAAACAATATTCAATCCTACACTCAATAAATGGTTGATTAAATCATCGATTTCGTTACCTCCACGATTTACAAAATTACTGTTGTTATAATCTTGCCAACTTCCCCACGCCACTAAATTTATTGGTCTATCGGTATTGATTAATGAGTCAAAATTTTTGATGATTAAGTCATTTTCTTTTTCTTTAGAAGATAGTGGTAAGTGAAATGTTTCGAATCCAAAGGTTTCAGATATTGTTGAGCAAGTTTTTTTTATATGACTTATGAATCCTAAGTAATTTTCATTATGGATAATGTTTGGATTATTAAATGTGCTAATTTCCTCGGCATACAGAATAAATGGTTTTGAATACAAATTTGAGTCTTTGTAAAAAGGGTTGTTCATACCCATATATGGGTCGTCTAAACCAATAATATTAATATCTTTTGTTACATCACAACTAATCTCTCTGAGTATTTCGTATAGTGTGTGATTATGTTTCAAGGCTTTGACATCCATCTTATTATATTACTTCAGTATTAGTCTTTCAAGTTTAATTTTAACCATATCTTTTATATTATCAACGGCAAGTTGACCGAATTTATTTCTTATTTTATTGAGAAAATTTTCGTTGGTATGGTATTCATAATACGATTCATCCCTGAATTTTAGAATTTCTTTCGCACTTAAGGTTTCAGTGGGTAAAGGTAGAGTTTCATATGAATGAAAAGAATATCCTTCGTATGTTGTAGGTAATGGAGTTTTATTTTTTATTGCGTCTTTATATAATTTACTTCCAGGTAACGCCATAGCTGCGTACGCGTTCCATCCAAATGTACATAACTCCTTTGATAATTCTAATGTTTTTTTCATACTTTCCATTGTATCCCCCGGTAAACCAAAAATATAATTAGCCATAACCTCAATATCCGCATTATGTACCTGTTCAATTACTTTTTGTATATCAACGTCCTCAAACTTACCTTTAGACACTTCTAAACGAACTGTTTTGTCCCCACTCTCAATTCCCAAAGCTAACCATTTAATTCCCGCCTCTCTAACTAATTTGAGTAAATCGGGTCTACGAACAGTGTCGACCCTAGAGTATGCCCACATTCTTAAGAATTTACCATACCCACGCTCCTTTAACATTTCACATAATGGTACGTAGTATTTACGATTTAATAAAAACATTTCATCAGTAATTTTTATTGTATGTACACCTAAATTTACAAGTTTATCAAATTCTTTAATAATGAACTCAGGTGACCAAAATCTCATAGAGCTGTAATTACCGGCAACACCGATTTCATCGTTATCATTCCTATTCAAAATATTAATCATACAAAAATCACAACCAAATTGACACCCTAATGATGTTTGAATTGCTGCGTAAGGACTTCTTTTTTCTTGGTCATATTCTGCATGCCACATGGGTGCTCGGTATAAATCTAATGGTTTAGTTTTAAATGGTAATAAGTCCCAAGCATAACCTGGTAAATCAGTATCCATCATTTCGTTAGGAACAATTTTTTCAGGTGGATTCATAATAATCTTATCACCCTCTCGCCTAACAATACCTTTAATTTTTTTTATACTGTCATTATTAATTTCATTTAATGCTAAGACATTCCTTAGGGCGTATACTCCTTCATTGGTAAAACCAAAATCTATACTTTTTTCATCTTCAAGACATTTTACAGGTAACGCTTGTATATATGAACCAACATAACATATTGGTATTTCTAAATTATTACTTTTAAGGAAGTTAGATAAAAAGGTTGCCCCACCCATATTAACAGTACCAGCATTTACATTTTGCCCATACACAACGAAACATAGTAATTTTGGTTTTATTGTATTGATTCTTTCTAAAACTTCATCGTTTGTTAACTTTTCGGCGTTAACATCGATTAAGGAGACCGAAAAACCAATAGAACGACATGATTCTGCTAATAATAGAGCCCAAGTTGGGGGTTCAATTGATGAATATTTATTGGATAGTTTTTGGTAGATACCATTCGAATTTCCTGGTGAAATAAACAATACATCCATTTTTTACAAATTTGTGAAATTTTTATTTATGAAATTACCAATCATTTTATATGACGAAATTAGTTGTTTGATACCGTAATCTAAATCATAATCAGGTAACCATCCTTTTGATTCCAATTTATCATTAGAAACAATATAATTTCTTTTATCAAAATCTTCTTTGAAGTTGTCTTCTTTTATGACTAAACCAGGTACATGTTCTTTGATTTTATTAGCCAATTCTAACTTACTCAAATTTGCTGACGACAAACCAACATTGAAAGCCTGACCGTTACACTCTTCATAATTGTTAATTATGAATTCGAAGGTTTTAGCTATATCTTGGACATGAATGTAATTACGTTTGAAATTAGATTCAAATAAAACTAAATAACCATCGGTGATACTTTTATACACGAAATCATTCACTAATAAGTCCATTCTCATCCTCGGCGAAACGCCGAACACAGTTGCTAATCTGAGAGCAACACCATTTTTTGACTTTAGTAGTAAGTTTTCAGCGTCGCATTTTGTTCTAGCATAATGAGATATTGGTTTAAAGGGACTATCTTCCGTTATAATATTTTCAGATGAACCATATTGACTATTAGTGTTTGGTAGTATTAACTTTTGTTTTTTGTCTAAAATACCAACAATATTTGCGATTTGAGTGTAATTTATTTCTGTAGCCAACTCTGGATTTTTTTTACAGGCTGGCATACCTACTATTGCCGCTAATGGTATGATGACATCATGGGACCTAACTAAATCTTGTAATAAAATTTTGTCTCTAACGTCACCTAATATAAAATTAAAATTATCATATTTGAATAAATGTAATAATGAATTTTGTTTGAACATTAAATTGTCCAATACGGTCACGTAGAAACCTTTATTGAGAAGTAATTCCGTAAGTGTTGACCCGAGATATCCTGCTCCTCCTGTTATTAATACTTTTTCCATACTTATTTATTTATTTTTGACTGTCTCCTTTATAAACTCTATAAGAGTCAGAGTCTGAATGAGTTGTTGATACTTCGAATATTATTCCTCCGTTTAGTGATTCCAATTGGTGTGGTTGACCAGGTCTTTGCCTCACAATGTCGCCTGGTTTTAAATCTAGTTCGATGATTTCTGCCGTTTCTGTGTCAATCCATCTGTAGATAAAATTTCCACTTTGCACATACCATGTTTCATCTTTTATTAAATGATAGTGCATACTGAACTTACATTTTTCTTTGAAGACTAATAATTTTCCACAATATTTTTCATTGTTTTCTATAATCAATTCTTCTCCCCACCCTTTGGGTATTGTACATCCATTACATATTGTAGGTTTTTCCATAGTTCAAAATTTTTGAGGTACTGAATCCGTCTAACTTTTCAAAAAATAATATATTTTTTATGTATTGTGAACCTATAATTTTTTTATTTGAATAGTCATTACCAACTACCATAAAATCAGGGGATTCTATTTTGATTATATTTTCGAGTTCTTCATCCGTGTTGAACACATTTACTCTTGAGACATATCTCAAAGACTCCAAAAAAAATTTTCTATCTTGTTGATTGTTAAACGGTCTATTGTTACCTTTCATACTTTTTATTCTTTCGTCAGAGTCTATACCTACAGTAACTTTTCCTACCGACGAGGCGTACTCCAACAATTTGATATGTCCTATGTGTAAAACGTCAAAAGAACCGTTCACCCAAACCTTTACCATGATATTTCCCAATCTTTGAAATCGGCAGCTAAACAGTCGATTTTGTAATCTTTCCTTCCGCCATTAATTTCTTGTATTTTATTTTTAGCGGTGTTTCTTATACCGTTCAGACCATGAGTTAGTTCAAGGTTATTACCATCTTTAATACCTCTTCTATAGTTGGTTTCATTGTGCCATATATGAAGGTTCATTTGTGATAAAACCACCACTGCTCTTATTGTTTCTGAATCAACTACTGTTGATTTTTCGTCTAATAATAACTGAATATCATGTAAAATGTCCTTTATTTCTTTTGAATATTCTGATTTGTGTTCAGAAATAAAGACTTCTTTTAGTTGTACGATAGATAGTCTATCAATTAATTCGCTTAAAGTCGGTAGATATTTTCTTTCCATGTTTTTATAATTCAAAATTTATATTTTTTCTTTTTAGATACAATGATTGGTCAAAGTTGAAGTTGTCAAGATTTTCTTTGTGTACGAAATCACGCTCACCGTAACCCCAGTCGGGGTGTTGGTGTTCTATAATAACTTCATCAAAATAAACAACCCTGTCCAAAATTCTAGAGACATCCATAAACTCAACATCCGCCCAGCAAGATTTATACCCCTCGTATTGAATGTACCCAAATCTATCAAAATATTTTTTTCCTACTATTGGTAGTGTATTTAAATTCTGTTTTTGGTGACCGTCACTGAAGTGTAAAACACCATCTGTGTCAGGAAAATGTGTTGACATTTTATTACGTAATATAGTATCCCAACCATAAACTAAAGGAACTGTGTCGTCAGATGCTAAAACCAAAATATCCCAATCTGTATATTTTTCCAAATCACGGTTAGTTGCGTATAATTTGGAAGACGAATATCCAAAATCATAATTCAAATTTTGGTAAGACTTCAATCTAATTTCGGTCTCCGGCGTATTCATTATATTATCATCATTATCCATAGTAATAACAAAATGTGTTAAACTAATATTTTCACACAAAGAGTAAAATTTATCCAAAACTGTGAATAATTTTTCCTTTCTTTTTTTTGTAGGTAATTTGACAAGTATTTTCATAAGTTATTTATATAATAATATATTTTTTAATAAAGAGTAGTGTATAATGTTTTAATAGATTGTGTAACTTTTTTGCTGTCGTATTTTTCCAAATCATTAGGTACAACATGAAGTTTTTTTTGCAGTATGTTACCCATACTATCTACTTGATAAATCCAACTTGGTTTACCGCACATCCAACTTTCGATGGTTGTTCTTCCTAATAATATTCCTGCGGTTTCTGAACATTCGTGAATATATCGGTCAACTTCCGGTGTTGCCTCGAAATGTTTGACGTGTTTCTTTTTTAAAATATCATTTAAGTAATTGGATTTATTTTCACCAACCAACCATAATTCTTTGTTTTCATTTTCTGAAGTTACTATTAAATCTCTGATAGTTTTTTCTCTCAAATAATCTATTGACCCCACGAACAATATATAATTTTTAGAATCCAAATTCTTTGGATAGAATCTGTCACTATCAACCGGATTATATATAATGTCGATTAGATTTTCATCAATACCAAATGAATTTACCATTTTTTCTTTAATTTCGGGTCTTATGGCAATGTATCTCTTGATTGATGGGTGTATTACAGGATTTTCCAAATCGATAACTTCAGAATGAATTGTTGATATTTTATTTATATTAGGATATAAAAAGTTTAATATATCAATTACTGGTTTGTGTTGACAATGTATGATGTCAAAATCCACTTCCGACATTTTATAATATTGATTTGGTTTGGATATTTCTTGACCATTTTCTGTTTTTATAGTCCATTTTCCATCGCCAAGTCTATATCCTGGTGCTTCCCTGATGTTTTTTACTTTTATCCCCAATTTTTCTGCTAATTTTACCAAAGGACCATTAGTTTCCGCTGCGATTATGGTTACTTCACAATTTGATTTAATAAGATTTTTTGACAATTCGTAAACATACATCTCCGAACCCGTAAATTTTTGGAAAAACAAACAACCTATTAAAACTTTAAGTTTATTCTTAGGGTCATACTTTACTCTTGTAGGTAGAATTGATTCATATTTTTGTGAGAATATTTGTCTGTTTTTTTCCCACTTTTCATTTGTCATACCGATAGACTTATGAGTGACTCTTACATTGAATATGGTTCCAACTTTGACACCATCTAAATGATTTTGAAAGGTAAATTCTACATCGTAGAAATGGAACCCTTCAACGGTTTCGTCAAACTTTTTTGATATTTTGTTTTTATCAATCGAAATAAATAAACCGTCAACTATTAAAGTTTCTTTTACTTCATTTTCTGAATTGTTAGAATATTTTGATTGCCATTTTTTTCCTTCATGTTCGTGGTTTACAACCCCAAACATTTTACTTCTATCTTCCCACCACTGACCAGATTTCGGCATATATGTACTACCTGCAACACCTAATATCCCATATTCGGGATTCTGTTCGAATGAACGTAAAAGTTGTTTACCCCATCTATTAGTGTCAAAATAAATGTCGTCATGACATAAAACCAAAATATTATTTGATGACTCTTCTATTATTTCATTGTAAACTTGAGACAAGGACTTTTCACCGTTGTTCACTTTCTCTATTACTTCAATACCCTTCAATCCACAGGATTGTTTAAGGTAGTTTTGGAATTTCGGATTTGGTGTTCTTGTACTATAACCTATTGTAATCATTCTTCGAATACTTCTATATTATGTGATTTGTTTACCAACTTGGACCATTTACCGTTATATCTTGTTGCTCTAACAATGTGATTATCAATCCAATGATAATTTCCCCCTCTTGGTTTATTAAAAATAATATTATGGTATTTAAAATTCCACTTTTCTAGCCACTGTTTTGTTACCAATTCGTGTTCGTTTGTTCTTGATGTAAAAAAAGTAATTACGTGTCCTTCCTTATACCAAGAATTAATCATATCAACAGAACCTTCAAATGGTTCTACAACTGACATTCTCTCGGGTTGCTCGTTAGGTACATCTTCAGTAATCGTACCATCAATATCAATTAAATAATTTTTTAACCCGAAGGCTAACTCAGGACTAACATTAGCGTCCCGTTGAACCAAAACCGTTTGCATTTCTATCTTTTTCTTCTATGTTATCAACCTCAGTTAAAATCATGGTATCTCCGTAAATTACATGTGCAAAAACCCCTTGAGCGATTTTCATACCTTTTGTAATTTTATATGGTTTTTGATTTGTATTGAAGATAATAATTTTTACTTCACCTGTGTATCCATTGTCTACAGTTCCTGGTGAATTTAAAACCATTAATCCATCTTTAATTGCCAAACCACTTTTACTTCTAACTTGTAATTCCAAACTTGGGGGTAAATCGAATCGTAACCCTGTTGGTATAAGTGCCCTCCCAAAAGGTTCCAACTCCACATCTTCGGTTGCATGAAAATCAAAACCAGAATCTGTACCATAGTTGTATTTAGGTAAAATTGCATCGGGATGAATTTTATTTATTTTCACAGCAACTTTCGATGTATTCTCTGTCATCATTTTTTCCAATTCATCTAAGTCCACACCGTAGTTTTGCCTTATGTTATCATAACTTAGTTCAATTTCGTCATCTGAGGTTGAATAATCTAAATCCTCTTCGTCATCTTCGATTCCTAATCTTTTTTGAAGTTCCTTCAAGGCATCCTCAATCTGTCTTATACTTTCTTTGTCAGTAATCATTTTAACTCTTTAAATTTTTTTATTACGTCAATTAATACTTTAACATCTTTTTCGCAGTATTCTGCAATTTGTTTCAACTTACCTTCTTCCCAATATGCATTATGAACTTTTTCACCAGTAATTTCTCCGTCCTTAGAGGTTGGTACATCCATAGACACACACATTAAATCAAGTGAACCTATTGATGTATATGAACCAAACTGCCAAAGTTCTTTTGTGTCAATCGCTTTGATTTCCCAAGGCTTGGTATCATAACTTGGTAAAATAGATGAGGGTAAAATTCCATTAATTACCATTCGTTTTGACAACATAGGAATATCAAAGTTCTTCAGATTGTGTCCACATAGGTAGAATCCTAATTTACCACATCTATCAAGTAACTTTTGAGTTTCTTTCAAAACATCATGTTCATTATCTGAAGAAAATGTTTGTGTTTTAATTTCTCCTTTGTCAGTAACAAATGAAACACTTACACAAACAACTTTTGCAAACTCAGGAACAAGTGCGGTTCTTTTTTGAAAGACATAATCAAAAGACTTTCCATCATCTTCGGGAAATCTTTTTTGAAACCAATCAAAGTAGTTAGAAAACTGTTCAGCTAATAAAGGGTACTTTTCCTTACAACTTTGGTAGTCTTTTGATACTCCTACTGTTTCAATATCAAGAAACAAAATTTTCGTTAAGGGTATGTTGAGCATTATTTTTTTTATCTACAATTAATTTATACCACTCGGCTCTTGCCTTTGTTACGTTTCTCAAATCGTATGTATCTTTTACAGTTTCATACAATCGTTCGCCCAAATCTACAATCATATTTGGATTATCAATCAATTTTTTAATGTTTTTTGCCCAATCACTATGATTTCTTGATTCAGGTACCAATAGTGCGTTTCCATCTGTGAATTGACCGTTCTTAAGTGCGTGTTTCAAATCTATAGTGTAAGGACCAACTTCTGATGCAATTAACGCCTTTTTATAGAATCCCGCTTCAATAACTTTTAGTTGAGATTTGACTATATTAAACATATGACTCTTAATCGGAGCAATTGAGATGTCAAATTTAGAATAATTTCTTGCATATTGTGTGATATGTTTTGTCCAAACCCTTCTATAATTTTCATTTTTCTCGTTTTCAAACGGTTCTTCCACAAACTTATCCAAGAAAATTTTATATTCAGGAGTGATGATTTGATACTTGTTTGTGAAAATTTCCTCGTACTTAGCCCACACAGTTTCATGTGGTTGGATTGGGCGTTGTTTTTGTTCACCTGTTTGTTTGTTAATTTCAGTGATGGTTCCTCTTGTGTCAAAACCACAAACAACATATTGGATTTTATCTTGTATTGGTGATAATTTAGAGACCATGCCATCTAACAACATCAAGTCGTGCAAGTGAGAAGAACCTCCTAACCAACCAATTCTTATCTTATCAGACTTTTCTGTTGGTTCGTTAAATTGTGGTTCAGATGGGTCAATCGCATTTGGGAAAATCTCAATATTTTTATTAATCTTCTTTAACTCTTTTGCGAAGATAGATGTCGTTGTTGTTACGTAATCAGGATGTTTAAGATTCTCAACTATTTTTTCGTTAATTTTATTTTGACGAATAATATCGTGAATAGGGTGTTCTTTACCTGGCATCCAATAATCGTCGATATCGATAATTGTTATGATACCCAAAGATTTTAACATCCTTACGATATTTGGTGTGTGTTCGTATTGATTACCGATGTTACGATGAATATGAACAATCTGATATTGTTTCCAATAATTTATATCATTAATTCGTGGTTCATAGTCAATATCCACATGAAAATCATTAGGATACATATTTTGTAACATTACGTGGGGGTCAACAGACCTAAATTTGCCCACGCCAGTTTTATCTGAGGGGAGCACTAATACTTTAATTTTTTCGCTCATATATGATTTGATTTGTCAGAAATATAAAGATTCTATATCGGAATATCAACATACCCAAAACAAAAAACCCCAACTAATGTGTCGGGGTTTCTTCCTAAAAATAATACTAAAACTTAACTAACCTTT
>Ga0315902_10005347_pt1 | contig 18155 bp, 34 predicted proteins | sample LakEriMetagenome_9_FD_203523 | JGI IMG/M metagenome (GOLD analysis project Ga0315902, IMG submission 203523) | Freshwater fungal communities from buoy surface, Lake Erie, Ohio, United States - Buoy 12 MA117 | ecosystem: Environmental > Aquatic > Freshwater > Lake > Lake biofilm | place: USA... | reverse complement strand
GATCGAAAAGGAAATACAATGCGTTTGAGTAGATTGTGTTTATGGAAAGTTAAAAGCTAGGAGTACAAAACATAAGAACATATATTCACCCTAAATAAGAAAAAGAAAAAATATGATACTAACTGACAACATGAAACGAGTAATACTGTATATTCAGAAACAACGAATACCAGGACATGATGTATCACCCAACCTAGTAAATTGGATGGCGAATGAAATAGGGGTCACCAATCTAACGAGTGAACAGGTTGTGTATATAAGTGATAATTTTATCTAAATACTAGGCCTACAAAATCTATTAACGTATATTTAACCTAAATAAATAAGAACATATATGTACGAGATAGAAATATGTTACACAATATATCGACGAATGGAAAAACGAACATTCCAAACTCAAGAACAAAGAGACATATGGGTGAAGTGGTGGGAAAACAATCCAAATTGTCATTGGGTGAGAGTGTTATAGAGGTCACCATATATAGAGGTCACCATTAATATATAGATAGGGGTCACCATATAGAGGTCACCAATATAGTATATAGAGGCCACTAACAAGATATATGGATATCTGTATATACAAAGTGTGACAAACCAAAATATATCTGTATATAAGTAGATACAAATATATGGATATACAAAGAGTAGGTGACAGTGGGGTGGGTAGGTGAGGGGAGTGGAGGGGCGTGTTAGGTAACCCTCATTCACCGATAGCCAAACTCTCTTTACCCTATAACAAACTATATACATATATACTGCTAGGCCTACAACAAGAGCTCACCTATATTTAGAATGTACAAGAAAAACACAACTGAACATGAAAGACTACCAACTAGATGTACAGGAAAGAATTGAGTTTGGAATTAACCAACTAAAAGAACTCACCAAATGTGAAATAGAACTGTTAGAGGGAGAAAATTTAGAAGAAGCACAAATAGTAGAAGAATATATTGTTGAGCTTTGTGTTGAGCTTGATGTGTTGATTTTAGTAAGAAGTGTTTTGTTTGGAGTTCAGTTCTGAACATTTGAGAAAAAACATGTTTGGCTTACAAAGCTTAGTCACATATATTTAGATAAATAAAAAAAAGATATGATGTCAATTGAAAACGAAAACTTGAATACACCACAGAACCCGCCATTGCAGCAAACTGCTATTAGCTGCTGGGTGGCTTTCGATTGGAATAAGATTGAAACACGACCAACCGCTTACGGAAAGTATTTGATATGTAGAAAAGATGGCAAGATACATTGGGAAACTTGGAATGGTAGCGGTTGGGCTTACAATCACAATGAGATTAGATACTGGGCGGTCATTGTGCCACCTTGCAGCTAACGTTTTGCAGATTGCCGAAGGGCGTGATTTTAACCACTAAATTAAATATGAAGATATGAACTCAAATAAAACAACAAAAGTTGGCCGTCCAACTAATCCAAAAAGCAAACGCCAAATTAAGCTTACAGAGCGAGAACTTAAAAGAGAAGCAGGATTGCTCAAACGTGGTCGGCCAAGTGTTGAGGGTTCAAAACGTCAACAAGTTATAGCAGCTCGGGAGGCCAAGCGAGCAGCTGAAATTGAAGTGAAACGTGGTAGGCCTAAGAAAGTAGAAAGTGATATTGTTGAGTTAGAAAGAGCTTAGTAGAAAGAGGGGTCAGGCTATATATTTGGCCTACAAATAGGCTTCACATATATTTAGCATATAAAGAAATTAAAAACCAACAACATGAAAGAAGAAATCATCAAAACACTTGAACGCTCAATCCAATTCACAGATGAGCAGTTCCAAAAAGGAGAATACAACCACGCACACCTAATAGGGTACCTTCAGGGTACAATGAAATCAGTCATGAGTGTATTGGAAGATTATGAGGTGAAGCTTAAGAAAGGAAAATAGGCTTACAAAATAAGTTAACGTATATTTACTTTATAAGAAAAAACAAATAGTCAGGTGGCGGAATGGTAGACGCACTTATAGTTTAATGTTGGTTCGAGACTCACATATCCTAACCGTAGGATATAGCATATGAGGTTTAATGCAACTATAAGATTTGAGTGTACAATCAAATACAGGTTCGAATCCTGTCCTGACTACTTTTCATGGTTGGTTGGTTAAAGCAAATGGGCGTCGTGCAAGCGACGCCTTTTGCGACCTTGGATAGACCCGTTTTTAGAAACGTTGTTTGTATGTTTTACTGCTAGGCTTACAGAATGTTCTAACATATATTTAGAATATGAAAGAAAAGATAAACATATTTGTATGCTGTGGCTGCGGCACAGAGTATTTGTCAAGTGGAAAAACACCTCCTCCAGGCATACGTTGGAGCGATGGACATGTTTGTAATCCCAAACCATTGGCTGACAAGAAGAGCTAACATATATTTACTTCAAATAAAAATAACAACCACTATGAAAGAACAAATCGAAAACAAAAAACAAGAAATCGCTGAGCGAATTGAAGGATTAATCAGTTGGCTGTACATTAAGAAAGAACACTTCAACCGAGGTCTGATTAATGAGGAACAATTGAGCAACTGCTTGGATTACGCAGAAATGATTAATGAGGAAATTGAAGCAGAAATTGCGGTGTTAGAATTACTTGAGAGTGTGAGTATGAATTGATTGGATTACAAGAGTAAGTAACATATATTTAGTATATAAGAAAAATAAGTTAAACGTATAAAAATAAAGGTTATGTCAAAAGCAAAAACATCTAAAAAAGCAAAAGTAGAAGCACCAGCGAAAAAAGCTTCAGGTCGTCCATCAAACCCAGAATCGGCTCGCCAAAAACGAATTGCCGAACGTAACGCCAAGCGTGAAGCAGGATTGCTGAAGCGCGGTCGCCCAGCGGTTGAAGGTTCTAAGCGCCAAGCAGTATTGGCAGCACGTGAGGCAAAGAAAGCTGCGGGTATCGAGATTAAGCGTGGACGTCCAAAAGTTGAGAAGACTGAGGTAGCTGAATAAGAATTTCATAGTTGGTTGGTTTGGGAGTCAGTCCAAGTGATTGGCTGACTCCTTTTTCTAACATATGTTTATCAGGTACTAAAAAATATCAACCATGAGATCAAATGAAGGATTTATCGAAAACAGTTTAGGCTTTAAGGTGATACCTGATCACGAGGCCGCTCATGCACCAGTGAGGGAGCAAGAACCAGAGGAAATATGGTTCCTACTAACGCCTGAGGAAGAAGATGCCATATGGCAGACTATATTTGACCACATAAACGACTTAGAATGAGAACATTAATCATACATCCAGACGATAGAAGCACTGATTTTCTCAGAGGTATCTACTGTTATCTAAAAGATGCTACGGTGGTAGTGTCTGATGTCTCACAGACCAGGCTGCATAAGCTCATCCGCTCACATGATCAGATTGTGATGCTGGGTCACGGATCACCGAGCGGTCTGTTTAACGTAGCCAGAGTAGGCGACGGTACATTTGCTGTAGGACGTTCTGAGGTACCACTACTGCAGGACAAGCAATGCATCTTTATCTGGTGCCACGCAGACCAGTACGTCCGCAAGCACGGACTGCGAGGCCTGAGCAGCGGAATGTTCATCAGCGAGGTTAGTGAAGCACGATACTGCCAAGTATCAGGTAACCAGGAGCAGGTAGATCACTCCAACGAGGTATTCGCTCGAGCATTAGGTGCTGCACTTGCTGCACCAGGTACCTACCAGCAGGTCCTAGAACAGGTAACTTGCGAGTATGAGATCCTGATTGCTGAGAATGCGGTGGCAAAATATAATCTGGAGCGCTGGCAGCTGATAGGCTAATAAGAATGTCTAACGTATATTTACCTCATAAGAAAAAGATATGATATACAAACCAAAATATACTATCGCTGAGGCGATTCGCAAGATAGAGCGCGGCACACTCAAGCGAGTAACTTACCTGGTGCCTGAGGATGGCTCTGGTAGGACTTTCATCTACCGATTTGCAGGCGATACTGAGGACCGCTTCATTAGGCTCACGTGAGTGAGAGACATATATTTAGTCAAATAAAAAAATATATAATATATGAGACCAACTAAAGAACTAAAATCATTATTCCAAGAATTAGTAAACATAACTACTAAAGATACAGGTCGTAGGGACTGGGCCTTGATTAAGTGGAAATCAATAGCACCATTTAACCAGTTCAGGTTAATTGATTTAATGAAACACTAGGCCAACAGAACATACTAACATATATTTGGCTCATAATAAGAAACCAAAATCAAAATAATATGAAAATCATTAGCGCAATTTTGATCACCAGTTTAATCGGTACTGCACTTGTTAAGGCAGCTGAATACATGTTCGGAGTAACAAACGTGTTTATGTTTGCTGTGGCGGTAGTGGCCATAGTAGGATGTGTGATAGTGCCTATAATGCAAATCAATCAAAATCGAAAACCATAATAATCCAGCTTATGCTAAACCATGAACTCAAAATCACGTTGAGCGCTTTAATCACTATGATGATGATTGGCGTGTTGTTGAATGCTGTAGGACACTGGCTCTCATAGGCCGGTGACCTCTTGTGCGTGTATAATTTGTGAATATATATGTACGTACATGTAGTGTAGTCTATAAGTACCACGTGCGTTGATTTCCATATATCGGTACGTGTGGTGGGCAGGGAGGCTGGATGAATTTTTAGAGCTAGGATAACTTTTACACATCGATGCGTATATACTTATATATGTATATACAAACCCTAACCCAATTCAACCCCACCACTCCCACACCCACACCCCAAATTCCATTTTAACCCCTTTGGCCAAAAATCAAAAGTCCGCACCTCAAAAAGAAGTCAAAAATTTTACTATATGCAAATGTATATATGTATATATAAAATTTGGCCTACAAGAAGTTTATTCATATATTCAGTATATATAAAAACAAATAGATATGCCTCAGAAATCAAAAGTAAATGCACTTATGGCTGAACACAAATGTTCACGCACAAAAGCAAACAACATGCTCCGCAAACGCGCTAATGGCGATAAGGAAAAGGATGGCGTTCGAAAGAACAAACGTAAATCAATTGCACGATGAAACAAATTTTAGGGCTTTTCTTAAGCGCCCTAATATGGTACCTAATCATATCTTTCATGATGCTAGATTTAGATGTTACCAATTGGGGTTGGGTAGCAAGAATGTTTTTAATATTATTCACCTTAGTAACATACAAAAGTTACGAAAATGAAATACTCAAATGAGTATATATGTATATACGTAGGATAGTATAATGTAAGGTCCATTCGTCTAGGGGTTAGGACAGCAGATTTTCATTCTGTAAACAGGGGTTCGATTCCCCTATGGACTACTAAATATTTATAATTATGTCGAAAAATAGTGCTAAACAAAGTGTACAAACACTTAAAGAATGGATTACGTTTATGAAACTTGATAAAAAACGTAAACCAAAGAAAGTCAAAGTTGACGAAGATTAATTTATTGGGGTCGCCTGGTTTTGACAGCTAGTAACCGTTCTTTGAAATGCAGGCCGTGTTAGCATTGGAAACACGATAATCACCTATGTACAATTGAAATGACGAAAAGTCAACTTTCACCTTCGAGGATGCTATGGCATTCGTAGGTGCTGAGTATGCTGTAGCAGCATAACTCTTCCCCGTATCACTCATGGGTTTAAAAAGAAGTGAACGCAATTACGGGTAGTAGGGATGGGCCCGTTTAAAATAACCAGTCATCAACCAAGTTGTTTATAGGTAGGTTTCTCACATATATCAAACCTTTTATTTTGTTTGTTTAGAAAAATAAACTAAGCCTGTGAATGAATTTCTTAGACTTGTTAGTTGGACGAGGGTTCGAATCCCTCCGACTCCACAACATTACCTTGAATGCCTCTGGTTTATCCTAGTTAAACCCAAGCACACTAGTCAAGGTCTTATAATGCGAATCAAATGACTAGGCATAAGATATGGCTAAGGGGCTCTATTGGGAAGACGTTCTCAATATCCCCTAAACTCTTTGTTTGGCCTACAAAAAGCTTACTCATATATTTATAACATATTAAAACATAAAGATATGAAAAAGCAACTCTCAATTTACCAGATTGTAATTATTTTAGGAGCTATTGTTTCATTGGTACTTCAAGTAATGAGAATTACAGGCCATGTTGATATGAGTTTGCTCCAAACATTAATTCCAGCCGCGATTCCATATATGGCTTTAGCAGGTACATTTGCGATCGCTTATATTAGCGGTTTTATTAAAGGTTTACTTGAATTGTAATATTAATAAATAAAGGTTATGGAAAAACGTTTTAAACCCCTTAAAAGAATTACAGTTGAGGAATCAGAAAAATATATATCTGGGGATGAAGATTTCTTAAATAGCTTCTTATGTTATTATACCCTCGAACCTCTTGATGATGGATCTGATAAAGTAACTTACTTCACTGATCGTACTAGAAGAAATGTTAAGACTGAGGGTAGCGGTAGTCAAGTAATATATGTTATGTCTAATCCATCTATGCCTGGTTTGTTAAAAATTGGTTTTACTTCTAAAGAAGCAGATATTAGAGCTAAAGAATTATATAAAGCAACAGGTGTTCCTCAACCGTTTAAATTAGAATTTATCTATAAATGTGATAATGGAATAACATTAGAAAAGGAAATCCATTCATATCTTAGACAATATAGAACCAATAATGATCGAGAATTTTTTGAAATGGAATTAAAGAAAGCTATTGACTCTATAAGATTTGTTGGAAAAAATCATCTATAATTTGTAATCTCAAAATCAGTTTTATATATTTATCTCATATGAAAACAACTATTTTAACCTTTGCATTTGCCGCAATTATGGTATCTTGTGGCAACAACGAAACAGCTCCTACAGCAGATACTGCTAAAGCCGTTGATACTGTTAAACCAGTAATTGATACTATTAAATGTGATACTGCTTGTAAAGATACTGTACCTTGTGGTGAGTAATTAACAACTAAACATTTATAAAAATGCTTCATATTTATTATTAAATAATATGGAGCTTTTTTTCTAATATTATGGACTTTAATAAAATATTTGATGCTTTTAATCAACCTGATAAAGAGGAAGATGATGTAAATTTATTGGTTGATTTTTCTGATCACCCATTATTCTGGATTGGTGGATTTCATAAACTTATAGCTAATCATTTATTTTTTAAAAAGTACACAGCCAAGATGTTTAAAAACATGGCCCCTGATTCTGATCTAGATACTTTAGAACGTGCTGGGGAGTATTTAATGTTTAATAGAGCTTGGGAATATATTAAGGACTTAAATGTCTATAATTCATTTCATATGGAATGTCTTAAAACTAAATCAGATGAGGCTCTTTATGAGTCATTAGAAGTAACCTTACGTTATTTTGAAGATTTAGAAGAATATGAAAAATGCATGTTATTAAAAGAAATTCAAGATAAGGTTAAAGAATTTCTAACTTAAGCTTGGCCTCAATATCTTTACAACGTATATTAATAATACGGGTTAGAGAGAAAGATAAGAGAGACTGAGAGAAACGAGAAAGACGCGGAAGAGTAAAACGGGTAGGGGAAATAAATAATCTAAATATAAACAAATGAAAAACAGAGAACCAGTTCTTAAGAAATTAGACTCTATTGAATCTAAATTAGCTAAGTTGTCACTTGGTTTAAACCGAGGTGACCGCGATGGTTGTTACCAAATGATTGAAGAAATCAAAGTAGCTATCGATCAAGCTAAAGGATATATTGAATCTGAACCTATTGTTGGGAACGAATTAAACCGATTTTAACATTTAAATAAAAGTTATGAAATTAACAGCTGAACAAATCCAGGAAAACTGGAATGAATTTTTATCCTTCATTGATACTTACATCTCAGAACCTAGAGCATCAGAATTAAAAGCATTCTATAATACATACGCAGAACGCATTATGTTGATGCCTGCTGCTCATAAAAAAGAATATCATAACGCATTCCCAGGAGGATATGTTGAACATGTAAATCGAGTTATTAAAGCTGCTCTTGAATTACATAATGTTTGGGAAAAATTTGGAGTTGATACTTCTACATATACAGTTGAAGAATTAGTGTTTTCAGCAATGAATCATGATCTAGGTAAGATGGGTGATACTGAAAATGAAGCATATATTCCCCAGACTGATCAGTGGCGTAAAGAAAAACTCGGTGAAGATTATAAATTCAACGATCGTTTAGAATTCATGTCAGTACCAGATCGTGGTTTACATTTACTTATGTCTCATGGTATTCAGTTTTCTAAAAATGAATGGTTAGCTATTAAATTACATGATGGGTTATATGATGATGCTAATAAGCCATACTTAATGTCTTGGAACCCAGAAACTAAACCTCGTACTTCACTTATCTATATTATTCATCAGGCTGATCTTTTAGCCGCCAGAATTGAATTTGAAAAAGAATGGTTACCAAAACTTAAAGGTAACTTGCCTCCAGCAGAGAAAAATTTTACATTAGGGAATAAATCTCAACCTAAAAAAATATCAACTAAAACTAAAGCTTTAGGAAGTGTTAAGAGTGAAGGATTAAAAAATGTAATGGATGACTTTTTTAAAGACTAATTAATAACAAATTAAAAATAAGGGTTGTGACATTAAAATCACAACCTTTTTCTATTCAAAACTATGGTAACAATAATTATTATTCTATCTTTAATTGTGGTGGTATTAGGATTCACTACTTACAATTTACTTAAGAAAAATGAAAAATGTGAAGACATTATTAGTTCATATGAAATATATATGAAGAATATGTCTGATACTATTGAATTTTCTAATAAGAAATTAAAAGAAATTGACGCTAAAGGATCATTTGAAAGTGATGATGAAATAGGTTTCTTCTTTAAAGAAGTGAAAGTTCTACAAGAAATGTTAAATGACTTTAAATTAAAATAACATGTCTAAAAATTATTTCACTCAAGAAACTGAAGACGCTATTATAGCTTATAATATCAGTGTAGATCCAATTGAAAGAAGCAAAATATATAACGATAAAATACATTATGCTTTCTTTAAACTAACTCAGAATATTATCCATACTTTTAAATTCTACCACACAGAAGTTGAAAATATAGAAGATTTACAACATGAAATCATAACATTTCTATTAAGTAAGATTCATCTATTTGATGCTTCTAAAGGAACTAAAGCCTATTCTTATTTTGGTACTATTGTTAAACGATGGTTAATCTTATATAATGATAAGAATTATAAGAAAAAAGTAGCTTCAACACCTATTTTAGCTTTAGAAGATGACCCAGCTATAGGTTACACTATTGAAGAAAATAACTCACCTAGTGATAAATTATCACATAATGATAAAATAGCTTTATTTATGGATTTATATGTGGAATATTGTACTAACAATATTTATACTTTATTTCCAAAAGAAAATGATGCTAAAATAGCAGATGCTATTCTTGAATTATTTAGGAAACGAGAAAATTTAGATGTATTTAATAAAAAAGCACTTTACATATATATCAGAGAGATCATAGATGTTAAAACACCTAAAATTACTAAAATAGCTGATAAACTCTATGACATATTTAAACGGAATTATATATTCTATTTAGAAAGTGGATATATAAAATTCCATTAATGTTATATTTATGATAAAATAAATATCATGGATAATTTAGATTCTAACATTTTTGGTGACAAAAAGCTCAAAGATTTATTTGAGGAAATATATGGGAACCAAAAGAAAAAAGAAAAACAGATTTCCACTTTAATAGGAGAGTTAAAAGGTCTCATCAATGATATAGGTGATGCCACTCTTATTGTTCCGTTAATTAAAGAATATCTAGAAATTGGCGTTAAAAACGACGAACAACTCATTAAAATGGCTACTATCATCCAGCGTTGTATTGCGGCAGGAAGTAGTACTAGTTCTGAAAGCGGTTTTTCTATATCTGAAGAAGAAAAAGCTCAACTATTAGGTGAAATAAATAAGTTAGGTGAAAATTTAAAATCTAAAGAGTAATGGCTTACGGATTTAGTGGTGTTAATAAAACTTTTAATTCTAGGCAATCAAACAATACTAACTTACTTAAAATTTCTAATTTAGAAAATTTAATAGTAGCTGTTAGGGTAAAGAATATAGTTTTAAATGAATCTCATCCTAGATTTAAAGAATTAGGTGAATGGAATTCTTTAGGTGTGATTGAATATGAAGTAGTTACATCTGTGAAAGATAAAACTAATAATGAATCACTCTCTAAAAATTATTCATTAGCCTATCCTTTAAATCCTAACCTAAAGAATTTTCCTTTAATTAATGAAATTGTTTATGTTTTAACTTTACCTGATACAAACATAGGTATATCTAATACATCTGTGAGACAATATTATATTAATAATGTATCACTTTGGAATCATCCTCATCATAACGCATATCCAACTCAGCCTAATACTTTACCGCCTTCACAACAGAAAGATTATATTCAAACCCAAGCTGGAAGTGTAAGAAGAGTTACAGATAATGCAACTGAAATATTTTTAGGAAATACTTTTAAAGAACGTGCTAATATACATCCTTTATTACCTTTTGAAGGAGATATTATTCATGAAGGTAGATGGGGTAATTCAATACGTTTAGGTAGTACTGTTAAAAATACAAATAACAATTGGTCTTCAACAGGTACAGATGGTGATCCTATCACTATTATTAGAAATGGTCAAGGTACTCAAAGTGATGAAGGTTGGATTCCTGTTGTAGAAAATATAAATAATAGTGAGTCTTCTATTTATTTAGCTAGTACTCAAGCAATACCTTTAAATGCCTCTAGTACAAGTTATATCAGTTACTCAACTAATCCACCAACATCTCCTAACAAGTATGCTGGGAAGCAAATAATGTTAAACTCAGGAAGATTAGTATTTAACGCTAATGAGGATCATATATTATTAAGTTCTGCTAAATCTATAAATCTAAATTCTCAAGAATCTGTTAATATAGATACTAAAAAATTTGTAACTCAAGCTGACCAAATATTTTTAGGTAAAGAAGATCTAGCTACTCAACCTTTAATGTTAGGAACTAACACAGTTAATCTACTTAAAGATCTAGTTTCTGTAGTCAAAGAACTAACTAACACATTAAAAACATTAGAATCTGCTCCTGTAGCTCCAGGCAGTCCAGCTATATTTCCTACTTTATTGGCTCCTATGTCTCAATTAAATATCACTTTAGAGACTTTAGAAAATCAATTAGATAAAGGAGTATTAACTTCACAACGTAATTTTACTCTATAATGCCTGCTCCATTTACAATAACTCCTACTAAGTCTAGAGATAATTTTACTTTTGAAGAGTATTATAAACTTCTTGAAGAGATAAAACAAACTTATGGAGTTATTGATCCAACATTAAATCCTTCAAGTCCTACTTATGTTAATGATGTTAGGCAAGCTTATGGTCAACCTACTAAACCTGATATAGTTAAAAAATTTGAAGATTTATTATCTGCTGATGTGACTAAAATTACCAGAGAATATATTGGATTATTAAGAGGATTTCTAGTTCAAAAATACCCAAGATTAGCTCCAGCTATTCAAAATGTATCTCAAATAGATAATAGAATTCAAAGAGAATTTTTAAGTATTCCTGAAATGCAGAGATATTTAACATTAAATGGATATAATTCATATGTTCAATATTGGCAAGCTTATCAAGATTATAGAGCTATAACTCCTAAATTGCCTTTAAGAGGAACAATAGGAACTGAAGAACAAAATAATCCTATAGTTTTTGGATATAGAAATGCTAATTTATTTGCTCCTTACATAATAACACCTACAGTCACTCCTAATCCAACACAAATAAATAGGCAAACTGCTCAACAGCAACAGCAAAATCAACTACAACAACAAAGAACTAATTTAACAAAATAATGAATAGTAAAATACCTCTTTTGATAGTTAATAAAGGACAGGAATTAGTCAAACAACTGATTCCTCAGGTTATTGACATTGCTAGTCAAACAGGTATTCAAAATATAGGAACATCTAATGTTCAATTACCTGATACATGTTTAGTATCTGATGAATTACAAAGAATCCTAAACTTAAGAAATACATTAGTTGATAGACTAAATACTACTGTGGATTTTATAGAAAAATTATCAAAACCATTAGATACATTAGTCCCATTAGTAAATTCATTATCTACATCTAATCAAAGACTTAATAATATCAAAACTTTGTCTCAATTAAATATACCTTTTTTACCAACTTCTCCTCCTGGAGCTCCATCTCCATCTCAAGCAGCTTTAGTTGGTTTAGGTATTGTAGAAAATTTATTAAAAGATTATTTAAGCCCCGCTATTATTAATAATAAAAATATTATAACAACTATCCAATCAGCTTTAGATTATGTAAATAACATATTAACTAAACTTATTAATATATTTAAATCTATAGACCAATATTTAACTAATTGTGGAGCTGTTTCTGAAACAACTCCTTTAACATCTCTAAACCCATACTTACAACAACTGGACCAACAACAAACCGCAGTAGATGCTGCTCCTATAAATCAAGTTTATAGAGGATTTGTTTTAGAAGTGAGAGAGGAACAATTTTCACCTACTGTTAATAGAAGAAGAGCTGTAGCTTTAAATCCTCAAGGTATTATTTTATTACAAACTCCATTATCTTTTACATCTACACCTGAAGTTTTGATACAACAACTTAAACTAATTATTGACAATAGTAATTTAAAAGCTGAATAATTTAATATTTATAACAGATGAAAACTGATATTTTAAAGAAACTCATTAAAGAAGCAGTAAAAGAAGTATTTCAAGAAGAAATGAAAGACATTCTTTTAGAGGCAGTTCGTGGTAATAAACAATCAATAACTGAATCTGAAATGAAAACTTTTAGTTTCAACACTAACTCTATTCCTCACCAGCAACCAAAACCTAATATTAATACTAAACAAGCATATATGGACATTTTAGGTGAAATGGCTCAAGGACCTAAATCAGGATTTGATGGTGATTTTAAAGTAAATGGTCCAGTAAATACTATGTCTGAAGGAAGTTCTTTACCTGAAGGACAATTAGGTTTAGATCAAATAATGGGATTAATGAAAGGTAGATAATGGCATTTGGAGCAAAAAGAATATTTCCTCTTGATCAGAAACCAGGAACAGCAGTTGGTATAGCTATACCTTTTAATGCTCCTGCTGTTTTCTTTTCAACCTATACTACTCAAGATGCAATTAGAAATAATTTATTAAATTTTTTCTTAACTAACCAAACTGAAAGATACTTAAATAATCAATTTGGAGCTAATTTAAGAGCGTTTATTTTTGAACAAATTACTAATGACAATTTAGATGGATTAAAAGAAAATATTCAATCTCTTATAGCTCAATATTTTACTAATATAAGAGTTGATAGTTTAAATATTTTCCAACAACCAGACTATAATGAAATAACTGTTGATTTAAAATATAGTATAATTAATACTGGTATAACTGATCAAGTTGAAATATCCTTTACATAATGGCTGCTAATAAGAATATAAAATATATAAATAAAGATTTTACTGAGTTTAGAGCTAGTTTAATAGACTATGCTAAAACTTATTTCCCAACTACATATAATGACTTCAGTCCTGCTTCACCAGGAATGATGTTTATGGAAATGGCAGCCTATGTAGGTGATGTTTTATCATTTTATTTAGATAATCAGGTACAAGAAAACTATTTGCAATTTGCTCGCCAGTCAAATAACTTATTTGAATTAGCATACATGTTTGGTTATAAACCAAATGTGACGGGTGTAGCTACTACAACTGTAGATTTTTATCAACAAGTCCCTGCTAAATTAGCAGGTTCAACTTATGTTCCTGATTTTGACTACGCTTTATTTATTCCTGGGAACTCAACAGTATCATCAACAAATGCCGTTTCATTCTTAATTTCTGACCCAGTAGATTTTTCAGTTTCTAGCTCAGGTGATCCTACTGAAGTCACAGTATATCAAATCTCAGCAGGTAATCCAACATATTTCCTATTGAAAAAATCTCGTAGAGCTATCTCATCTACTATTAATACAACAACTTTTTCATTTACTACTCCTATTAAATTTAATACAGTAGAAATTTCAACTACTAATTTAGTAGGAATATTAGATTGTACTGATAGTGAAGGAAATATTTGGTATGAAGTAGATCATTTAGGTCAAGAAATGGTATTTGATTCAATCAAGAATACTAATACTAATGATCCTAATTTCTATCAAGATAATGATGCTCCTTATCTTTTAAAATTAAAGAAAGTACAATACAGATTTACTACACGTTTTAGAAATTCTACTACATTACAAATTCAATTTGGAGCAGGAACAACTTCTGACTCAGATGAAAATATAATTCCTAATCCAGATAATGTTGGTATAGGATTACCATTTGAACAAACTAAACTTACAACAGCATATTCACCAACCAATTTCTTATTTACTAAGACTTATGGAATAGCTCCTTCAAATACTACTTTAACATTTAGATATTTGACAGGCGGAGGAGTATCTGCTAATGTGGGAGCTAATACTTTAACTAGATTAAATAGCACCCCAGTATTTTTAAATAGTAATCTTAACAATACTACAGCTAATGCTATATTTGGTTCATTAGCAGTTACAAACCCAGAAGCAGCTAATGGAGGAGGAGACGGAGATTCAATCGAAGAAATCAGACAGAATTCTTCTGCTAATTTTGCTTCTCAGTTACGGAATGTAACTCAAGATGATTATTTAGTAAGAGCTTTAAGTATGCCTCCTAAATATGGTGAGGTAGCTAAAGCATACATTGAACCAACTAAAGTTAAAAATCTTTCAGTTGGTGAGTCTAATAGTATTTTAGACTTATATGTTTTAACTTATGATATAAATAGAAAATTAACAACTGCTTCTTTAGCCTTAAAACAGAATTTAGTGACATATCTATCTCAATATAGAATGGTAAATGATGCTGTTAATATTAAGGATGCTTTTGTTGTTAATATTGGAGTAGATTTTGACATTATAGTATTACCTAACTATGTAAACAATGATGTATTATCAAGATGCATCACAGCTTTACAAACATATTTTGCTATTTCTAATTGGCAAATCAATCAACCAATTATTTTAAGAGACATCTATGTATTATTAGATAGAATTGAAGGTGTACAAACTGTTAAAAATATTAGCATAACAAATAAAGTAGGAACTAATATAGGATATTCACAGTGGGCTTATGATATCTCAGGAGCCACACAAAATAATGTTATTTATCCTTCATTAGATCCTATGATTTTTGAAGTGAAGTATCCATCAACAGACATTCAAGGTAGAGTAGTATCATTATAAAATAAACCATGGCAGTATATAAAATATTTCCAATTCAAGACGCTACATTATACTCTATGGATCCTGAAATGAACACAGGATTAGATGAGATTATTGAAGCATCTTTGACTGTAGGAGCCCTAGACACACCTGCACCCCAGGCAAGTCGTTTCTTAATTCAATTTTCTTCTGATGAAATTGATGATATTATTAATAATAAAATTTCTAGTTCTGCTTGGCAGTCAAATTTAAGATGTTTTGTTGCTGATGTTACTGCTTTAAACGCTACTACTACTTTAGAAATTTATCCTGTATCTCAATCTTGGGATATGGGAACCGGAAAATATTTAAATGTACCTGAAACACAAAATGGTACTAGTTGGATCTGGAGAAATTATCAAGGAGGAATCATATGGACTACTAGTTCTTTCGCAGCTAATTCTACAGGATCATATTCTTCATCAGTTAGCCCAGGTGGTGGAACTTGGTATACAAATTACTCAAGTTCACAACAGTTTGATTTTTACTCAGATAAAGATGTAAATGTTGATGTAACAAACATAGTTTCAGCTTGGTATAGTGCTTCTATTTCTAATGATGGATTTATAGTTAAACAACAAACTGAATTTGTTGATGATGAAAATGTTCAACCTAAAATTAAATATTTCTCAGTTGATACTCATACTATATATCCTCCTTGTTTAGAATTTAGATGGGATGATTGTATTATTAATACTGGATCTTCTACAACTACAACTTTAAATACTTATCCATTTGTAGTAACTGTAGGAAATAATCCTGGATATTTCTATTCTGAAAGTATAAACAAATTTAGAGTATACTCAAGACCAGAATATCCTGCTAGAACATTTATAACTTCATCATACTATACTCAAAACTATTATTTACCAACAGAATCATATTATGCTATTAAAGACTTAGATACAAATGAGTTTGTAGTTGATTTTGATTCTACATATACTAAATTAAGTCAAGATAGTGTAAGTAGTTATTTTACTCTTTATATGAATGGTTTACAACCTGAAAGATACTATAAAGTCTTAATTCAAACTACAGTTGATGGAAGTACTGTAGTAATGGATAATAATTATTTCTTTAAAGTAATTAATGGATAATGGAACAACTAAATCTAAATAAAAGAGTTTACGCTAAAAACCAATATGAGAGAGTTATTGACACTAAATTCTCTCAACTAGCTACTTCTCCTTCAGATATTGCTCCACCATCCACTCCAACAATTTCTGTTGATGAATTTTTCCAAAACTACACAGATTTATTTTTTCAAATTCCAAAATTTGGAGAAGTAAACTCACATGAGTATCTTATAAAAACAAGCACTGACTATATAGGTTCTACTGCTATTAGTAATGATATTCAAGCTTTAATTGATGAAATCAATTTATTACAAGCTCAAAATTTAGAATTAAACCAAAAATTAGTTGAAGTTCAATTATCAGGAAGTAACGCACTTAATATTTAATGGACAAAATAGTTAATATCCAATCAGTAGATCCAAATACTCTTCAGTTACAAAATTACAATACTGAAGATGAATCTCTTATATCTAATTTTGAAACAGATGTAACTTTTGATCCTAATCAAGACTATTTAGAGTATTTTATTTTAGATTTAAACCAAAATATTCTTTATAGCAATGTTGCTGGATACCCTGGTTACCAAATTCGTGATAATAATATAGTTATTGACCCTCAAAAAGATTTAGAATCTTTAGGATACACAGAAGGTCAATATTATACAATATATAATTTCTTAAAAAGAAAATTATCTTCCTCAGTTAACAGTACTTTTTATATTCAAGATATAAGTCCTGATAGAACTGAGTTAAGATTAAATACAACCCAAATCCCAAATATTGAGATTACTAGCTTAACACCTCAGTTTGCTCTTGACATAGCTAATGCTCAAGGATCTTATAAAGATTTTTATCTTAATTTTGGTGGTAATCAATTAGTTATAGCTGTTAATATAGCGTTAGATAATACTAACCCTAATGATCCTACAGTTCTAATTAAATTGTATGAACCATTACCTGATAATTTTACTTTTAATTCTCAATGTTGGGTTGTTGAACAAATTGCTGAATCAGTTGCTTATCAAATTGAATTAACAACAGTTTTTACTCTTGATGAACAATTAAATTACATTAGTGGACCTAATTTTAATATTAATCTTCAAGATCAAATTAATAATTCTACTCCTTATTTTAACCAAAATACTCTACAACTAAATTCATCCATCAATGGTTCAGGTAGTTTACTCTACCAATTGAATAGTATTTTAGCTGAAAAAGGAATTGAAATAAACATTGACTATTCAGATTATTCTGAATTTGTTCATTTTTCATCTGCTCAAACAAGACTAGAAAATTTTTATTATAAATTAGCTTTAATTGAAGAGTACACAGTAAGTAGCAGTTACTCAGCTAACACTACACCTAACTATTATGTTACTTCAAGTCAAAATATTTGGGATAATAAAATAAATGAACTTATAACTAATTTTGATGGTTATGAGTATTATCTTTATTTTAATTCTGAAAGCCATGCTTGGCCTAAAACTAACTCTACTGCTCCATATATAAATGCCCCAGTGAGTAGTGCTACAGCTATAACTTGGTTTGCTACTCAGTCTTTATCTGCGTCATTATATGACTCAGAAAATAATGATGCTTTAGTAAATACTATTCCTACTTATTTAAGAGAGGATGATACAAATGAACCTTACTTTTTGTTCACTCAAATGATTGGACAAAACTTTGAG
>Ga0315902_10005346_pt1 | contig 18162 bp, 16 predicted proteins | sample LakEriMetagenome_9_FD_203523 | JGI IMG/M metagenome (GOLD analysis project Ga0315902, IMG submission 203523) | Freshwater fungal communities from buoy surface, Lake Erie, Ohio, United States - Buoy 12 MA117 | ecosystem: Environmental > Aquatic > Freshwater > Lake > Lake biofilm | place: USA... | reverse complement strand
GCTAACATTAGAGCCGTCCATCCATCTGCATTTTGTTTATTTAATTCTTCTGGATAATTATCTAATATATATTTTATCTGTTCATGATATTCTGGATGATCACGAGTATTATTTACTAAATACATTAAACTAGTAAATCCAGTTGATCTAGTTTGATTTGAACACATGTAACTAAGTTTTGGATCTACTCGATATATATTCATATATATATAGTTATAAATATATATATTTATAAATATATATCTGGATATTTTTCTAACGAATAATAGTATTCACTGATAATTCTGGATATATTATATAATTTCCATTCCACTGCAATATCATAAACAGTTTTATTAGACTTGTTAGTAATATTAAAATCGATTTTTTCTGCATAATTATCCAAAAAAAATCTAACAAACTTATCATCGAGTAATAAACTTTTTTTTATTATTTTCATAAATACAGTATCACCACAATTATTTTTTTTATTCAAATCTACTTTATCTAGTAATAGCTTAAATATAATAAAAAAATAAGCATGATTATAATTGCAAATACATAAATCAAATACAGTATCATCATTATTATTTGTTAAAAACATATCAGGATTATAATATAATAATAAACTTACTGTATCTGGAGTGCTTCTAGTATTATAATTTCTGACTGCTAGCATAATAGCGGTCCATCCTTCATCATTTTGTTTATCTAATTCAAGTATATTATTATCGAGTATATTTTTGATATCTTCCAGATATTGAGGATTTGTTCGAGTATTGATTACTAGATACATAAGCCTAGTAAATCCGGTTGATTCTACATATGGACTGCATGGATAGATTATTTTACTTAGATGCATGATAATATTATTCATTAATAATGGTATCATGAATAAATAATAATATTTTCAATTTTTTTTATAATCTAGATCTGATATGGTATTTAGCCATATATCTTTCATAATCACCTGGGGTTTTGTTATATATATCTCTTTTATTATAATCTATTTTATATTTGATTAAGATATGAATGCAGGATAGAATATTTTTTTTGTTTTTTTCGTCCATAAACAAGACTAGTTTATGTATGATATTTTGATTTTCATGATTACATATATTCATATCAATTTTTAGAAGAACAAATATATCTAGTATTTTTTGTAATAGAACTAGATCATCATAATATAAGAATATTATATCATGAACAAAAATATCGGGGTTCCTGACATGTTTTTTATAAGTTATTAATAAATCATTGATTAGTTTATTCTGATCATATGTTAAAGTTAAAGTAGATAAGTTAGATAAATTTATGATATTTATATCCATGATTATAATTATAATACTAGTTAATCATTTAAATCTACCAGTAATCATGATAACATCTTTATATTTAACATAATACAAAAATTCACGATTCAAGATAAAATTAATATTATTTTTTGATTTTAATTTAGTATTATAATTATTATTAGAACCACTTTCATCTATTTCAATCTTGATCTGATGTATTAGACTGTTAATACTACATTTATCACTAGTAATATCATGAATTTCATTTAGATTAAGATCAAGATTTAATTTTTTCAGTAAATTATAGACATTAAACTTAGATTCATGATTAAACTTGGGTATTACTAGCATATCTATTATTTTACTTTTTAGATCAAATATAAAATTATTATCAACGACATAATTATGTATTTTAGGTAAGATAAAGCCTACATAAGTATGATTGATACTTTTTAATTCGGCTACTTGACATCTATTATCTTCATAATAATTTACTAGTGTATTTAACTTTTTCATATAATATATCTTTCGCTCGCTATTATTAAAACTATCTATATAAGTTAGTTTAGGATCAAAACTATCAACCCATTGATTTCTATAATAACATGTACTGACTATATTTAATCCACTACGAATATTATTAGGATTTAATACATTATGAAACATAAATAGATTATTCACATCTATTATATCTGCTGGTTTATACTTAATCTTGATAATATCAGTTATATTCTTAACAAAATTGACATAAAACGCATGTATTGCTGTATCTTCTTTAAATATTAACATTGATTTAATTATTAAATTTTTATTATTAATTTTAAGTTTTTTGATAATTTCATCATATTTATCAAATATATCTGTTTTAGGTGGTAGTTTTAAACTTTTCTTTATATTTAACTCTGTATTATTTGAACTGGCTCGATATAATACTACGATAGGTTGGATGATATTAATCGGAGATATAACAAAAGTCTTATCATAATTAAAATTATTAAATATATGTCCTGTTAATCGATCTAGATAGTTTATCTCTGATTTATATAACTCAGTAAAATTACTATTTATTGATCCAGGATCAAAATAAGAAACATTGATATTAGATTTAGTTTCGTATAAATCAAAATCTAAAACAGGATTAATAACTTCTTGATTATTAATATTATTATAGTTTGAAAAACGAAGTGGCATACCTTTATCTATATCATCGAGAGTTAGTTTTTCACCAGTTATCTCTCCATATTTATTATTCTTCGGATATTTTTTTTCTCCTATATAATTTTGACTTTCTCTATTATCTCGACTAGTTGTATTAAAAATACCATCTCTTTCAAGAAACATTCTGGATATATTTTTTTTATAATGATCATGATCATAATCTTCTTGTCTTCTAAATATTTGCGTCTCTGTCATTTATAAATAATTATATATAATTTAATAATTATTAATGTCTGCGGATTTTGTTATAAGAAAACTAGAGATACAAGACTACCATAAAAAATATCTGGATCTGTTAGAGCAATTGACTATAGTAAATTCTAAAAATATAGATTTTACTAGTTTTCAAAATCAGTTTAATAAATTAGATAAATCACGTGATCTAATCTATATCATATATGATAAAAACAATCCAGATCAAATTATCGGATCGGGCACTCTTTTATTAGAATATAAATTTATTAGAAACTTAGGTATAGTTGGTCATATAGAAGATATAGTTATCGATCAAAATTATCGTAATAAAAAACTAGGATCACTCATAATTAATCATCTAATGAATGTTGCTATAGAAAATAACTGTTATAAAGTAATTTTAGACTGTTCTGTGGATAATATTAAGTTTTATGAAAAATGTGGATTTATTATGAAAGAACATCAAATGGTTAAATATTTCAAATAATATTCGCCTGTAATAACTGTTCTGGAGTATTAATATTCATAATCTCCCGGATATATTTACTGTCTAATTGATACAATCCTATTTTTTGATTATTATTAGAACATATATCAACTAGATCAGTTAGATAATATTCATTCTGCATATTATTATTAGTTATTTTAGGTATATAATCACACAATAATTTACAAGAACAGACATATATTCCGACATTTACTTCAGTTATTTCTTTTTCTTGTTCATTACAATCTTTTTCTTCTGTTATTTTTTCAAATACACCGTTATTTTTGATAATTCTACCGTTTCCAGTTGGATTGAATAAATTAATACTAGTTATCTGTAAATCATAATTATTGTTCAAAAAGTTATACTGTATTTTTTTAAGTAGATCATAACTGATTAGAGGAGTATCGCCGTTTAATATTAGATTATATGAATCATTGTCTAGACATTCGAGTGTCTGTTTTACGGCGTCGCCAGTGCCTAACGGTTCATATTGATCAACAAAAGTGATAGGATAATAAGAATCTGCGATATAAAAATCAACTGAGTTTTTAATAATATTTTTAAATTTTCCGACTACAATTATTATTTTAATCGGATCAAGTTTTATTGATTGTTGTATTATTCTAATTAACATTGGAGTATTATGTACTTTATGTAATACTTTCGGGATATCTGATTTCATCCGCTTACCGACTCCTCCTGCTAAAATAGTAACGATTAGGTTATTCATAATAATATTATAATATAAAAAAAATATATAATTATATAGTTGTAGTATGAAAACGAAGAGGATCATATCTTAAACAGTTCTTTTGTTCCGCCTTACAAGTATCAGGTATTTTATATAACCAGTTTGCAAATTCAGTCTGATTATTTGGTATTAGAGTATTAGGAGTAGTATAAAATTGTCTCTGAGAGTTTTTCTTATCAAATAATTCATCAATATCTCTAAACAAATCTGCATTAAAATTAACAACCATATCTTGTTTGATATCTTCATCATCAACGTTAGAAGCACATGGTATATCACCATTATTATATTTTGTGATATCTGTATTCATGAAAGGGTTAGATGTGGTCGGTTTAATTGCCGTATTTTTTTGATAATCCATTATTTCATCAATCGTATAATTTTTATAAATATCAATATTATTATTTTTATATTTATCTGGATTATCATAGATAATTATATCGCCGTTTGAATCTATAAATCCGGCTTGAATATTATTTTTAGGAGTGTTATTAAACTCTTCTAAAACTATCTCTTCTCGATTAATACCGTCATATGTATCATGTCTTAACTCTTTTTTTATCTCTTCTTGATTCATATTACTCTCTTGATCTCTTAGATTCAGTATTCTGTTTAGTTCTTTTGTCTGTCTATTTGAATCCATCTTATTGATATAATACAATGCGATAATGAAAAATAAACAGATGATAGGTATAATTAATAATTGTCTAGTTATTTCAAAAAATATAAATAAAAAAAGTAAAGCTATAAAAAATCTAGTCAGACTGTTTAATTGTTCATATCTAGTCATTACTAGAGTCGGGATGATTTTAGTATAATTATTATTTTTGTATAGGATAGATGGATCTTCTAACCAAAATAGATCTGGTTTTATTAAAGAGATATTAAAAGCGGATTTATTATTTTCTTCTGCCATAATAATTTATAAGATTATATAAATTAGTATGAAAATAAATTATGATTAATATTATGTTTTTTTACTATCTAATTTTTCCTGTTGTTCTTTCAACTGTTTTAACTGCATTAACTGTTGCATCTTATATAACTCTCTTGCCTGTTGCATCTTAGTAATATCAGTGATTCTCTGTATATCTTGGATTTTCTTATATTTTTCTATCAATTCTAACTGTTCTTTACTATTATTTCCATTGTTCAGATTATTAGTTTGTCTAATTGGAGTGACTGGTGACTGATCTGGTGATATTTGAGGAGATAAGAGAGATTGCACACTAATCAAAGATAAGTTAGATTCAGATTTATTTAATTTTTCGTCTATATCATCTGATTTATATCTAGAGATATCTGTTATTCCATTTTCATTAACATTATTACCACCGACTACTAGGGCGTCTGGATTAGTATGTAAGTTATATTCCCATATCATATCATCGAGATCGGATGATAGAGTATAACTGTTAGTAAGTTTAATATTTTTTTTAGTTAGATCGTGTAATTTTTTTAACATGACTATTTTTTCTTGTTGTTTATTTTTTTTATTCAACTTATTTAACTCTTGACTCATGATTTCTTTTTTTTTATGTTCAATCATAATTTTTAGATCATTTAACGCTTTAACAAGATCATCATAATTAGCTCCTTCTTGTGACGCGATCTCTTCAGAGTCATAATAGAAAGAAAAACGGGGGACACTAGTTACTCCACTAATAAACTGACTATCTAAAAAGTTTTCAACATCAATATAGATGAACAAACAAGATTGTTCTTTTTTTGATAATTCGACGAACTTAGGTTTAATATTTTTACATGGTTGACATGTCTTCATTGAAAACATAATTAATACTAGTTTATCAGAGTTATCATCGAAAATATCTTTAAGATCGTTATAATTTAATACTTGAAACAAGTTCATTTATAAATAATTTATAAATTATTTATAAATAATATTCTTAAATCTTATCCGCGTTTAATACTTTTTCTACTAACACCACGACCTCTATTATTACCACGACCTCTATTGAAAACATTTGGATCAACCCCCATCATTTGCATCATTTGTAAATATTCTGGCGGGATTTGACCACCTTTCATAATATTATTCAACATATCATAAGGGTTTTGATTATTTTCGCCTGTAAAGACTGGATTACCATTTTCATCTCTAATATTGTCCGCTAGATTTTGAGTGGATTCAAATATTTTACCGATATCAACACCGCTCTCTTCCATTTGAGGCTTTATCTTTAATGCAACACTATCTGCTATTTTCATAATATTATCAATAGGGTTGCCTGTACTAATATCTTCATTTTTTAACTCATCTCGTATGTTAGATAACATATTGTTAATAACTTGATTAGTTTGTGGATCGTTATTAGAACCTAACATATTTTGGATTTTTTCTGTTGCTTTTTTAACATCTTCATCAGTCATGGATTGTAATTCTGTTTTTAATTCATCTAAATTTAACATTTTATCAATTCCTACTAAATTTGCTAGAGATCCTAAACCTGGTTTTGATACTTCACATCCATCTGTGTTTTTAGTTCCAGACATAATATCATTGACGTTATAGTTATCCAGATTGTTTTGTCCGATACCAGTGTATGGATCAAATTCTTTTTCTTTATCTTTATCTACTTTAATATTTGTTGTCATCTGTTCGATGATAGGATTATCAGTTTCTTGATTCAATCCGTATTTAGCGACTAGTTCGGCATTAACATATAATATCTGTAGATATATCCAGATTTTTGCTTTTTGTCCGGATGTTAATTTATGCCATAATAAGCTCATATCTAGACCAGGTACAACTACTAGTTTATTAGAAAAGATAGATTCATCTTTTAAATTTAGTTTTTGTTCGAATGGTCTCATTGTAGCTAGATATTTAACTAAAATTTTATTCATATTAACTCTTTCAAATATGTCTAATACACGTTGACATCCTATATTTTGTTGATATCTATTTAGATCCGACAAAAAATTCTGGAGATTATTAACAAATAGAGAAAAGTTGTTTTTTAACTCTTGATCTTTATCTTGATTAGTATCCATTATAAAAATATATATAAAATATTTTTGAAAACAAAACTCTTATATATATTTATTTATGATACTTGATATATTTTTTAAGATATTCGGATTAAAACAGTTATTTAATCTTGATAATAATAATAAAAAAAGAGATAAAATAATCCAGATAGATATAGTGACTGGTGATATAATAGAAGGAGATCAAGAACAAGACACTCCGGATAATTTATATTTTATTAAAATTTTTATAAATATATTATATTTTTTAATAATTTTGATAACAGTGAGCTGGCCTCTTATATTTTCAGTAATATATGCGATTATTCATCATACATTTCAATGGTTTTCATCGAATATTTATACATCTAATTATATTGTTCAGTATTTAGTAGGATATTTATATTATAGGAGTAATCACTACTCGAATATAATACAAGAACATCCAATAGTATTAAGATATTCATCATACCTAATCATTGTAATACTGTTTATATCCATGTCTATCTCATTATCATCGATGATATTAACTATAGAAACAAATAGTATGAATATATATAGTATAATCTATAATTCTGTAAAAACAAATATAGTATATCAAGTATTATATTTGATTTATCTATTTTTTACTCTATTCATCAGTTATAATATTATTTTATTTAATTTTTTGATATTTTTCAGTATATTTTACATCCATATGATCAATATACAAAATTATAGTGATCGATTAAATGATTTTGTAAAGAAAGTAACAAAAGAATTAACTATAGAATCAGTGATACAAGATTTTACTCTCCTAAAATCAGATCATGCATCTTCAATAGATAAGTTAAATAATATATTTTCAGGATTAACGATTATCGGATTAATATCTAGTTATTTTATAATAATAAATTATTTTGATGGATATAACAGTATTTTAAATTATATTGATCTGGCGTTGTATATTATATTACAAGTTAGTTATATCTATGTAATCAGTATGGTAGGTAATTCTGTTTCTGATATGAAGTCTATAGTTAATTCTACAAATTTTATTAACAGGTATTTAAGTCGAACATCATTAGATACTTTTTATTATGATGAAGAGATTGGAGATAAAGATCAGTTAGTACTATTGAGAGATATGAATGTAAGAACGATGATTAAGAATAATGAAAACGCGGAGAGTATAGACTGGATAGTCTTAAATACTAAATTAAGCGAACAATGGGAGACATTTGAGTTGTTAGGATATAAGATGGATGATACTACTTTAATCCAAAATATTATCGGTTTATCTGGTGGTATATTTATGATATTAGGGTTAAACAAACTAGTTTAAAAATTATAATAATTATTAATATAATTATTATAATAATTATGGATCAAGAAAAAGAAAAGATAATCAATGACTTCAATTCGACTGCTCTTACTCTAGCTCAGTCAATTGCGATAGTATGTCCGACTAGTATTATAGGACGTAATATCAGTATTATCAGTACTGCTATCAATAATAAGAATAATCGGACTAAATTTATAGATATATTTACTACTAAAGTATTGATCTATAAATCAGAGATTATGGCTGGTGATGAAAATTACTTTTTAAACAAAAGTTATGATGATATTGGTTATGATACATCAAATATATTTGAATTTAAAGATATCTGGACTAAATTGAATAAGAACAATAAGAATACTATTATTCAGTATATGCAGATATTATGTATGTTATCAGAAAAATATCTTAGTTTTTATATTTAGATTGTACTGCTTGTAATTGAGCTTTTTTCATTGATAATGCATAATCTCTGTTTTGTGCCTCTCGCTTTTCTTTTAAATCTTTAAGACTAGCCTCCTGTTCTTTTTTACTAATTTTATCTTGTTCTGGTGCTGTGAATATAACATTTTTATCATCATCATTTATACCATAAAAACTCTGTGGCATCGGATTATCAACATCTTTATAAGCGAATATATCAGAAAATCCCCCCATCTCTGTACATTTATATCCAATCGGTCCAATATTATTATTTGTTTGAATATTAGGATTACCTTTAATATATTTTACTTTTTGAATCCAATCAAATGTCTCTGATGCTACTATCGGAGTAGGATATCCTACTACAATCATGGTAGGAACTTTTTTAATTGCTGGTGGAATATTATTAAGATTATCATCAACACAGATTAATTTAAAATTATTAAGTAATTTTTCATTATCTAAAACTGTTAATAAGTTTTTCGACATTGGACATCTTCTACTCCAGAATAATAGATTTATATTTTGATTATTCATATATAAAAAATATCAAAAAAAAATTGATTTATATAACGTAAATTAATATATATAATAATTATTATTATAATTACTATATAAATAAAGATGGATATAACTATTAAGAAAATCCACCAACAAAAGAAAGATGGATACAAATGCAGTAGATTAGAACTGATATTTGAAGGTAAAATGGTAGATTCAACTCTAGTTAATACAATTCGACGATTATGTCTAGAAACAGTCCCTACTTATGCGTTTTGTAAGCAGAGTATCAATATAGAAAAAAATGATACTATATTTGATAATGATTATATGAAACTCAGATTATCTCAGATTACCTACCCAAATGTTAAGAGTAAGATATATTATCTACCAGAAAAGTACTGGAAGAATAATAATATTCAAGATAAACATCCGGATGATAAGAAAAAGCTAGAAATGCATATCAATGTCAATAATAAAAGTAATATTAATATGAATATCTTTACTAACACACCCGGAGTAGAATTTTACGAAGATAATAAAAAAGTAGATGATCTATTTGATCCAAAATATCCAATGTTATTAATCCAATTAAGACCAAATGAACAATTTATTGCTCGTGCAATCGGTATTCTAGGAGTAGGATTAAAGAGTGATATATGGGGTGCATCTGCTAACTGTTATTATGAAGAATTAAATACGAACAAATACCGATTCATATTAGAATCCGCCGGACAAATTGAAGAACGAAAAATAATAATCAAAAGCTGTCAGTATATAATCAAAAGATTAGAATACTTGAAAGATATTATTAGTGATATAATTAAAGAAGAAATTAATGATAATAATAATGATAATAAAGTATCCAAATATATAATTAATCTAGAAGATGAAAATCATACTGTGGCATATATTTTGAATGATTATTTGCAAAATCATGATAAAGTATTATTTTCAGGAGTTTCTAAAGAGTTCTTACTAATCAATACTATGACTATTAAATTAATCACTAAATCAAAACCAAATCCAATAGTAATTGAATCTATTGATGATATTATTAAGACTTTTGATTACATTCATAAATTAGTTAAAAAATTTAAATAATTAAAATATTATTTTTTATTACAAATAATATTTTTTTTATAAATTTATGCTCTAAACATTAAATGACTCTGAGTCATTGTCTCTAAACATGATCTATCAAAATAAGTATGTTTTAAACTTAACTCAGGTGATTCAATAATAGTTAGACGCTCATAAAATAATTGTCGTAGTTCATTCGGTTTTAATTCAGATTTAAGATGGTGATATACATCATGGACATTAATACTATCTAATTTTTCTGTTTTTTCTGGATTATTTGATATTTTCTTTAAATACATCCCATGTAAATTATATAAAACTGTTTTATACTGACCTGGAAGACTATTATAAATATCAGGATTTTTTTGATGTCTAGTAATATGATAAAGATCCAAAATCTCTCTAGATAGAGTTTTCATTGATTTATGAACTCTATTCAATACTTCGGTCTTGTATTTAGTAAAATAAGGAACCATGAATTTTAACTTATCTTTTTGATACAATTCTAGATAAGCCTGGTTGATATTACTGTTATTAGGCTTTAACTTTGAGATTCTTTTGTATATGTTAGTCTGGAGTTTTAATAATCTAAATAAATTATCATCGAGATAATATTTGATGATAAATCCTTCTGTAGTGATACATTTAGTTTTTTCATCTTGCTGACTAATTATTCTTAAATCATCTAAAATTTTATCAATATTTTCATATTTTTCTTCTGTTATTTTTTTTACTTTAGTCTCTTCTTGATTTGGTATAACATAATCGGGATGTTCTTTTAGAGTAATTTTTTCAGTAGTTAAGACGTGATACATCTCCTTATAATCGTTAGTCAGATTTGCATAATTAACGATATTTTTATTTTTATGATGAACTAAGATAAAATGATAACAATAATTTTTATCAAGAGTATCTAGATCTAACTTACAATCTAAAGCTGTTTCATCGAACATCTGTCTGTAAGATAAACCTTTAATCCAGACGGAATTAGAAGCATCGATACATCTACGAGTACTAACGAACCATTTATCGCCGTAATAATAAACAAGAACAGTAGTGCCCTCATAACATTTTTGAACAGTTACACGATTAAACGGTTTATCCTTTAAAAAATCTAGAGCATCATTATTATATAAGATATTATCATACTGAGTGCCGATAATATTAAGAGTATCTCTTTCAATAATCAAGCTTTTACAACTAGCTTCAATCGGATTAAGATCTGGAACATCTTGATTGAAGATAATAGCAAGATTACTCGATTCATCGCTCTTAATACTAAGATTAGGATGATCTTTTTCTACTGCATCTTTCAAGTCATTAAAATTAGTGAAAGAACGAATATAATTCATAATAGTCGAGCACATTGTTTAGTAAAAATATAATAATTATTAAAATTATATTTTTAAGTGTCTTAATTATATGTATATTAACAAGATAGAAGAGATATTAGATATAACAATAAATAATTTTTATACAGATCTAATAGAAGATAAACTATTTAGAACAATAATAAAAGAAAAAAACTTCGTAAAATACCATAAACAGATTGATGAATTTATTAATAAATTTATCCAAAACAATATAGATGTAAAAGAGATTAACGAAGTGATTAACGACGAAGATAATATTTTAACAGTAATTAACAAGATTGCTAAATATCTTTGTTACTATTTTTTTATATTTTTAGGATTAAATTATTCTGGTAAGTTAGATACTTTTACTAACAATCTAGTCGAGATATCAAAAAATCAACCTAACTTTACTCTAAAGATCGATGATTATTTTACTAGCTATAGTAATTCAAATACAATAAAATATATAGATATAGTTCAAAAAGCAATAATTATATTAGAATCAGAAAAAACAAAACAGGAAAAATTATCAAAAGATCGTGATTATCGCGATGCATTCAAGTTTTTATATGAACTTAATCCAGAACTTCTGGCATCAATCAAACTAGCAAATTTAGAAAGTAACAATCTGTTACAGTATCATAATATCATCAAAATCATCATTATTATCAATATGTATATCGCTGTTGATAAAAAAGATATATATACTATATTAGAAGAAACTACGAAAAATATCGGCGAGTATATATTCATCGATATCGTTGTACCAAAAACAGAGTATATTGATTATAATATAATTGAATCTAACCTTTCATCTTATAAGAATAATAATAGGCTCGCCGCTGAGTTCTATAATATGATCATTTATGATAGTCAATTAATCAAGAAAAATATGACTGCAGATGATAAGATAAATTTATTAATCGAAAAAAAAATATTAATACCTATTACAGAAGATTTTATCTTATATCACAGAGATGATGAAAGATATGAAATTGATGATTTTAGTAATGTCCGGAAAAAACAAGATACTAAGATAAAATATATTGTAAATAAAGTGAATAATGCTAGTAAATTATATAATCAAACTCAAACACAAAAATCTGAAGATATCAGTAAATATTTTTATCAACCTCTATTTGATTCAAAAAAAGCAGTAACTATCAATAGTATTGAAGATGTTATTATTATCAATAAATTACATAATATTGGAATTACGGCTATAGAAAATAATGAATATTACAACGATTTAATAAATATGAGAAGATATGTTTATCAATCTTTTAAAAATTTATCTAAACCTGGAATTATTCTAAATATTAATAATGATAGATCATATGATGCTGTTAGATCAGTATCTATTTTAGGAGATAATATCAGACAAACTAATTTAATAGAATGTCGTGTCGTTAATAATATCTATCCGATCAATATAGTTGGATTTATATTTAATGCTCCTGGAGTAATTAATACATTACAATGTGCTAAATATAAAGATATAATAGACATTAAAGATATCAAATTCAAAAACAAAAGAATAGATAACGGGATTAAATCCATAATTAAACTGTTTAATTATACTCTTTTTAATAATATCAAACTACCTATAATTAAGTGGATTTTATCAGACTCTGATTATATCAAATTAAAAAGTTATGAGAATATTAAAAAAAATGATAAATCCACTGGATTAAAACAGATGATAGCTGAAATGTTCAATAAATTAGCAGATAGTATTATTTACAAGTTATACAGACTAATAAGTTCAAAAGAACATATCACTCTACAACAATTTTATAAATTAATAGATTATGTAAATAAAAAATATATCAACATCGATAATAGTTCAATACAATTTATTAAACTTAATAAATATGTATCTTATGAGAAGATTTATAAGAGCTCTGATAGTTATGATGAGAATTTAGATATTTTTTATGGATATCCTACTAATAAAAATACGATTAAATTACCGGAATATAAAGCAGAAAATCCAGATTACAAAAAAATCAGTATTAAAATAGAAAGAGATATAATTAAAGAGAAAGAAAAAGATATATCAGAGATAAAAATATTAGGCGCAGTATGTCAACATTACTATTCATTAAAAAATATACTAAATAGCGATAATGATTTATCTAATTTTATAATGCAGTATATAGAGGAGGTAGATGGAGAGTTTGTTTGTAAGAGTTGTGGATCAACAGTACCTATTAAAAAATATGTGTTAGACGGTGGATATGATGATGAAGGTAGATATATTACATTTGCATCTACTATTAACACTCCGATTTATGATATGCCTGAATATGAAAAATACAAAATTGCAGTTCAAAATATTGATAAACTAGTTGATCGTTTAGCTACTATATGTAGGATGAACTTCTTAATCGATACAAACATTAAATATAAAAATCCGGTTAAATTAAAAGTAGTTAAATCAGTAGTAGATACTCTATTAATTCATATGAACAGTTTAAAGATAGGGAGGTATTTAGATAAAAACAGAGAAAATCTATTAGAAAATTATGGATTAAATAAAGATCTTACTAATATGTTTGTATTTGAACTGGACAATAGTATATTTAGTTATACCAAACAGAGTAAAGAACAAGATTTTTATAGATTAATTAAGGTCAACAATATAACAGTATTTTCTTTATTTTATTCTTTATTAGAATTAACTACATCACACGTTTATTCAATAGATACAGATAAAACATGTAATTATGTCTTATTTTCAAAAGTCGGTTATCATATGTTCGATAATATTAAAATCATATCTAATAATAAAGATCATCTCGTCCCGATACAAAAATATAAGATACTCTGTTATTTGTTATTTACAACAACATGTTTAATGACTAAGCATAATATGTGGCAGTTAGATTCAAATACTAGTACTGAAACAAAAAATAAGATAAATCCACAGACTCAGAAAGTAATTATCCATACATTAGTTGAATTTATTAACAGTTTCTTGTATATTAATAATAATTATACCCAACAAAAACATGAGAATAAAAAAAGAGATTACCTATATAATACTGTTTCTACCAAGTTTTTTATTAGATTAAACAGTTTATTTAGTGATAAAGATCTTTTAGAAAAGTTAAAGAACATACATCTTAATAGAGAAGTATCCAAGAACAAAATTACAAAAACAGATATAGTAAAATTTATACCTATTAAAGAGTTTATCGGATATAGTGGATATTTAGGAGATAGTTATCAAGAAGCTCCTTATGATTTTTTTAAATTGTGCTGGAGTGCCAGAGTATATTATCAAACTAGTAAATTTAGACCATATAGTCAAGATCATCTTAATAATATTACTAACTGTGAATCCGGCAAGTTTCATATCTGGAAAGTTATTAATCAAGATTTAGTTTGTAATTTATGTAAAAAAACAATGAAAGCAGAAATAGAATTAAAACAAGAGATAAATTTAGAAAATAAATATCTAAACAGAATCCAGAAAAAAAAAGCCAAAAAGTTATGCACAGTCACCGGTGAATTACATGATTATGATGATAATACATGTATAAACTGTCATTATAAGAAAGGTCAAAAAATCAAACCAGATGAACTAAACAAGATAATTAGTAAGATAGATGAAAAGATAGGAGAGAGGCAATTAAAATTATATAGGAATAATATTAAAGAAGAGGAATTATCGATTAAAGGGGATCAAGACTACAAACTATTAATCAAACAGTTAAAAAACTCATTGAGTAAAACAAAAAGACATAAAGAAGATTTTATGAACTACACAAAAATATTTACTGACAAACTTGCACCTATTATCAACACAGATAATTTAATATACGATACTTATACAGTTGATCATGATCATAACGGATATAGATTACATAACAACATAACGATCATAGATAAAGATAATAAGATAAAATATAAAAAGAATCATCCATTTTTTAATGTAAATACACTATACTATATAAATAATAAATTAAATATAGAGGTTTATTATGATGCGTCTACATTATTATTACTAGGATATAAAGAGATGAATAAAGAATATGCGAAATCAACTAATACTGGTGTGTATCTTCTAGTTAATTATTCAATCTTTAACCGGATAAATATGTTAGGATATCCATCTAAATATGTTGATATTAATAAGATGAAGAATAATTTAACATCTAGTTATGGAGATTTAAATGAAGAAGACACTATAAAAGAAATTATATCAGAAGTATGTCAAAAAAGAATAATAAATCTGAAGAAAGGTTTAAGATCGATAATAGTAATATTAAACAGTATTAAGAATAAACATGAAAAGTCTGAAAAATATGAGTTAGAAATGACAGAAAATGAGAAAAACTCAGATAGTCTAGTAAAAAAATATGCAGATCTATCGGGATTAAAATATGAATATGTATTTAATAACTGGAAATTAATACATTTAAATCTTAATTACAAAAAGATTAAAAAAAATATAAATATTAGTTTATCTGAAAAAAATTTAAATAGTATAGAACTTAATAATTATGATTATAATGGAAATATATTGTTGTATTATATCCTAGAAAATCTGATAAAATTATTAGATATAAATGATAATAAATTTACAAAGACTAAGATCGCATATTTAACTATCGATATTATTAATAAGATATATCAAGAATCTACTGATGATATCTCTAGTAATAACAATGATCTAAAAAGATTTAGTTATTTTCTTATCAGTAAATATGCAAAAGATAACGCGGAATATTTAAATGAAAATACAAAGATCTCAGATGACTCTGAAATAATTAATCCTGAAGATGAAGAAGAATATGAAAAAACGATAAGAGAGAGTAAGATTGATGATGAAGAGATGAAAGATGCGTTAGATATGGATGTCAAGTATGATTTTGAACAAGATTATGAGTCTGGAGTAAATATAAATTGAACAAAATATTATATTATATTATTATATAATATAAGATGAAAACTAATAATATCGTTAATGGACTGATAGCGATCAGTTTTATAATTATATTCTTCATTATCATACAACAAAAAAATCAAGAACAATTTGATAATGATTTTTATAATTATGCTGATTATCCGGATATGCAAGATCAACCTTATAGAAATACATATTTTAATAAATCAGATAATCCGATCAAAGTAAAATCAGTTGAAAAAAAACATCTCGATCATAAAATAAAAAAAGTTATTAATGATGTTGATTATTATAATGATAATCACCGACCATGTAATATTAATCAAACACCGATAAATAGATATTTTCAGAGTAGTCAGTTTAACAATAATTATCGCGATGTAATTACCGCCTTTAATAACATTATCCCTCAAGCTAAACAGTTATTTAATTTACCAAATCAACCAGTTCAATATAGTGAGCCCGATCCATCTAAAGATAGAGATGTCAAATATTTAGTCAGAGATTTTATGAAACTGTTAAACCAAAATATTAAAAATTATGTCCCTAATGTTAGAAATAAAAATACAGGATGGGATGAAGCTATACAAGATCCAAGAATAAAATCAGGATGGGAAGTAATACAAGAATCATTAGGATTAAATCCATCATTATGGGATAATCCCGCAACAAAATCTACTGTTCATCTAATTAAAATTATGTTTATTCAAAAATATGAAACAGAAGACGAGATTAAATATGCCTGTAAATTAATCTTACAAAAAGAAGGGGTAGAAGAGCAGATTATGATTAAAGCTAGTTTTGTTCAAGATAAAACTCCTCTAAATGATGAAAATAACTTTTTTGTATCTAAAAACATAGAGATGAAAATAGTTATTGAAGAGATTTATATATTAGGATATTTATCGAATCGTGGATTAGACTCTAGTATAGAGTTTGATAATTTAGGTGATGATTTTTATAATTATGATAATTTAGAAAGGAATAATATGACTGATCCACAGTATATTCAAAAAGTTCTGTTAGATAAATATCAACAGAGAAACTTCGAAATGGGTCAAAGAGTAGCAATGTTAGATGAAGAAGGTAAATTGTTTCATAAAGAACTCCCACATGTTTATGATTACAGTAATATTAAAAGCACTCGAACTATATTTGATGACTTTAATTATCCTAAAACTTTTGTATAAGAATATAATATAATATGTTTCTACAACCAGATAATCCTGTTTATAATTCTGTTATTTTGTATATACTGATAATTACAATGATACTAGTCATTAAACCATCATTCATGTATGATTATGATAATCATACTTTTAAATTATTCGGATTAGGAGATAATAAAACTATATATGCATATCCTGTCGTAACTATCGGATCTGCTGTTCTTTTGTATATTTTTTTCTTATTGATCAGTATTGTTTCTAAATATTTTAGTTAAACTGATATAATACTCCATTTTACATATCCAAAACGATGATGATATTTATCAGGATAATCCGGATTATTAAAATTTAGAGTAATAGTTAAATTTACTCTGATATCCAATATCTTCATATCTTTCTTAATGTTAATCACAGTAAATATTGCACAGATGTTGTATGATTGATCATCAATAATAATCGTTCTATCTTTATTCGGA
>Ga0315902_10005343_pt1 | contig 18164 bp, 11 predicted proteins | sample LakEriMetagenome_9_FD_203523 | JGI IMG/M metagenome (GOLD analysis project Ga0315902, IMG submission 203523) | Freshwater fungal communities from buoy surface, Lake Erie, Ohio, United States - Buoy 12 MA117 | ecosystem: Environmental > Aquatic > Freshwater > Lake > Lake biofilm | place: USA... | reverse complement strand
CCACGATTTTTCATGTCCGACACCGCATCCCCCTCCACGCCGCCGTCTTCTGTTCCTGAAAAGGACGCCATCATGCAAGCTTCAGCCTGGGTCGCGCCATTGCGGGCGGAAATCGCCCGGGTGCTCGTGGGCCAGAGCGCTCTCGTGGACCGCCTGCTCGTCGCCTTGCTCACGAATGGCCACGTCTTGCTCGAAGGTGTGCCCGGACTGGCCAAAACGCTGGCGGTGCGCACGCTCGCGGGCGCTTTGAGCGCGAAATTCCAGCGCATTCAGTTCACGCCGGACCTGCTGCCCGCAGACGTGATCGGCACGATGGTGTATCATCCGAAAGACGGCACCTTCACGCCACGCCTCGGCCCCATTTTCTCGAATCTCGTGCTCGCGGACGAAATCAACCGCGCACCGGCCAAAGTGCAGTCCGCGCTGCTTGAGGCGATGCAGGAGCGTCAGGTCACCATCGGTGAGCACACGCACAAGTTGAGCGATCCCTTCATGGTGCTCGCCACGCAGAACCCGATCGACCAGGAGGGCACCTACACACTACCGGAGGCGCAGCTCGACCGTTTCCTTTTCAAAGTGCGCGTGACTTATCCGACACCGGCCGAGGAGCGCCAAGTGCTCGACGCCATGGCCACCTCCGCGCCAAAGCTGGACGTGAACAAGATCACCGACGTGACCGACATCGTGAAGAGCCGCGGCATCGTGAACAGCCTCTACATGGATGAAAAGATCCGCGATTACATCGTGGCCATCATTCACGCCAGCCGCCAGCCGGAGCACATCGCTCCGCATCTGAAGCTGCTCATCCGCTGCGGTGCCTCGCCGCGCGGCACCATCAATCTCGCTCTGGCCTCGAAGGCGCACGCCTTCCTGCAGGGCCGGAACTACGTCACGCCGCAGGATATCAAAGACCTCGCGCCGGACATCCTGCGTCACCGCATCCTGCTCAGCTACGAGGCGGAAGCCGAGGGCGTCACCAGCGAGGAAGTGGTGAAGACGCTGCTCGACAAGCTGCCGGTGCCGTGAGGTGACAGGTCACTCCGTTTTCCTTCCCAGGCAGCCCCCACATGCCCGCCACCACCACCAGCGACAATGACGAACGCCTCACGCGCATCCTGAAGCGCGTGCGGAAGATCGAGCTTCTGACGCGCGGCATGGTGAAGGAAGTGCTCGGCGGGCAGTATCACTCGCGTTTCAAAGGGCAGGGGATCGAGTTCGACGACTTCCGCGAATACCAAGCCGGTGATGACGTGCGCTTCCTCGACTGGAACGTCACCGCGCGCATGAACGAGCCCTTTGTGCGCAAGTACATCGAGGAACGCGAGCTCACCGTCATGCTGTGCGTCGATGTGAGCGGCAGCGGCGACTATGCGAGCCAGGAGGACACGAAACGCGAGCGCGCGGCAGAGGTCGCGGCCGTGTTTGCCTTCAGCGCGGTGCAGAATCAGGACAAGGTGGGCATGACGCTCTTTTCCGACCAGGTGGAGCAGTATTTGCCCGCGCGTAAAGGCTCGCCGCACGCGTTGCGCATCCTGCGCGACATTTTGAACTGCGAACCAGCCCATCCGGGCACGGACATCCGCGTGGCGCTGGAACTCGCGCTGCAGCGCATCTCCCATCGCTCGCTGGTGATCGTCGTTTCGGACTTCATCACGCATTCGAGCGAGTGGGAAAAGACTCTGCGCGCCGCCGCGGCGAAGCACGATGTCGTCGCCGCGCAGATCCTCGATCCGCGCGAGCTGGAGCTGCCGGATGTGGGCCGCGTGGTGCTGCAAGACCCGGAAACGGGCGAGCAACTCCTCGTCAACACGAGCAATCCGGACGTGCGCCGCGCCTATGCTGAGCGCATGGCCCAGCAGGAGGTGCATCTGGCCCAACTCCTGCGCCGCAGCGGTGTGGAGCGTCTGCAGATCCGCACGGACGAGGATTACGTGCCAGCACTGAAGGCTTACTTTCGATCCAGGAAAAGGAGGAAGCGCGGATGACCTTGGTGCTCGCCCAAATGCCCTCGCTGCCGATTCCGCCGCCGCTGCCGCATCCCGGCCTGCCGCGGGTGGGAGATGTGGCCACGCCTCCGGAGTGGTGGCTGGTCTGGTTGATCGGCGGGGTCGTGTTGCTGTTGCTCCTGCTCATCGTGTGGCTGCTGCTGCGTCCACGTGCCGCGACAGTGATGCCGACGCGTCAGCCGCTGGCGGCCTGTTTGCGTTCACTGGCCGATCTCCGCGCACGCAGCGCGCAGATCCCGCCGCCGGAGATGAGCCATCGCGTTTCGCAGGTGCTGCGCCGTTACCTCGGCGAACGTTATGCCGTGCCGGCGCTCGCCCGCACCACGCCGGAGATTTTCAGCGACTTGCGTGAGTTTGAGCCCGGCGTGCCCATCCCGCGCGCGCAGGGCGTGTGGAAGGAACGCTTCGCCCCCGTCGCAAAATGGTGCGACGATCTTTCCTTCATGCCTGTGCCCGTCACGCCGGAGCAAGCGCTGGAGCTCATCGATCAAGCCATCGCCAAAGTGCAGGAGGAACGCTCATGACTCCCGCCAACGTGACCTCCGGCGCTCTGAAGATTCCGTGGTTTCCGGACTACCAGTTCGCGCTGCCTTGGTGGCTGCTGCTGCTGATCTTGATCCCGCTGCTGGCCATCCTGCGCGGCGGACGTCGTCAGCGCGTGGCGATTCGTTTTCCCACCACGGGTCTGCTGCGTGGCATTGGCCGCCCCACACGTGCCGGTCCGCGCTGGACGTGGTTCAGCCTCGTGCTCTTGAGCCTCGTCTGTGGCATCCTGGCGATGGCGCGACCGCAAAAGGTGCTCTCCACCGAAGAAGAGAGCAGCGAAGGCATCAGCATCATGCTTTCCGTCGATGTGTCGCTCTCGATGCTCATCGAGGACTTCCAGATCAGCGGACAAGTGGTGAATCGCCTCACCGCGGCGAAGCGCGTCATCCTGAATTTCATCGAGGGACGCAAATCGGATCGCATCGGTATCACCGCCTTCTCCGGAGAGACGTATCTTCCATGCCCGCTCACGCTCGACCGCGACTGGCTCATCAACAACATCGACCGCGTGCAGACGCATCGCGTCGGTGACGGCACGGCCATCGGCAGCGGCATCGCCAGCGCGGCAAACCGGCTGCGAAAAGAGAAAACCAAGAGCAAAATCATCATCCTGCTCACCGATGGCGCGAACAACTCCGGCCGCCTCAGCCCGCAAGATGCCGCACGGCTCGCGGCGACGCTTGGCATAAAGATTTACACCATCGCGATCGGCACGCCGGGCGTGCACGTGATCCCGGATGCGCGCCGCGGCACATTCACGCCGATGGGGCAGCAGCTCTTCGATGAAAAGACGCTCAAAGAGGTCGCCGCCATCGGCAATGGCGAATTCTACATGGCGCAAAATCTCGACTCGCTCTCGGAGGTCTTCAAAACGATCGACCTGCTCGAAAAAACGAAGATCGAGCGTCGCAAGCACACCGAGGTGGACGAGCTCTACATGTATCCGCTGCAAGCTGCCGCCGTCTGCCTGCTGCTCGCGTTGCTGTTGTCGGTTTTGTTCCTGCAAACCTCTCCGGAAACGGTTCCCGCCTGATCTGCGCCATGTTCGACGTCACCTTCGCCCATTCCAAACTGCTCTGGCTCCTCCTCGTGGTGCCCGCGCTGGTTTTGCTGCGCTGGGCCATCGAGGCGCGGGCTTCCCGCGCGGTGCGTGCCTTCACTGCAGCGCGGCTTCGCACGGCGCTGGTGCCGCGCCGCTCCCAAACGCGTAGCTGGCTCGTCTGGTCGCTGTATTTGCTTGCTGGCGCGGCGCTCATCCTCGCGCTCGCACGCCCGCAGTGGGGCGTGGAGAAAGTCGAGCGGCCGGACAAGGGACGAAACATCTTCGTCGCCATCGACACCTCCCGCTCGATGCTGGCCAAAGATGTCGGCACCGACCGCCTCACGCGCTCCAAACTGGCGGCACACGACCTCATCACCGAGTTGAAAGGCGAGCGCATCGGTCTGCTGGCGTTTGCGGGTCGCGCGTATTTGCAGGCGCCGCTCACCACCGATCATGAGGCCATTTTGGAGTCCCTGCAGGCCTTTGATCACACCATCATCGAATGGGGCGGCAGCAACGTCGCGGATCTGCTCGATGTGGCCCACCGCGCCGTCAAAAACCTGCCGAAGAGCAATTACGTCCTCGTGCTTTTCAGCGATGGCGGTGATGCGGATGCCAGCCTCACGGGCGGCATCGAGCAGCTCGTCAAAGATCAGGTCAGCATCATTTCTGTCGGTGTCGGCACCGAAGGCGGCACCATCATCCCGCACCCGGACATCCCCGGTGAATACATCCGTGATGAATCCGGCAATGTCGTGCGCACCCGGCTGGAACGCGGCGTGCTGGAGCAGCTCGCCACGGCCACTGGCGGTCGTTACCTCCGCCTCGGACAGCAGGCGCTCAGCCGGACGGCCATCGCGCCGATCCTCGCCCGCCTGCGCGAGCAGGAGAGCGCCAGCAAGACCAGCACGCGGCCGATTGAGCGTTTTGCATGGCCGCTCGGGCTGGGTATGTTCTTCACCATGCTCGCCTGGATCATCAGCTCTCGTGCCATGAAGCCTGACTCATCTCTCTCCATGCGCTCCGCCGCGGTCCCTGCCGCCGCCGCGCTCGCTCTCCTCGCCATGCTGGCACCGCCGTCGGCCACCCACGCCGCGGATGGCACGCTGGTGTCCTTCATGCGGCAGAAAGGTGCCAATCCCGGCGATGCACGAATCGCGCTGGAGGCCAAAGACTACGAAAACGCTCGCGCGCTCTATTTGAAGCTCATCGAAAGCGGCCACTACAGCGGCACCGCGCTGCAGGAGCTGGAATACGGCCTCGCGATCGCTCAGCATCACCTCACGGAATACGATGGCAGCGAGCGGCACTTCAGTGAGGCGCTGCAAACCAAAGATCGCGGCCTGCGGGCACGCGCGCATCGCGGACTCGGTCATTCTCTTTATGACCAAGGCTCACTCGGACTGGCCAAACAGCCGAAAATCACGCTGCAACGCTGGATGGACGCGTTGTCTCATCTGAATGCCGCCGTCGATCTGGAGCCCGAAAACAAGCAGTTGATCGAAAATCGCGATCACGTCGCCAAAATGCTCGAAGACCTGCGCAAGGCTCTGGATGCCATGGAGCAGAAGCAAAAGGAGCAGCAGGGCAAAAAGGGCAGCAAAGGCAGCAAGGGCGACAAAGGAAACCAAGGCCAGAAAGGCCAGAAAGGGGAGCAGGGCGAAGGCGAACAAGGCAGCGAAGGCGATCAAGGACGCGATGGCGATCAAAACGGCAACGCGGACGGCGATGAGGCCAAAAAGACCGGCGAGAAAAAAGGCGACGATGACGGCATCGGCGGCAAAGAGGCCAAAAACCTGCCTCAGGGCAATCTCCAGGCCGCAGGCAGCCCCGGCGGCCAAAAACCCGACAAAGACGGCGCTGGCGGAGATGAGCCCGACAAGGACAAAGACGGCAAAAAAGGCTCCCAGGGCCAGAAAAACGTCGCCGAGGGCGACAAGGGCAAGGAGCGCGGCGTGAAGGCCGACGAAGAAGACCCCAATGCCCGCGACCGGCGCAATGCGCGCACCGGATTCACGCCCGGCGAGGCCGAAGGCCTGCTGCGTCAATACATGGACGAGATCACCCAATTCCAAGGCGGCAGCCGCCAGTCCATCCCGCCCACCAACCGCCGGGATTGGTGATCCACGATGCAAAACCCCGCTCACCGCTCATCCATTTTTCATCGAATGCCGCTCCGTATCCTCCTCGCACTCCTGCTGAGCCTCGCCATGCCGGCCGCCGCGGCCACCGTCCGTGCTTTTGTGGAGCCGGAGACGATCCAGTCCGGCCAGGTCGTGACTTACGGCATCGAGGTGGTGAATGGCGATTATCAAGGCATGCCCGGCCTACAAATGCCGCAGCAGATCGTGATCCAGAGCGGCATGAGCCAGCAGCAGCGCTTCAGCTTCATCAATGGCCAGCGCAGCATGTCCATGACGCTGTCTTGGCAGGTGTTGGCCTCGGAGCCGGGGGAATTCACCATCCCGCCGCAGGAGCTCATCGTGGACGGCCAGAAAGTGCGCACGAACGAAGTGCGCGTGAAGGTGGGCCAGCCTGGCGAGCGCCCCGGCAAAAATGGCGGCACTGGACTCGATGAATCCCTCACGCCGCTCTTCCAGCTCGAGGTCGCACGCACGGAGATGTATCTCGGTGAGGTCGTGCCGCTGAAGGCCACGCTCTACATCCCGCGCCGTCTCGCTGCGCGCCGCATCGGCTTGATCGATGTCAGCAAGAGTGATTTCGCCATCACGCGCTTCCCGCAAAACGCCGAGCAGTCCGAAACGGTCATCAATGGCATCGGCTACATCGTCGTATCCTACCGAACCACGCTCACGCCGTTGCAGGCGGGCGATTTGAAGGTCGGCCCGGCCAAAGTGGAACTCACCTACGAGGTCATGGAGGAGCGCCGCAGCATGCCAGGCTTCCCACCCGGCTTTTTCATGGGTGGCGGTGCCGCGCGGCAGATGTTTGTCACCAGCCCGGATGTGAAAGTGAAGGTGAAGGCACTGCCGATGGAAGGAAAGCCCGCTGGATTCACCGGCGCGGTCGGTGATTTCCAAATCACCGCCACCGCCACCCCGAACAGTCTCGCTGTGGGTGATCCGCTCGCCGTGGAAATGGTGGTGGAGGGCACGGGCAACTTTGACGCGCTGAACACACCCGCGCTGAATCCCGCAGATGGCTGGCGCACCTATCCCCCGCGCCGCTACAACGTGGACGCGCCGCAGGACCCAAATCAGATCAACGCCTTCGTCGCGCCCGGTAGCGCACGCCGTGTCGGTTTCTCGCAGGTGCTCGTGCCGGAGAAAGTGCAGACCGAGTTGCCCCCGTTTGAGCTTTCCTTCTTCAGCCCGACGCAGAAGCGCTACGTGACCGTGAAAAGCCAGCCCGTGCCGCTGCAAATCAAACCGGGGGCCGCACCCATCGCAGAAAGCGGCAGCACAGGCACAGCGACGAATGCGCCGAAAGCTCCAGCCGTCGTGCAGCCGCTCCCGGATTTGCAGGACATCCTCATCCATCCGCCAGCCAAGCCAGTCTGGGTCAATGCGACCGCGCAGGCCTCACTCATGGCCAACACCACCTTTTGGGCCGCGCAGGGCATCCCCGTTGGGTTGCTCGTGCTCGCCTTGATCATCGCCGTCATTCGCAAACGCCGCGCCGCGCGTCTCGGTGGACGTCGCGGCGAATTGCTCGGCCTCTGGCGTGGTTTGGAGGAAAGCGGACTCGACGACCGCACTTTCCTGCAACGCGCCGTTTGGTTCATCCAGCGCGCCCACGACGGTGCTCCGCCGGAAGGCGATGACGTGCGCCGCGTGGTCGAGCGCTACGAGCAGTCCTGCTTCACGGCAGGCGCGAACGGTCCTGCCCTCACCACCGCGGAAAAGCGCGGCATCCTCACCGCCCTGCGTCCGCTGCTGCAAAAAGCGGCGCTGCTTCTTCTCTCGTTGATGCTCATCTCCGTCGGCACGCCGGTGCAGGCCGCAGATGAGCCCGCCGCGCTCGAAAACTACCGCCATGCACGCGAGCACCTGCTGAAGGGCGATTACACCAAGGCGCAATACTTCGCGGAGAGCATCCTTCGCCAAAAAGACCCGCTCATCAGCGCGGATGTCTTCACGTTGATCGGCCATGCGCGCTACCGCCTCGATGATCCGGGCCGCGCAGCTCTGTGGTATCAACGCGCCGCCCTCCTCGACCCGCTCAATCCGGAGCTGCGTCAGAATCTTCGCCACCTCGATGAAAAGCTCCGCTTCTTCACGCTGCCGCAGGCCTCGTGGATCACTGAGGCCAGCCTGTGGCTGCCGCGAAACACGTGGATCCTCCTCGCCGCAGGTGGCGCATGGCTCATCCTACTCGCACTCACGGCCCGCGTGCTCATTGGACACGCCTCACCGCTGAACAGCGGCCGCCGGGTGCTCGTGATCGTCAGCATCGTGCTCGGATTCCTCGTGCTCGCGCCCGCCGCCACTCTCGCGGCCCTCCGTCCCGAGCCCGCTGCACGCGTAAAGGACATCGTCGTCATCACACGGCCTGAAAGCAGCCTCTACTCCGCCGCCACGGTCACCAGCAGCGCTTTGCTCGACATTCCACCCGGCAGCCAGGCCCGACTGCTCGAAGAACGCGGCGACTGGAGCTACATCGAAGTCCCCGGCACTCAGGACGGCCCGCTGCGCGGCTGGGTGGAGGCCACCGTCTGGCAAAAACTCTGGAACTGGTCTCTCACGCCGCTGGAGTAAGGAAGACAGACCCGCCTGTCTGTCCGCGCACGCGTCAGTTCAGCCACAAGATGTGCGCGCCCGGGTTTCCGCGATCCGGAGCCATCTTGCCGCCGTAGCGCTGCGCAAAGCCGCGCAACAAACTCACCGCCAGACTCGCGAGCACGCTGCGTCCGGTCGTCGCGCCGTAGCCGTGGATGATCTTTACGCCGCTGTGACCATGCAGCATCGCCTCGCTCACCGCTGCTTTGATCTTCTCCCGCGCTGCCTCCCAGTTTTCACCACCATGTGCCACATCCACCTCCAGCAATCCGCGTGACACGCTGCCACGCACCGACTCGCCGCACTTCGGACACGTGTCCGAGCGCGCCGGATTCACGGGAAACTCACAGTGCGGGCATTCAATCGTCGGCATGCCCTTCCCATAAGAAAGTGGCACAGGTTTTCAACCTGTGGCTCCCCAGATCATTTCCGCACTTCCCACGCGGGCGGCAGGTCCTTCGACTCCGGCCCATACGTCTGCGAAACGACGAATCCGCTCGCCTGTGAGGTGTAAAAGATGCGCCCATTGCTCACCACGGCACCGAGGCACTCGCGGGAGTCGATGGCAGGGCCGGTGGACACCAGTTTGCCGTCTTGGGAGAGGTCGATCATGTCCATGTTCGCACCGAGCACATACGGCTCGCTCATGGTGAAGCGGCAGCAGGCGTAGTTGGTCTGGATGCTGTAGATGACCTTGCCGGTGGCGCTGTCGAAGACGTTGCCTTTGCCGCGCAGGGCGTTGGAGAACATGAATTTCTCGCCCACGCTCACCACATTCAGCGCGGAGGTCACAGCGTCGCTGGTCCAGACGAGTTTGCCAGTGTTGGCATCAAGGCACCACACATGGCGGTCCTCGGTGCCGAGTTTGGCGCGGTTGTAGCCGCCGATGTAGAGCTTGCCATCGCGGGCGCTGAGCGTGCACTTGGAGGTGACGTAGTATTCATTCGTCTGCCACAGCACCTTGCCCGTCGCGGGATCGATGCAGCAGGTGAGGCCGTTGTTTTCGACCGGCAACCCTCGGCGACGCTTCGTTTCGGCGTCGTAGCCGAAGAAGACGCTGTAGTAGAGCTTTCCATCGAGAATGCAGATGCCGCAGTCATTGCCACCGCGACCGAACTCGAAGAAATCCTTCTCCCACACGACTTTGCCCGTTTCCAAATCCCAAGCCCAGAGGCGCGGGTGATGGTTCTTCGGGTAATACGGGTTGTCGTTCGAGTAGATGAAGCTCATCACCTCGCTGCCGTCCTTCGGCACCACCAACTCACCGCCAAAGGTGTATGGCTTCTCGCTGCCTTGCGGCGCGTAGTCGCCACTACCGCTTGCATAGATCGCCACCTTGCCCGAGACGACCGGCGGGAACTGCCGACTCCAGCTCGGTGATCCGGTGAAGGGTGCCTCCCAAAGCAGATTGCCCGTCGCGGCATCGAGACAGCGCACAAACGACTTCTTCATGCCCGCTTGCGGCACCAGCAGCTTGCCGTCGATGTAAAGCGGCGATGTGAAGCTCAAATACACGTCTGGAAACCACTTCCGCCACAGCAAACGCCCCGTGTCCTGCTCACACGCGATGATCTGGCCCTCCGCCGTGTGCGTGTACATCCGCCCACCGCCGCAAACTGGCAGGTGCTTCACCGTGCCTTCGAGACGACGTGCCCAGCGCATGCGCAGCGGCGGCTTGAGGTCCTGGTTGTTCGAGTTCTGGCCCGCGAAGTTGCCGTAGTTCGTGTACCAGTCGTATTTCGCATCGGCGAGCTTGCCGGTGAGTGGGGAGCGCACTCTGGCAACAATTGGACCAAGGAACTCGGTCTGGGAAGACTCTGGCTTTTCCGCGAACACATAGAGGCTTCCATCTTCACTCGGGACATAGAGGAGACCATTTGCGACAGCAACCGGCGCAGTGATTGGAGCAGTTCCTGCGGTCTTGAGCGTTTTGGCGATAGTTGCAGACTGGCCTACCATCAGCTTCGCGAAGGCGATGGTCACCGATCCATCGAGTCTTCCGACAATTGCATGATTTTTTGTCAGAACTGGTGGTGCTATGGCACCTGCATCATTCAGCGAAAACGATTCCTTCGTGCCCATGTTGTGCTTGATCAATCCACGCCCCGTCTCCGGCTTAACGCGAAACACATCGTTTCCACGAATCGCCACCGGTGAAAAGCTCAGCAGACCGTCCATGCGGATGTTGGTGTCGGTGCCGGGGACGAAGTCGCCGGTTTTGAGCGTGTCGCCTTCGAGTCGCATGATGTCCACGCGGCCGGCGTTGTCGCGGCGATGCCATTGGACATAGACGTTGCCGTCGTCATCGGCGCTCTGGCCGAAGGAGGCGGGGAATTCCTTGCCGGACCACTCGGGGATTTCGCCGGTGGCTTTGAGCTTCGGCGCGGTGCCGGTGTCTTCGAGGAAGAGCGTGCGACCACCGGCGGGAATGACGACGATGTTGCCTTTGATGAGACAAATGTCCCGCGAGCAAACGAAGTGATCCTTCCACGTCACGCGCCCATCGCTGGAGGTCGGCTTCGTGCCCGGTTTGAGCGTGGCGAGCATGCGCTTCTCGCAAAACGCGGCCCAAGACTCGCCGCTCCAGCGATTGCCATCGAAGCCGACGACTTCCTTCACGAAATCCCACTTCCAGAGCTGCTTGCCCTCAAACGTCATTCCCAGCACCTGCGCGCCGAGCGTCGCGACATACACGCGATCCTTCGCCACGACTGGCGTGCTGAAAATCGGCTCCCCACAGTCAATCTCGGCCACCACGCCGCCGGAGTCGCGGTCGAGCACATAGTAGATTCCCGCCGTCGTGCCAAAATGAAGCCATTTTCCCGCGATAGCAGGCGAGGAGACATTATTCACGTTTTGCTTCCCACCCTTGCTTTGGAAGCGCCAGACCTCTTTGAGCGTCTTGGCGTCAAAACAAGCCGCGCAGCCCGATCCATCGACCACATACACTTTGCCACTCGCGACAACAGGTGACGTGTAAATGCCATCGGTCATCGCTACGGCACCTTGCAGGCCGAGTTTCTCGACATCGAGGTCAATTTGAGCCGCATTGCCGCTGTGTGCGGCATTGAACATAAACTGCGGCCAGTCCTCCGCGGAGGCAGTGAGGCTGAAAACGAGGGCGAAAGGCAAAAGCAGGCGCTTCATGGCCTGTGAATACGAAGCCGACGCCGCGCTCTTCTATTTACCTCGCAAATCCTTCTCGCAATCCTCGTCGCGAGGCGCGGCGGTGCCGAATTGATCGACGGGCTGGGTGAAAAGGTAGCGCCAGACGGCTTCGTGCAGGAATTTGCCATCAGCGGACTTCGGCGAGGCACCGCCGGGCACGACGCTGCTGTGCGCGCGGTTGGCGTCCTTCTTCACATCCGCGTCGGTGATGAGGCGGCGGGTGTTCGCAAACGGCGCGGACATTTGATCCACATTCACGATGGGGCCGAATTCATTCAAACCGAGCAATTCCCAGCTCCGGCAGTAGTGGTCGCCACTCCAGCCACCATCGAGCACATGGCTGAAACCGAAGTAACGGTTCTTGGGCGTCGCGGAGGGCAGTTCCTGCCATTTCTCAAGCTGATCACGCGGACCGCAAAACATCACCACACGATCCACTGCCACGTGTTTGGCAAAACGGGCTGCTGTGGTGCTGCCGTGCGAGCTTCCACTGATGATCACCTTGCTCCAATCGAGGCCTTTGCCGTCGGCGCTGAAAAACTGCTCCCATTTGCCCTCCGGATGCTTTTTCGAGAGCCACTTCACGAATTGATACGAGCGCTCCATCATGCCGTCCGGCTTCGGGATGTCCACGAGCGGGCTATGATCCTCGCCCGTGGCCGCTTCGAGGCGGATGTTTCCATTGAGCATGCCGTCCGCGCCGGGAGACTGGTTGCCGAACTTGCCAAACCAGCCATTCGCGTAATGCACGCGGATGGCGTGGAGACCGTAGCTGTTCACGCGCTCGAAAAGGCCCGCGCTGTGGCCCATGAGCCAGATCACGAGCTTGCCCTGCGGTTTCACACCCAGGTCCACACTCGCATGCTGCACGTCCGCAGGCTTGCCTTTGGCTTCAAAGACGAAGTTGATCTCCGGATGCTGGTTCGCGCGCGGATCGATCTCGCTGGCGCGTGCGGTGAATTCGACGCGTTGCGGCTGAGCAAAGGCGGTGATGGCGGAGAGAAGGAAGAGCAGGGGACGCATGAGTTGGAAAAGTGGGTTTAAAGCTTCAAGCCGAGGTGCGCATTCAAATACTCGATCAGCACGGGCACGAAATCCTTGATGAACTTCGCCTGGTTCGCCGCGGTGTCGCGCAGACGCGTGCGGTTTGCCTCAAGTTGAAGACCGGTGGTCGTGTCTTTGCAGTGGCGGGCCACCGTGTAGCCGCCTTTGTAATAAGGCTCGTCCGGCACGGGCATTTGCGGGCTTGGCGTCGTGCGCCAGCCGCGTGCGGCCAGCAGCGCGCCCAGACTTTTCGGTCCGCTGATCAAATCGCTGTGCTTTTGGCCGCTGCGCTTCACCAGCAGCGCCAGACTGCTCTTCGCGACTGTCTCTGCGCTGTTGAGTGACTCGCCAGCAGCCAGTTCCTTCGGTGAAAACAGATAACCCAGCTCGATGCGCTCGCCTTTGTGATTCTGGCCGTGCATGTCGATCAGGAAGGCATAGCCATGGCGCTTCACGGCGGCCTCGCGGGCTTTTTCGATGAAGGCGTGGTATTCATTCCACGCGCGTTCCGCGTCCGAGTTGCCTTGCGCAGCTTCTTTGATCTCACGGTTCGGATCCAGCTTGCTGCGATGCAGATGACTCATCACAAAGTGCGCGCGGCGGCCGGTGCGGATGAAAAGCTGATCCACCGCCGCGCGCGTGAGCTCCTGCGTGTTCGCATCCGCGCCGAGGACGCCATACGTGCGATTCGGCAGGCTTTCCGGCTTCAGCGCACCGCCATGCGGCGAGGTAAAAATGAGCGGCAGGTCACCCGGGATGTATTCGACATACTTGGAGGTGCCAAACTGGCTTTCCGGCGGCAGCGACTGCGCGGAGAGTGCGGCGGCGAGCAGGCAAAGCGAGAGCGGGAGCAGCTTCAGGGCATTCATTTCGATTTCGGGCGCTGGCGGTATTTGTCGGCGAGGCGTGTGTGACGTGTTTCGAGGCTTTGCGAAACGCCGCTGATCCACAGGTGTTTCACCTCGCTGCGAATGTCGAGGATGTCGCCCGTCGCGGCAAACAACGACGCGTCCTTGCCCACCTCGATGCTGCCGAGGCGATCTGCCGCACCGTGCAACTGCGCGGGCACCAGCGTGATCGCGGCGAGCGCTGCGTCCGCAGGCAAACCGAAGGCCAGGGCCTGCGCGGCGATGTAGGGCAGGTTTCGCGCGCCGGGGGCGCTGGCGCGGTCGAGCGACTCACAAATCGCCACTGTCACTCCAGCCCGATGCAGCACGCCGGGAGCGCTGAAATTCACGTCGTAGCTGTCGGTCGCGCGAATCGGCAGCGTGAAGACATCGCTGTAGATCACGGCGATCTTCCGCTGGGCGAGTTCTGCGGCGAACTGCCATGCATCGCGTGCGCCGATGAGCACCACGCGCAGTTTTGGCCGCGATTCGCTCCACTTCAGCGCGGCACGGATTTCACGCGTCGTGTTCGCGTGAATCATGAGCGGCACTTCGCCGTTCAAAACCGGCTGCATGGCCTGCCAGGCAGGTACAACGGGCGCTCCGCTCACTCGTTTGCCCCAAGCCTCCGCGTCTGCGAAGAACTGCTCGATCTCGCGAGTCTTCATCGTGCGTTCGCGGGCCTGTTCATCAAGCGATTTGGCCGTGGAGGGCGCATCCGGTGCTGGAACATCAAGCGATTGCGAAGGCCACACGAGATGCATGCCGCTGCGGCGCTGCACAAGCATGTCCTCGATGGTCCAGCCGCGCAGGGCGAGCAGCGCGGAGGTGCCGCAGATGAATTTGCCCTGCGGCACCGGCGCGAAGTGCGTGATGCCATTCGCACGGGCCACCGGCAGCATTTCGGAGTCCGGATTCACCGCGAGCCAGGCTTCCACTTCCGGCGCGAACTCACCCGTCTCGCGATCATCGACTGATCCGCGCACGCTGTTGATTTCGACGAGGCCGAGATCCGTGCTCGCGCTCACCAGGCCGGGGAAAAGATGCAGACCCTTCAAATCGATGACCTTGTCGGCCTTTTCATCGATCTGAGCGGCCACAGCGGCGATTTTGCCATCGCGCACGAGCACATCGCCACGTTCCAGCGTGCCCTGGGCCACGGTGTGAACCACCGCGCCTCGCAGCAGGAGCGTTTCGGCCCGGGATGACGAAAGGCCGACGAAAAGAAGAAGAGTGAAGATTAGTTCTGCCATTTGAGTTCGCGGTCCATGCAGCAATCGACGCACAAGTGGCCCTGGCGCTGCTCCAGGGTGCGGAAGAAGAATTTGGCCTGAGCTTTTTCGTCAGCTTTGTCGGCCGGTGCGTCGGTGGCGAGCTTGCGGGCTTTTTCGATGAGCGTGCTGTGCTCAGCCAGACGGGCCTCCGCGCGTTTCAGAGCCGCTTCGCGCTCAAAATACAGTTTTCCTTCAATCCAGGTCTGCAGGCAGATGCTGCGCGTATCGAGCGGATGGCCGCTCCAGATGACAAAGTCGCCATCTTTGCCGATTTCGAGGCTGCCGACGTTTTTATCGATGCGGAGCTGCTTGGCGGGATTGAGCGTGACGAACTTCAAAGCCTCCACCTCGCTTGTTCCGCCGTATTTCACCGCTTTGGCGGCCTCCAGGTTCAAACGGCGAGCATGGTCACTGGAATCGGAATTGAAGGACACGAGCACGCCGCGCTGATGCATGAGACTGCCCGCGTGCGGGATGGCGTCATACGTTTCCATCTTGTAGGCCCACCAATCCGAGAAGGCGGATGCACCCGCGCCATGCTTCGCGATTTCATCGGCGACTTTGTAGCCTTCCAAAATGTGCTGCAGCGTGCCTACGCGCACTTTGAAGCTCTCCATGACGCGCAGGAAGGCGAGAATCTCATCCTGACGATAGCTGTGGCAGTGAATGAGACGCTCGCCGCGGATGATTTCCGCGATGGTCTCCAGTTCCAAATCCCGCCGAACGGGCGCACCGCCTTTTTTGGCCTCATCGAGTGCTTTCATGTAGTGCTGCGCGGCGGTGAACCGGTTTGTGTGAAACGCGGGAACGCCCATGCGCGACTGCGGGAAGCGATTCCTGAAGGCATCGCCCCAATTCGCCTGCTTCACGTTTTCACCGAGCGCGAATTTGATGCCCCCGGGTGCTCCGGCGAGCTTCAACTGCTCCGGCGAGGCTCCTTCGCGCAGTTTGATGACGCAATTTTGGCCGCCGATGGGATTGGCGCTGCCGTGAAGCAAATTCGCGACGGTGAGGCCGCCCGCGAGCTGCTGGTGAATCGTTTCGGTTTCCGAATTCACCACATCGGCGACGCGCACCATCGCGGAGGAGGGCAGGGTGCCTTCATTCACGCCGCCCATGATCATGCTGTGGCTGTGGCAATCGATCAAACCGGGCGAAACATGCACGCTAGGCAGATCAATGACGTAAGCGTCCTTCGGCGCGGCGAGTCCGGTGCCGATGGCTTTGATTTTGCCGTTCACGATGAGCAAATCGGCTTTTGAAAGCGTGCCTTTGGGGCCGCAGGTCCAAAGCGTGGCGTTTTTCACGAGCACGGCCTCCGGCGTGAGCAAGGGACCGCGATCATGCTGCGCAGGCGCGGCGGTGAGTTCGTCCCGCGCGGGCTTTGCGACTGCCTTTTTGCTCTCGCGGATCGGCGAGAGGAACTGGCGGCCTTCGATCCACACTTCGCGGACTTTGCTTTCGGCATCAAAGGCGCGGCCTTTTTCGAAGATGGTCAGGTTGGCGAGTTTTCCGGCCTCCAAAGTCCCCAACTGATCTTCAAGCCCGCAAAGTCGCGCGGGAACGGTGGTGAGCGCAGCGATGGCATCCGGCTCCGAAAGTCCGCGCGCGATGGCGAGGCGCACGTTTGCGCGAAAGGCGGTCTTTTTCGGCAATCCATGCGTGGTGAGCGCGATCTCGCGTTTTTCGCGACGAATCGCCGCTGGATTGCTGGGCGAGTGATCCCAGGCGCGGAGCAAATCGAGCGAGGTGGCTTCCCAATCGTCATCGGTGGGCATTTTCGGCACCTCGGGATAATCCACGGGCACGATGAACGGCACGCGAGCCTCCTGCAAAAGGTCCGGACGACGCCATTCCTGCCCGGTGGCCAAAAGAATCGTTTCGAGGCCAAACTCGGTCGCGAGACGTTGCGCGCGATCGACCATCAACGGGCTCGCAGGCTCGAAGACGACCTGTTCGCGCTTTTGCAACGCGGGGAGCAACGCGGCGAGTCCGGCATCGTAGGCCGGGCGCGGGCGCTTCGTGCTGTTTTTCTCAAAGTGCGCGTGATCGGCGGCTTGAAACTGCGCATCGAGTAAGGTCTGCCGGATGAGCGCGATGGTGCCCATGAGTGAGCTGGGATAGGGCACGGGGCCATCTTCCGAGCCTTTCGGTGTCTCGATGGCGATGTGGTGAAACGTGTCTGCACGCAGGATGGCGAGATCTGGATCGGTGCTGCCTAGCGAGACCACCGTGCTAATTCCGCGGAGCACGCCGCTGCCGGGAACGATGTTGGCATTGGTGAAACCTTCTGCGCGCATGGATTCGAGCAGTTTGGCATCCGGTGAGTAGTCCTGGGCCACGCGATACTGCGGCGAGACAACGTTCCGCGAGTCCGCAGCGCTGCTGGTGCCGAGAAAGCCGCTGCCGGCACCTGCGGTGAGATCGTTCAATGCGCTGACGGGCGGTGTGTTGTCCTGCGCGCCGTTGGTTTTGCGCACGGTGGACTTCGCCATCGAGACGTGGGCGTCGATGAAGCCCGCATAAATCGTGCAGTCTTTGAGATCATGCACGCGTGCGTCCGGCGGGATCGCGAGACCGGTGCCGACGGCGTTGATGCGTCCATCACGAATGAGCAGCGTGGCGTTTTCCAACTCCTTGCCCGGCGAAATGACCAAGCGCGCGCCGGTGATCGCATGCGCTCCGTTTTCCAGCGGGCGATTTCCCGGCGGACGCAGCAGGTCGAGCGCGGAGGCGGTGGAGAGAAGAGCTGCGAACAGGAGAACAAAACGCATGAGGCGCGTATCCTGACGGAGCGTGCGGAAATTGGCAAGCCTTCAACGTGTGGGCAGTTTTCCGCGCCACTGTCCCTCGGTCATCACGATGCGCGGCACAGCGGGAATGCCGCGCTGATGCTGCTGCTCCTGCGCGACGAGCAGATCCACCGCCGCAGCGCCGAGCACTTCCGTTTGCTGGTCGATGCCAGGCACGTGGGCTTGATCCGGTCGCCACGCGAGCGTGACATGCAGCGGGCGACGAGCCTCCGGCACGGCTTTCAGCCACTCCTGCACGATGTGACCACCATCGATGACGACCTCAGGCTGCTCTGCTTTGATCCAGGCGAGGAAATCCGCGCGCGAAGTCGTCTGGCGCAGCGCGAGTAGGCCCTCCGGTCGTGGCAGTGGATGATGCGCGAGCAAACTCGCGGACCACGCGCGATACATCCGCTCATCGATGGTGCTGCCGGAGTAAAAGCCGATGCGCCGCCAGCCTGCCTTCCGCAACTGGCGCATGGCATTCATCATGCCGAGAAAATGATGGTGGTGCACGCGATGCAACGCGGGGCGTGCATAGCCGAGGCCGATCACGACGCTGGAGAATTTTTCCCAGCTCAGCCGCACATGCCCGCGGCTGCGGGAGACCAGCGGCGAGAGGATGAATCCGGTGATGCCGCGAGTTTCGAGGATGGTGGAGAGGCG
>Ga0315902_10005342_pt1 | contig 18168 bp, 15 predicted proteins | sample LakEriMetagenome_9_FD_203523 | JGI IMG/M metagenome (GOLD analysis project Ga0315902, IMG submission 203523) | Freshwater fungal communities from buoy surface, Lake Erie, Ohio, United States - Buoy 12 MA117 | ecosystem: Environmental > Aquatic > Freshwater > Lake > Lake biofilm | place: USA... | reverse complement strand
TGGATGGTCAGCTGTGAATCACTGAAGGCTTTCATGCCGGCCTGCGCATAGCGGCCGCTTCTGGTTAGTTTAAGAAGCAGGTGTGTGGTATCCTCGCCCATCTCGCCGGAATGTGTAATGGGAAAAAGGACTTGCTCTTTCAACGAGGAAAATCGGCCATCCCACATGAAGCGGTTTTGCCAGGCCAACAGCTGCAGGGCCGGAGCATTCCGGAAGCCGATACTGTCGCCGATGCCGTGGCTGAGCGCATGGTCGCTGTGGGCAAAGGCATTATACGGCGAATGACACGATGCGCAGGAGATGCTGCTGTCGCGGGATAGGATGGGATCGTAAAAGAGCAAACGTCCGAGTAGAATTTCATCCGGGTCCGTGCGGCTGAAATCAACCAGTGGCCGGGGCCAACCCTGCGGAATCTGCTGCGGTTTTTCGCCGTATTGCAGGGCGAGCAACAGCGGAAACAGCAATGTCACTAGAAGGAATCCGGTTGTTTTCATGGATACTCCTCCACAGCCAGTACGGTGGCCGCTTTTTTGATTCCAGCCTTCGCTGCCTGGCCGGGCGACATGATGTGATCGATTCCCTTTTCTTGCATGTAATCGATCAGCGCCTGCACATTCATTCGAACGCATATGGTTTTTTTCAACCGCGAGAATGAGAAACACGTCGACTGGATGGCTGCATGGGGATACCGGTAACCGCCCAGGTGTAATTCAACTGCCGTGCCTTGCGGACTGACAGCCTCCAGGCGCAAGTGAATGAATCCGCTCTGCCAGGTCCAATACATTCCGTTAACCGGATCCAGAACACCGCGCTGAATCCCACTACAATTCAGGGCACTGTCAAGGCCAATCGTTAAGCATAAGCGTGTCGTTGTATCGTTTACCATCACTGGTATTTGAATCCGGTTCCGGGTTGTGTCGAGCCAGTCGATGAGGTAAGCAGGTACAGGATCATGCCATACGCTATCGTTTGAAGTACTTATGTTCAAATCACTGATATAGCTGCGTAAATCGGTGATGCGCCATCCCTCATCCGTCAGGCTGTCGCGGTGTAGTGGATTGATCCCCCAATATGCTTCAAAGCGGATGTCCTGGGCGCAGAGTGTGATTCCCTGCACCAGAAACGCAAGCAGAAGTGAATATCGAAATTGGTTCTTCATCTGCGCTTGGCTATCAGCAAGGTATTGGCTCCACCCACTCCTTCGAGGGTCTGGAACCGGAAATGGTCAGACATCATTTCCTTCAATACCCGCAAGCGCTGCGAAGAGCCACGTCCGACAGCCGCATTGAAGATGATTTTTCCGCCCGGAAGAATTAATCGGTGTAAGTTGTTCCAAAAAGGGAAATCGGTAAAGACCATCGGGACTTCCGTGTGAATGAACAAATCGACAACGATGAGGCCATACCGTGTGGCATGAACCTCCATGAAGTGTTCGGCATCATCCTCCACCACCTTTAGTTTTCGGTCGGTGGAAAGTCCGAATTCTTCACGCGCAACCTGAATTATCACCGGATCGATTTCGACAGCCGTTATCGGTCCCCGATACGTAAATCGTGCACGAAGACTGTGAATCAAACTCCCACCTCCCAATCCCAAAAGCAGGATGTTCTTTACCCCCTCAAGTCCGGCAGTACGAATACCCGCTTCCAAAATCTCCTGCAACAAGCCATAGGAGTAGTTGGCTTTTTCCGTATCCAAAACGCGTTCACCATCCTCCTCCAGGATTTCGAGCCAGCCGCTGTGCACGCTGCGGTAGCGTCGTATGATGCGCATGTGTGTTCTTGAGGTATCGAAGATACATCTTTGACCGGGTATGCTTCTACACACTACCTTTAGCCTTTAATATTCGGCTATGTCACATCTCTTCCCTTACGAAGTTCCTATCAATCCCAAGCGTGCCCGCACCGTTTTTCTGATCGAGGATGAGCCCCTGCAGCGCCAGCTCATGCTCGATTATCTTAAGGATAAATTCACGCTTGATGTGCACGGATTCGGAAGCGGAGAAGAAGCCCTTCATCAATTGCATCTCAAACCGGAATTGGTCATCCTGGATTACAACCTCGACAGCAGCGATTCTACAGCAAGCAACGGGATTGAGATTCTCAAAAAAATACGGGAGGCGCTACCGCTCACACAAGTCATTATGCTGAGTAGCCAGGATAAGATCTCGGTTTCGGTCGACTGCATGAAACATGGTGCTTACGACTACATCGTGAAAGGTGACAGCGCCTTTTCGCGTCTGCAGCACCTGTTCGGCAACGTCGATGAGATGATGGACAACATTTACTTCCGCAAGTTCTACAAGGATATGTTGATGCTGCTGAGTATCGGTATCCTCCTGTTCGCCGCATTCATGGCCTATGCCGTACATGCCGGTTGGGCACAGATCTCTTTCGATTTCGGAAGCTGATCAGACCGAAGCCGGTTCAACCAAATCCCAGCGGTTCCCATACAGGTCTTCAAACACCAGGGCACGACCGAAGGCTGCTGTAGTGGGTTCGCGAACGATTCGTACGCCCTGCTCTTTCAAACGTAGCGCTTCACGATCGAGATCATCGGTGTGTAGGTATAGGAACACGCGTCCGCCGCATTGTTTTCCGATAAGGGCTTGTTGCTCCACTGTACTCGCTTTCGCCAGAATGAGCGAACATTCAGAGCCGCGAGGGGCGACCACCACACGGCGTTTATGCTCTTCTTGCGGTGTGTCTTCCTGAAGGTCGAATCCCAGCGTTTCACAGAAAAAAGCAATGGCTTCGTCGTAGTCACGCACCAACAGGGTGATGTGCTTAATGATCAGTTGATTCATGGTGAGCGTAAAGGTACCGAAGGGAGCGTTCGCTCTGCATTTCGTATCTTTCGGGATTATGCTACACCACACTACCCACATCATTCATCCCAATGCGGAATGGGTGACTTTTGTCCATGGGGCCGGTGGGAGTAGCACTATCTGGTTCAAGCAACTGCGCGATTTCAGGAAGCATTTCAACCTGCTGCTGGTCGATCTGCGCGGACACGGCGGTTCAAAACGGATTGGAAGCAATGCCCATCCGAATTACACCTTCCATGAAATCGGCGATGAAGTGATGGATGTGCTGAATCATTTGGGAATCGCCCGGTCGCACTTTATCGGTATTTCGCTGGGCACCATCATCATCCGCGACCTCTGCGAGCGTTATCCCGACCGCACCCAAAGTCTGATTATGGGAGGGGCTGTCATGAAGCTCAATCTGCGTGGACAGGTTTTGCTGCGTGTGGGTCAGGGGCTGCAATCGCTGATTCCGTACATGTTGCTGTATCGCCTGTTCGCATTCATCATCATGCCGCGAAGCAACCACCGCGAATCGAGAAATCTTTTCATTCGTGAAGCGAAAAAACTATACCAGCAGGAATTCAAGCGCTGGTTTAGGCTTGCCGCACAACTCAATCCGCTGTTGGCCTTGTTCCGTTTCCGCGACAGCGGCATCCCTACGCTCTATATCATGGGCGAAGAAGACCACATGTTCCTCCCGACTATCGAACGTCTTGTCAGGGATCATCAGTCTTCAACGCTGTTTGTCATCCCTCGCTGCGGCCATGTAGTCAACATCGAGCAGCCCGATGCATTCAACCGACAGGCCATTGCCTTTCTGCACCTGCAGCGCAGGTCCGCATGATGCGGTTTTATCGAGGCTGTTTATCGGGACTGAAGCGATAGAGCGCGCCACCACCACCGATTAAGTTCAGGTTGATTAGGCTTTGAGGATTCACCTTGCCACGCCGGATGATATACGCCATCGGATTTTTTTCAGCATCTGCGTCCGATGCATCTTCGCAGACCACAGCATTCAGCTCTTCCCCTTTGGCGAAAAAATAGATCGGTATGTGAAGCATCAACTTTTTTTCTTCGGCGGCTATCGCTGCAAGAAACCAATCGTCCCCATGTCGACGGGCAACGACAATACACTTCCCGATCTCTGCATGCAACACACGGCTATCATCCCAGGTGGCGGGAATTGTTCGCATGAGTTCAAAGGCTTCAGGATGTAGCGCATAATTTTCGGGTAGGTCGGCGAACATCTGCATCGGGCTATACAACACCACCGGCAGAGCCATCTGGTGTACCAGCGTGCTATGTACTGCTGTCTGCCCTCTGCCTTTTCCGTTCCAGGTCACCCGTTCCGATTCACGGTGCGTCATGAGGACATCAAACACACCCGGCGTATAATCCATCGGTCCGGCCAATCCGCGTGTGAACGGAAGCGTGCAGGCATGGTCGGGGCTATTCCCCTCGCTCCAGGCATTCCATTCCATGCCCCGTACCGCCTCAAAGGTCATCAGGTTGGGCCAGGTTCGACTGAGTCCGGATGGAATGGAGGACTCGTGCACATCAAGCATGATTCGATACCGCGCTGCGGTTTCCATCACCCTGTTGAAGTGATTCACCATGTATTGTCCGTGGTGTGGTTCCGTAGGCGGATTCACAGGTCCCGCATAACCCGTCTTCACATAACGGATACCCATACGGTTATAAAACGCGAAAGCACTGTCGATGCGCTGCTCATACGCAATCACATCTCCGCCCGTCTCGTGGTGGCCAATGATCTCCACACCCTTTTCTCGGGCATAGCGGACAACTTCCTGAATATCGAGATCTGTTGTGGCCGTGGTAAAATCAAAAGCATCTTTCTTTCCCCATTTTTCCCAGCCTGTATTCCAGCCTTCTATAAGTACGCCTTCAATTCCGTTTGCCGCAGCGAAGTCGATGTATTGCTTAACACGCGCTGTTGTCGCCCCGTGCCGGCCTGCATCCGATTTCCATTCGGACAATCCCAGGTGCATCTCCCACCATAAGCCGATATAACGGATAGGCTTTACCCAGGACCAATCGCGTGTTTCCGCTGGCGCATTCAGGTTGAGGACCAGCTGCGATTCCATCAAACGCGCTGCGTTGTCCGATACTTCAACCACTCGCCATGGCGTCTGTACCGGATAGGATTTCTTCAGGGCAAATCCATCCGCACCCGCGCAAAGTTCAACGCGATAGGATTGCGATTCGGGCGTATGCTTTTTCCACGACACCATGGGATAATCCATCAAGGCGGCTTCGTACAAAGCGATGCATCGGCCCAACGAATCCTCTACCGTGAAGGGCGCTGCCGCATGAATGGCCGAGTCGAGGGGAGTGTGTTGATAGGTTTTTTCGAGCGTATGGTAATCGGCCCAGCACCAGTGTGCGGTTTGGGCTTGCGTGAATTGGAACTGTCCCAACTCGGACGCAATCTGTACAGGCTCGCGTTCCGAACCATCGAGCCGCATACGATACGCAAGTCCTGTGTCGTACAGCCGGAACTCCAATAGGAGCGGAAGATGCCTTTCAGTGTCTTCGAGCTTGAGGTGCAGCTTGCAGTAATGATTCGAAACGGATGCCGTCGTACCGTAAGTCGGATACCAGGTTTCGCGGAAGGAAGCCGTGTCCCAGGAAAGCAGTCGGTAGTGATACAGCGAATCGTTGGCGTTTAAGACAAAGCCGGGATCCATTCCTTCCAGCAGAAGGCTGTCTTGTTTGAGTAATTTCCAGCTGATGCGTTCCTGCTGCAGGGAGATGGAGAAGTGGATTTTTTCTCCTGGTGATTGCAAATGGAGGGTTATGGCTTTGGTTTCCCGAGCGATGGTGCTTAAGAAAATGAAGGGGCTTAGGAGGATGGTATAGAGAACTCTGTTCATTGGCTTAATCGAATATAGGAAATCGGTAAGATTGTAGCCCGGACTTGTTAGTCTCTTCATTATAATAAATACCAGCCTATCAAATTTATGTTTAGGATGATTCGGTTCAGTTTCTTGAATAAGAACAACAAGTAAAACCTTTGCCTCTGTATAGTACTTGATTTCCAAATTGAGATTACTATTTAAACGCGGCGATCGCAACGAATCGGCCACGGACGCGGCGGAGAAATCAATCCCTTCAATATAACTTTAATTCAATCTTCAAAAAGCTCTGCGCCGTTGCTTGCCGCTGCGCTCGTTGCGTTTAAGTAAGGGTATTTTCAATGAGTACATTTGTATAAAAAGTATTCATCAACCGTTTACCTTTGCAATATGCAACATTTGGCCATCCGGCGCATCGAATGCCATTCTTTTCACGGTTGTTTGAAAGAAGAAAGCGTGATCGGTTCCCGCTTTTCGGTGGATGTGCTCTTCAGCGGTGATTTTTACGGGGCAGTTGTCAATGACGACTTGTCGCAAACGGTCGATTACGTAGAAGTGCATCGCATCGTTCGCGAAGAAATGGCTGTCGCGTCCAAGCTCATCGAGCATGTTGCCGGACGCATCTTGAACCGCATGAAGGATCGCTTTCCACGGGTTCAATCCTGCCGGGTTGAAATCACAAAATACAACCCGCCGGTGAACGGTCAATTGGGTGAGGCGGTTTTTAGTATCGAAGGCTGAGGGCAGAACGCTTGCATCAGGGATGCGCAATGTTCATCAACATGTAGTCGATGTTACCAGTCTGCGCATGGCATCCGTTGCACGAAGCCCCTTTCTTGGATGCAGGCTCAGCTACCGATTTATCCTTGTTGATATAACCCCACACCCAGCCTTTGGAATCCGCATGGGGACTTCCGGTCCGCTTCAGCAGGATGGCATAGCGATCGAGACCGCCGATGCTGTTGCTGAGTTCCTTCACGACCAGTGATCCTTCCGGGAAGAGTGTGCTGTCGATGACCTTGCCGTTTGAATCCAGTGCGGCGGATGCGATTGCATTGTAACGGGTGCGCAGATAGGAAAACGGATGGGCACTGGCACTGCTCTTCGGAAGAAATGAAGCGCTGTTCTTGTACCAGGTGAATCCGGAGGTACTGGAGGCCAGGTCCAGCAGCTCCTTGTCAATGCCTTCCGCTTCTTCGTCCTTTTTACAGGCAGTCACAAGAAAAGTGATGCTGATAAAAAACAGTACATGCGGAATAAAAAATAGTTTCTTCACCTCAACTGTGTTCTAGTTCTCTTTCTGCTTGCCCCAACCGTCCTTGAGTGTAACGGTGCGGTTGAAGACCGGATGTCCGGCACTGCTGTCGGCATCGGGCACGAAATAGCCCTTGCGCATGAACTGGAAATGCTCACCAGGCTTTGCTGCATTGAGGCAGGGCTCGGCCATGGCACCCTTCACCACCGTGAGGCTGTCGGGGTTGATGTAGTCTTTGAAGTCGCCGGCTTCGGATGAGGGATCCTCCACGCGGAAGAGTCGGTCGTACAATCGCACCTCGCAGGGGACGGCCGATGGAGCATGCACCCAGTGGATCACCCCTTTCACCTGGAGTCCGCTGTTGTCGTGTCCGCTTTTGCTTTCGGGAATATAACGGGCAAGCACAGCCGTAATGTGTCCGCTGGCATCTTTTTCAAATCCCGTGCACTCCACAATGTAGGCGCTTTTCAGGCGCACCATTTTTCCGGGCGCCAGGCGGAAGTACTTCTTCTCGGGCTCCTCCATGAAATCGTCGCGCTCGATCCAGAGCTCGCGGCCGAAGGGGATTTCACGCGTGGTTTTCTCTTCGGCCTCCGGATTGTTTTCGGTGGGGAGGTGTTCCACATGGCCTTCGGGCAGGTTCTCTATGATGAGCTTGAGGGGATCAAGCACCACCATGGCGCGCGTAGCACGGCGGTTGAGGTCTTCGCGTACGCAGAACTCGAGCAGACCCACATCAATGATGTTCTCGCGGCGGGCAACACCCACACGTTCCGCAAAATTGCGGACGCTCTCGGGTGTGTATCCCCGCCGACGCAGTCCGCTGATGGTGGGCATGCGTGGATCGTCCCAACCCGACACGTGTTTCTCCTGCACCAGTTGTAGCAGTTTGCGCTTGCTCATCACGGTGTAGTTCAGGTTGAGGCGGGCAAATTCGTACTGACGACTGGGGTAGAGTCCGAGTTTTTCGATGAACCACTCGTACAAGGGACGGTGCACTTCGAACTCGAGTGTGCAAATGGAATGTGTGATTTGCTCGATCGCATCACTTTGTCCGTGCGCGAAATCGTACATAGGGTAAATACACCAATGATTTCCGGTGCGGTGATGCGCGGTATGCTTGATGCGGTACAGGATGGGATCGCGAAAGTGCATGTTGGGCGAAGCCATGTCGATGCGGGCGCGTAGCACTTTCTCACCATCGCGGAACTCCCCGTTCTTCATTCGCGTGAACAAGTCGAGGTTCTCTTCTACACTGCGTGCACGAAAGGGGCTGTCCTTGCCGGGTTCGGTGGGTGTGCCTTTCATGGAGGCGATTTCCTCGGGACTGCTATCGTCCACATAAGCCAGTCCCTGCTCAATCAGCTTCACGGCAAACGCGAACAACTGTGGAAAGTAATCGGAAGCGTAAAATTCATTGGCCCAAGTGAACCCCAGCCAGCGGATATCGGTCTTGATGCTCTCAACGTATTCGGTTTCTTCCTTCTCCGGATTGGTATCGTCGAAGCGCAGGTTGGTCTTTCCGCCGAAGTGGGCAGCCAGTCCGAAGTTGACACAAATGGATTTGCTGTGTCCGATGTGCAGATACCCGTTGGGTTCAGGAGGGAAGCGCGTCAGCACACGGCCGCCGTGTTTGCCGTTCTTCACGTCTTCTGCAATGATTTCTTCCAGAAAATTGGGGCCCTTCTCGGTACTCATGGTGTTGGGATGTATGGGGTAATGGAATGGACGCGTTTTATGGCGTGTGTGCCGGCAGGGTTTGCAGTGCACGGTCGATGCGGGCCAGCACTTCATCACGGCCCAGGAGCTCAACCATGCCGAAGAGGTCGACGCCGCTGCCTTGTCCGCTAACCACAACCCGGAACAGCTGCAGGACTTCACCCGGCTTGATGCCCTGTGCCGTAGCAAGTGATTCGAAGCCAGCTTTAAGCGGCTCGGCTTTCCAGTCGCCGTGAGCGCTCAGTGTATCACGGTATGCCTGTACGAAAGTGGATGCCGTGGGTGTCCAGCGTTTAGAAACCACTTTTTCATCGTAGGTAAGTGGCTGCTCGAAGAGGTAGGCTCCGGTCGGGTGCAATTCGTGTTCGAACTGCACGCGTTCTTTCAACAGATGGACTGCTCCGCTTGCAAAGGCGATGGAGGCACGTTGATCGTTGTCTCCATAGCGCTGCGCCAATTGATTACTGAAGTTCGTAGCCAGTGTTTCATCGCTCTGCCTGCGCAACCATTGCTCGTTGTACCATTTGACTTTTTCGGGATCGAAGCGGGCACCTGCTTTGTGCACCCGGTCGAAATCGAAGCGCGCAATGAGTTCATCCATGCTGAACAGCTCCTGCTCGGTGCCGTCGTTCCAGCCCAGAAGGGCCAGCATGTTCACAAAGGCTTCGGGATAATAGCCTTTCTCGCGGTATCCCGACGAGACTTCGCCGGTGGCGGGATCTTTCCACTCGAGTGGAAAGACCGGGAATCCGAGGCGGTCGCCGTCACGCTTGCTCAGTTTGCCGTTGCCCTCGGGCTTGAGCAGAAGCGGAAGGTGGGCGTAGTGCGGTTGTGCAATACCTAAATAGCGGTAAATGAGGATGTGTGCCGGTGCCGAGGGAAGCCATTCTTCGCCACGGATGGCGTGGGTCACTTCCATCAGGATATCGTCCACGATGTGTGCCAGGTGGTAGGTGGGCATGCCATCGGCCTTGATCAGCACCTTATCGTCCACCAGGGAGGAATCGAAGCTGACCTCACCGCGCACCATATCCGTGAAGCTGATGGTGTGTCCAGCTTCGACCTTGAGGCGGATCACGTGCGGTGTACCGGAGGCCAGCAGGGCGCTCACCTCGCTGTCGGGCAGGGTCAGGCTGTTGCGCATGGCGGGACGCGAAGCGGCATCGTATTGCCAGCCCGGATTGCCTAGGGACTCGGCTGTTTTGCGCGCTTCTTCCAGCTCGGCGGGTGTATCGAAGGCATAATAGGCGTGTCTATCCGCAATGAGCTTGTTGGCGTAATTGGCATACAGGCCCAGTTCCTTGCGTTCACTCTGCCGGTAGGGGGCATGCGTACCGCCAAAGCCCACGCCTTCATCGGGCAGGATGCCGCACCACTTCAACGACTCGATGATATACTCCTCAGCGCCCGGCACATAGCGGTTGCGGTCGGTGTCCTCGATGCGCAGAATGAACTGCCCACCGTGCCGGCGTGCAAACAAAAAGGCATACAGGGCAGTCCGGACCCCACCCATGTGCAGGGGACCGGTTGGTGAAGGGGCAAATCGCGTACGAACCATCGTGTAAATCGGAGTACGAAGGTAGGGATTTGGTCTAGTCTTGTTTTCCGCTCGGGAACCCGTATTAACCGCAAGGACACAAGAGAAGCGGATTACATTCTATTGGACCAAAGGCCTGATATGTGCTAATTTGAAAATTTGATGACGTGATGATGTGGTTATAATCCGGTGGTTGAGCCCTGAACCGTGGCATAGTTGATGTGATGATGTGCTTGATTTGGTAATGTGCTGATTTGGTAATGTGCCGATGTGTTTATTGGATGATGTGGCGATGTGCTGACTTGGTGTTAATCCGGTGGTTGAACCTCTGCTCCCGACCTTCTGGGCCGAACTCGGAATTTGTGTGCAAACACAGCCGGTGGCAAAGCCGTGCGCGTGTGTGGTTTGTGCGGGCGGACCTTGTTTGGGCACGGGTCAAGCTGTGCAATTCAAATCGGGTTGGTCTTGTTCGGTTTTTTATATGCACGATGTTGAACCTGCACAAACATAGTCCGGATCAGGCGCATGGCGGGATCAGGGACCAAAACATTAAAATTCCGACTTCAAATCACCATCGCATCCCGGCCTTGTTTGCACAACGATTCTTTTGTTTCTTTTCTTCTAAAGAAAAGAAAGAAGCAAAAGGAAAAACCGGATCACGAAGCAGGAACGTATAGATTAATAAACCGCCAGGTCCAGTAATAAATCATCCCCGGCCCTTCGCCCGATGGCTATCGGGCTACGCTCGCTTCGGCTGCGCTCAGCACATGCAGGGACTGGTATAATATTGCCAGTGGTTGAGCTTTGTTGCGTGTTGGAGCCTATGGCCTTTCACCTCACCTACTCCGCCGTTTTCGGATGGAAGTATCGAGCAGGCTGCTCACGGTAATCATCCAGCCCACGGGGTAGGGCAGCATCAAGAGCCACCACCCGCTGAGCTGTCCTTTAACGAGTCCGCCACGTTCAGAGAAGTAAAACAGGAAGAAAACACCCACCAGGATCATCAGTGCGGTGGTGAAATAGAGCCTACGCCGGGAATCTCTGCTGAGCCTTACCTGCACGGCAAGTAGGAAACTGCCTGCAGCAATCAGCACAGCCCCATACATCGGATCGAGTGCACCCAGCAGTAATAGGGCAACAGCGAGGATACGCAACGCGCGGTATCGCGGCGGAGGTCGGTCCATGCAGGAAAGATAGGAAATCAACAGGCATTGACCAAGTCCGCTACCGCTTCTAGCCCCGTGGTGTCGGCTTGGCACCCGGACGCGCATGGGTTTCGATCATGCGTTGCTTTTCGGCACGAACCTCCACATCTTTTCGCAGAGCCCACAAGCGCTCCACCTGCGGACGCACACCCTGTTCCATGTCGATGAGCGGCCGGGGATAGTCGCGGCCCAAACGGATTCCGTAAAAGGCTTCGTCCATGAGGGTCATGGTCCAGGGTTTGTGCAGGAGCGGCAAGGGCAGTGCCGCCAGCTCCGGAATCCACTGCCGGGTGAAGGCGCCCTCTGCATCGTGTTCGAGCGCATTCTTTACCGGGTTGTACACGCGGATGGTGTTGATACCCGTAGTGCCGGCCTGCATCTGGATCTGCGGGTAGTGGATGCCGGGTTCATAATCCAAAAAGTAACGGGCCAGGATATACGCACCTTCCCTCCAGTCCTGCCCGAGGTGATGGGTGAGAAAAGACACAACCATGGCACGCATCCTGAAATTGACCCAGCCGGTGGCGGCCAGGCAACGCATACAAGCATCCACCAGGGGTACGCCGGTCATGCCTTCGGCCCAGGCCTTCACCCATTCGGGACGCAGGTTGTGCTCAAGACGTTCGTAGCCGCGGTTGATGCATTCGGTTTCGTAGCGGCACTCCACTTCGAATTTCTGGATGAAGTGACAATGCCATTTAATGCGATCCAGGAAGGCCAGGTAGGGGCGCTTCATCTGCAGGTTGGGCAGGCGCACCCGCGTGGCCTGATACACCTGCCGGATGCTGATGTTGCCCCAGGACAGGTAGGGCGAGAGGCGTGAACAGGAGGTGCGGCTTTCGGCCGGTTTGCTGATGTGGCGCATGTAGCGCTGTCCGCGTTCGTTGAGAAATCCGTGGAGGTATTGCCAGGCCATGGCTTCGCCCGGAGGCTGCATGCCCGTCGGAATGGATGCCCACTGCTCTTTCAATTCGGCGGGTAGCGGAAAGAAGGGTACATCGGGTTCGATACAGGGTGTCTTGAATTGTGTTTGGACACAAGGTTGATCCATAAAGGCATACCAACGCCGATCCCAGTCTTTGCGGTTGCGGATGCCACGCAGGATTCCATCGCGTTGAAATTCTGTCCACCCAATTCCGAGCAGGCGAAAAGCCAACGCTAGCTTCCGGTCACGGTCATAGCTCAGTTGTGTTCCGCTCTCGCGGTAGCTGAACACAGTGTCAATGCTGTAGTGCAGCGAGAGGAATTCGAACACCTCTTCGGCATCGGAGTAGGCCATCACAACCGGATGGGGATGGTTATCCGTGTTTATGGCCAGCACAGATCCGTACTGGAAGGCGAGGTGGCGCGTAGCGGTATCGGGGTGCGCCATGAGCGTCGGCTCAAACAAAAACAGACGCAGGTAAGGAAGTCCCGCAGCCTCGGCAGCTTCCAACGGAGCATGATCACGGTCGCGCAGGTCGCGCTTGTGCCAAACGATGTTGATGCGGAGTAGCGTCATGCTATCCCGTGAAACACCTACAGGCCCTTTAGGTTTGAACTGGTGGAAAAGATATTCTAGATTTCCTTGCCGCAATGCGGGCAGCACTGCTCAGGATCGCTGTCCTTGCGGGTGAGTTTCTCGACGAAGGAGGCACTCAGGATCCCCGTGGGCAAGGCCACCAGCCCGATTCCGAGCACTGCAATGATGCTGCTGATGATTTTTCCTCCAACGGTCACGGGAACAATGTCGCCATACCCCACGGTGGTAAGTGTACAAATGGCCCACCAGAATGCGGCCACGATGTTCGGAAAAGCATCGGGCTGCTCGTCGCGCTCTACGTAATACATGAGTGTGGATGACACCACTAGGACAATGAAGGAGACAAACACGGTGGCGGTCAACTCGGAACGTTTTTCCGTGACCACTTCCTGGATGAGTTGCAGGGAACGCATATAGCGTTTCAGTTTGAACAGGCGCGCCAGGCGCAGCAGCCGCAGGATGCGTAAAATCCGTAAGTCGAAGGGAATTAACAGGTGCAGGTAGGCGGGTAATACGGCCAACAAATCAATGAGCGCCATGGGCGAAAGCATGTATTTGCCAACGGCACGCGGACTGCTAAGCTCGGGGTATTTCAAATCGGCGGTAAACAGGCGAGCGAGGTACTCGAGGCTGAAGATGGCGATGGAGAACAACTCGAATGCGTGGAAGAGGTGCGCATACCGTGCGTGGAGCGTGTCGAACGATTCGAGCACGATAGCCGATACGTTGAGGAAGATGAGCAGCGCAATGCCGTTATCAAAAAGGCGAGCGGACCAGGTCGACTTGTTGTTCTCGTCGATCAGGTTGTAGAGGCGATGGCGCATAGTTCGATGGGGCTTATCCCGAAAGTACGTATTCGGCACAGCTTCATTCACCCCGGCCAGAATAAATTTCACCCCGAAAAGCAGGCCCTTGGTCACAGGAATCGGGGACTCCTGCCCTGCTGAAGGCTTTATTGTGGTATCCGGAGGTGTAGAAAAACCACCTGTGGGCCTTCCTTCAGCAGATAAAACAACGTCATCACACATGTCACTCTTTACCCTCACCCACCGTCTGCCCTATGCAATCCTGACGGGCGCATTGCTGAGCTTGTTTGCACAAAGCACTTCGGCACAGACCAACAACACGTTTGTGCAATTGTCGCCTGCTTCGGGCGATGTGTGCTACGGCATGGATGCAGCACTAAGCATTTCCGGCAACAGCTTTACACCGGTTTCTTACTTGTGGAGTGATGGTTCCACCGCTGCATCAATCCAGTTGAACACCTCGGGTACCTACACGGTCACCGTGGCGGGTTACAGGGGATCAAGCAACCGTTTGGTCACGCTCACGCGGACCCGCACCTATTCCGTGCTGGCACGTCCCGAGTTGTCGGTCGAGCGTGGTCCCTGGGTATGCAAGGGCGATACGGTGATGCTGGCTTCAACGCCGGGTTATCCTTCGTATGCTTGGAGCGACGGTTCAACAGCAGCCAACTTCAGTAAAACGATGAACACCGTTACCAACGGTGCTGTACTGGATACTGCTACGGTGTATTATACCGCATCGATTCCAGGGCTTTGCTCGGCCAAGTCCGAGGAAATTGTCATCCGCAGCATTCGCTTACCGAAACTTGGCAGCAGTTTCTGCAGCCGCAGCGACTATACTCCGTCGGATTCGGCCCGCATCGAACTGGTGATTCCCTACCTCTACCCTGTCACCTTTGATGTGGAATTCGTGCAGGTGAGCGACCCAAGCCGTATTCTGGCACAACAAGTCACCAATCCGCGCCGCTGGGTATCCCTGAACGGACTCACGCCTGGCGAACAGTACGAAGTGCGTACGCGTCCGGTCATCAACGGCGTTCCCTACTGCTGGGGCGATGTGTGCACCATCGGACTGAGTGCTCCCGGAAGCAAGAACGGAACTGTCATCAAGGCCGAAATCAATCAGTACACGTTCTATTCGATTGATGGCCGCTACATGGGCGAAGTGGACGCATCGCAGTTCGATACGGTCTGGTTCCGCACACAGCTTCCCAAGGGAACCTACGTAATCATTGGCAGCGGTCCTCAGGGAATCGCTGAGCGCAAGGTGATGAACAACTTCGATTATTAAACACATTACACCATAACCCGATTGAAGAAGGGCCCCTAACGGGTCCTTTTTTTCTGCAGGTTAACCAGTTAAAAACCACCGTTCAAGTCGGGTGATTATTGTAAAATCAAGTCGCGCGCTGTACCTTCACGGAGATGTTTCGTTTGTTGCTCTTACTGCTGCTCCTAGTGCCCTTTAGGCTAAAGGCTCAAAGCAACCTCAACATCCAGTTCCGGTCGCAGCTTCCGTACGCCAGTACCGTTGATTTATCGAACATCTGGGGCTACGTCGATTCGCTGGGCAAAGAATATGCATTGGTTGGTGCACAAACCGGACTTTCGATTGTCGATGTAACCAATCCGGCGGCTCCGGTCCAGAAATACCTTATTCCCGGCACGAATTCCTTTTGGCGTGAAGTGCAAACCTGGGGCAAGTACGCGTATGTCACCACCGAGGGCTGTTGCAACGGCCTGCAGATTATCAACTTGTCGAACCTACCCGGAACGCCTACCTCCAAGTACTGGACCGGATCGGGTACCATAGCCGGTCAGGTCGGGAAAATCCACACCGTACACATCCGCGACGGATATGCCTATCTGAACGGATCCACGCTGTTTGGTGGTGCCAGTCTGATCTGCTCCCTGGCTGACCCCTGGAATCCCGTCTATCTTGGAAACACCCAGTTGGCTTTTTCAGGCAATATCCGTTACGTACACGATTGTTTTGTGCGCAACGATACGATGTGGGCCGCACACATTTACGGTGGATTTTTCTCCGCCATCAACGTCAGCAATAAATCGGCTCCTGCACTGATTGCTACCCAGACTACACCAGGAAGTTTCACGCACAACACCTGGATGTCGGATCAGGGCAGCCGTGTGCTGTACACAACAGACGAAGTCAGCAATTCGTTACTGGCGGCCTACGATGTCAGCAGCACAGGTAACATCACACAACTCGACCGCCTACAGGGAATCCAGAACAGCGGATCAATCCTCCACAACACGTACATCCGAAACGGGTTCGCGATCAACTCGTATTATAAAGACGGTATCACGATTGTAGATGTATCCCGACCCGATAACCTGATCACGGTCGGGCGCTTCGATACCTATCCGCAAGGAAGCGGAAACGGATTCAACGGTGCCTGGGGTGTATATCCGTACCTGCCCTCCGGAAACATTTTGGTATCGGACATCGACAATGGCTTGTTCGTACTCACGCCCACGTATGTACGTGCCGCCTGGCTGGAGGGAACAGTGCGCGACTCCTGCAGCAATGCACTCATGTCGGCCGTGAATGTGCGCATCCTCGGTGGAACGCACCACGATGAACAGAGTAAACTCACCGGCGTGTACAAAAGTGGAACCGCAACAGCGGGCACCTTCACCGTGCAATTCAGTAAAGCGGGTTACGATACACTCAATATCACCGGTGTAAATCTGCAAAACGGTGTGCTCACCACACTCAACGTGCGGATGCGTCCCGCATCGGCCGTTAAGCTGGGAACAGCCGTAGTGCAGCAACCTTCCTGCTCGGGACAAAGCAACGGTAGCATCGATATCCAGTTGCTGAACAATCCGACCGGATTGGGTTACGCCTGGTCGAACGGTGCCACAACGCAGGACCTGACGGCGATTCCCGCAGGCAATTACACCGTAACGGTGATCGACGGACTGGGGTGTACAGCTACACAACAGCATACACTCAATCAACCGGCAAATCCCTGTTCGGTGGTGGTCAGTGTCAGGGTCTTCATCGAAGGCCGTTATAGTGGGAATCTGTCCATGAACAGCCTGAATGGTGGCGTGATGGCGGATACGCTAAGCCTCCAACTTCGTCAATCTGTAAGTCCCTACGGAGTACTATTGAGTGCCCAGGCAAGTGTTGACACCAACGGATGGGCGCATTTCACCTTTCCACCTTCCCTGTGGCAGCAAACAGCCTACGCCGTTATTCGACACCGCAATAGCCTGGAGACCTGGAGCAAGACTCCGCTTTCTTTCCCGAGCGGCACCCGGCAATTTCAGCTCAGTTCGGCCGGCTTGATCCTGCGCAGTACCCAGGACCTGATTGATGCGCAGGAATGATGGGGCCACCGAATGCCGACCTGGGTGATTCAAGTTATCATTCAGGATTGTTCCTACATAACGGCTACGTGCTCGCGCATCAGCAGATGTGACTCACCACTACAGGAAAGTAAAACACGGGATTCGCACATGAACACGCGCTGAAGTCTGCCAGACACGCCTTTGTGTACTTTTGATTGCCCTTGTTCCCTCTCTTCATGCGCTACACGATGCTCTTGCTCATCAGCCTCATGCTGATCGCCTCTTATTCCCATGCCCAATGGACCGACATCAGTTACCCGACGCCCAACCGCCTCTACTGTGTGCAAAGTACCGCCAGCGGTCAGGTGTGGATCGGTGGCATCAATGGCATCTTGCGCTCGACCAACGGTGGATCCACATTGAACTTCGTGAATGCGGTGGATGGTAACCTGGGCAATGCGCCGATTTTCGGGAGCTTCGATGACATCCATGTAACGGGAACGAATAGCGCCGTTTCAGCCGGACTTTTCTTTTTGGGCAACGACCTAATCATGTACGGTACGGGGAACAACGGGAGTACCTGGACACAGCAGTACTATTCCAATACGGGAAGCGCTCCACGTTATATGAACGGACTTGCCTTCAATGCCTCTGGATTCGGTTTGTCGGTCGGATCGTATGGACGGGTGTTGGCTTCATCAAACAACGGGAGCTCCTGGTCAGCCTATACTTCCGGATTAACGGCAGACCTCAAAGACATCGCTTGGACAGGTGGAAGCGATTGGGTGATGGCGTCGGACATTGCAATTTACCGTTCGATCAACAACGGCCTGTCGTGGACCCAGGTGGGAACCTCCTTCAGCACAATTGAACGGGTGTCATTCGCTCCCAATTCCTCGACGGGCTACGCCGGCGGGTATGGGCAGCTCCAAAAAAGCAGCGATGGCGGCCAAACCTGGTCTGATCTTCGAACGCCTCCGGGAACCATCCGATCCCTATTCGCCTTCAGTACCGATACGGTGTACGTAGGCACCACAACCGGATTATATCGCTCCATCAGCGGAGGCCAATACTGGGAATCGTTTACAGTACCCGGCTTTGAAACACCCTACGGAATC
>Ga0315902_10005341_pt1 | contig 18168 bp, 21 predicted proteins | sample LakEriMetagenome_9_FD_203523 | JGI IMG/M metagenome (GOLD analysis project Ga0315902, IMG submission 203523) | Freshwater fungal communities from buoy surface, Lake Erie, Ohio, United States - Buoy 12 MA117 | ecosystem: Environmental > Aquatic > Freshwater > Lake > Lake biofilm | place: USA... | reverse complement strand
ACCCGCCGCCGTCCGCACCGCCAGCGACAGGCAACACCTATTCCAAGTCCCGCGTCGTGAACAAGGGGTAAGACATGCTCAAGCAATCCACAACGCGGAACCTGATGGTTTTTCTGACGAGTGCGTCGGATCATGTCACAGGTCTTACCGGGGCAACGCTTTCGGTCAGCATCAGCAAGGATGGCGGTGCATTTTCGTCCATCAGCCCGACTGTCACCGAGCGTGGAAACGGGTGGTACAACATCGCCCTGACGACGGCCCACACCGACACGCTTGGCGATCTAGTGTTGCGTGCCACGGCGGCTGGAGCCGACCCCATCGACCTGCGTGAGCAGGTGTTCGCTGCCCTGCCTGGCGATTCCGTAACCGTCTCGAGCATCGCCACTGACGCCATCACGGCGGCAAGCATCGCCACGAGTGCCGTGACCGAGATCCAGTCCGGCCTTGCCACTGCGGCAGACTTGACGGCGGTGAAGGCCAAGACCGACTCGCTGACCTTTACGGTGGCCGGAGTTGTGGACTCCAACATCCAGTATGTGAACGATGTGCAGGTCAAGGGTACGGGCCAGACGGGCAACGAGTGGGGGCCGGTGTAAGTGGCATTCACTTATCCGACTTGGGGCAACTCATGGCTTGCCTCTTGGGGCGGGTCGTGGGGTGCGGGGACTCCCCCGCCTCCGCTCGTCACTGATGTCCGCGGCGGCTACGGTGAGACACGCAAGCGTAAGCAGCGTGACTTCGCTGAGGAGAAGCGAGAGCGGGAACGGCTGCGTGAAGAAATCGTTGCCGCCGTCTCTCCCATCAAGGCTACCAAGGCCGAGGTGGTCAGCACGGCTGCAGAGGGGGAGGAAGGCGTTGCCATCCTTACCCGCAAGTCGAAAGTCGTTATCCCGGTGCCTGCGTCGTTTGACGCCGCCGAGGTGGCAAGGATGGTGGCTGCTGCCCTTGAGGCGGCGGGCATTGAGGCTCGGCGGGTCGAGACTGAGCGTGCCAGGCGGCAAGCCTTGGCGGCGTTTGAGGCCGAGCGGGTGCGGCGGATGCAGAAACGCCGCCGCGAGGAATGGCTACTGCTGTTGAGTTGAGGAGAACATGACACGCAGAAAATGGGTATACGACGAGGAGCTGCGGGAAATGGTCGAGGTCACGCCGGGGTACGCCCCAAAGCGGCGTGATGAAGCCTTGAATCATTTGGGCGGACTGTGGGGGGATCGTCACTACGATGGCCTTGCCGCCACGGACGGGACGGACATCTCAAGCCGCAAGAAGCACCGCGAGTACATGAAGCGTCATGGCCTGACCACGGCTGATGACTATCAGACCTCTTGGGCGAAGGCCAAGGAGGCCCGTGAGCGGTACATGCAGAGAGGTGGCAGCGTCTCCAAGCGAGACATTGCCGAAGCAATCCACAAACTGACCAACAGGTAGAAAAATGAACGAACCCACCACGATCCGGGATGCTCTGGAGGCGGCTGTGCCGCAAGAGGAAGCCATTACAGCCTCTCCGGCGGCAGACCTTAGCCCTGAGCCTGCCCCGTCAGGCGATGTCGCAGAAGCCTCCGCAGCGGTCGAAGCGGCGGCTGAGTCCGTTGGCGATACTGCCAAGGCCCGTGGGGCTGATGGCAAGTTCAAGGCCAAGGATGCCCCTGTCCAGCAAGCGGTCAATGACCGCCAGACGGACAAGCCTGCCATCACGCCTGGGCCGAAGTCCGAACCGCCGAAGGAGAAGGCTCCGGCGTCTTGGAGGCCGGATACCCGTGAGCATTGGGCATCCCTGCCCCCGGCGGTAAGGGCTGAGGTTGCCCGCCGCGAGGCGGAGATTCAGAAGACGCTGCATGAGACGGCCGAGTCTCGCCGCTTTACCGACCAGCTGCAGAGCGTCATCCGCCCGTATGAGGGTTTCATCAAGGCTGAGAACAGCAACCCGCTGCAGGCCATCGACAACCTGATGGCGACGGCGGCGAGGCTTCGCACCGGAACTGCACCCGAACTCGCCCAAATGGTGGCGGGCATGGTGCGTCAGTTCGGAGTGGGGCGGTTCGGCAACGCCTTCATCGAGCAGCTTGACTCGGCGTTGGCCGGGGAAGTCCCGAAGTCCGACCCGGTGCAGAGCCAGGTGCAGCAGGTTCTGCAGCAGCAGTTGGCCCCGGTGCAGCAGTTCATGTCGCAGTTCCAGCAGCAGCAGGCCCAGATGCAGCAGGCGTCTGCTCAGGAGGCGGCGAAGGAAGTGCAGGGCTTCATCGCCAAGGCCGAGTTCGGTGAGGATGTCCGCGAGGACATGGCCGACATCATGGAACTCTCGCAGCGGCGTGGGCGGGAGATCACCTTGCAGGATGCCTACCGTCAGGCTTGCCTGACGAACCCGCGGGTGCGTTCGGTTCTCGAGTCTCGGGCGAAGGCGAAGGCAGGGCAGGCGACTACGGGAGCTGCTGCCAAGGCCAAGTCTGCTGCCGTCAGCGTGACCGGCGGGCCGTCGCTGGCCGGTCCGGCCAAGCAGTCGGACGACATCCGCTCGGCAATCGAAGCGGCACTTGCAGTGCATACCCGCTGATGGTATAAGAGCATCGTGGGCGGGAAACCGCAACGCTATCTGGGCAAGGTGTGCGTCAAGCACCCCGAGCTTAATGGCTTGCGGTATTTCAACTCACGGTCTTGTGTGACATGCCGCGATGACTACATGCGGGAGTATGTCGCCAGGAAGCGGTCCGAGAGAAACAAGCGGTTTTTGCTGAGGCAGCAACTCGCCCAACGCCGATACCGGCAGCGGAACGAGGAGTTGGTGAGGCAACGCGATGCAGAAAGACGCCGCCATCCCGAATACCGGGAACGGCAGAAAATCTGGCAACGCGAAGCCCGCTTGAAGCATCCGGATCGTTTCCAATGGCATACCCGCAAGAGGTATCTCTGGCACGGCCATAAGATCAGGCAGCGAAATCGCCTCAGAGAGTCTGCTTGCAAGCAACAGACTCCCACTTGGGCGAATCGGCAGGTCATCGATGCCATCTACGCCGAAGCACGGCGTATGAACATGACGGTTGACCACATAGTTCCGCTGCGAGGGACGAATGTGTGTGGCCTGCACGTCGAGAACAACTTGCAGTTGTTGTCGCGTGCGGATAACGCCCGAAAGGGCAACCGTTTCATGGAGTAAATCAGATGTCTTTTGCCAATCCGTCCGTTTCGGACATCATTGCGACTACGATTCAGTCGCGTTCTCGGTCCATCGCCGACAACGTGACCAAGAACAACGCCCTTCTCGCCCGACTCAACCAGCGTGGTAACGTCAAGCCGTTCAGCGGCGGCAACGTCATCCTGCAGGAGCTGAGCTTTGCCGAGAACGGCAACGCGGGCTTCTACTCGGGCTACGACCTGCTGCCGGTCGCCGCTCAGGATGTCATCTCCGCTGCCGAGTTCAACATCAAGCAGCTCGCTTGCCCGGTCGTCATGTCCGGCCTCGAGATGCTGCAGAACTCGGGCCGTGAGGCGTTCATCGACCTGCTCGAGGCTCGCATCAACGTGGCCGAGGCCACGATGGCGAACAAGCTCGCTCAGTCGGTGTACAGCGACGGTACTGGTGCTGGCGGTAAGGAGATCACCGGCCTCAACGCCGCCGTGCCTTCCTCGCCGACGAGCGGCACCTACGGTGGCATCGACCGTGCGACCTGGACCTTCTGGCAGTCGAAGCTGTACGACTTCTCGGCGGCGGGCGTTACGCCCCCGGCGACGGGTGCACAGATGCAGACCGGCCTCAACACGCTGTGGGCGTCGCTTGTCCGTGCGTCGGATCGCCCGGACTTCATCGTCCTCGACAGCAACTACTGGGGCATCTACACCGCCTCGCTGCAGGCGCAGCAGCGGTTCACCGATCCCTCGACCGGCAACCTCGGCTTCCCGAGCCTCAAGTTCATGGATGCTGATGTGGTGCTGGACGGCGGTATCGGCGGGTTCTGCCCGCAGAACACGGGCTTCATGCTCAACACGAAGTACCTGTTCCTGCGTCCGCATCGGGACCGCAACATGGTTTCGCTCTCGCCCAACAAGCGTTATGCGATCAACCAGGACGCGGAAGTGCAGATCCTCGCGTGGGCTGGAAACCTGACTTGCTCGGGTGCTCAGTTCCAGGGTCGCATCCAGAACTAATGGCCCCGTGGTGGGGGTTCACCTTGCCTTGGTAGGTAGGTGAACCCTCCCTACCAAGGCTCTTTTTAGAGGTAAACGAAAATGGCTTCTGCAACGATTGGCATTTCAAAGGATCAGGTTACTGCGGCTACCGCTGTTCCTGAGTTTCGTCTCGGCACGGTCGGCGGCTACGACGACCCGGCTCTCGGCTACCAGGAGTTCGTCTACGGACGTGCGAACGGTGCTGTGACGGGCCTCGGCTACGTCTGCGTCGAGGAGACGGGGTTCGACTTCGCGGAAATCACCGTGACGAAGACGACTCCGGGTACCGCGGGCTTCGGTTCGCGTGTGGCTGTCGCTCAGGCGGCTCTCGCCGACAACCAGTACGGCTGGTTCCAGATCTTCGGCAAGGGCAGCGTTCGCACGCTTGCTCTCGCCGCGAAGGGAACCCGCCTCAACACCACGGCGACTGGTGGTGCGTTGGACGACGACGCCACCGCCGGTTCCGAAGCGGTGTTCGGCGTTGTCCTCGGCACCGCGACTGGTGCTGCGGCGGCGACCAACGCCGACGCCATCCTGGTCTACCCGTCCGTCGGCACCACGCTGTAATCTGACAGCGAAGTGGGGACGGTGCGGGGTGTACCTGCACCGTCCCTTTTTTGTTAACCATAAGGAGAAAATCCATGAACACCGCCACACTGCCCACTGATTGGAGCCAAGTCGCCAACTCGCCGGGACTCGATGAGTCCCGCTACGCTGACGATGCCAAGCTCTTTGTCCAGTTCTACCGCAAGCCCGTCATCCAGCCTGTTGCATCGCAGGAAGCGGGTCGTGCTGTCTACAAGGAAATCGACTTCATCAAGATCGTCACCCCCGGCGACAAACTGAGCGTCGTGGACCGTCCGGTCAACGAGATGGATGCCCGTCGCTTTGCCGACCGTTATGCCAAGTGGAAGGCCGGTGCGGGTAACGTCGTTGAGGGTACCCCGATTGCCTCGCTGCCGAAGATGACTCCGGCAAAGGTCGAGGAGTACAAGTTCTTCAACATCCACACTGTGGAGCAGTTGGCTGAGGCTGCGGATAACGTCGGCCAGAAGTTCTTCGGCTTCCAAGAGGACAAGCGTTCGGCCAAGGCGTTCCTCGAGCTTGCCAAGGGCAATGCCCCCATCGAGAAGATGCAGGCCGAACTCAAGGAGCGTGATGCCAAGATCGACGAGCTGCAGGCTCAGGTCGAGGCCATCACCAGAATGATGTCCGACAAGGGCAAGAAGGCGTAAGGAACACACATGGCTTACCTGGGCGTCACGGACAACACGCTGTCGGCGATAGTCACGAATGTCGCCCAACTGGTGAGCTTTCCTACGCCTGCGGACCCGGCGGGGGACACCGACCCCGCCGTCGTCCAGATGGTGCAGGCGGTCAATGTCGCCGGTACCGAACTGATGGCGATGGGGGATTGGCAGGAACTGACCAAGACCCACAGCATCAGCATCCAGGCGTCGCCGCCCGGTGTGGCGGAGCAGGCGTTTGCTCTGCCCGATGACTTCTACGAGTTCATCGACCAGACGCAGTGGAACTCAACCATGCAGTGGCCTGCCATCGGGCCTGTCTCGCCGCAGGCGTGGCAGGAGCTGCTTGTGCGGCAGACGCTGCCCACGCTGTCGTTCTACTGGCAGGTGCGTGGCAGTCAGCTCTACATCCTCTCGCCGCCGACCGCTGCTCAGACGCTGACCTTCTACTACCAGTCTCTTGGCTGGGTGCGTGATGCGGACAACGCCACGCTCTACAAGAACCGGGCGGTCAAGAACGGCGATGTCATCCAGCTTGATGCCTACCTCGTCACCGCCCTTGCCCGCGTGAAGTGGCTCGAGATGAAGGGCTTGGACTCGTCCGCAGCGATGCGTGACTTCCAGGTCAACTACGAGAACCGCAAGGGGAACGAGAAGGGTGCTGCGGTGTTGTCGATGGCGATCCGCCGTCGTTACCCGTACATCAACACGGTCTACAACCTGCCTGACACGGGCTTCGGGGTGTAGTCATGCCGTTGCGGGCCATCGCTCCATACAAGGTCAAGCGTGTCTCGGCGGCTACGGAAGTCGCCAAGATGTTCACCATCCCTGCCCCTGTGGGCGGGTTGAACTACCGTGACCCCATCAGCGAGATGGCCCCCACGGATGCGTTGGTGCTGGACAACATGATTCCGACCCAGACGGGTACGACCATCCGCAAGGGATGGCGGTATCACACCTCGTCGGTGGCGTTGCCGATCAAGAGCGTCTTTTCCTACAACGCCCCGAACCCGGCGAACAACAAGGTATTCGCCGCCGCGGGCGGGAACATCTACGACGTGACGACGGCAACCCCGTCGCTTTCCCAAGCAAGTACGGGATCGACGGACGATGTGTGGAGTGTCACCCAGTTCTCCAACGGTGCCACGACCTTCCTGCTTGCCGTGTCGCCGGGTGCCGGTTACTGGACCTTCGACACGGCTGGCGGCTGGGTCAAGCGTACCCCGGTCGGCTTGCCTTCTTCCGTCAAGGAAGTGGCGGTGTTCAAGAACCGCGTGTGGTTCGTCGCCAACGACGACTCCCGCGTGTACTACATGCGGACGGTGGATGCCATCACGGGTCATGCCGACCCGTTTGAGATGGGTTCTTTGCTGCGGAACGGCGGCGTCATCCGTGGCCTCATCAACTGGACTCTTGACGCCGGTACCGGCATTGACGACCACCTGGTGGTCGTAGGCTCTCAGGGTGACATCGGCGTGTGGACGGGTACTGACCCGTCCGACCCGGACAAGTTCGGACTGCGTGGCATGTGGTACTGCGGTCCGGTACCGAAGTACGGCAAGTTCCACACCTCCTATGGCGGCGATGTGATGATCCTTTCTGAGCTTGGCCTTGTGCCTGTCTCGAGGCTCGTCAACGGTCAGTTCAGCGAGACGACTCCCGGCCCCTCGCAGAAGGTGCAGGCAGTTTTGTCGCCACTAATTTCTAAGTTGCGAGATGAAGTTGCATGGGACATCTTCATTGTTCCCTCGAGCGACGTCCTCATCATCAAGCTCCCCGAAGACGCGGGCGTCTATACGCAGTACGCCATGAACGTCAATACAGGTGCTTGGTGTACTTTTTCTGCGATGCCTATGTCCTGCTGCACTCTACTCAATGGGCAGCTCTACTTTGGCACCGAAGACGGCCGAGTTGCAAAGGGGCTGTTCGGAAACAACGATGGAGTTGAGACGGACGGGTCGAACGGCAACCCCATCGAAGGCGATGTTCAGACGGCGTTCAACGCCTTCCGCTCGCCTGCCCGTCTGAAGAAGTTTGGCCTTGCCCGTCCCATTTTCATCGGCCCCTCGCCGCCGACCGTGAAGCTGCAGATCAATACGCAGTACACCTTCGCCAGCGTCGGCGGTTCGCCATCCTATACAACGACCAACGCGGGCATCTGGAATACCGGACTTTGGAACCAGGCGTATTGGTCCGGTTCGCAGAACAGTTATCAGGCGTGGGTCGGGACGAGTGGCCTTGGCTACTACGCCTCGCTTCGCATGAAGGTGCGTGGTTTGCCGGGAACCATCTTCACGTCCTCGCACATGCTGACTGAACCTGGCGGGGTGATGTAATGGCGAATCCTACGATTGCCGCTTTGCGAGCGGCGTCTTCTGCTGCCCCTGCAGGCCCGAGTGGCCCGCAGGCTTTGGCCTACCCGTGGATGACGGCGACGGGTCGGGAATTGGTGTTGCCTGATCGTTCTTCCTCTCCTCCTCCTCCGAAAAGGCGACGCCTTCCCGACCCGTCTCCACCGCCTCCTGGCCGTCCGTTCATCCAGCCGCAGTTGCCGTCTGACGATGGCGGCGGACGACCCGGCGAAGCTCCCGGTCGTGGCGGCGGCGGTGGCGGTTGGTCGTACATCGGCGACTGGGGCAATGATGTGCCTCCGTATGCCGTGATTGACCCCGGCTACGTCCCGCCGTCTGAGCCGTCGCCTGAGCCGCCGTCTGAGCCTGCTCCTCCGAGTGAGCCTCGTCCTGAGCCGCCGGGGCGGCGTGATGCTGACCAGTTCGAGTACCTGCCGGTGATGGATTTCATCCAGCCCGTCCCGTTTGCCGAGGCCGGACCTGTGGAGTCGCAGCCTGTGCAGCCGCCGCCGAGTGAGCCGCAGGAAGCCCCGCAGCGTGGCCGGGACCAGTTTGAGTACCTGCCTGCTCCGATAGAGGACTTCGGCTTGATTGACCTCACGCCGCAGCCGATGGAGCAGTCGCCTGCCCCTGCGGTCGAGGCTCCGCCTGCGGTCGAGATTGCCCCCGATCCGGTGCCGTACATCCCTCAAATCGTGGAGCCGCCCCCCGCGATTCCCGCTCCTGCAGCCCCCGCTCCTGCGGTCGAGCTTGCTCCCGAACCTATCCCGTACATGCCGCAGATTGTGGAGCCGGAGGCTCCGCCGCCTGCCCCTCCCCCGCAGCCGAAACTTCCGCAGCCTGTCCCGCAGACGCTGCCTGACCTGTCGCTGATGGATTTCATCCAGCCGGTGCCGATGGCCGAGCTTGCCCCGGAGGTTGCCCCGGAGGTCGTCCCGCAGATGTCTCCCGCCGAGCAGCAGGAGATGGACAGGTTCCTGTTGGAGTATCTGATGTCGCAAGACATGGCGGTGATGGAGTGATTCACACCGCCCACCAAGACCTGCTACTGCGGTGGCTTTTCGAGCGGACGGGCTACATGCCGACTCCGTGGGCAAAAGCCATCGCCAACGTCAACGCTGAGGGTAAAATCCTCGGCGTGGTGGCGTTTGACGCTTGGAATGGGGCGTCTTGCGAGATGCACGTCGCCGGGCAGGGGAACTGGGTGACGCGGGAGCTGCTGAAGGCTTGCTTTGAGTACGTCTTCAAGCAGGCGGGCCTAAAAGTCGTGATTGGCATGGTACCTTCGACCAATGCCAAAGCGTTGAGATTTGACCGACGCATTGGGTTTTCCGAGGTGGCTCGCATCAAAGATGGCGTGCCTGACGGGGATTTGGTCGTGATGCAACTGCGGCGTGAAGACTGCCGCTACTTGGAGCAAGAGCATGAGCAAACGCACACCGCCGCCGCCTGACTACATCGGGCTTGCTAACACGCAAGCACAGGCGTCGCGTGAGATCGTCAACACGCAGAACTTCGCCAATCGGCCGAACATCAACACGCCGTTCGGGTCGGAGTCGTGGTCTACGCGGGCGATCACCGACCCGGCGACGGGGCAGCAGGTCACGGAGTGGACCCAGAACACTGACCTCAACCCGCAGTTGCAGCAGGCGTTGAACTCGCAGATCAACGTGCAGCAGGGTCGGAACGACCTTGCCAACGCTTTCATGGGTCGGGTGACTGACGAGTACCGTCAGCCCTTCGACTGGCAGAATCTGCCGTCTTTGACCTCGGCGGGTACGCCTGGGCAGTTACAGACCGGCATCGCCGACTACTCGCCGGGGCTGCAGACGAACGTTGGCCAGCAGGGCGTTGTCTCGGGCTTCAATTTTGGTGGCCCGCAGATGGGCGTTGGCGACATGGCTGGCGATGTGCAGCGTGGAGTCGGCCAGACAGGCGTGGTCGGCGGCGTTGACCCGATGGTTTCGTCGCTGCGTTACAACACGCCGAACACGCCCATCAGCAGCGGCTTCGACGCCATGCAGGGTGGCATCACCCGCGGTGTGTCGCCGACCGGCGTAAACACCGGCTTCGGCAACATGCTCGGCGGGTTGTCTTACGGCACGGGCCGTGAGTCCGTGCAGCGTGGCCTTACGACTGGCGATAACCCGGCCCTGCCGGGTATCGACTCGAGCTTCCGCAACCAAGTGGCCAACGACCTGATGCAGCAGATGCTGCCCGTGCAGCGGTTGCAGCAGGAGTCGCTTGAGACTGACCTTTCCAACCGTGGCTTCAAGCTCGGGACGGTCGGTTATCAGCGTGCGTTGGACGACCTCAACCAGCGGCAGTCTGCCGAGCGGTTCAACGCTCTGAATCAGGCGGGCAACGAGGCACAGCGTCTCTTTGGCATGCAGATGGGTGCGAGGCAGCAGGCGTTCAACGAGGACGTCAGCGGTGGTCAGTTCGCCAATCAGGCAGCGAATCAGGCTTTCTCGCAGGGCTTGGCGGCGAATCAGTTCCAGAACCAAGCCGCCGGCCAGGCGTTCCAGCAGGATGTCTCTGCGAGACAGGCCCAGAACCAGGCTCTCGGTCAGCAGTTCAACCAGCAGCTTGCCGCGGGGCAGTTCGGCAACACGGCAACGCAGCAGGCGTATGCACAGTCTCTCGGTGCAACCGAGGCGGCAAACCGTGCTGCTGCACAGCAGTTCCAGCAGGGCTTGTCGTCGAACCAGTTCGCCAATCAGGCCATGCAGCAGGCGTTCGGTCAGAACTTGAATGCTGCCCAGTTCGCCAATCAGGCTTCCGATCAGCGGTTCAATCAAGGTCTTGCCGCGGGCAACTTCGCCAATCAGGCAACGCAGCAGGCGTTCAATCAGGCGTTGGGTGCGGGTCGATTCGGCAACGAAGCCCAAAGCCAGTATTTTAACCAGCTCATGGGGCAGGCAGACCTCGCCAACCGTGCGGGTCAGCAGGCGTTCGGGCAGAACCTTGCCGCTGCACAGTTCGGCAATCAGGCGTTGGGTCAGGCCCAGAACCTCGACATCAACCGCATGCAGGCGATGAATCAGGCCCAGCAGCAGAGCTTCGGCCAGAACATGCAGTACGCCAACATGATGAACCAACTGCGTCAGCAGGCCATCGCCGAGCAGATGCAGCGGCGTGGCATGTCGCTGAACGAGATGAACGCCCTGCTTACGGGTCAGCAGGTCGGCATGCCGCAGATGCCGCGGTTCAACGCCGCGGGTGCGTCGGAGACGCCGCAGCTCCTCAACGCGGGGCAGATGGGCTATCAGGCCAACCTCGACGCCTTCAACGCCCAGCAGCAGGGTCTGGCCAACACGATGGGTGGCCTGACCAACCTCGCCTCGACGGCGTTCATGTTCTCCGACCGCAGGCTCAAGAGCCGCATCAAGCGGGTCGGTACGCATGGCATCGGGGTGGGGATCTACGAGTACGACATGGCCGGGTATCGGCAGCGTGGCGTGATTGCTCAGGAGGTTGCAGCCGTCCGGCCTGACCTCGTGAAGCGTCACCCGAGCGGGTACCTGATGGTGAACTACGGAGAGCTGCGATGAACGAGAACGACTACTTCGATTACTTCCTCGAGATGGGGGCCATGCGGCCCGAGGAGGAGCAGCTTAAGCGTCGGCAGGCGATGGTGGACTATCTCCGCCAGTCGAGCCTGCAGGCTCCGCAGGCCCAGCAGGCGGGGCGTGTGGTCGTGGCCCCGTCGTGGACTCAGGGTCTTGCCCAGATCGGGCAGGCGTATGCCGCGAGGAAGGGGCAGAAGGAAGCCGACACGGCGACTGCCGATCTTAACGCCCGCCGCCGTGCGAGGCTTGAGGCGTTGCGTAGCCGTCGCAATCCCGCCGCCCCGGTGAAGCCCGAGGACGAGATGAACGAGGGCAACTGGATGTCGGGCTACTACGGAGGCGGCTGACATGGAATACCGCCTGCCGGTCAACGGCGTACAGGTTCCGGGGTTTGTGCAAGACCCCGAGGAAATCGACCCGACTCAGCCGCGGACGATGCTGCCCCGTACCCGCAAGAAAAGTGCAGGCGGTGCAGTGACGAACAATGTCAAGCCCGAGGACGAGTTGGGCAGCGGCAGGGGCATGCTTGCCCGTGCGTTGCAGATGTACTCGCAGGGGCCGGACACGGCGGCGTTGAACGAGCTTGCCCAGCAGCGGATGCGTGAGGGTGACTCGTCCATGCTGAACGCTCTTGCTGCACAGTTCGCAGGGTCAGATTTTGAGCCTGTACAGGGTGTGCTGCTCAAGCGTGCGATGGCTGCACAGGAACCGCAGAAGGTCGGCAACTACGGCCTGATCTCCGGCGGCAAGTTCGTGGCAGACCCGTATGCCGCACGCGACACGCAGGCCGGGGCGATGATGGACATCGGCGGTGAGTTGTTCCGGGATGAGCGGGCAACCGAACGAGAGGACAGAAGGGATGCTCGGTTCTTTGCCCAGCAGGAAAGGCTTGCGAGGCAGTTTGCGGCAAGGCAGGGCGGTGCTGACGCCGCTCCGGCAACTGCTGCAGTAAATGTCGGCGGCGTTGCGGCAACCCCGACGATCATCACGCCAGAGGTGCAGCCGAGCGAGGCTGTCGGCCTTGGCGGCAAGTGGCAGAGCATGTGGAACAAGGCGTTTGACGCCGTGGGACTGGGCAACCCGGCAAGTGCGAACCGCGTGGCAACTGAGCGTCTTGACGCACTCGCCAATCAGACGCAGCTTTACCTGCAGGATGCGGTGCCTGGTCGTCCGTCCAACTACCTGCTGCAGTTGCTTGAGAAGCAGGCTATCCGCCCGAACCAGGCGTTTATGGGAGAGGCGGGTGCTGCGTCTCGAGTGCAGGCGACGATGGCGGTCATTGACACCGGCTTGGCCGATAATGCCCGCATTATCAACAACCCGGCAGGATATTCGGCAAACGATGTCGCCAAGGCGAGGGACGGATACGCTCGTTTGAGTCAGTTGAAGTCCGAGTACCAAGCTCTTGGCCGAGGCTTTGGCGGCGATGCCGCCCCTGCAGACCCCGGCCTTGATGACCTTGTGAACAAGTATTCAACTTCGCCTAGCAGGTAAACGCATGGCAACGCTTGAGGAAATGGAGCGGGCTTTGATTGCCGCAGACCGTGCGGGAAATGTCGAGGATGCTCGACGTCTTGCCGCTGCTATCCGTTCGCAGCAGCAGGCACAGCCGCAGGGACAGCAGCGTGGCCGTGGTTTCTTCACCGCTATGCCGCAGGGCTTCAACTCCGGCGTGGCGAATATCGTTGGCCTGCCGGTTGACGCTGCCAATGCCCTGTTGTCCGGCGTTGACCGCGTGGCGGGTACTCAGTTGTCTGGCGACATGCCGGTCGGCGGTTCCCGCTGGCTTCGCAAGGCGATGCGTGGCTTTGACCGTGTTCCAGCCTTGTCGCAGGTCACTTACGACCAGATGCAGGATTTGGCCCCGTCTGATCGCAAGTGGGCGGTTGCGGGTGAGGTCATGGGTGGTGCGGTGCCTTTCGCCGCCGCTCCGCTTGCCATCGCCCGTGCAGGTGCGACTGGCCCCACTTTCCTTCGCGGGGCGGTGGAAGCCGCTAGGGCCAATCCCGGTCGGTTCGCATCTACCGAAGCGGGTCTGGCTGCGGGTGCTGCACAAGGCGGTGCAATCGCCGAGGTTGCCGCCCCCGGCAGCGAGATGGCCCGCATGGCCGGTGAAACCATCGGCGGCTTTGTCAACCCCACGCAGGCTTGGCGGGGGGCGGCAAGTGCTGGCCTTTCGGCTATGAACGCCATTGAAACGAACTTCTCGCGTGCGGGTCGTGAGCGTGCAGCCGCCCGAGTGCTGCGGGACACCTTGGCTCGGACGGGTGAAGATCCGGGCGAACTCGCCGCTGCCCTTCGGCAGCAAGACCCGTTCCGTCTCGGCCTGACTGCCGGTCAGGAGACGGGCAGCACTGGCCTTTTGGCGGTCGAGCGGCGTTTGGCCGACCTCAACCCGCAGTTTGCCGCCGACATGGAAGCCCGCCCAGAAGCGGCGTTCGGCAGACTTCGAGAGGGTGGGGAGGCGATTGTCAACACGGGCAACCGAGCAGACCTTACGGCGGCGATGCGGGAGCGTTTGGGGCAGGCTCAGTCCAACATCGCGGGTCGTCGGCAAGCCGCCCAGGCACAGGCTCTGCGTGGCAGACAGGGCATCGGCGAGGTTACTCCCGCACAGCAGGCAGATGCCAGCATCGCGGCTCGTCAGGTGCTTGGCGATGCCTTGGGTGCTGCTCGAGGTCAGGAGTCGGCGTTGTGGAATCAGGTTCCGCGTGACGCCACGGTTGCCCCGACCGGTTTGCTTGCTGCCCGCGAGGAGATCCGTGGGCGACTGCTGCCGAACGAGAGCATGCGTAACCCTGTCGAGGACTACACGGCGGGGCTTGCCGAGCGTGCGGCGGAGGGGCCGGTTGGCGTCACTTCTGGTGAGTTGCTGCGGCTTCGCAGCCGTGCCTTGGAGCTTGGCCGTGAGGCTACCGCGGAAGGCCGGTTCGGCGTTGCCAACCAGATGAACACGATGGCCGAGGGTGCCTTGCAAGACCTTGGCGGGTTGAGCGACACGGCCAGAGACTTCTCGCGTGGCATGAACCAGCGGTTCACGCAGGGCTTTGCGGGTGACGCCCTCGCCCGTGATAGGACTGGCGGTTCCCGCATCGAGCCTGAGTTGACCCTGCAGCGTGCCTTCGGGCAGGGCGGTGCGGCGGGCGATGTGCGGATGCGGCAGTTGTCCGAGGCGGCAGGCTTCCCCGGCGAGGCTAGCATCGGCGGTCGGTTCACCGATGTTCGCGGTCAGGAGATGCTGAACCAGCAGGATCGTTTCCTTCGTGGTGCGGTGCAGTCGGTCATTGACCCGGCTACGGGGCGGGTCAACCCGAACCGCCTTGCCGCCTGGCAGCGTGACAACGCCAGCATCTTGCAGCGGTTCCCGCAGTTGAAGCGTGACTTGGCCTCTGCCGAAACCGCACAGCGGGCGTTTGACCGCGTAGAGGCCATCACCGACAAGGCCGGTCGCAACGCGGGCAAGACCGTCATCGCCCGGATCGCGGGCATGGATGACGCCACGGTCGGCGTCGGTCGGATGCTGAGTGTCACCAACGCCAACAGGGCAGGCGAGTATGCCTCGCTTGCCCGTGCAGCACAGAACGCAGGTCCGGAGGCCGTGGCGGGGCTTCGCTCTGCCACGCTTGAGAACCTGTTCAGAAACGCCACCAGCAGCACTGGAAGGTTCGACTTCGAGCGTCTGTCGCAGTTGCTGCTCAACAAGGGTACGGGGCGTGACGCAAGCGTGCTTGAGATGATGCGTGGCAACGGCGTGTTGGACGAAGCCGCCTCGCAGCGTCTACAGGCCATCATCAACCGTGCAAACCGCTTGACCAACGCCTTGCGTACCCCTGCCGGGACGAACCAGTTGGTCGATGACCCGGATGCCCTGACCGACTTCTTGACCCGCACGGTGGGTGCGAACATCGGTGCGAAGGCAGGCGGCAGCAGCGGTGCAACGATTGTCGCCGCCTCGGCGGGTTCTCGCCTCATGCGGAAGTACTTTGAGAAGCTGCCTGCCAACAAGGTGCAGGAGGTGCTTGTCGAAGCTGCACAGAACCCGAAGTTCATGGCGATGCTGCTCGAGAAGCCGACCACTGCACAGCAGGCTAGGGTCTTGAGCAACCAGATCAACGCCTTCTTGTTCAGTGCGGGTATCTCGGCAGTGTCGAACGAGATGAACGAACGCCGTCCGCTTGAAGAATCGCTCAACGCTATTGGTCAGTAGGAGTTAGCAATGCCCCGCAACGCATCAGGCACATATAGCCTTCCGTCCGGCAACCCCGTCTCGAGCGGTACGCTGATCGACAGCAACTGGGCGAACAACACGCTCAACGACCTGGCCAATGAGGTCACGGACTCGCTGTCCCGGTCGGCGGAGGGTGGCATGCTTGCCCCGCTTCGCCTGACGGACGGCGTACAGGCCACCCCCTCGCTTGCCTTCACGAACGAACCCTCGACGGGCCTCTACCGTGCGGGGACGAACGAGGCGTGGTTCGTGACGGGTGGCAACCAAGTCGCCAAGTTCACCTCGACCGGCATGGAAGGTCGGTTCGCTGCCGGTGCTGCGGCGACTCCTTCGCTTGCCGCGTACAACGATGTGAACACCGGCCTCTGGTTCCCCGCCGCCGACACGATTGCAGCGTCCACGGGTGGCTCTGAGCGGCTGCGGGTAGACAGCGGCGGCAACCTCGGCATCGGCACGGCGAGTCCGGCGGCAAAACTTCATGTTGTCGGCAATCAGTACCGGCAGACCGACGCGACCGCGTCTTTCGGCTTTGTCGTAAACACGACTACGGCTACGACCCGTTTGGAAACGCTGTTTGGCGGCTCGTCCTTTGCCGTCCGTACAAATGGTGATGCCACCGACAAATTGCTGCTTGACTCCTCCGGCAACCTCGGCATCGGCACGACGAGTCCTGCAACCCGACTCGATGTCAGCGGCGCAATTACCATAAGCGCAACTACTTCTACCCCTGCCGGAGTATTCATTCACCGTGTTGCTGCGGATACGATGGCGTTCGGTGTTGGCGGTGGCGAAAGGATGCGCCTCGACTCCTCCGGCAACCTCGGCATCGGCACGGCGAGTCCTACGACGAGGTTGCAGGTTGATGGGGCTATTAGGTCTAACACTAGCATCACCGGCCCGCTTGGCTTTTTCTTCACTTCTGCAACCAACCCCGCATCTTCTGGGGCTTCTGGCAACGGGTTGAATCTGGGCTACGACAACAATGGAGAAGTGGCTTGGATTCAAGCCAACCGAAATAGCATCAGCGAAACAAGACCGCTGCTGATTAACCCTAACGGTGGAAGCGTAGCAGCAGGAACCCCATCACTCGCTACCAACGCGACGAACGGCTTCCTGTATGTCCCGACCTGCGCGGGTACGCCGACCGGAACGCCGACCGCTATCACGGGCATGGCCCCCATCGTCGTGAACACGACCAACAACAAACTCTACTTCTACAGCGGCGGCGCGTGGCGCGATGCGGGACCGTAACACTTAAGGAGAATCACATGGACATCGAACTGAAACTGACCGTCAACGAAGTCAACGCGCTGCTCCAAGTGCTTGGCGAACTGCCGACCAAGACGGGCGTGTTCCCGCTGGCCGTCAAGATCAAGTCGCAGGCCGACGAGCAGGTCAAGGCACAGGAGACGGAGCCGTGACCACGCCAGCCGAACGGGTGGCCGATGTAGCCGCCGGGGCATCCGTTACTGCGGCCAGTGTGTCGTGGCTTTCTCATGCCAATGAGATAATCTCACTCATCGCAGGACTCATCGCCATCGCGGCGGGCATGTTCGCCATCGCTGTCCACTACAGGAACCTGAAGAAGCCATGAGCGAACCGGCGTGGATTGTGGAAGCCCGTAAGCACATCGGGATGCGGGAAGTCCCCGGCAAGGGGACTGCCCCGACCATCGCCCGTTGGCTGCGTGAGCTTCGGGCTTGGTGGAATGATGATGAAACGCCGTGGTGTGGGGTCTTTGTCGCCGCCTGCGTTGAGGCGGCAGGCTTCAAGAAGCCGAAGAACTGGTTCCGTGCGAGGGCGTGGCTCGAGTTCGGGCAACGCATCGTCACCCCGGCGGTCGGCTGCATCGTCGTGTTTGAGCGATCCGGCGGCGGGCATGTCGGCTTCCTGATGGGTCAGGACGAGCATGGACGACTGATGGTCCTCGGCGGCAATCAGGCCAACGCCGTCACCATCGCCCCGTTCGACCGCAGCCGAGTGCTGGGCTATCGGTGGCCTGGAACGAACATCGCACCAATCGGCTTTCTGCCGTTTGTTGCATCCAACGGGGCGAAAGCCTCCAACAACGAAGCGTAAAGGTGACCTATGACCAATGAGCAGATCTTCGGGATCGTCCGTACCGTGCTTGCTGCTGCCAGCGGCTTTCTGGTGGCGAAGGGCGTCATCGACGCCGAAACCGCCGCCTCCGTGACCGGAGCGATGGTGACCATCTTCATCGCCGTGTGGTCGGTGAAGTCCAAGAAGAAGCCCGAGGCGGTGTGACCCGCATCTGGCTAGGGGTTGCCCTAGCCGCTGCCCTCTTGGGAGGCGGCTGGCTTGCCTACAACCGTGCGTACAACGCAGGGCTTGAGGCAGGCCAGTCCGCCGTTAGGGCAGAGTGGGCGGAGGCCAACAGCAAGGCCATGCAAGCCGCAGGCGAAGCCCTGCGGGCAGAACTCGCACGCAGAGAGGAGATCGAACATGGGCTTGAAGCGAAACTGGACTCTGCCGACCGCCGCGGTCGTGACCTTGCTCGGCGGTTGCGTAACGCCCTTGCCGCCGACTGTCCCCTGCCCAAAACCCCTGCCACCCCCGGCGAGGCTGATGGAACCGGCGGAGTCGCCGCAGAC
>Ga0315902_10005340_pt1 | contig 18170 bp, 10 predicted proteins | sample LakEriMetagenome_9_FD_203523 | JGI IMG/M metagenome (GOLD analysis project Ga0315902, IMG submission 203523) | Freshwater fungal communities from buoy surface, Lake Erie, Ohio, United States - Buoy 12 MA117 | ecosystem: Environmental > Aquatic > Freshwater > Lake > Lake biofilm | place: USA... | reverse complement strand
TTGCGCACGCCGCTGAACGGCGTGATCGGCATGCTGGATCTGGTCTCCGACATGGAGCTCGGACCCAAGCAGAACGAGTACGTGCGCACTGCGCGCTCCAGCGCCGACATGCTGCTCAGCCTGATCAACGACATCCTCACTTTCTCCAAAGTCGAGAAAGACAAGGAAGAGCTCGAGATCACGGCTTTCGACCCGCGCGAGCGGATGGAAGACGTGCTCGCGCTGGTGACACCGCAGGCACAGGCCAAGGATCTCGAACTCGCCTGCGTGGTCGACGAGAACATCCCCGCGCAGATCCAGGGCGACATGCACCATCTGGGTCAGGTGCTCTGCAACCTGCTCGGCAACGCGATCAAGTTCACCGAACGCGGCAGCGTAGGGTTGTCCGTAAGCCTCGTCGAGGAAGACGGCAAGTGGTTACGGCTGCGCTTCGAGGTGACAGACACGGGCATCGGGATCGACCAGGCCGCACAGAAGAGGATTTTCGAGCCCTTCTCGCAAGCCGACAGCTCCACCACGCGGCGCTTCGGCGGCACGGGGCTTGGCCTTTCGATCTCGCGCGAACTCGTGCGTCTGATGGGCGGCGAGATAGGCGTGGACAGCACACCCGGCCGCGGCAGCAGCTTTTACTTCGAGCTGCGCGTGATGCGCGCCGATGGCGACACCCTGGGCAACCGTGCCTCGCTGCCGCTCGCGCAGGTGGCCTCGGTGCTGGTCTGTGACGACAACCCGCTGGTACGCAGATCCATCGCCAGCATGCTGATCGGCGAGCGCGTCCGTCTCACCGCGACGGGCACACTCGAGGCTACCTTCGGTGCGCTGGAGCATGCGGCAGGCCAGGAACGCTTCGACATAGCGATCATCGACGAGGGCATGGTGACCGGCTCGGTCCAGGGGCTTGCGGCCGCGCTTGCCGCCGGTGCGCGCCACGTGGTGCGCCTCGCGGTGCGTCCGCGCCCCGAGGGTGCCTGGCTGCCGGGGATCCGTACGGCGCAGGTGCTGGCAAAGCCTCTGCGCCGCGGGATGCTGCACGAGTGTATTCGGGGCTTGCTTGCCGAACAGCCAGTGGCCCGCGCACTGAACCGCTCCCCTGCCGGCGCGCCCCGCGATACGTTTGCGGGTGCGCGCGTACTCGTGGTGGAAGACAACCGCGCCAACCAGGAAGTAGCCATCGGTATGCTGGAGCGCCTCGGTTGCGAGGCCGTGGTGGCGGCTGACGGGCTGGAAGGTCTCGAGAAACTGCGTGAACAGCGCTTCGATCTGGTCCTCATGGACTGCCACATGCCCCGCATGGACGGCTTTGAAGCCACACGCAGGATCCGCGAGATGAACGCGGCGTTCTCGGCGGTGCCTGTGGTCGCCATGACCGCGAACGTCCAGAAAAGCGCCATGGAACAGTGCCAATTGGCCGGCATGAACGACTATCTCTCCAAGCCGATCAAGCTCGGTGTGCTGCGCGAGGCACTGGGCCGGTGGCTGACCCAGGAAGAGATGCCCTCCACACCCACTCAGCCAACCGCACTACCGCAGCGCAGCGGCTCGAACACGGTGGTGGACAAAGCCTTCCTCGATGACCTCCGTCAGCAGATCGGCGACTCGGCAGACCGGATGATCGCGCTGTTCCTCGAGGACCTGCCCGGATACATCGAGGAGCTCCGCAGCGCTTCCGAGACGCAGGACATGTCCGGCATCACGCGCGTCGCGCACACATTGAAGGGCGCCGCGGGCAACGTCGGCGCCAACCGGCTGGCACAGCGCGCGCTCGCGCTGGAGCAGGAGGCACGCAGCGGTGTGCGGTCCGCCTGTGACAACCTGGTTTCTGCGCTGGTCTACGAGGCCAACCTCGTACGCCACGTGCTGGAGGGCAGCAGCATGCTGCGCCCGTCTCCGGGTGTGGAACGCAATCCGCCAGCCACCCGGCAGTCACGCATCCTCGTGGTGGACGACGATCGGGCCGCGCGTTTCGCGCTGCGCGAAACGCTGCTCGGCGAGGGCCACGAGGTGGTCGAGGCAAGCAACGGGCAACAGGCGGTTGAAGTGTGCCGCCAAGGCGCCCCGGACCTGATGGTGATGGACGGCATGATGCCCGTGATGGACGGCTTCAGTGCCTGTGCGCTGATCCGCACCCTGCCCGGCTGCGCTGCCATACCGGTTCTGCTGGTGACCGGCATGAACGACGAGGACGCGGTCGACAAGGCCTTCGGCGCAGGCGCCACGGACTACATCGCCAAACCGATCAACTACTCGGTGCTCCGGCGTCGCATCGAGCACCTCCTTGCTGCGCGCAGCGCCGAGGAGCGGGTGCACCAGCTCGCCTATGTCGATTCACTCACGGGGCGCCCCAACCGCACCAAGTTCAACGAACACATGGAGAGCTTGCTCGCGGAGACAGTGCGCAGCGACAAACAGTTCGCGCTGCTCTTCCTCGACATCAACGACTTCAAGCTGGTGAACGACACGCTGGGCCACGAGGCCGGTGACCTGCTGTTGAAGTACGTGGCAGAGCGCCTGGTGGGCTGCGTGCGCAAGGGGGATTTCGTGGCGCGCTTCGGCGGCGACGAGTTCTGCATCGTGCTGGACAACGTACGCTCCTACGAAATGATCCGCAGCATCGCCGAGAAGATCCATCACCACGTGAACCGGCCCTTCGTGCTGCTCGGGCGCGAGATGCTGCTGGGCAGTTCGATCGGCATCGCGGTGTACCCCGAGCACGGCGCAGACGCGGGGACCCTGCTCCGCTCCGCGGACATGGCGATGTACCACGCGAAGACGGGCAAGAAGCCCTGGGAGTTCTACGAATCACGGCTCGAATCCGAGAGCCTCGCGCGGCTCGAGACCGAGAACGAGTTGCGCAACGCCATCGACCGCGAGGAGCTGGTGGTCTATTACCAGCCTCAGGAGGACCTGCGCACCGGCCTGGTCTCGGGCTACGAAGCGCTGATCCGCTGGCAGCATCCGGTGCGCGGGCTGGTGCCGCCTGCCGAGTTCATCGAGCTCGCGGAACGCAACGGGCTGATCAACGAGATCGGCCACTGGGTGCTGTGCACGATCTGCAGCCAGATGCGCGACTGGTCCGACCGCGGCTTCGAGATCCCGCGCATCGCCATCAACCTATCGGCGCGGCAGCTGGCCAACCCCTCGTTGGTAGAGGACTTCCGCGAAGTGATTTCGGATGCCGGTATCCCGCCGGATCGCATCGAATTCGAAATCACCGAAAGCGCGATCATGGATCGTCCCGACGAAATGATCGGGATGCTCCGAGACCTGAAGGCCATGGGCTCGCGCCTCGCGGTGGACGACTTCGGCACGGGCTACTCGTCCTTGAGCTATCTGAAGCGCTTCCCGCTCGACTACATCAAGATCGACCGGGCTTTCATCTCGGATGTGATGACCAACCGCATCGATGCCGACATCGTGCGCACGATCATCGCGCTGGCACAGGCGCTGGAGGTGGAAGTGATCGCGGAAGGCGTGGAAACGACACTTCAGCGCCAGTTCCTGAAGGAGATGCAGTGCCACTACCTGCAGGGCTTCCTGCTCAGCAGGCCTGTGCCCGCGGCAGATATCGAGCGGCTTTTCCTGCGCCGATCCGCCACCGCGCGTCTGGTGCAGTTCCCGCGGGCCTGAGCCCGCGGGGGCGGCTCAGCCGGGCCCGGTGACGACGGCCGCGTTGTCGACCATGATCTCCGCGCCGTTCAGGTAGCGGGAGTCATCCGACAGCAGGAACAGCACAGTCGCGGCGATGTCTTCGGGCTCGCAGAAGCGATCGCTGCCACCGGCGAGCGCCTCGATTTCAGCCCGCGTGGCACTGTCCTGCCCTGTCGCCACCTTCACCACCATGGGCGTCTTCACGCCGTCGGGGTGCACGGAGTTGCAGCGCACGCCGTTCTTCGATTGCCGGCACTGCACCGCCACCGCTTTGGTGAGGGAACGCACGCCGCCCTTGCTCGCACAGTACGCCGCCACATACGGCATACCGTGCATCGCCGCGATGGAGGAAATGTTCACGATGGAGCCACCGCCCGAGCGCTCCATCGCAGGAAGTGCTGCGCGGCAGCCCAGAAAAACCCCATCCAGGTTCACCGACATCACGCGGCGCCACTCGGCGAGCGAGGTCTGGACAACGTTGCCCAACACCATCAGACCGGCGTTGTTCACGAGCCCGTCCACGCGCCCGAAGCGCTCTTCGGCGGTAGCCACCACTCGTGCCCAATCGTCCTCGCTTGCTACGTCATGCTGAAGGAATACGGCCTCGGTGCCGAGCGAGGCGAGCAGCTCCTCCGCTCCCTTTTCAGTGATGTCGGTGAGCACCAGCCGGGCGCCCTCGCGCGCGAACAGCGCAGCATCCGCGCGGCCGATACCGCCCAGCGCGCCGGTGACGATCACAACCTTGCCTGCGAGCCTGCCCATATCTCTGTCCTCCGGAACGGAAGCGCATTAGGCCAGCCGCATCCGACCGCAGCAATTACCGGCAGGCGCAATCCGCACTGACAGTTTCGCTCGCCGAACCGGCAACGCGCGACCCGATCGGAAAGTCCTGGCCAAACCGGATAATCTAACCCCGCTACACCGCAGGGAACTGCAGATGGCCAGACCCAGAACCCGCTCCGCAGACCCCGGCAAGCTCGGCGCGTTACCCGCAAGCGACGGCGCTCAGGGCCCCAAAGCCACGCTCGCCGCGTTGCTCGTAGACACCATCGAGGAGGCGATCCTCGACGGCAAACTGCTTGCCGGGGAACGCCTGAATGCCGATGTCTTCGCGGAGCACTACGGCATCAGCCGGGTCCCCGTCCGGGAGGCCTTGCGGGCGCTCGAGGCGCATGGCTGGGTAGTGACACGGCCTCGCCAAGGCTATTTCGTGCGGCCGAAATCAGAAGAGGAAATGCAGGATCTCTTCGAGACCCGCCTGGTACTTGAGCCGGCAGCCGCGGCTCTCGCCGCGGAGCGCAGAAGCACGCTGCAGATGCAGGATTTACGGGCAATCGTGGCGCGCTCCCAGCGGGAAGTGAAGGCGCGGGACGGCGCTGCACTGGCCAGATCGAACCAGGAGTTCCACCGCCTCCTCTCGCTGGCGACGGGCAATTCGGTACTCATCTCCATGCTCGAACCACTCGGCAAGCGGGTGCGCTTCTACACCGTCGCAGCCAACTCGCGGCGGGGAACATCGGTGGCGGAGCACGCCGCGCTGGTGGAAGCCATCGGGCGCCGTGATGCAGATGGCGCCGCGGCACTCGCCCGCGAGCACGTGATGAATACCCGCAAGGCACCCGAGCTACCGGCGTCCGCGCCCCGCCGCCTCCGCTGAACCCGCACATCAGCCCGCTCGCCCTGAGGCGTTGTCGTGCCATCCAATAAAGTATATTTTAACTCGACTCCATCCCCGCCAGCGGAGAACGCAGCCATGGCAACGAGCAACGCGAGACCCGACGCCGCAGCCGCGAGACGGCAATACGAGCCCTATCTCAAGGCAGCGTGGGGCATGAAGAACTACTGGTATCCCGCGCTGTTCACGCACGAACTCGCCGAGGGCGACACCAAAGGCGTCACCATCGCCGGTGTCCCGATCCTGTTGCGCCGCACCGCTGCCGGCGTGTTCGCCCTGCGTGACCAGTGCCTGCACCGCGGCGTGACGATGTCGGTGCGGCCCAAGTGTTTCTCGGAAGACACCGTCACCTGCTGGTACCACGGCTTCACCTACGATCTGGCCAGCGGCACGCTGAAAACCATCATCGGCGCGCCGAACGACCCGCTGGTGGGCAATGCGCGGCTTCAGACCTACCCCGTGCGCGAGCTCGCCGGGATCATCTTCGTGTTCGTGGGCGATGACGACTACGCGCCGCTGCCGGATCTGGCAGACGACCTGCCCGTGCGCCTGCCCGATGACTACGAGTTCCGCTCGCCCCACCCGATGGACGAGAACGTGGTGGTGCTCGGCATCCACCGCACGGGCAACGCGAACTGGCGCCTCGCCGTGGAGAACGGCTTCGACCCGGGGCACCAGATCATGCACCGCGACGCGCAGGTGATCCTCTCGCAGAACCTCGCCTTTCCGCTGGGCCTGAACCCCACCTCGCCGGAGGCCATCACGGTCTACGGGGAAGACGGCACGGGCCCGGTCGGCATCATGAACGAGTGGCACTCCGGCCATTACGACCTGGTGATGCACAACGACGAGCTGGACCTCCACCCCTTCGGCACGGGCTCCGTGCTCGGCCTGCGCACCTCGATGTACCTGCCGGGCGTGCTGATGGTCGAGAACTGGCCACGGCGCGGACTCACGCAGCTCGAGTGGTACGTGCCGGTAGACGGCAACCGCCACGAGTACTGGGAAGTGATCCTCGCCGTGTGCAACACCGAGGCGGAACTGAAGAAATTCAAGTACGAGTACGAGCACCTCTGGCTGCCGATCGCACTGCACGATTTCAACGACGACGACCTCTTCGCCCGCGAGCAGATGGAGCGCTTCTACAGCGTGGACGGCGGCGTCGGCTGGGACGACGAGCAGCTCTGCGGCATGGACGCTGTCATCACGGGCTGGCGCAAGCTGGTCTCGCGCCACAACCGCGGCATACAGACCCCGCAAACACACCCGAGCCCACGGCTGGGCTGAGCGCTCGCCGTGGGTTTCCGGGCCGCGCTGCACTTCGAGGACGGGGTGCAGCACGAGGTCGACGTCGCACCGGGTCAGACGCTGCTGGACGCCGCGCTCGCGGCCGGTCTGAACCTCGCGCACCAGTGCCGCTCGGGCAGTTGTGCTGCCTGCATCTGCACCCTGATGGCGGGCGAGGCCGATAACGTTCCGGGGCGCGCGAGCGCGCTGCTGCGCAGCGAGATCGAGGCCGGTATGCGGCTCGCGTGCTCGCTGCTGCCGCAGGCCGATGTCAGCGTGCGTTTCGCCTACGGCTCGCGTCTCGCGGAAGGCGAGGCCGCCCTGAGCTGCGATGCGGTGATGGCAGGTCTGCGGCAACTCTCGTCCGACGTATGGGAAGTCAGCATTCAACCAGAGGAGCATCTCGGCGCATTGCCGGGGCAATACCTGCGCCTCCAGGTCCCCGGCACACAGACGTGGCGCTCCTATTCGATAGCGTCAGGGCCCGACTCGCCGGATCGACTGTCACTGGTGGTCAAGATCCACCCGCAGGGCGTGATGGGGAGATATCTGCTCGAGCGCGCCCGCGAAGGCGATCCCTGCCGCGTCGAGGGCCCCTTCGGCGCCTTCACGCTCGGCAACTGCAAAGGCCCACACGTGTTCATCGCCGGCGGTACGGGCCTAGGGCCGATACTGCCGATGATCGATCAGTTGCGCGAGCGCCCCGGCCGCACGCCGCACACCGTCGTCGCCTTCGCCTGCTCGCGCGAAGAGAGTCTCTTCCATCTGGACGAACTCTCCCTGCGCCAAGACTGGATGGCACGGCTCGATGTGCGGGTGGGCGTCTCTCGCCCCTCGCCGGCGTGGCAGGGCCTGGCCGGAAATCCTCTCTCGCTGCTGGAAGACGCCGCCTTCACGCCCGACTGCATCGTGTACGTGTGCGGCGCTCCCGGCCTGATCGAGGCCACGCGGGAGCGCTGCACGACCTTGGGCATACCGCCCGACAGGATCCGGGCCGAGCAATACCTCCCGGCCCCCGACACCGACTGACACCGCTTTTCACGCCCTACGGAGCACCAGATGGCATTCACTTTCGAGAACACCTCGCGCCGCGTCGAGATCGCCCCCGGCAAAAGCCTGCACTACCACGAGGCAGGCACAGGCTTTCCCGTGGTCTGCCTGCACGGTGGCGGGCCCGGCGCCTCGGGCTGGGCCAATTACAGCCGCAATATCGCCGCGCTGGCGCAACACTTCCGCGTACTGGCCTTCGACCTGCCGCAATTCGGCGGGAGCTTCAAGGCAGCCTTCGGGGAAGAGCTCTATCCCGCCTTCGCCCGCGTGATCGATACCGCGCTGGGCGTGCTCGGCATCGAGCGCGCGCACTTCGTGGGGAACTCGATGGGCGGCGCGGTGTCCTGCTTCGTGGCGCATTTCAACCCCTCGCGCGCGGAGCGTCTGGTGCTGATGGGTCCGGGTGGCGTCTTCGGCAGCATCCTGCAGCCCACGCCCACCGACGCACACGCGGAACTCTTCGCCTACTACAACCCCGGCCCGCCCACCAAGGACAAGCTGCGCAAGCTCTTCAACAGTTTTCTCTATGACCCCTCGATGCTCACCGAGGAGCTGCTGGAGATGCGCTACCAGTCCAGCATCGACCCGGAGATCCTGACCGCAATGTCCGGCTACGGGATACAACGGCTGGGGGATGTGCGCCCGATACTGCCCGGGATCCAGCAGAAAGCGCTGGTGATCTGGGGGCTCGAAGACCGCATCCTCACGCTGGACACGCCGCTCACCTTCGCGAAGCTGCTGCCCTCCTGCGAGCTGATCATGTACCCGAAGACCGGGCACTGGGTGCAGTGGGAGCGCGCCGCGGACTTCAACCGCGCGGCGACGGAATTCCTCCTGCGCGACTGAGCATGGCCGCCGGAGTCCGCCCGCCCACGATCATCGCGCGCAGTTCGGCGCGGGGCGCGGGCGTTGCGGAATTGCTCGAGGCTGGCTTCCCCGGCGATGCCTTTTTCCACGACGGCAGGCAGTGGCAGCCGTGGACCGCACGCTGCGCGGCAACGCCGCAACGGCTTGCCGTCCGGCGTTACGCCTCGGATGCGGATGCGCGCCTCTTCTGCATGCTGGCGCCGGATGCGCTGCTGGAGCTCGAGTTAAGCGATTCGCGCATCGGCGACGAGGGCCTTGCCTGCATCGCCGCGCTGGATGGCCTGAAGAGCCTGCTGCTGGAAGGGCTGGATATCAGTGTCGAGGGCCTGGACGCACTGTCGGGGCTCGCGGCACTCGAGCGACTCAGCCTTGCACGAAGCGGTCTCTCGGGTACGGGCATCGGCGATCGGGTGGCTCGATTCACCCGTCTGGAACACCTGAACCTTTATCGCACACCGGCAGACGATGCCGAACTCGAGGCAATCGCAGGACTGGCATCGCTGCGCTATCTGAACCTGAGTGTCACCACCGTGACGGACGGGGGGCTGGGCAGCTTGCACGCCCTGCAGGGCCTTCAGGAACTCAATCTGTCGGGAAGCCTCGCAGGCGATGGGGCGATCGGGGCGCTGAAGAGCCTGCAGACCTTGCACACGCTGCGCCTGACCGGCACTTCGCTCACAGATGCCGGGTTGCACGGAATCCACGCGCTTCCCTCGCTCACGGTGCTCGACATCTCGATGAACGGCATCGGCGACCAAGGCGTGCGCACGCTCTGCGGCTTGCCTGCGCTGCGGGAACTGAACATCGACCGCACACGTGTCTCGGGCAAGGGGCTGAAAGAGATCGCACGCGGGCTGCGACTGCGCAGGCTGATCGCCAGCCGGCTCCGATGCGCGCAGGACGGTCTGGCTGCGCTATCGGGCATGGAATCGCTGGAAGAACTCGGGCTGCGGGCCACGCCGGTTTCCGCGCCGACATTGGAAAGCCTTGCAACGCTGCCGCGGCTTCAAACCCTCGATCTGCGCGACACGCCGCTGGAGCCCGCGGCAGGAGCGGCGCTGGGGCGCATGCCGGGGCTGCGCGAACTGCGGCTCTGGGGAACGCGGCTGGGGCCGCGCAGCATCGAGGCACTCGCGCCGCTCACAGGGCTCAGGCTGCTGCAGTTGCCGGCACGATCCGTCGATGACCGCAGTTTGGAAGCTCTGTCCGGGCTGACATCGGTGAGCGTGCTGTTCCTGAGCGGCTGCGCGCTGACAGATGCCGGCGCACGTGCTCTCGCGTGCCTGCGCGCGCTCGAGGTGCTTTACCTCGCAGACACCGGCATGGGTGATGAAGGTGTTGCGGCGATCGCCACACTGCCTGCGCTGCGGGTGCTCGATATGGCACGGTGCCGTGTGAGCGATGCGGCTCTCGCGGCGCTTGCGGGCACTGTTTCGCTCGGCGTACTCGATCTGCGCGGCACCGCTGTCACGGACGCAGGCCTCGGGCATCTGCGTGCCTGCCCGCACCTCAGCAACCTGTTCCTTTCCGGCACGGCTGTGCGCGGCACGGGGCTCATTGGTTTCCCGGCGCTGCGGGTGCTGGATCTCTCGGGAACACAGGTCGACGACGAGGCGCTCCGAGTGATCGGGACGCTGGTCACGCTGGAGCGGCTGGGCCTGGCCGACACCGCCGTGAGCGACGCTGGCGTGCCCGCCCTCGCGGGCCTCGGGAATCTCGAACGCCTGCGCATCACGGGTTCCGGGGTGAGTGCCGCCGGGCTGCAGTCGCTCGCCGGGTTGCGATGGCTGCAGAAGACATGGATCTCCGACGACACGCCGGTGGAATCACTGGGCTGAGTTCCGCCTGTAACAGCTTTGTCACCGCGATAGACGAGCTGCTGCCACATGTGCTCACGGTGCGGGTCAAGCTCTCGCGGGAGGTGTTGCCTCAGGTGTAGCGGGTCGAGCCCCAGCGCTCCTTCGCTTCCGCCAGACGACGCCGGCTCACCGCCACCTGCTGCCCGTCTTTCAGCAGCACGACCCAACTCCCTCGCACGGACTTCAGTTGCTTCACGTGACGGTCGGCGATCCACTCGCCGCGCCGGACCTCGAGCCCCTGCCCACCCAGCAGACCAATGACCCGGTGCATGGGCCCGGGGACCGTGGTCATGCCCTCGGGGCTGTAGAGATGCACGTACTGCAGGTCGGCGGTGACGCGCAGCACCCCACCGCGCACAGCGGTCGGCAGCAGGCCGTCATGGGGATGCTCCGGCGTCTCGACCGGGGTGTCTGCCGGGGATCCACCAGCAGGCACTGGCGCGTCGCCGGCCACGGCCTCGGTCCAAGGCCCGATTGCCGTCGATCCATCAGTGAAGACCTCCTCCCGCTCGTGCTCCGCCGGGAAGACGGGCGGCAGCGATTCGCTCGCCGAGAGCCAGGCCGGCAGGCTCGCAATCATGCAGCTCAAGAACACCGGCAAGGCGCTGGCCAACCACTCCTCGATGATCAATGAGAACCCGAAGGGCTCGGTTTCGGGAAGCGAGAACAGTACGTCGATCAGTATCGATGACGGCAGGAACAGCAACGTGGCGAGCAAGCATGAAGCCAGGAGAAGGCGCCGGCTGAGTCGGTCATGACCCGATACGAGCAGCCATTGACTGAGCCACCAGGAAAGGAAGGTCGCAGCCGAGGTCGCCAGCCAGAACGCATAACGCAGCACCACGCCATGCCCCGCCATCGGACCGGCCTCCAGATTGGCGAGCGTAAGCCCGATGAACAGGAACACCGCCGCCGCGAAAAGGCTCCATCGCTGCATCAGGATCGAGAGTCTCATCACCGGAATTCCAACCGCATAGCGCTGCGCCATTGGTGCGCCACATCAACCGCTCATGCCGATGCAGCACCGCTCGTAAGGCGAAGTATACGAGCGGCACTCCTCGCCCTCCATGCTAGCCTCCCGACGGTATCTGCGGCGCACCGTCCGCCGCAACTCTGCAGGGGAGCAAGACTATGAATCGGATCTCTGGGCGCTGCGTGGGCACCTTGGCGGTGATGGCATCGCTGTCTGTGGCGGGCCACACCCTCGCCGATGAAAGCACCGGGGAGGCGCTGGTGCCGTTGCCGTCGGTCCTCGACTTCACCCAAGGCGGCGGGTTTGGCATCGCACTCGGGGGCAGCGTGGAGTACGAGGGGGCCTATGACGGATCGGACGAGACCGAACTGGAGGTCGCGCCGGCCGGGGGGGTCCACTACCGTCAGGGCAATCATCTCTTTTTCTGGGAAGGCTACGAACTCGGATGGCGGGGCCGGCTCGCCGACACCTGGCTGGTGCAGGCCGGCGTACGCGACGAGGAGGGGCTGGACCCGGACGATTCGGAGGACGGCAATCTCGACGGCATCGAGCCGCGCGACTCGCACGTGGTCGGGTTCCTGGAGGTACGCCGCGGATTCGGAGACGATTGGCGCAACTGGGTCGCCGCCCGGGTCATGGGCGGGGCGAGCGACTTCGGCGTGCTCGGCGTGCTCGCGGCCGGCCACCGCTTCGGAGAGCAGGTCGACGGCACCGGCACGGAGATCTACGGCTTCCTCACGTTCGGCACCGAGGATTTCATCAACAAGGACTTCGGCCTGAGCGAGGCCGACGCGCTGGGCTCGGGATTGCCCCGGACCACGCTGGATGGCGGCTATCGCTCGGCGGGCATCCAGATCGTGCACCGCCGATACCTGACCCGCAATCTCCATGCGATCGCGCAGGCAGGCGCCGAGCTTTACTCAGGCGACATCGGCGACAGCCCCATCGCACGCGAGGACTACGAGTTCGAACTGTCGCTGGCACTTGTCTGGCACTTCGGCAGATAGCTCGTTACGCCGCGCGGTTTCCGTCTGACTGCATCCCGGAATTTCCCCGCCGGGATTGCAGTCCCGGCTGATCGCGGTGCGTGGTGAACTCTCGGTGCTTGCGTCGACGTAGAACCTTCTGGCCCACGTCTTCCCTGCCACGTCTTCCCTGAGAGCCCCGCCCATGACCTCACCCATCCGACTGTTGCGCGCCGGCTGCATGGCACTGGGGCTGCTGCTCCTGTCTGCATGTGCCGGCATCGACCCCGCACGCTATGCCGCAGAGCAGCCCGCGCTGGACATGCGCCAGTTCTTCAACGGCACCCTCGACGGCTACGGCATGGTGCGCAACCGCGCGGGCGAGGTGACGCGCCGTTTCGTGGTCGTCATCGAGGCCACCTGGGCGGGCGAGGTGCTGACGCTGGACGAGGACTTCGTGTGGAGCGACGGCGAAACGGAAAAGCGCGTCTGGACGATCCGGCAACGGCCCGACGGCAGCTGGTCGGGCAAGGCAGCCGGCGTGGTAGGCGAGGCCACCGGTACGCTCTCGGGGAACACCTTCAATTTCCGCTACACCTTCGATCTGCCCGTGGGCGACACACGCTACGAAGTCCGATTCGATGACTGGCTGTATCTGATCGACGAGCGCCACATGCTGAACCATGCGCAGATCAGCAAGTTCGGTGTGCAGGTGGCGGATCTGTTCATCAGCTTCAGCAAGCGCGATGTGCGGTGAGCACGCAACGGCAGGGGCGGCTCTGCCGCAAGCGAATACACAACTCAAGATACTGTCCCCGACCCTACTTTCCCCAACTAGTCGGTACCGTTGTCAGCATGTTTCCCCGCGTCGGCACCTGCGCCGAAGGCGGCACCGTCCCTGGCGCCATAACGGATTCCCGGGGCATCAGCCTCCCACGGGGCAGGCGTTGGATTCGTAAAAGTTAGGGCGGCTGCTGAATCCCACGGTATTGCCGTTTTGGTCCATATCGCGCAAACGCTCCATGACGTAGATCCGATTGCCACTCGCGGAGAGGGGGAACCACGCACGGGTGCGCCGCAGAAAGCACCCGTCCTGCGTGGCATCGCAATAGGCGGTGTTCCAGGCGCTGTTGCTTCGGAAGTAAGACGCGATCATTTCTCCGTTGGCATCGGAGACCTCCCAGGAAAAAGGCACGCCGTTTGTTTGTGCTCCACTGCCATCGAAGGCCGGATCGAGCGGCGCACCGCACAGGTTGACCCCGAAGATGGGCAGTGACGCGTCGGACGGCGGCTGGCTGAGGTAGAAGCCGCTCGTCCATTCCTGAGCGAGGCCGGGAGCAGTGAACGAAAACGCAGGGTCCTGACGCGCGGACATGAAGAAATCCCCGACCTTGCCCGTGCCTTGCGACTCACCGATCACAAACAGGCCTTCGCCACCCCGACCATCACGCTGCAACCGGCGATAGGTGAACTGGAACCCGGTGGCCGGTTCGCGCACGACGAGTCGCCCATCGACAATCTCCCAGGTGATGGCAACATCTGACAGGGGCGTGCCCGGGACCCAGCGTTTGCGCAGCCCCGTGCCCCCGGGTTCGAGGAGATGGATGGAATTCGCCCAAGGGTTCTCCACATAGATGCCCTGGTACTCACCGCCGTCGTAGTGCTGGAGCGCGATCGGGTCAAACACCTCTGCTGTTGTGAACGGGATTTCTCCAAACACAGGCTTGAACCCCGGGATCATCCCCGGTGGCGGTGTTTCTGACTCGGTGCGGCCATCCCGCCGCTGACATCCTGCGGGCGCTTCGCCGTCCGGGTAGCTGAAGGCCGTTTCCGCCCACTCGCGTCTGACGAAATCGATGCCCGGCGTTCGCTGCACCAGCGTGTAGCGGACCGCCGTGACGGTGATGCGCTCGGTGATCCAGACGTTCGCTTGCCCGGGTGCCGGGCAATTGATGTAGCCAATGGTGTAGTCATAGGACAGGGGCGAAGCGAGCCGCGCCAGAATGCTGCCATCCGGCCCTACGGACCAATCGATGCCGGGGTCGGGACGCGCCCTCTCGCTGATCAACTCACCGGTTCCGTCCTGGTTGAACGAGACTGCAGTTGCGCCGAATTGCCCCACCCGGATCGAGCCCACAGCAGAGGGGAGGCCAAAGGTATAGGCTGCCGGCACGCCAAGGGTCGCGTAGCTCGGGAGTACCTCGGGATTGGTGGCGGGGTCTGTGATCGTCTGGATGGTTTGCTCGAGCTGACCGGGCTCCAGCGAGGCCGTGAACTCCTCGACGGCTGCCGGAGTGGTGATCAGTTCGATCAGGGAGGTGTTCTCCGGTAGGGGAACCCCTTCGTCCACCACGAGCTTGATGATGGCGGCGAGTTCTACCAGCGTGTCGAGTGAAATGGCCGTGGTAGCAGCCGCGAGTTCCTCTCCGTTCGCGATTGCACCCCCGTTCGCCTCGGTCATCAGGACGAATTGCGCGGTCGAGAAGTTTGTGATGTTGAGCTGATTGTTTTCCAGAACCGTGACGAAGCCGTCTCCGTCGGTATCCCCCTCTGCCAGTTGGGCAAGTGTCCCGATCAGGCTGACCAGCTGCAGCGAAGGGTTGTCAGGGTAGGTGGCCGTTGCCGTCACCACGGACCCGAGGTCATCCGCGGCAATCTCGATGGTGTAGTAACCGTTCTGATCCGCCACGGTGGTGAACGTCTGGCCATCGACCTCCACCGTCACGTTTGCACCCGGGACAGGCTCATCAACCACCCGACCGGTGAAACTCACTGTTGTCGGAGGTGGGCCAACGATGACCGTCACAGACCCCACAGCAGGTTGCTGTCCCTCGGCCTGTACGAGATAGCGGAAGGTGTCCGTCCCCTGGAATCCCGGGCTCGGCGTGTACTCCACCAGCCCGTTGACGCGTCTGACCTTGCCCACTGCCCCCGGCAAAATGGAGACCAGGCGGCGCCCCTCCCCTACCGATGCGTCGTTCGACACGACATCAGCGACCGCGGGTACGTTCATCCGCGTCTCGATGAGATCAGGCGTCGCTTCGGCGAGTGGAGGCGCGGGCTTGGCAGACAGCTCCGGGGGCGCCATTGCCACCAGTGCCGTCGCAAGAAGCCCGGCAGCGCAGGTGTGGAGCCGGCGCCGCGCCGGGGCGGCATGATCTGCAGGTTTGCTTGCTGGTTTCATCGTCCCCTCCGTGCACCGTTTTGTGTTGCCACACCGCCGTGAGGCCACCGCCGCCGCTGGCGCCTGCAGCCCGCCGTTGGTAGCTTCCTAGGGGCGGGGGGCGCGGTCTTTGCCATCTTGTGAAAGGTGATGAAAGTTTCTGAAAGACCGCCGAGAGCCTGAACCATGGCGCTTTAATCCCCGGCGGCCGGACGGACGAAAGCCAGGAGGGACGCGAGGTATATGGAAGCGCAGGCCCCGGGTGCGGGCAGGGAGGCTGGCGGTTGCTGGCTATTCCAGGACGCGGCATTTGACATTCTGCGCGCCGAGCTCTCGGTGGCCGGGCAACCGGTCGAGCTGGATCGGAGTGCCCAGGAAGTCCTTCTGTGCCTGCTTGCCAAGGCGGGCAATGTGGCCACCAAAGCCGAATTGATGGAGGCGGGCTGGCCGGGAAGGATCGTCGCCGAGAACTCCCTTACCAAGGCAATAGGCCGGCTGAGGCGTGCTCTCTCAGATGACGACGGGAAACTGGTCCGCGCCGTGCACGGTTATGGTTACCGCCTTGCGGCGGAGGCCCGGTTCGTTCCCGCTACGAGTGCCGACGCCCCTGATACCCGCGAGTCCCATCGGGTTGAAGGTACCCCCATTACGCCGGGCTCCCGGGTCCCGCAGTTTCCGGGCTGGCAAGTCCTCTCCATCCTGCAGAACGACTCCCGGGGCCTGAGCCTGATTGCGGAAGGCCCGGACCCTGCGCTGGGAAAGCGCATGTTCCGTCAGACCCGCCGCGAGGCCGGACTGCACCGGATGAGACATCAAGTGGCCACATTTGAGCATCTGCGCAACGTGCGCCCGGGACTCGAAGGTCTGCAGCCTCTGCTCGACTGGCGTCTGTCTTCACCTCCCTTCACGGTGGTCACGGCGTGGATGGGCAGCTGCGACCTCAACACCTGGTCGCTTCGGGACGGGAACAGGTCGGAGGATGCGCGCCCTCGCCGGCTGCGGTTGCTCGGCGAACTCGCACGCACGATCGAGGACCTCCATGCCGTCGGCGTCATCCACGGTGATATCAGACCCGGCAACATCGATGTGCTGCCAGCGGGAGACGGGGAACCGGCAGTGCTGCTATCCATTCCCGATAGCGCCTGGGAGTTCCCGGCGAAGCAAACGGGAACAGCGCCCGCAGCGAACCTTCATACCGCCCCGGAAGTGCTCGCCGGCGAGGCGCCAACGGCGCGTAGCGACCTCTACTCGCTGGGGGTGTTGCTCTTCCAGAGTGTCGTGGGCGACTACACGCGACCGCTCGCGCCCGGTTGGGAGGACCAGGTACCCGACCCTCTGCTGAGGGAGGACATCGCGCTAGCTGCACACGTCGACCCTGCCAGACGACTCGCAACCGTGCAGGACCTGGCGAGACGCATCGGCAGCCGCGAGGCGAGACAGCACGCAGCCCGCGAACGCCTGTTGCTCGAGCGGCACGCCGAGCAAGAGCGAAGAACACGTTTACGGGTAGGCGTTGCCTTGGCCGCGGCACTGGTGATGGCAGTGATGCTGGTGCTCTCCGTGCATCACGAAAACCGCCTCGCCGCCGCGCGCGACGACGCCCTCGCTGCAGCGCGACTCGCAGCGCATCACGAGGAAGTCGCTCAGGAGGTCACATCTTTCCTTGTGAGCGACGTTCTCGGTAACGCAGACCCGTATTCCCGAGGGGGTGAAATGCCCGATCTGCGGGAGGCGATGGATCGGGCAGCCGGGAACCTGCAGGGACGATTCACCGACAAGCCCGAGGTTGCGGCCGCCATCCATCACGCGCTGGGCAAGAGCTATCAGGGCCTCAACGAATACGGCAGGGCCAACGACCACATCGGGAGCGCGATCGGGCTTTCCCGCGATCTTGAGGGGGCCTCAGGTCGCGCGATCTGGCTGCGGGCCCTGACATCGCGCTGCGAACTCGCGGTGTATTCGCGCGCCACCCCCGAGGCTGCGGACATCTGCCGCAGCGCCATCGGCGAGCATCAAGCGGGTGATGCGCCGCCAGCCCGCGCAGAGATCTTCCTTGCACTCGCGGAATTGCGTATGGGCGCGGTGCAGGACGCGCAGAACAGGCTGGCCCGTGTCGCACGCTTTCCGGGGCTGGATGCTGACCCGGAAACCCTGGGGTATCTGCAATGGTTTCAGGCGATCGCCGCACAGCGCCTCGGCAAACTCGAGCAGGCCGAGAGGGCCTTTGCCGCGCTCACCGCGAACCGCCGCGTGCATGCTGGCGATCCCGGCATGCTACTCGCCTGGGCACTGTCAGAGCAGGGACGCGCACTGCTCGATCTTGGCCGCACGGAAGAAGGCGAGGCGATGCTGCGTGAATCGAGGTCGATGTTCGATACCGTTGGTGGACCCGACCACCCCCACAGTGTGGCCCCGAAGGTCCACCTGATGAGCCAGATGGCACTGCGGGGCGCATGGGTGCAGGTATCGAAGGATGCCTCGCGTCTGCGCGCGCAACGGGTGGCAACGACCGGGTGGGACCAATGGACCCTCCGCCTCGCCCTGCTGGAAGCACGGGCCCGGACACGAAACGGTGAACGCGTCGCTGCGCTGCAACTCCTGTCCGACATCGATGATTTCAGGGTACGCAGCAAACTCGATGACAATTACCCATGGTTGCTCGACGAAATCCTGCTGGCGCGCG
>Ga0315902_10005337_pt1 | contig 18178 bp, 31 predicted proteins | sample LakEriMetagenome_9_FD_203523 | JGI IMG/M metagenome (GOLD analysis project Ga0315902, IMG submission 203523) | Freshwater fungal communities from buoy surface, Lake Erie, Ohio, United States - Buoy 12 MA117 | ecosystem: Environmental > Aquatic > Freshwater > Lake > Lake biofilm | place: USA... | reverse complement strand
GTGGAACTGACGAAATCTATAATCGTATATCTAAAGCGGAAAATGATAGTTATGAGATATGTGAAGAGACAGGAAAGCCTGGTACATTAAGAACTGATATTGGTTGGTACAGAACTCTTTGTGATGAAGAATATGAAAAATTTAAAAATAGATAAAAAAAATGGAATATAAATTTATAAACAGATACGGTAACGAAATACTTTTCATTAGGGAAGGTGATTCTTTCGAAATGAAGGGTGGTGATTACTACAGATACCTATTTAATGTGGATGATGAAGGTAATTTTTTAAATTATAATGCAATTGATCCGTCAGGTGGACCTTTTATTAGTGTTGGGATGGATATGGAATATGTGCATGAAGATTTAAAAGGTTTAGTTATTGAGTCTATTGTAAGAAATGGTGAAAAAGAAGAAAAAATAATATTAAAAACAAAATTAATATGACTTACGAAGAATTCTTAAAAATATTAATGTCTTTTAAAAAAATTAATGAGGATATTAGTGAATTATATGATATAGGGTTTGATTTTTTAGAAGGTAAATATCGTATGTCAGATAATGTTAGTATTATGTTTGAATCGGTTTTAGAATCATATTTTACAGAAGAAGGTATTGATTGGATTAATTGGTTTATATATGAAAATGAATGGGGTACTAAAGATTGGAGTAAATTACCTACAATTGATGGGTTAACTGGAAAGATAATTTTAGAAGAAGATCCTATGAAGGCGTATGGTGCGAAAGATGAAAATGGAAATCCTATATGTTTTTCATTTGAGTCAACATATGAATATGTTAAACAATACTTAAAAAACAAAAAAGATGAATAGATTAGAATTAACTGACAAACAACTATCGATAATTCAAGAGGCTCTAGATTTCTACTCCAGAATAGGTATAGGTCAATTCAACGTAATAAAAGATCACCCAACTTTTCAAGAACACCTATATAACGAGTTTGCACCAAAAAAAGAACTAGAAGTGGGTGATAGAACTCAACGTGGTGAAATAGTAGAAATGCACCCAAAAAAGAAATGGATTAAAACCAAAGGAAGTTGGGGAAACGGTGAAGAAATAAAAAAGTGGACTGATGTGGATAATATAAAACTTACCACAGATTATTCAAAATATCATGACGTTAGAGATATAGTAGATGCTGCACTTGTATATCCCAGAAATAGACTTATGAATGATTTGGAGTTCCCACAACATGGGTCATGGGGAATATACAACGAAAATGTTGATGATAGTTGTAGAATAGCTTTTGATATTATACAAGTCATAAGACACGAAAGATGGAAACAAAATGAAAATAGGTCAAATATAACAGTGGACTCTCATATACATTTTTCACATAGAAAGGATAAATCATCGGATAAAATAAAATGCGAATTAAATATTAATGATGAAGATAAATAATTTTATATTGTTTTGTTGTGAATGGAATAATTGGAACGGATTTGTTTTACATTTATTTCATTACGATGGTGAATTATTTAACAAATCTTTAGATAATTCATTTTTTAGTATTAATTTTAGTAAAAATTATTTATACATAGATTTATTTTTTATGTCTTTTAAAATTTATAACAGAATACGATGAAAAAATATGATCAACACAAAATGAAAAGAACTCAAATACGTCAACAACAGGTTGCTGATGGTTTTTTTGATGGTCGTTTTGTCTCAAGATCAGAAAAACCTAAGAATTTATATTCTAGAAAGGTAAAACACAAAAAAATATATGAGTAAGATTTTATTAATAACTATGTCGATGTTTATTTTACAACCTAAAGAATATCTATGTAGGGCAACTTGGTATGACACTAGCAAACATAAAAAAGTTTATAGAGAGTACTCAACTGCGGCAGTTAGCAAAGAATTAATTAAAGATTTGAATATTAAAGTGGGGAAAATAATTAAAGATACATTAATTAAGGGTACACTATTAATAGTGACAAATATTAGTAATAAAAAAACTGATACCGTTGAGATAACAGATGTTAGTAAAGGTGGTAGTAGACATATTGATTTGTCATTAACTAGTTTTGAAAAAATATCTAAAAAGAGTGTTGGTGTTATTAAAGTAAGTGTAAGAAAAATTTAATTATTTTTAAAATGATTTGGATGATATAGATAAATTATATTATATTTGTAAAAAAAATAAATGAGACATTTTAAATTAGGTTTAATGTGGTTAGGATTTATAGTAATCACATCACTTTACGGTGAGTACATCGTAAGTAGAGAAGTAAACGGGTACCTCCAACTCTTAGGGTTAGTCGGATTGGTAGGTGTCCTTATATATTTAGGAGACATAACCGCAAATAATTTATTTAAAAACAAAAACAAAGAAAAATGATTGGAGTAAGTATGTTTATTTTAGGATTAGTAGTTGCAATTTATATTGCGTTATCCACAAAAGACACTATGTTTGATAGTGATGGTGACTTTAACATAAAATGGTTAGTTAAACCTATAGGTATTTTAATTTTATCTATTTTGGTTTCAATAATACAACCCTTTACAGTTGAAAGGATCGACGCAGGAAATAAGGGGTTAAAAGTTAATCTTACTGGATCAGAGAGAGGTGTTTCTAATTACCAATATAAAAGTGGTTGGGTAGTATATAATGATTGGACGGAACAAGTTAAAGAATTCCCACTATTCCAACAACACATAGAGTATGACGCACAAACTGTTATAACAAAAGGTGGATTTGCTGCAACAATTAAACCTTCTTTTAACTATTCACTTAGAGAAGATGCGATTGGCGATATGTTTGTTAATTTACGATTAGATATTTCCGCAATCGAACAAGGATGGTTAAAGAATGCAATTGTTTCATCTGTTAATGATGTTGCAAACCGTTGGGATGTTGATGCAATCTTTAATAAACGCGAAGAGTTCGAAGGGGCAATCATTACAGAATGTAATAAGAGAGTATCTAAATGGTTTACCGTATCTCAGTTGAGAACTAATATTATCCCACCACAGTCTTTACAACAAGCAATTGAGGGTAAAACTAAGGCGGTGCAAGAGGCTCAGGCGGCGATGCAAAGAAAGTTAGTGGCGGAAGCGGAAGCGCAGGAAAAAATTGCGATTGCTAAAGGTGATTCTGCGAAATCTGTAATTGACGCACAAGCAGCGGCGTTAACGATGAAACTTAAACAAAAAGAGATTACACCATTGTACGTTGAATTTTTAAAAGCCCAAAAATGGGATGGTAAATTACCATCTACGGTTACGAGTGGTAATGGCACATTTTTGAATATTAAATAATGAAATATTACTGGTTCGGTGGATCACAGATGGGTGTTAAGATTGGTTCGAATCCAAGTCTGTCGTCAAAGTCAAGAATCTCGAAAGAGTCTTGTGCCAGTATTGGTTAGTCAGGTGGCGGAATTGGTAGACGCGCCAAGCAAATAAGTGGTGTATAGGCTAAACGTTAATCCTATACTGTACAGGTTCGATTCCTGTTCTGACTACTAACTTAAAATAAAACAAAATGGAAAGTTTACATCCTGCAGCACAAGTAACAAGTATTGTTTGTATAACAATTGGGGTTTGTTTTTTTATATATTATGTGTTATATAAAGGTTTGAATTGATATTATAGTCAGGTGGCGGATGGGTAGACGCAGAGGTGAGGGGATATAGTAACACTCGGAAAGTAGCAGTCTCGTTACGTCCTACGGTGAAATCGAACAGGTTCGAGTCCTGTCCTGACTACTAACAATAAAATAAATAATATGAAAGAAAAGAATGAGATAGAAAACTACGAAGAAAAATCAAAAGTTCTTCAAGAAAATGGTTGGGTAACTTGGTATCATGATGATAACTGGATAAAGACAGAATGGATTAAGCAAGGTAAATCTTATGATAGTATGGGGAATTCAACCGATGTAGTTTATGATAGTTTAATTAAAGAATAAAAAATAGTCGGGTGGCGGAATGGTAGACGCATATATCCATACAGGGATGACACAGTACTGTATTACTGTGTCTTACAAGTTCGAATCTTGTTCCGACTATTAAAAAATTTATAATAAATAACAATAAAGTAAAATGAAAAAAATGTACGAAAAAATGATGGAAGACTGGATGAAATTTCAGCAAAAGATGACACCAGATTTGAATAACATCCAAAGTCAGGCAGTGGAAGGAATGTCTAAGATGCAAAATTTTATGTTTAATAATGCGATTCAAAATGTGATGTCTTCCGATACAGAAAAATGGACAAAATTTATGGAAAACTCCATAAAATTCCAAAAAGCATATATTGCTCAACAACAATCTATGTTAGATATGATGGAATCGATGACAGAGAATGCTAAGATACTCTCAAACAAATAATCGATATTGTAGATCACATTAAGGTGAATGTAAAAATATGATACATAAAAATTAGGTTATGAAGAAAAATAGGCGTAGAGCAGTACATGCAGAATTAATTAGAGAAAGTAGAGATAATCCAGGATATTTCAGGTATAATATTACCATTAGAGAAAAAGATGGAATGGAACATGTAGTCCCTGCTTATGGTAAAGATATGCAAGATGCAATCGAAAGATTGTTATGGAACGAAAGAGTTGGTAAGGTAACTAAATCAAAAATTATTGCACCAAGTTTTGCGGTGTTATTACTGTCTGTTGTTGCATTATCAGGTATGATGGGTGTAATCTACAACAATCCATTATGGGTTGCTGGAGGTCTTGGTTTTTGCGGTGTTTCATTATTGTTAACATCATTGGTTGATAGATATTTAAATAGAAAATGATACGTTGTTAAAATAAGAATATATGAGTGAATTTGAATTACCTGTTTACACAACTGCAGAATGTTCTGATGGGCCTAAATCTGGTGGAGTCGTATTAAAAGAGTTCATCGTTAGATGGGAATATAATGGTGATGGTAGTATTTTAGTATCTTTGAATAATGTCAATGATAAATTAATTCAAAGCGTTGAACACACCATTTCTAAAATTTAGTAAAGTCATATATATTTATATATTATAATATATTGATTAAAAAAAGTTTAAAATATAATTGACATTTCAGATTATTATATTTAACTTTGAAAAAGAAAATTAGTTCATTGACATATTGATTATAAATAATATTGTGTTGTTCCTTTGAGAAAGGAAGACTAATTAAAACTGAATTAAGGCAGGTACTGCGAGTGTCAGACAACACAGAGGACTTCTCACCTTCAAATAACCTGTACCCTTGAAAAACTCGTATATAAGGATAAGCAGGTTAGCTCCGATATAAAAGGGTATGAGAATAAGGGGCATTTGCTTGGATGGTGGAACTGGTAGACACGCCAGACTTAAAATCTTGTGGACAATTGTCCGTGCGGGTTCAAGTCCCGCTCCGAGTACAAAAGATGTTACAAAACGTAGAATGACAGATGTGGGGAGACGTGTCGTAAGGGTACACACTAAGGATAGGTATTCAATCTTAATTGTATTGATGTTATAACCCAACTCTCTAATGGTGTGTGAAGTATGTATTGTATGGGATTCCTGATAAAGTCATTTAACATCTTTTAATTTGCACCCGTAGCTCAGCTGAATAGAGCAACTCACTTCTAATGAGTAGGTCCCAGGTTTGAATCCTGGCGGGTGTACAACGAGTAAGAGATACTCAGTAGTCTTTTATTCAAGACTCATTTAACAATGGATAGGGGTAAAAAATGTCTACCGACAGACTTTCGATTCAGATTAAAGGTACCAAGGTTCAGGACCTCTGACGTAATGAACTGACTTTTTTATAGGGGATGCCCAAGAGGTTTTTCAAAAAGTAAAAACCCATATGACTACTCACCAGTAATCTCAAGGTGGGTAATTTGGTCTATTAGTGTAGTGGCTAACATACATCCCTGTCACGGATGTGCCGAGAGTTCGATTCTCTCATAGACCGCAGGGAGTGTATGCAGTAGAGTTCGGTTTGAGAGAGGACGTATCGCGCACTTAAAAGGGTGGATACAAGGTGTCAAACATGTTTTTTTAGTTTTAGTCATTAAAAACTGACGTTTTGTGGAGATAGTTTGATGATATAAACTTACACCCGTGATATTAGTGGGATTGATCACCCCTTTCACGTAAAAGTGATACCAACCCAAAGGTATCACAATTTGCTCCTATCGTCTAACGGTTAGGACATCAGGTTTTCATCCTGAAAATCGGAGTTCGATTCTCCGTGGGAGTGCTAAAGTGGGTAAGGACGTAATGAGGCAAGGTGCCGAGTCCTGTAAAAAGGTTGTTGAATGTGGGTTCGAATCCTACCTTATCCACTAAAATTATTATTTTTATTAATATGGAATATTTGTATGTTATTGGGAAAGTGGGACTTTTCTTTTTGTTGTGTTGGTTGATTGGGTTGACAATCACTAAATCTTTTAATTTGGTAGAGGGAAAGATGAGTAATACATTGTTTATGTTGAGAGGTGGAATAATTTTAGTTAGTATGATTATAATCTATTTATACTTCAAATAAAAAATGTTGAGAGGTGGTAAAAATTTTGTTGTTGTTGATGTTGGTTGTTTTGGTGGATTCTTGTTATGTGGGAATGACTTTTGAAGATAAGAGGAGGTTAGAACGAATACGTGAAAGTGATAAGATGTTTCGTAAAACTCAAAAGGTGAGGAGAAGATCGACAAGTGGTAAGTTAAAATCAAGTGTTAAATATCAAATAAGACAGATAAAAAAAAGATCTGTATATTATAGTTAAAAATTTGTAAAGTTATGAATAAACACAGATTAAAAATTAATGAAGGTCTTTGGAAAGGAGATTTAAAAAGACGATTAAAACGCGATTTGAATATAAGGTACGATGGGCACATTAGTGGGTGTTTGGATCATTTAGATATGGCGGCAGCTCATTTAGAGGAGGAATTAAATGGGGTTAATAAATTTGGTTTAGTTACAAATATACGGAATGCTAGATTTGAGATTAAAAAGTATTTTTATCCTCAGAAAGTTAATAATGAATGTGGTGACTAATCAATTCGATACATTCAGTTAACCCACATAAATTTATCCGTTTTGGTCCTTTAGCTCATTCGGTTAGAGCAACTGACTCATAATCAGTAGGTGGTTGGTTCGATTCCAACAAGGACCACATATATTAAAATATTGATAGTGGTTTCCCCCACTCAACGGATGTCGACAATCCATAGTGGATTAGGGATTCATCACCCTCGGCCAGTGCACTGATAAAACTCAGAAGAAGCCGTTAAGAATGAGGCGAGACGGGTACCTCATCACTATCATCCTTATTTATAACCAGTATAAATTATCTAAAAATTTGGTACTTTAAAATATTTTATTTATTTTCGTATAAATAAATTAAATTATTATGGGAATAAAATTGGGAAGAATGGTTGTGGTAAAGTACCAAATCTTAAAAGCAGGTGTTAAAAAAGAAGAATTCACTATTGAACAAATTGATAGTTTTAGTAGAGAACTTTTAGAGTATTTATCAGAAATGACTGATAGAGGTATATCTGAAATTGGTAATGAAACAGTTGATTTATACAAAGAAAGAGTTTGGAATCTTATTGAAAGAGTTGGTTTATTAGCAGAGTAATTATGCCTAAGATATATAAAGTAGGGGGTTGTGTAAGAGATAGTATATTAGGAGTTGATTCTAAGGATATAGATTATACGTTTGTTCTAGATAATATAGATAGGACTGTAGAAGAAGGATTTCAGATTATGTCTGATTGGTTAACTCATAACGAGTTTACTATATTTCTATCCACACCTGAGATGTTTACAATTAGAGCCAAATTTCCTAAAAATCACCCAAATGAAGGTTTAGTAGCCGACTTCGTAATGGCTAGAAAGGAAGTTGGTTACTCATCAGGAACAAGAAAACCAATTCTCGAATTAGGTACATTAGAAGACGATTTGGTTAGAAGAGACTTTACGTTGAATGCAATGGCTGAAGACGAATACGGTAACCTAATTGATTTATTTGGTGGACTTAAAGATCTTGAGGACGGTATTCTTAGAACTCCAGTAAACCCAGATATAACAATGATGGACGATCCGTTAAGAATTTTGAGGGCGCTAAGATTTTCAGTAACAAAAGGATTTCATATTGACTTTAAAATATGGGATGCGATGGCTCAACCAGAAATATTAGAGAAATTGCAAACAACTGTTTCAGTTGAAAGAATGAGAGAAGAAATCTTTAAGATGATGAAACACAATACTCCACTATCTTTAAGATTACTTCATACCGTTGAAGAATCTTACATACCAGGATTTTTAGATTTGGTATTCTCAAAAGGAATGTGGTTGAAACCTACTAACGAATTATAATCTATTGATTTTAATCAAAATTATAATTATACTTAAAAAAAAATAGTAATATATGAAGTTTAAAGATGTAACAGAAAAAGACAAAGAGTATGCCTATTCAATCTACACTGATAAAAATTTAAAGTGGGATGAGAGAATGTCTATTCTAACTAACTTTTTTAATAGATCAGAAAGAACTGTTAGGAAATGGTGTTCAGAAAAATTTAATTTTAAAGAAAAGGTTGATAAGGAATCAGAACAATTTGAGGCGGCTAAATTAAAAAAGTATGATAAAGATAAAAAAATATTTTTAATTACTTGGGCTCAAAATAACACACCTGTCCATAATGGACTTCTAACTAATATGGAGGCGTATGCGGAACATTTGGATGCAGACATACATGTTATTGCTGGTAGATATAAGAACCCAACGTCAGTATGGACTAACAATCAAGAAAATAATGAATTTTGGGATGATAAGGTAGTTAAGTATTTAGATGCGAATAGACATGATATACATAAATATGTATCTATTCTATCCGATGTTAAGATACAACCTACTGCAGTTGATCCTATGACAGGTTTACAAGGTTTAAGTGGGATTAATTCTTGCATATTTGGATCACCAAAAGTGCATTTAGAAACAATTCCCGTTTTAGTTAAACAAAAACCTAAAATGATGTTAACTACTGGGGCTATAACTAAAAAGAATTATACTGATTCTAAATCAGGTAAGAAAGGTGAATTTCACCATACTTTTGGTTTTGTTATTGTTGAAATTAAAGATGAAGATACATTCTTTGTTAGACAAGTGACTGCAGATGATAAAAGTGGTAGTTTTTCTGATTTATATTATAGAGTAGAAAAAGGTGTTATCAGTAAAAATTCATCTGTGTCGGCAATAATTTTAGGTGATGTTCACTATGGACATCACGATGAAGATGTATTAGATTCTACTTTTGACTTGATGGACGGTCTAACCCCTAAACACGTTATATTACATGATGTATTTGACGGAGATTCTATAAGTCATCATCAAATAAAAGATCCGTTTGTGCAGTATGGTAAAGAAATGAATGGGTCTAATGATTTGGGTAAGGAAATAGATGAAATGATGGAACAATTAAATCGTTTCACCAAATATGAAAATGTTGTTATTGTTCGTTCAAATCATGATGACTTTGTTGATAGGTGGTTGAAGAATGAAGATTGGAAGAAACAACCTACATTTAAAAATGCACCACTTTATATGGATTTAAGTTCTAGACTTTTAAAACAATACGGTAATAACCCTAGCGATGTTAAAGGAGTTATACCAGACATCATCAACGAAAAATATCCTAAATATATTACACTAGGTAGAAACGATTCTTATAAAGTTAAGAATTGGGAATTAGGGCAACATGGTGATGTTGGTTCGAATGGTAGTAGAGGATCTTTACCTCAGTTTCGTAAATTGAATACTAAAATTGTTGTGGGACATTATCATTCACCTGGACGTAAAGATGGGGCATTAGCAGTAGGTACCAGTACTAAGTTAAGGGTTGGTTATAATAATGGACCTAGTGGGTGGTTACAGTCACATGTTATCATTCATAATGATGGTAGGGCACAACATATAATTTTTAGTAGGGATAAAAATAATAATATAGATTTTACTACTTTAAAATAAAATCAACCAACATATATTTTTAAAAACCCGCATTTGTGGGTTTTTTTATTAAATAAAAAAGACTATATTTGTTATATGAAAGAGACATTAGAAAAATATTACAACGATGGGTTATTGTATAAACAAGTACATCCAACTTTACCATTAACTATATGGAACTATACTGAAAAAGTTCAGTATGAAAACTTATGGGATGATGTGACTTTGATGTGTAGAGGTTTGGTAACTGATGAAGATGGTAATATAGTCGCAAGACCATTCAGAAAATTCTTTAATGTCGAAGAAGGTAAACACACTCCGACTAATAACTTCAAAGTATATGAAAAAATGGATGGTTCTTTGGGTATATTATTCAACTATAATGGTGAGTGGGTAATGGCGACTCGTGGTTCATTCACTTCTGATCAGGCGGTGAAAGGTATGGAAATGTTAACAAAATATGATTACAATAAATTACACAAAGATTTCACTTACTTATTTGAAATTATATACTCAGACAACAGAATAGTTTGCTCATATGATTATGAAGACGTAGTATTACTTGGTGTGGTAAACACTAAAGACGGTTACGAAGTTAGTTTACATGGTGAATCTGATATAAGAATACAAAACTTAGTTAATAATTTAGGTTTAAAGGTAGTTAAACAATACGATGGGATAACAGATTACTCTGTGTTAAAAGGAATGGTTAGAGATGATGCTGAGGGGTTTGTGGTACTTTTCTCTAATGGTGATAGAATAAAAGTGAAAGGTGTTGAATACTTACGATTACACAAAATAATGACTAACGCATCAACTACTGCGATATGGGAAGTTTTATCTACTGGTGGTAATATAGAAGATTTAATTAAAGACGTACCTGATGAATTTTATAATAAAATTAAATTATATGTCAGTGAGTTAAGTTACCAATGGTATCAATATTATAATCAACTAGGTAAAACTTATGATTATTTTAGGTATGGTAAATATGGGGATAAGGATCCTGAACCTACTAAAAAAGAGTTTGCAGAATTTATTAAAGATAAAGAACCTATCGTAAAAGCAATTATGTTTGCAATGTGGGATGGTAAAGATTACGATAAAATTATATGGAGTGCACTAAAACCAAAATTTAGAAAATTATGATAGACAATTTAGAACTAATAAAACCGTTATTAAATTTTACAGATAAAGGTGACTTTTATATGTTATATGTTTTTAAACGTAAAAAGGATCAACCTGAAGGTGAAAGAGATAACCATCAATCGGTAAGGACAATCAAAACTTATTGTATAGAGTCTATTGAACATATTGAAAAGAGATATGATGAAATTAAACAACTTTGTGAAATGTTTAAGGCGAGGGCATATATTCATGTTCAGAAACAAAATCATAAGGATGTATCTCTTAATATGTTATCCACACTAGCGGAACGTATTAGGGATGGTGTAGATAAACAACAAGGTTTATTTGATTCTGTTGTGGGACAAATTAAAACACATGAAAAGAGATGGATTATAGATATTGATGGTAGTCATACACCAAGTCCGATAATGATATATTTCATCGAATATGAATGTGAACCATATACTAAAGTTAATTTTGATGTGGCTGGTGTCCCTAATGGATACTTAGTTGGTCCAAAATTAGAATCAGTAATACCTACAAAAAATGGACACCATCTAATCACTAAAAAATTTGATGTTAAAAAATTTAAAGAGAAATATCCTGATATAGACATCCAAAAAAAGAACCCAACACTATTATATTTACCTAATAGTTTGGGATAATAAAAAAAAATTGTAATTTTGTGTTATGAAAATAGTATTAGATAAAGGACAACGATTATTTTTTACGAGTGATACCCACTACAATCACTCTAATATTTGTTCTTCAACAACTAGTTGGGAAGGTGCGGAGAATTTAACTCGTAAGTTCAATTCACTTAACCATATGAATGATACATTAGTTAACAACATTAATGAAGTTGTTGGTGAAAATGATGTGTTAATTCATTTAGGTGACTGGAGTTTTGGTGGGTTTGAAAAGATTGAGGAATTTCGTAACAGAATAGTATGTAAGAACGTTCATTTAACTTATGGTAATCACGATCACCATATTCGTAGAAATAAAGATAATATACAAGACATATTCTCTTCAACTAACGACTATTTGTTTTTAGATATTCGCCGACAATCAAATTTGGGTAAGGGTATGATGGATAAATATTCTTTTGTATGTATGCATTACCCAATCGCATCGTGGGACAGTATGAATGATGGTGTAGTTCATTTACATGGACATGTTCATTTACCACCTAATTTAAGGTTAGGTGATGGAAAGTCATTGGACGTTGGGGTGGACGGTAATAAACTATATCCTATAACTTTAGATGAGGTAATATCTATCGTTAAAAATCAACCAATTAAAAAATTAACTTTACCGAAAGATCATCACGAAAAAAGAATATGAAAAATATAAATAATAAAAATTCGAATAATGGAATAGGATTAGGTACAATACTTTTTCTTATTTTTATGGTATTAAAATTAACTAATAATATCGATTGGAGTTGGTGGTGGATTACCTCTCCACTATGGATACCGTTAACATGCCTATTAATTCTAATCATAATAGAACACATATATTTTAAAAAATGAAAGATAAAATTTTATATATTGTAAGAGGGATACCTGGTTCAGGTAAAAGTACAATCGCCAAAACATTAGGGGGTATTCAGATAGAATCGGATCAATATTTTATTGATTCTAATGGGGAATATAAATTCGATGCTTCGAAATTACATAATGCTCACAATTATTGTCAAACTCAAACAGAGGCGTGGATGAAAACGGATGGGGAGCAAGTAAACATAGATAGGATAGTTGTATCAAATACATTCACACAAGAATGGGAAATGAAACCTTATTTTGAATTAGCAGAAAAATATGGTTATATGGTTTTTACTATCATTGTAGAAAATAGACATGGGGGAACAAACGTACATAATGTTCCTGAAGATAAAATTAAATTAATGAGGGATAGATTTGAAATAAAGTTATAATTATTTCAAATCTACCACATCTGACCTAACCCAACCATATCTATAATCATCAACATGTTTTTCTAATCTAACGTAGTACCACATATTTGATTTATCGTCTAATTTTTTACCTTCAACTACACCCACTAATGATGGATATTCTATCCTAGTCATTAAATTGTCGAAAAACCCTGAATCTACATAAGCCCCTTCTCTTACGTTAACATACCCATTAGATTTTTTAGGATAAACTTTTTTACCTACAACATTTGGGGTTTTAGGTTTTTGTTTTGTTTTTGACATATCTAATAAATTGAAGTCGTTAGCCTCAATTGTTCTTATTAGTTTATCTGCATATGTTGTAGAATTTCCCGCATAATTTAATCTTTGTAAACCTTCTGCCCAAGATTGGTAATCTGTGATAGGTAAACTAAATAATTCACTATATCTTTGATTACTAGTTAAGAATTTACCGTGATCATCAAACGAATCGGCAATACTATCGTAAGACCTCCATTCTGCCAAATTACCATCCGCATCTTTTAATGATACACAATTTGAGGCATTGTGACATTTAACGCCAAAATAATTATTATATTTAGAAGGTAATAAACTTCTACCCCATCCACTCTCTAGTGCGGCCTGAGCCATAGTAATACTGGCAGGTATTTTATATGTATCCATATTTTTAAGTGCTAAATCTTTGGTTTTAGCAATAAAATCTCCTTTACCTTCTGTAATTAAATTTTTATATAATTCCTCTTTCAATATTTGTTTTATTAATTTTCTCATACAACTAACATCATTTTTTTCTATAAATACTTTACTTCATCATAAAAAATTAATAATATTAGATAAAATATTAAACGATGATAGTAGAAAATGGTAAGGGTGTAGTTGTCCACTACACAGGAAGATTTGAGGACGGTACAGTATTTGACACTTCTTTAGAAGAAGGTAGAGAACCTTTAAACATTGTTTTAGGTCAAGGATCACTAATTTTAGGTTTTGAAAAAGGTTTATTGGGTATGAATCAGGGAGAAAAGAAAACTATTGAAATCGAACCAGTAGACGGTTACGGTGAGTATATGGAAGGTTTGGTAACAGTAGTTCCTTCAGATAGAGTACCTGAAAGTGTTCAAGTTGGTGACTACTTAATGTCAGAAAGTGACAGAGGTACAATAAATGTTGTTGTAACCGAAATCACCGAAGAAGGGGTTAAACTGGATGCCAATCATCCTATGGCTGGTAAAAAGTTATTCTTTGACGTAGAGGTGTTAGAGGTAAAATAAATAAAAATAGTGTTTCAGACGGGGGGATTTATTCCCCCTTTTATATTTATAATAAATAATAATTGAAAAAATAAAAAAATGGAATTAGAAACTTTATTACAATCGGAAAAACCTGTACTAATAGATTTTTGGGCAGAGTGGTGTGGACCATGTAGAATGATGAACCCTATCATCGAAAATTTTAAAAAAAATAACGATGATGTAGAAGTAGTCAAAATCAATATTGATGAAAATAGGAACGTTGCGGCACAATTTCAAATAAGAAGTATCCCTACTTTGGTAGTAGTCAAAGAAGGTAAACAGGTGTGGAGGAATAGTGGAATTCTAAGTGAATCCGTCTTAACAACCAAAATAAAAGAGATTTTATAGTATTAAACCCAACATTAGTTGGGTTTTTTATTTTTAAAGATATTTATATTAATAACAAAGTTAATGTTTTATATATGGGTAAAAAAATTAAACTTATTATGAAAATTTTTAAAGATATGCTTACAGAAAAGGGAGTTTATTCTCAAAGTAGAATATATTTGTTGTGGGCAATTATTGCGTATTATATAACATTAGGTGTTTTAATGTTTAAAGGTGTTACTAAACATAGTACACTTGATCTAGATAGATTTCAAATTATTATAGATGCTTTAGAGTACGCAATGGTATTATTTGCGGGTTATACTTTTGGCGGTAAATTTCTAAATGTAGTTGAGACTATTGGTTCTTTAAGACACAAAAATAAAAAAGAAGAAACAGAAAACTAATGAAAATTAAACTAACTGAAACGCAGTATAAAAAACTATTTAAAGAAGATAGTGAACAACTGTCTGTAGGTAGTACCATCACACCAAAAATATTAAAGATTATGAGATCTTTAAATAAATTTTATACTAATACCGATAAAACAATTAAAGAATTAAAAAATGATTGGGGTTTAAGTGATGTGGATGCGACTACAATAGTTTACAATTACGAAAAAACATTTAAAAATTTATCAGATAACGAATACGAATCGTTTTTGGGTAAACCATTAGAATTTCAAGGTAATTACGTAATTAGTATTGGTTTACCTACTACAGTTTATTGTAGGACTTTTCTTGATTATGAGATAACAGTAAAAGCTGGTTCAGCCGAAGAGGCATTGAGTAACGCAGTGTCAAAGATTGTAGATGATAATTTTAATGGGATAAATTTACCTAATACGAGGTATAATCGTGATCCTGATTTAGATTGGGATGTTGATGATACGGAACTTGTAATAGATATGGCACAAGATATTTTAAGGGACTTTAGTAACGACTGGACATCAGAAGAAATAAACCAATATATTACATTAAAAAAATGAAAGTTTTAATAACAGAAAGTCAATTATTAACTGTTTATCAAAAAATAGTAGATATCTCATTGAGTAATTTAATGAATATTTGTGGAAATTCTACAGAAGATGAAAATTGGGATTATTCTGATGAAGATGTCGATTGCGAAACTTTAGATATTATAGAAAGTGTTAATGTTGCAACTGCATTTGATAACGAAATTGGGTTGATTATTTATATCGATACTATTTTTGATACTGCCGATGTAGGTAGTTTTTTTTGGGATTTAGAAAAACAAATAATAGAAACAACTGGAAAAGAAAATATAAAAGTTAAACTATTAAATGTTATTAACAATAGAGAAAGGAATTGGTGATGAAAATTATAATTACAGAGAGTCAATATAAAAAAATATTAATTAGGGAGTTTGGTGAAACAATCAAAGATCCTAAAAGATGGTATAAAAAAATTCTTAAATGGGTTAATAATGAACCTAAAAGACTTAACTTTGATAGTAATTCTTACGAAACAGTAGTTTATGACGATAAAGGAATTTATTTAGGGTATTACGATAAAGAAGGTGGATATGGTTTAGTAGTAACTGAATACGGTATAGGTGTAGATGATTACACAAATCAGTTTGATGAAGAAATATTGGATGAGGAAGAGGGTGGAGACGCACCTGCTGGAGGAACTGCTAGTGTTTGGCCACTTAAAGATGTAACTAGAGGTGTTGCGAATCCAATAGACAATTCACCTTGGTCGGTTGAACCAGCTAGAGGACCCGCAAACCAACTAACTTAATTAGTTGCCACCGTTATTTGTTTGAGTAGTACTTTGTGTAGTACTAGATTCATTAACTGGTTTAGCAACTGGCTTTTTGTTTTTACAACCACAACCCATATTCGTAATTTTTTGATAATTGTTATTATATATATAAATATCGTTAAAAAATAATATTTGTAAATGATAACCCCAAAAATTTGTTTTTTCTAAAACTATTTACTAAATTTGTATAAAATATAAGATATGAATTTAGATTTTTTAAAGGAGGTATTATCATTACCTTCAATTTCGGGAGATGAAAGTATGGTTAGAGACTTCATCATTGAATTCGCAGAGAAACACGGTATAGAACATTATAGTGATAAAAAGGGTAATCTTTATCTTTGTAAAGGTATGTTAGATTCTACGGAAGAATATTACCCATGTGTGGTTTCTCATATGGACACTGTACATAGAACACATAACAACTTAATTCAAAACAAAGTTAGACTATCCATCAAAGAAGATAATTTAGGTGTGTTAACTGCATATCATCCTGAAACAGATAAACAAACAGGTATTGGTGGTGATGACAAATGTGGTGTTTATGTTTGTTTAGAATTATTCAAAAAATTCGACAAATTAAAAGGTGCGTTTTTTGTTGAGGAAGAAATAGGTATGTTAGGTTCTAAACAATCTGATGACAACTTTTTCTCAAATGTTGGATATGCAATCCAATTCGATGCACCATCTAGTAACTGGATAACTGAAGTTTGTTGGGGGGTTAAATTATTTGATGAAGATTTTAAAGGAATTATAAAAAATAATTTAAAAGAATCTGGTTACACAAATTTTAGTAGAGATCCATTTACAGACGTAAATCAATTATCAACTAAGTATGATTTTAATTGTCTTAATTTAGGTTGTGGATACTATAGACAACATACCGATTTTGAGTATGTGGTAGTTAAAGAAGTTGAGTCATCTTTAATAGCGGGTGAAAAATTAATTAACCACTTAGGTACTGTTAAGTATACCCACAATAAAAAATTAATCACTGAAACTAATCAATATAGTTATTCACCATTTATGGATGACGATAACGATGAAGACGATGTTGATATAAATGAAAGTTTATATATTGAACACATTTCATACGAAATTGTTGATTTATTATCTGATATGATTAAAGTTGGTGCTAGTAAAAATGAAATGGTTAAAGAAGTTAAAAGTTATTTAGAAGATATTATATAGTATGTTTGATTTTGATGATATTGATAGAAGTAAAATGAAGCATTATAGTTTAATTGCGGTGATATGTTTTTTTTCATTCATAACAATTATAATTATATTTCCAGTAATATTATATATTATTTTATTTTTGGGTATAACAATACCTTCTTATTTTTTGTATAAAAACTATAAAAATGATAGAGATGACAAATAATGTTTTAGAGAAAGAATCGTTAGTGAGTGAAATACTTACCGAATTAAGTAAATATGATTACATACCTAACGCAGGATTTTTGGCTGGAGGTGCAGTCGCTAATACTATTTTAAAAATGGTTTGGGGTGGTGATTACCCAGTAAATGATTTAGATATTTTTATTGAAACTAATGAGTACAACTCAAGATCTTTCACACCTATAAGATCTAATTCATTAAATATTGAGGGTGATGGTTATATGATCACTAAGATGGCATATGACTCATATACAACTTATAGTATTGATAGGGTGGAAAGAGAGGGTTTCTTAAATACTATCTATATTAAAAAGACATTTAATACAGATACACCTAAAAC
>Ga0315902_10005334_pt1 | contig 18180 bp, 9 predicted proteins | sample LakEriMetagenome_9_FD_203523 | JGI IMG/M metagenome (GOLD analysis project Ga0315902, IMG submission 203523) | Freshwater fungal communities from buoy surface, Lake Erie, Ohio, United States - Buoy 12 MA117 | ecosystem: Environmental > Aquatic > Freshwater > Lake > Lake biofilm | place: USA... | reverse complement strand
CTCTCAGCCAATTCGGGGACTCTGGAGGTCATTGTTCCCCGGGAACCGCACGTCGTGCGTACTGTCTCCTTGCCCCGCTCCTGTTCGCAGTGAACTCCCCCATGAAGAAGATCGAAGCGATCATCCGTCACTACAAGCTCGAAGAGGTCAAGAACGCCCTCACGGCGAAGAACATCCTCGGGATGACGGTCACCGAGGTGCGTGGGTTCGGGCGGCAGAAAGGCCATAAAGAGACGTATCGAGGGGCCGAGTACACCGTTGATTTCATGCCCAAGGTCAAGATTGAAATCGTTGTGGCAGACGATGCGGTCGAGACTGTGCTGCAAACCATCACCTCGGCCGCCCGCACCGGGTCGGTGGGCGATGGAAAGATCTTCGTCACCCCGATCGCCGAAGTCATTCGGATTCGGACGGGTGAAACTGGGGCTGGTGCCATTTGACGTCCTGCGTGTTTGACGGAGACGTTTCGGGCTCAACCCCGAGATGTCAGTCATCCAGACCTGGAAAACGGAAATGGCCGGCATGATGTCGGCCTGAGGCGAACCGACAGACACTGGCAGGGAATGTCGTGTGCTGTCGGTTTTTTTGCGCTGTTTTCGCAGGACAGTCAGCTGACTGCCCGCAATATTTCCCGGGGATTATCGCAAAACTTCCTCCCCGGTAGTTCGTCCGATGGGTGTTCTGTATCGACTCGCGTGGGGCGCAGTGATTGGTCACCGCGATTTCGCGTTCGCGCCTCTCTTCCCGGAGTGAGTTTCCCTCGCTGATCCGGTCCAGGAAGGGACCGGCATTTGTGATGGGAGATTGCCTGACCAACGTCCCGGCTGGTATTCTGTTCATTCCAGGAACCGTCGAGTGGGAGACACCAGAATGGCGCGTCGGGAAGTCGTGTTGAGACGGCAGGCAGGGGCTGTATGGGCCTTGGTCGGCGTCGGGTTGTTGGTTTGCACAGTGACCCTGACGGCCGCTGAGCCTGGTTTTCCCTTCTCCCCTGTCCCTGCCCGAACTGGACTGCCGCAACCCGCTGTCGCCGAGAGCGATATTGACCACCCGATCGACCTGTTTGTCCAGCAGCGGCTGATTGAATCGGGGCTTTCGATGGCCCCCGAGGTGGATCGGCGAACCTATTTCCGCAGGTTGTCGAATGACCTGCGGGGGCTGCCACCGTCGCCCGAGGAAATGCAGGTGTTCCTGGCGGACACTCGCCCCGATGCCGAAGCCCGGTCGGTCCTTGTTGAGCAAATGCTGGCGTCATCCCATTTCGGCGAGCGGTTGGGGCGGCTGTGGCTCGATGTGGCCCGGTATGCCGACACCGATGGGTTCGCCATCGATGGAGAGCGGCACACGCTGTGGCGCTACCGCGACTACGTGGTCCGGTCTTTCAATGACGACAAGCCTTTCGATCAGTTCATCCGGGAACAGCTCGCGGGTGATCTGCTCGACGCAACGCCCGAAGGGCTGGTCGCCACCGGTTTCTACCGGCTGGGGCCCTGGGAGGCCGACAATATGACTCCCGAGCACCGGCGTCAGGATTTCCTGAACGAGATGACCTCGTCCATCGGCAGTGTCTTCCTGGGACTCACGCTGGGTTGTGCCCGGTGTCACGACCACAAGTTCGATCCCGTGCCGACGGCAGATTACTACCGGTTGCAGGCCTTCCTCGGTGCCGAAGACCGGGGAGACCGGCCGAGCGAATTGCTCCCCCGGGAAATGACCGGGCCGGTCGCACGGGGACGGGAGGCCGCCGAGGTCGAGCGGGCAGCGGCCCAGGCGGCGTTCGAGGAAATCTCCCAGGCCGTGAAAGCCAAACTCTCGGGACCATTGGGGATCCCCGCGGCCGAGATCACCGAGAAACAGATCCTGGAGGCGATCGCAAAGAAAACCGAGGCATTGACGGCTGACGACATCAAGCAGCTCGAGGCGGCCCACAAGCGGGTCAAGGAGAACTTTGGATTGCGGTTCCAGGGGCAGGCGGTGTCTCTGACCCGACTTCCCGCTGACAAGGCGAGTCCGACTCGCATCCTGAAAAACGGCGATCCGTTCGATCCCGCCGCAGAGGTCAAAGCGGGGTTCCTTTCGGCTGTCGCCCCCTGGGATTCCCCGCTTTTCGAGCGGACGGAAGCCGAGCAGCTCCCTGCCGAAAGGCAGCGCCTCCGGCTGGCCGGATGGATGTCCAGCCCCGAGAATCCGCTGGTTCCGCGCGTTTTTGTCAACCGCGTCTGGCAGCACCTGTTCGGGCAGGGGCTTGTCGCCACCGCGAACGATTTTGGGGTTGCTGGCTCAGGGATCTCGCACCAGCCCCTGCTCGATTTTCTGGCGCGAGACTTTCTGCAGGGGGGATGGTCGGTCAAGCAACTCGTCCGGCAACTGGTGTTGTCGCGGGCGTATCGATCGGGAACCACACATCCGCAACTCGAATTGGCACTGCGCGTCGATCCCGCCAATCAGCTGTTGTGGCGCGGGGCGTTCCGCCGATTGGATGCCGAAGGAGTCCGTGATGCCCTGCTGGTGGTGGCCGACCGCTTGAATCGCGAACCGGGGGGGCCTGGCTTTTTTGAGCAACTTCCCGCTGGAGTCGAGACCAAGTACGACTTTTTCGACTGGCCCGTCTCGAACCTCGACGAACGACGACGGCGGAGCCTGTACATGTTTCAGCGCCGCAACCTCGTGCACCCGGCGATGGAGGTCTTCGACGTCGCCGACGCGAACCTCCCGTGTGAACGCCGTCGTCCGTCGATCACCGCGCCCCAGGTGCTGTTACTGCTCAACGGCGACCTGGCGCACGATGCGGCACGGGCGCTGGCCGAGCGGTTGAGGCAGGAGTGTGGCACAGACCCCACCACCCAGGTCGACCGTCTCTACCAGCGGGTGCTGAACCGACGGCCGGATGATGTGGAACGTCCACTCTGCCTGCAATTCCTGACCGAGCCTGGTCCCTCGCTCGCCAGCGACGGCTCTGGGTCGACTTCCGCGAATTCCGAAACCGGCAGCGGGGCTGCGCCGACCCTGGGACCCGGACGCGAACCGCTGGACTCTCTTGGGCGTCTCTGTCTCGTGCTGCTCAACAGCAGCGAATTCCTCTACCTCGACTGAACCGGGTTGCATTCGATTCGACCTGTTGGGTGTGGCATTGGCAGCACCCGACGCTTGGCGGGCATTCGAATTCCATTCCTCTCGATCACCGACTGTCATGATCCCGTCCACACCGGCCCAACGACGCGAATTCCTGATGACTTCTGGGGTTGGCCTCGGGGGCATTGCCCTGAACTGGCTGCTGGCCCAGGATCACGCCCGGGGTGCCGAGACGACGGCCGGGCAGTCGGCCCTGCGTCCGCGGGGGGCGCACTTCACCCCCACCGCCCGCGCGATGATCTACGTGGTCATGGAAGGGGGCCCGAGCCAGATGGATACATTTGACCCGAAGCCGAAGCTGGCCGAGCTCGACGGCCAGTTGTTCTCCCGCGGCGACGTGAAGACGAACCAGGTGAAGGGAAACCGCTATTTCGTGAAAAGCCCCTTCCGATTCGAGAAACGGGGGGAATGTGGGATGGATGTCTCTGAATTGTTCTCGCAGGTTGGCGGCTGCGTGGATGACATCGCGTTCCTGCGGTCGGCCTATGCCGACAGCGACAACCACCCCGCCGCCCTGTTTCACTACAACACTGGGTTTCCCGTGCAGGGGAATCCCTCGATTGGATCATGGCTGCTGTATGGTCTGGGGAGTGAGAATCAGGACCTGCCCGCCTATGTGGTCCTGCGGGATGGCAAGCCTTTCGGGGGGAACAGTTGTTGGAGCAACGGCTACCTGCCCGCCGAATTCCAGGGGCTGCAGTTTCGCAGTGGGGAACGCCCCGTGCTCGACCTGCGGTCTCCCGAGTCGCGGGCCCAGCAGGAGCGACAGTTGGAACTGGTCCGCGGGTTGAACCGTCGGCATCGCGAACAACGACCGCAGCATCCCGACCTTGATGCCCGGATGGCCTCGTACGAATTGGCATTCCGGATGCAGACGGAGATTCCCGAGACGATCGACCTGGCGGGAGAGCCGCAGCACATGCATGCGGCGTACGGGCTTGACCGTGAGGAGACCCGGGGGTTCGGAGCGCGGTGTCTGCTGGCCCGAAGGTTGGTCGAGCGCGGGGTGCGGTTCGTGCAGATCTGGGCGGGTGGCTGGGATTCGCACGATGATGTCCACGGAGGGCATCGGAAGGCGGCGGCGCGGGTCGATCAGCCACTGGCCGCGCTGCTGCGCGATCTGAAACAGCGGGGCATGCTCGCGGAGACCCTGGTCGTCTGGGGGGGTGAGTTCGGACGCACTCCCGATACCAACGAGGCCAACCACAACAAGAAGACCCCCGGACGCGATCACAATCCCCGCGCGGGCACGATGTGGTTCGCCGGTGGCGGAGCCCGGGGCGGGGCGTGCGTGGGAGCAACCGATGAACTGGGAGAGACCGCGGTCGAACGGCGTTGCCACCTGCGGGATGTGCATGCGACGCTGCTGCACATGGCGGGGCTCGACCACGAGAAGCTGACGTTCTACCACGGAGGGCGGTTCAAGCGTTTGACCGACGTGGGAGGCGAGGTCATCGACGAGATCCTGATCTGAATCATGTCGGGAACCATTGAACTGGTGATGGCACCTGCGGGGGCGGGCAAGACCAGCGCCCTGCTGGACCTCTACGCCGTCTCGTTGCGACAGGCCCGTTCGAGCCTCCAGCTGGGGACGGCTCTCTGGCTGGCTCCCAACCTGCGCGAGACCTTCCAGATCTGCCAGAGACTCAGCCAGCGGCTGGGGGGAGTGCTGGTCGAACCGCAGGTTTTGACCTTCGAGGACTTCGCGAAGCAGATTCTCGAGCGGACCGCGCAGCCGGTCACACCGCTGGCCCCGGGCCAGCAACGGACTCTCCTCAGGAACATCGTCCGCCGACTGCGCGATGCGGCTGAACTGAGGCATTTCGGACCGATTGCCGATTCGGCCGGGTTTCTCGACCTGGTGCAGTCCTTCATCGCGGAGTTGAAACGGGCCGAGACCTGGCCTGATGACCTCGCCCGCGCCTGTGCCGAGCGCGGAGCGTCGGCTCGCGACAGGGAATTGACCCGCATCTACAGTGAATATCAGCGGGTCCTCCTCGAGCAGCGGTGGTTTGACGCCGAAGGTCGGTTCTGGTGGGCTCGCGAGAGCCTGCGGAACGAAGCCTGGGATGCGTTCCCCTGCCTGGAACTCGTGGTGGTGGATGGGTTCGACGATTTCAACCAGATCCAATATGAAATCCTCGGCCACCTGGCCGAACGGGCCGGTCGGCTGGTGCTGTCGCTCCCCGGCGAACCCGGCGAGCGGCGGGCGGATCTGTTCGCCAAAAGCCGTCGGGTTCCCGAGCAGTTGGCCCGGCACGCGCGGGTGGTGGACTGGCAGGGGCCGGGAGCCACGCTGTCGGTCGAACAGCGTCCCGCCGGATTGCGGAAGATCTCCAGTGACCTGTTTGGCAACGTGCGCGAGACCCCGCGGCAGTCAAGTGCCGAAGGTCTGGAGATCGTGGCGGTGGCTGGCCAGCGGGGAGAGGTGCAATGGCTGGCGGCGAAAATCAAGCAGTTGCTGCTGGCGGGAGAGGATCCCGGTGACATCGTGGTGGTGTTCCGCGATGTCGCCGACTATGCCGACCTGATCAATCAGGTCTTTCCCGCCGCCGGATTGCCCCTCGACCTTGACTGGTCTCCGTCACTGCAGGAGGCCCCCGTTCTGCGGGCTTTGCTGAAGCTGCTGGCACTGGAACTGGCAGACTGGCCCTACGATCAACTTCAGGATGTGCTCCGTTCTCCCTTTCTGCCCTTCCTGGCCGCGCCGTCTGGCGAATGGAAAATCTCGGCCACCCTTGGTGCACTGCGCCGATTGCAGGTGGGAGAAGACCGCGTTCGCATTCTCGACAGCCTCGCCCGCGAAGAGGAGCAGGGGGCCCGTGAGGGATTTCGTCGCCAGGCGAGCGTGGCGCTGGAGGTGCTGCGGTCGCTGGATGATCGTCTTCAGCCACTGCGCCAGCGCCATACGCTCAAGCAATGGGGCATTGAGCTGCGCAAACTGGGCAGCCAGCTTCAGTTTTTGCGGTGGGGCGGGGACGATTCCCCCGACGTCGAGCACTGGAAACGACTGCTCGAGAGCATCTTCGCGGCGGCGAAGGTCGATACCCTCCCGGGTGAAGCCTCACGCATCCTGGATCTCACCGCTTTTGTGCGTGAGCTGACCGACCTGCTGCGACGCCAGGAACAGTCACCGCCGAGTGCGCTCGCGGGGGGGATTCGAGTCCTCTCGGCCTCGGAGGTGCGAAATCTGGATGTCCCCTGGCTCTTTTTTGCGGGATTGAATGAACAGAGCTTTCCGCGACGTCGGTCGGATGATTGCCTGTATGGCGAAGTCGAGCGACGCCAGTTGAACGACAGCGGTCTGCAACTGGGGCACCAGTCGCTGCGAACGCAGGAAGAGATGCTGCTGTTCTACCGGGTGTGCACACGCGCGACCCGCGGACTGACGCTGCTCTACCCCGCCGTGTCTCCAGAAGGAGCGCCGCTGACCTGCAGTCCGTATGTGACCGCCGTGCGCGACCTGTTTGAGCCCCAGGCCGCACTGCAGGGGCTCGAGTCGGAACTGGATCCCGTCCCTTCCCTCCAGCGCATTCTCGGGGCATCGGACCTGCGGGTTCGGGGGATGTACGAGGCGCTCGAAGGAAAGCCGGGCCTGCTGGCCCTGGCAGCCGACCATCCACTCACCAGGAAGTCGATCGTCCGCACGCTGCAGGCCGCCGATCTCAATACCCTGCGTTTCCACACACCGGGCTTCACCCCTGCCGATGGGCAACTGGAACAGCCAGCCAACCAGCGCTGGCTGGCGAAGCTCTTTCCGCAATCCCGGCAATTCAGCGCGACCCATCTTGAACAGTACGGAGGGTGCCCATTCCGCTTTTTCCTGGAGCGGGTCCTGCGGATTGAACCGCTGCCGTCGATCGAATTTGCCACTGACCACGGAGAACGTGGTTCTCTCATTCACAGTGCGTTCGCCGAGTTGCATCAACGCGACCTCACGGATGGGGAACCTCCCGCCAATCCCCCGCAGGGCGAAGAACTCGCCCGACGGTTTGCCGAGATCATCCGCCGGAGAATCACAGAGCAGCCGCAGGCCGATCGTTTGCGGGAAGCGCTGGCCGAGGTCGAGATCGAACTGCTGACCGAATGGGGGGAAGAATACGGCCGGCAATGGGACAAGCACATCGAACGCTGCAGGGCGACCTTCTCGGAGGTTCCCCAGCCTGTGTTGTTTGAGAAGGCGTTTGGAGAGTCGGTCGATCCGGAGGGCCCCTCTTCGGGGGGCGCAGCGGCCGATGTCGTTCGGCTGGGCAAGCCCGGCTGCGAGGTCCGGCTCGGGGGACGAATCGATCGTATCGATCGCGGGAGGCTGGGGGACCAGTCGGTCTTTTTCGTGGTCGATTACAAGTCGGGCAGCAAGAAGTCGTTGTCGCGGGCCGATGTGGCGCTGGGAACCAACCTGCAACTGCCGTTGTACGTCCTGGCCGTGCAGGAGCATGGCCTCGCCGGGGAAGGGGCCCAGGTCGCCCAGGCGGCATTCTGGTACCTGAAGGAGGGGGGCTTCACCCCGGGGCTGAAGGCCCCCCGGCAACGGGGCAGCAAGACGGGGCTCGACCTCCTGGGGGCCGAAGAGTGGAATGAGGCCCGTGAGGATCTCGGGCGGGTGGTGCCCCGAATTGTCGACGGCATGCGCCAGGGAGAGTTTCCCGTCTACAATCGCGATGACCATTGCATGACGTACTGTCCGCATCGGCTGGTGTGCCGGGTGGCGCAGGTGAGGGCCCTCGATGACCGGCTGCAGAAAACCTTTGTGCTGCTGCCGGACTCTGACGCGGTGGCTCCCCCTTGACTTGCGGCACAGTCACGACAAGCATGGATGGAGAGCTGATCGAGTCCTGACGAGGGACCCGGTTCCAGCCTGCCTCTGAAAGAAAGTGCGGGATGGCTGTCACAATCCACTACCGCGGCACGATCAACAGTCTGTCGCTGGCTGAGGACTTCGAAGATCGGCTGCTGGAACTGGCACTGGCCCTGGGAGGGACCGGTCGAGTCTGGCGCAGTTCGCCAGGCGGGGCTCCTCAGCGGATGTTTCGGGGCATGATCCTGAATCTCGCTCCCGGGCAGGAATCAACCAGCCTGATCCTCTCCCCGGAAGGCTGGCTTGTGGGGCTCAACGACCTCGAGGGGGCAGCCCGTCCGGGCCTCACCATCCCCCCCTGGTGCCAGGTGAAGACCGGGTTGGGGCCGATGGAGGGACATGTCGCCCTCATCGAAATGTTCCGGGTGCTCAAAGGCGAATTCCTGAACGATCTCGAAGTGCGCGACGAGACTGGCTATTGGGAATCGGGTGACGGTCTGCAATTGGCCCGGTCCTGGGGGGACGCGACCGGTCACGGCGGTGAGGGACAACCGGGCTTCCGCGGGCTCAGTCGTGAGGCGGCGGAGGATCCCGAGATTGTCGGTGCCCGCCTTTCCCGGGTGGCGGCGGTGGTTCGCCAGACCCTGGGGCGACCGGCACAGATGCTCGACCCCGGGGGGAATTCCCGAGCCGGGCAGAACTCGTCCCGCGACTTGGACGATCGTTCCCGCGAACAGCGCTGGGAGCAGATTGAACGTTTCCGGCGGCGGATGCAGGAACGGTTGCAACGCTCGATTCAAGAGCGGCTGTCGCAGGGAGAGACGATCGATCAGGCGATTCGGGGAGCCCTGGAGTCAGCCGGGCTCCCCCGTCCGGAAGAACTCAAGTTGATCCTTCCCCAGGAACTGACCGACGAAGACGATCCGGCCGACAGCGAGTCCGGCATTGCGGAACATGACGACGCATTCCTGGATTTCCCAGGCGACGTCGATGACGAAGACGAGACCGACGACAACGGAACACTCGAAGATCTCGATGATCAGTCTGAACTCGAACCGGAGCCTGACGAACCGTCTGTGGGAAGTGTCCAGGGACGCATCATCTTCTCGGGCCTGGGAGGGCTTCCCTGGAAACGTCCGCTGCCGGCGATTGTCGATCGGGCGACCGATCTGTCGGCTGATGGTCAGATCGCTATGAGCCAGCTGCAGCGACTGGGCTTGGCAGAGGGGCTCGAAAATGCGCGGGACACCCTCTTGCAGGGACTTTCGGACCTCTGCGGTGGGCTCGTCCAGGCGATGATCAACCTTCCTCCCGAAGGGGACGCTGAGGACGATGATCGGGAACCGTGGCAGATTTCTGGCGAAGAGCAGGAACTGCACCGCGAAGCCCGCATCATGGCGGTTGTCCAATTGCGGCGTGCCCTGCGAGGGGCCGCGTTCGCCCAGGGAGCACTGGCGCAGTTTCACGACCCTCCCGGACTGTCCGAGGCTCCCATCTCCCGCCTCGCCGACCGTCTGCGGCAGATGTCCGAAGAACTGCATGCGGAACTTGATCGCCTGCAGACCGCAGAGTCGCCAACCGACGAGTAACAAGTGGCAACCCCGGTCCCAGTGCCGGACAGACGATCGGACCTGGCCCGCTGCGGTGCAGGGATTGGCCGGAATCGTTCCTCAGCCTCTTTGGTCCTGGCCGGGAATCGATTTGAGCAGAGACGGCGCAGCGATTGAGAGGTTTCAGCCCACCGTCGGCGACGAAGCTCCGGGCAATGCCCCTCCCCCTCCGGGGGTCTGCAGCGTCAGGATGTCACCGGGCTCGACTTCCAGCTGGACTTTTCCACCGAGTGTCTGTTCCTGCCGTGTGGCAGCCCGCCACAAGGAATTGACCCCCAGTGCCCCCGGCGGTCCGCCGTGCAATCCAAATGGGGTGTAGGGACCGCGTCGTTCCGAGAGAATCGAGACCCGCAATGGCTTGAGGAACTCAATCCGGCGGATCACACCGTCCCCACCCCGATGGCCGTGGGGCTGCGCCGGGCGACCTCCCGATCCTCGTCGAATGGCGAATTCGTGCACCCGAACCGGATAGCGCCGTTCAATCACCTCGGGATCGGTCAACCGGGTGTTGGTCATGTGGGTATGAACCGCGTCGGCCCCATCGCTGGTCGCCGTTGCTCCCGAGCCTCCACAGATGGTTTCGTAGTAGCCAAACGTCCCATCGCCAAAAGTCAGGTTGTTCATGGTGCCCTGGCTGGCGGCGGCGACCCCCAGGGCTCCCAGCAGAACATCGACAACCCGTTGCGAGGTCTCGACATTCCCCCCCACGATGGCCGCGCATTCGGCAGGGTCGTCGTGCTCCGGGGGATTGAGCAGGCATTCCGGCAGTTGGAGTTTGACCGGGTTCAGCACGCCGCTGTTGAGGGGAATGTCTTCGTTGATCAGGCAGCGGAACACGTACAGGACCGCCGCCGTCACGATCGCTCGATTGGCGTGCAGGTTGAGCCCGCCCGGGTTTCCTCCGCCAGGAGGGGGTTGGATCACCGGACCCGTTCCCGAGAAATCCACCGTGGCATTGCTGCCTGCGATCGTGATCGAAACGACGATGGCAGAACCCTGGTCGAGGTGATCCTGGAAGCGGTACACCCCATCGGGGATCCGGGCCAGTGCCTGTCGCATTTTCTGCTCGGCAGCTGACTGGATGTGACCCATGTAGGCTTCGACCACCGGCAGAGAGTACCGGTCGACCAGGGCCAGCAATTGCTGCACCCCGCTGTGGTTGGCGGCGGCCTGGGCCGAAACATCCGCGAGATTGTCCCGCACCGACCGCGTGGGATACGGGCCCGAGAGCAGCAGGGACCGCAACTCCTCCTCGCGCGACTGCCCGGCGTCGACCAGCTTGAAATTGCGGATCAACACCCCTTCCTCGGAGAGGTTGCGCGAGAACGGAGGCATGCTGCCGGGAACAATCCCCCCAATCTCGGCATGGTGGGCCCGACTCGCGGTGAAGAACAGCAGCCGACCCGATGCAGAGTCGTGCACGGGGGTGATGACGGTGACGTCGGGCAGGTGCGAACCACCGCGGTAAGGATCATTGGTGACAAACACATCTCCCGGCGCAATGCGGGGATTGTCGGCAATGATCCGGCGGACAGTCTCACCCATCGCCCCGAGGTGGACCGGGATGTGCGGGGCATTGACCACCAGTTGCCCACGGGAGTCGAAGACTGCGCAGCTGAAATCGAGCCGTTCCTTGACGTTGGTCGAGAACGAGGTTCGCTGCAGCGTGATTCCCATCTGCTCGGCAATCGAGGCGAACAGATTGTTGAAGATCTCGAGCTGCACCGGGTCAGATTCGGTCGAGATCTGGGTCTTGCCGACGGTGCCAAGGTCGGTCAGCAGGATCTCTCCCCGGGGGAGGATCCGGGCTTCAAAACCCGGTTCCACGACCACGGTCGAGGTTGGCTCACACAGGATGGCGGGGCCGGGAATGCGGTCTCCGGCACGCAGTTCGGCACGGGTGAAGATGGCGCTTTCCCGGGCAGACTCGCCGAACCAGGTGGTGGTGGTCTCCCGGGGAGTGGGATACCGCTCGACTTCGGGCTGCGCTGGCTCTTCGGGCTCGGGAGTTCGGCCGGTGACTGCGACGCGTGCCGCGACAATTTCCACCCCCCGCGATTCATGCCGGTAGCCGTAGAGCTGCTGGTGCATCTCCTGGTAGCGGGCGGCGTAGTCAAAATCGGGCTCGGGCACCCCATTCGTGATGGGGCAGGGGACATTGATGGTTGCCTCCACCCCCTGGTACCGCAGATCGAGCGAGCGTTGCACCGGCTGAATTTCCGAGGGGGCGATTCCTTCGGCCAGGATTTCGCCACGGGCCCGATCGGCCAATTCCTGGAACAGTGGTTCCAGGCGGGCCACCTCGTCGCGGGACCAGGGACGCAGGACAGACTGCTCCCCGAAGCGGCGCACATCGGCGAGGCCGATCCCAAATGCGCTCAGCAGCCCCGACAGGGGGTGGGACAGGACTCGGGAAATGCCCAACTCGCGGGCGATTGCACAGGCGTGCTGGGCCCCGGCCCCTCCGAAGGTCACGAGCGTGTAGTCGCGCGGATCATAGCCCTTGGCGACCGAGATATTGCGGATCGCTCGGATCATGTTCGCATTGGCAACCCGGACAAAACCCTCGGCCAGCGCCACCGGGGTATAGCTTCCCACGCCGGCGCTCTGCAGTTGCCGGCACAGCAGTTCCAGCCGGCGTTCGACCGCGGCCAGGTCGAGTGGAAATGGAAAGTGCCGGGGAATGACCCGACCCAGGAAGAGATTGACATCGGTCACTGTCAGCGGACCGCCGCGGCCGTAGCAGGCGGGGCCCGGGTTGGCTCCGGCACTCTCGGGACCAACCACGAGCTTGACCCCGTCGAAGTGGCAGACGCTTCCCCCCCCGGCCGCCACGGTCTCGATCGCCAGCATCGGGGCCACGACCCGCACACCGGCCTTGCGGGTTTCATATTCGAGGTCGTAATGCCCGTCGAATCGCGACACATCGGTGCTGGTCCCCCCCATGTCAAAGCCGATCGACTTTTCAAAACCAGCCCGCTGGGCGACCCGCGAAAAGCCAATCACTCCCCCGGCCGGCCCCGAGAGAATGCTGTCTTTGCCCACGAAGTGCTCGGCCTCGACCAGTCCCCCCGCCGACGTCATCAATCGCAGGTGGCTCTGGGGCAAGGAGGCCTTCAATCCCTGCACGTACCTGCGGAGGATGGGGTTCAGGTAGGCATCGACAACCGTGGTGTCCCCCCGGGAGACGATCTTGATCAGGGGGGCGAGCCGGCTCGACCGACTGATCTCGGTGAAACCCGCCTCGCGGGCCAGTTCTTCCACAAGCAACTCGTGGGCGGGGTTTGCGAAAGCGTGCAGCAGGCAGATTCCCACCGACTCCACCCCGGTCTCCTTCAGGTCGCGCAGCTGCTTCAGCACGCTGGGGCGATCGGGAGATTTCAGCACCAATCCCTGCGAGTCGAGACGTTCATCAATCTCGATCACCCGCTCGAACACGGGGGTTGGCTTCTGGATTGCCAGGTCGAACAGCCGGGGACGGTCCTGGTTGGCGATCAGCAGGACATCGGCAAAGCCCCGTGTGGTGATGAATGCGGTGCGGGCTCCCCGGCGGGTCAACAGGGCGTTGGTACCCCGGGTCGTCCCCAGGCGAACCGCGACTGGCGGAAGTGGCTGGGTGAGGGGGACTCCCAGGACCCGTCGGATCGCCAGCGTGGGGGCCTCCTCGCCGGAGATCAGTTCGTAACCGGCGGGGAGTTCGACTGCGGGGAGGACCGCGGCACACGTCAACAGCCCCGAGCGATGATCGAACGCGGTGATGCGGGTCGACAGGCAGGGCGAACCGTCGGCATCAAGCAGGCGAAATTCGTAGCCAACCCAGAAACCTGCGGGATCGCCGCATCGCCCGGGGTCGAGAATTCGATTGGTCCCCTGGATCTCGGAGACCTGCCCCTTGGTCACCCCGGAACTGAGCACCTTGCACTGGACCAACTCTCCCTGCGGGCTGCGGGCAATGCAGTCGGTGAAGGTGCCGCCAACGTCAATCCAAAATTCCCAGGGAGTCATTGAAGGCGGATCTGTCTGTGCGGAGAGGGGCATGCCAACGGGTGGGGCGAGATCTGGTCGGCCCACCGGCTTGGGTGCGGGACAGGCGAGGTGCCCGCAGTATACGGGGGCCGTGGAAAGGGGGCGACGTTGCGCTCAGCGCTGCTGCCACTCTTCAATCATCTCGATCAGATGCTCTTTTTCTTCGTGCTGGGCCCAGACCGCTTCGTTGCCATCCAGTGCGACTTCGTACAGACCTTCGCACTGGCAGTCGGGTTCCCCGCAAAAGTGGGGCGTGGCCGCAATCCACAGGACGCGGTAGAGCGGAATCAGCTTGTCATCAATGCGGCAGAAGATGCTCACAACACGATCCTGGTGGCCCCGGTGGGCCGGGTTCAACGGGCACGAGCGCGGGGCGCGGTGGGGGAGGGAGGAGACGGATGCGCCAGGCGTTGCAGGCGTTTTTCCAGCGGTTGACGGAATGCAGTGGTCGAAAACGAGGGCCACAGCATCAGGAATCGCTCGCGGGCCTGCGCTGCCCGCTCGGAATGGACACGGGTCACATATTTCAGTCCTGCCGCAAGTTCCTTCCACGAAAACAGCCCCTGGGGTTTCTGGTCCCAGTTGTCACGATGCCGCTTCCGCTTCCACTTGAGCCGCAACCGGGCCAAGTCCTGACGGGCGACCTCGGCATCGTGATAGATGCCGAGTTCATCCTGCAGGGCGATGAGGTGCGGTGCCAGGGTGTCGGCAAAGTCGGCCCCGAGCAGCGGTTCGAACAACTCGCAGGCGTAGCGCAGTTTCTTGCCGGCGATCCTCAGATTATGCAGGACGTCGGGCGATGAGTCCTGGGCCGGGGTCTGCTCGCAGACCCGGGTCAACGCCCGCGAGAGCAGGGGACAGGCAGTTTCCGACAACGAGCCGAAGGTGTCCGGCGACCGTTCCCGAAGAATCTCCAGGTGAGCGATGACATCGTCCATGGCCCGCTGCAGCTTCTTCCGCCGGCGTTCCAGCGACAGTTGCAACTCGGGATGCAGCTTGTCTCTCGCGATGGTCACCCGCTCGTAGAGCAGGTCGACCACTGCCAGATCGCGAGTTTCGACCTCAGCCAGCAGGTGTTCGTAAAATTCCTGCTGGATGTCCAGGTCGCGGGCGGGGCCACAGGCCCGGCGAAGTTTCTTCAACTGCCTCAAGAGCGGTTGTCTCAGGTCGGTGGGAATGACCGAGGCCAACGTTTCGACAGCGGTGGCACTCCGTCGGGTGGCGACCCTCAACCGATGGATCGCCTCGGGCTCTTCAGCCGGGGCTGCGATGGCCTCGGTCAGAACCGTGGTCAATCGCTCGAAGCGGGGCTGCAACAGCTCTTTTGCCGCCAGCACCAGTGGTTGCCCAGGGGCGGCCTCACAGGCAGTCCGGGCAGATTTCAAAGACTTCGCACGCGGAGACATCCTGGTCAATCCCGTGGCACAACTGGCGGGGGAGGCGTGTCGACGACCACGCCTCCCCCGCAGCATATCGCATCCCCCCACACAATTGCCAATTGCCCCCACGATTCCCTTGTTCGGCTTACTCCCGACGGCCTGTCTGCGACGGGGAAGACAGGGATCGATTCCGGTTTGTCCGTCCTCGCACGAGGGGAGTCGTCATGGCACCGGGACGAGCCTGGTTGACCGCGGAAATCGCCTGCTGCAACGGGGCGTCAGCGGGAGTGCCGAGTGTGGCGTCGTTGCCAGTGACCGGAATGTCGGGAGTCACACCATTCCCCGCCATTTCCCGACCCCTTGGTGAGTAAAACTGGGCGGTTGTCAATCGCAGCGAGACTCCCGCAGTCTGCAGGGGAAACAGCGTCTGCACAGTTCCCTTCCCATAGGTTTGCGTTCCCACGATGACTCCCCGGTTGTTCTCCTGGATCGCGGCCGCAAGGATCTCGCTCGCGCTGGCACTGTCACCATCGACCAGCAATGCCAGCGGAAGGTTCCAGGTGGCGCCGTCGGCACCCGGTTCAAACGTGGTGTCGTCCTGGGTTCGACCCCGGGTCGAGACCACGGTGCCGTCCTTCACAAACAGCCGTCCAATCTCAATGGCGGTGGTCAGCAGTCCCCCCGGGTTCCCCCGCAGATCCAGCACCAGGTTCTGCATCCCCTGGTTGGCCAGCGACTGCAGAGCCTGTTGCATTTCCTGGGTGCTGGTGGAGGAAAAGGTGTCAAGCCGCAAGTAGCCCGTCTGCGGAGTCAGCAATCGGGCATCGGTGATCGAACGCAGTTCGAGTCGCTGGCGGGGGATGGCAACGGCGGTGGGGGGCGCGTTGTTCCGCACCACGGCAAGGGTCACCTGGGTCCCCTCGGGGCCCGCGATCAGCGCGGTGGCGCTGGTGAGGTCACGCCCGGCCAGCGGTTGGCCGTCGACCGAGAGAATCACGTCCTCGGGTTGCAGTCCCGCCTGTTGAGCCGGGCTGCCGGCCAGGGTCCGCAGCACGCGCAAGCCCTCCGGAGCCACCTGGACCTGCACACCAATTCCCACCGTGGGGGCCGAGAAATCTCCTGCCGAGCCCGACTGCGGAGGCGGGGGAACAAAGGCCGAGAATTGGTCGAGCGATTCGATCGCTCCATACTCAAATTCAAGCCCTACCAGGACTGGGTTGAGCCCCAGCGACTGCTGGGCGGCCTGCATCACGGTCTGCAGCAACTGAGTCGCGTCTGATGGGGTCTGCGGCGGATACTGCTGGAACAGCTGGACCAACTGCTGTTCGAAGGCGGGAAGTTGCTGCGGATCGATCGACAGTTGAGCCCCCTGCTGGAACGTGGGATTTCGCAGCGCCTCGACGAGGTTGAACAGTCCCCTCTGGACCAGTCGTGCCGGGGCCGGAGGATCGAGGTGCCTCGCGGCGATGAGATTGAGTGTCTCCCCATACATTGTCAGGACCTGTTGGGGAGTGGTGGTTGAGGCGAACGCCCGAACCCGGGGATCGGAATAACGCCGGGAAATCAGCTCCTGGGCCGGTGCCAGGTGCCCGCGCCAGGCCGGGGTCACTGGAGCGGGGAGGGGACCGGCATCCAGCGAGAGGCCCGGCGACCCGACAGGACGCTGGTCGTACGAATCGAGGGGAGTCGCCGGGGACCGCCCACGGTTTCCAGCGGGACCCCGTGGGCGTTGGGGGCCATGTCCATCTCTGAGGTCGACAGGCCCCAGTCCGAAGCTGTCCGGGCTCGTGTCGAAACGGTCCAGCGACGGGGCGTCCCAGCGCACCGCGGGACGGGGAGGGGCCGAATCAAAGGCATCTTCCCGAATGACCCGCAGGGAGGAGTTGCCGCCGAACGAGCGGGTGTCTCGCCCCGACCGGGTTGGAGAATCCTCATCAGAAAGCAGCGTCGAAAACGGAGCCCTGACCCCGCCACGGGGGAGACGCCCCTGGGCACAGGCGGGGGGGGTCAGCAGACAGCCCATGACCGCCCCCACCAAAAGGGTGGACCAGGCAGCCAGTTGGAAGCGATTGAACAGCGGTGTGGACATCGCAGTGGTCCTGAGGATGAGGCGCCGGGGTTGGTGGATGTGTCGGAAGGCAGCAGATCAGTTTCGCTGGGGAGCTCGCGTCTGCAGCGCAGAGGCGTCCTGGGCGGCGGGGATTGCCCGCAGCGCCCGCAACAAGCTGGCGAGGGGGGCCTCGGTCGTGACGACGGGATTCGAGGCCGCCGTGGCGGCGGGACGGCAATCGTTTTCAATCACCGAGATCTCGTGCTGCAGGTCGGCGGGTAGTGGGGCGTCATCGACCACTGGAGTAACGCCAGACATCCCGACATGTGCGGCCGTCGCCACCGAAGAGCCAACCTTCAGCTCTCCCCGCATCACCCGAACCGAGGCCGGAGCGTCGATCCCAATGCGGACGACTCCATTTCGAATGTGGAGCACCTTGATGACAATGTCTTGGCCAATGTGAATCATTTCCATCTTCTTCCGGGCGAGGACGAGCATGACAGAACTCCTGAAGGAGGTGATGTCTGGACTTGTGCCACACTTCTGTTGTCGTAGTGACTTCAGTCAAGTGCTGTCCGATGAGGATGCAGGTCTTATGCCAAGAATTTGCGGGGCGTTGCGAGTGGGCTGTAAGGCGTTGTGGTGAATATGGTTGTGCGTTTTTGCCTGTGGGGTGGGCTGCGAATCTTTGGATTTTTCCTTCGACCTGATCCGTGAATTGGAAAAGTGTTGTAAAAATGAATTGCAAAAAGTCCCATGCGCCGCTGAAGTGATTGTTTATTATCTATCTATTAAGACGCTGTCAGGATTTGAGCTCGTTTCGGAACGGGAATGACAAGCGATGGCCGACGAAATTACAAAGAGTGGCCCCTGGTTGATCCAGTTTAATCGGCCGCACAGCCAATGGTCTGGGGGAATGTGAGGTTTGGGAAGGGTCTATGGCCTCATGGTTCGCTGGGTGGCGTATTCTTTTGATTTGGCATGAGTCGTGCATTTGATGGCAGTTGTTGGTCGCATGTCGCGACTGACCAGTCGGAAGTGTTCTGGCTGATTGCGATGCGCAATGGTGAATACAAGGAGTTGATCATGGTCGCCCTGCGTCACTGGTGGAAGTTGGCTGTCCTGTCGGCAGGCGTTTTCACAACAACTTGGGGAGTGGCTGCCGAAGGGCCGTTCCCCGTGGCC
>Ga0315902_10005332_pt1 | contig 18184 bp, 30 predicted proteins | sample LakEriMetagenome_9_FD_203523 | JGI IMG/M metagenome (GOLD analysis project Ga0315902, IMG submission 203523) | Freshwater fungal communities from buoy surface, Lake Erie, Ohio, United States - Buoy 12 MA117 | ecosystem: Environmental > Aquatic > Freshwater > Lake > Lake biofilm | place: USA... | reverse complement strand
GTCCTTCAGCCCTATGTTCTTCCATGCGCATGCCGTAGAGTCGAACTGGTAGGCATAGATGGTGTCTGCCGGCATGGCTGGCTGCGTCCCTATGTTTGTCCAATATCCGGCGGAGTCTAGCTTGTAGCTGTCCCAGCAGTTCGCGGACGCAGGCTTGGCTGGTATGGCCCTCATAGAGTCCAGCCAGAAGTATCCGACGAACGGATGGTATATCTGGCATACTACGCCGCCGGAATTGCAGTCCGCCACGAACTTCCCTGACACGACAATGCTGTCTAGGTGGACGATGCCTGCCGCCGCAGACGAGTTGCATATCTTGTATTGCACGTCGTTGTAGTGTATGTAGTATCCCGAGCAGTCGGCGACTCCTATGGTCACATGGTTGACTATAGGCCCAGGCTCTGTTCCAGGAACGGTCATGACTGGATAGTTCGTCGGCTTGTATTGCGCGTCGTTGGTTCCTACGACCGAGCATCCGTTGGCGTCTTTGAACACGGCGTATATCTTGGCGTTCTGCGCTAGGTTAGGATAGCAGCTGCCTTGGCTCGGGCCGAAGTATTGGGATATAGAGCCGTTCCATTCCTTTATGTATATCTTGTCTATGAAAGGGCCGGCCGCCTTCTGTATAGAGTATGATAGGCATGTCTGCGAGATCTGAGGGTTCTGCGGATCCGGCATCTGCATGGCGCTGAAGAAAGAGACCTTCAGAGAGTCGCAGTCTTTGTCGACTGCTATCGATATGTCTACGATTGTGTCCAGCGAGAACTGGCCGAAGGCGTCTGTCTTCTTCTTGCCGAGCACCCAATAGGTTCCCAGCGACAGGCCGCTCGCTGTCGAGAAGTCTTTGGCTATCTCTGGATCCTGCCTGGATCCGTTCTCTACTCTGTAGATGGCCCACTTCTTTATTCCTGTTCCTGCGGTGTCTACATGCGCTGACCCGTCCGCGAAATTAGGGGCAGAAGCGTTTGTCGAGGCTACTTGCGAGCTCGAAAAGAAGGCGATCGCCATAGAGATCGCCGCTATTGCATTCTTCATCTTATTTGTTTGTCGTTTGTTTGTATTCTAGCCAATATATCGGCTATTGTTTTGCCAGGCGCAAAAAAGCGCGCGGAATTTTGCATTTTCATATTCCTATGCTTCGCAGCTTCTTTTCTCTCTTCCTAGCCTCGTATTCGTCTATGCCTATGCTGAATTTGCTCGACCACGCAAGCTCTCTGTACGGAGCCTTGATAGCGCCGTCCTGTACGTAGATCCTCTCGAACACGATCCATTTCCTGTCGACTGAAGGATCCGCCTCGCAGATGGCGTCCTTTATTATATCGTGGTCTATGATGCCGATTTTCTCTTCCATTTCTAATATAAGTATAATATCCAAAGATAAACAAATAGGCCGAAAGGACATAGTATCTATATGAAGAAATGCCTTTTTATATCCATCCTTTCTATGTCCTTCTGGTCTTTAGGGCAGCAAGACACGTCTAGGATGAGGATCTATATGGATCCCAAGATAGACTCTATGGTAAAGGCGCGATGCGGCGCAGAAGTTCCCATGCCGTGGAAGGCGCAGCTCGCCTTCTCAGTGAAGAAGGAAGACCTGGAGAAGATGAAGATGAGGTTCATAAGATACCACAAAGACATGGAATCGGAGCTGCTGTTCGACTCTCCGTATTGGATGCTGAGGGCCGGCAGGTTCGAGACAGAGTCCGAGGCGCAGGACTTCATAGATACGGTAAGGAAGTGGTATCCAGACGCGCATCCGGTGAAGCCCTATAGGAGATAGCAGCTAGAACGTCAGCTCCATCGACTTCAGTATGTCGATCTGTGGTTGCCAAGTATCTCTGGCGCGCTCAGAGCAGATCTGTATACGGCCACGACTCCAAGCCTTCCATACCAGAAGTTGTCTGCTCTTCCGACGTTCTCTGTGGATGAGTTGTACTGATTGAAGGCATAATTTTCTGTGCCTGCTGCTACGCCATTGAAGTAATAAGTTCCAAGTCCACCAGTAGTATGAGTTAGCGCCGCGGTGAACCAAGTACCAGGTGTTAGTGCTATGGTGTTACTGAATCCCCCGACGAATCCTCCTGACGGACCGGTGGAGTAATGTAGCTTATAGTTTCCTGATCCGTCTCTGTGCAGGTAGAAGTTGAAGTTCCTGCCTCCAGCGGACGATCCCAAGAAGGCCCTGAAGACATTGTTGCCCATATGCGCTTCCAGGTAAGCCTTGACAAATATAGTCTTACCAGAATACGTTACGTTGTATTTAGATGAGGTAAGAGCTCCTTGACTATCGAGTCCGTTGAATGTCAGGTATCCGCTGCTGTAAGTAACGTTGTACAATGATGTCGCGTCGTTGTCCTGCACGCTTAGGTCTGACCATGTCGTTCCTGTCCCTGGGTATGATGCGGTCTGTCCCGCGTCGAGGTATAGAATGAGGCTTTGAGTGGCGAATGAATACGATTCGATCGCGATCGCCTTCTTGAAGAGGTTGGCCATCGGGCCAGAGAAAGAGGATATGCGGCTTAGCATAGGGTATATATTATCTTTTCGAAATCATATTCCCAGCTGATTCAGCTTATCGTCTCTCGCCGCCTGCAGGTCTATGAAATGCTCGGCCTGGTATTTCCTCTCCTTTCCGTCTTCGCATTTGACTATGAGGCTTGGCGGCGCCAGGTCGAAAGTGACGGGGTCGTATGTCTTCAATGCCGTCTGGCATTCGTAGAGCTTGCCCATTTCCAGTATCGAGACTATCTTTCCAGACGGATCGGTCGCGCTGACTCCTATCTTGGACTGCATCATCTTCGTCTTCATATTCCCAATTCTCTAAGCGCTTTGTCTCTCCTTATCTGCGCATAGTCGAAGTTCTCGTCTATGACCCTCACGCTGTATTCGAAGGCTGGCTTTCCTCTGAGGTGTCTGTTCTGCGCCTTGCTTGCCGCGGCGCCCATCCTGTAGAACTCTTCGTATGGCGTCAGGCAGAACCAGTAGGTCTGGCCGTCGTCTCCTTTTATCTTGGCGTGCGGAAGCATGGCTTCCTTTACATATAGGCGCTTCACTTCTTCCAATGCGATGTACCCGGGTATGACCTCGCGCAGGTTCTCTTTCGTGTATCCTTTCTTGATCCAGTCTCTTGATCCGGCAATCAGCTTGGTCTTTTCCCAGTAGATGTCGTAGTCTGTTATGAAGCCGACCTTCTTGTCTTCTATCGAAGAGACTTCGTATTCCTTTCCTTCTTCGAATATGGTTCCCCAGTGGGCCATCATTCCTTCTGCGCATCTCAGCCTCATAAGATTCCTATTAGCTTGAGCAGGCCGAGGATGCCTAAGAATAGGAATATCGAGATGATGAAGCCTCCTAGCTCTATGACCTCTCTATCGGATATTCTTATCGTCGTTTCTTTCCAAAAGAACTCAAAGGCTTTCTTCATATTCCTAGATTTTCTATCTTCTTGTCTCTTATCTCTGCCTCTACCAGCTTCATTATGTCTCGCGTCAGCGACCCGGCGGTCTTCGTCCCGTCGATGCTCCATCTTATTATGAGCTCCTCTATATCCGAGTATAGCTCTTTCTTCTTGTTCTCGTCCATGCCTATCTGTATAGTGTGCTTATGTATTCGCTTACGCCGTAGTCTATCAGAACAGGCTTGCCTTCTCTCGTTCCCCAGTTGTCTATGTTGTATAGGTCGCATCTCTGTATGTCCAGCTCTGGGATGCGGCTCTTTATCTCTATGATGGCTTCTGTCGGAAGGACGGTCGCCAGCTCGCATCTCTGCAGGCATGTGATTCCGAGCCTCTCCCATTTGAGAGGGGCGAGCATGCCGGTCGCGGCGTATCTCGAATAGAGGTCTTTCTCGTTCTTTCCCTGCAGGTAGCCTCTTCGGCCAAGAGGGAATTTGATGGCCACCTCTCCTATGACCAGCACGAGCCTGGTAGATATCTTCAGCTTCATGCCGCTAAGATACGGAATGCTGGACGATATTCCTATAGCCCTTATCTCCTTCTTTGCCTTGTCGAATAGGTTCATGGATCGAATATATCGATTTCTTTTTAATATATACTCTATCAAAAAGCATATCTGAAAATGAAGGAATACAGAAAGATGTTCGAATCGGATGAATCCGAAAGCATGGCGGACAAGCTGGCCGCCGCGTTCAGGGCAGGGCCTGAAAAGACAAGGGAGTTCTTGGACTCGAAAGAAGGAATGTCCGAAGAGGTCAGAGGGCTTCTGAAGCAGCCTGATATAGACGGAATAGAATCGGACGACAAGGTTTCTATATCCGACGCTCCGGACTTTCCTGTGAAGGATCTAATTCCTACCCAGAGGTTCATAGACCTGATGCAGTCTGTAAGCTTTCCTCTTTCCCAGGCGAAGAGCCTTTCGGACTCTATAGCGTCTAAGAAGGGATTCGGGACTATCATCATCTCCAAAAGCTCTGAGGGCATTCTCATAATAGACGGACATCACAGATGGTCTGGCATATTCGGCATAGCTCCGGACGGAAAGATAGACGCCAAGATGGTCAGCTGGCCAGGAGTAAACGCCAAGGAAAAGCTTGCGGCCGCGCAGCTTTCTATAGCAGCATGGAAAGGAGCTGGACAGCCGCTTCCTTCAAAAGGAGGAGAGCCTGCCTTCAACATACTCGGAAAGTCGGCCGCGGAAATAGCGAAGCTGATACTAGGCAACATAGGCAAGCCAGAAGTCGTGGATCCTAAAGTAAAGGATTTAGGAGGCCTTCTGAACGACAAGATGATAGAGGATATCCTGGCGGCCCCGGACGCGATATTCGAATGGGCGGGGATCGAAGAAGGAGAGAAGAGCCCTGAGGCGATAAGGAAGGCCATCGCCGAAAGAGTAGGCCAGAACCTGTCACAGATGAAGAACTATGTAGACGGCGCGCCTCCGAGAGAAGCAATGCCCCAGTTCGATCCAGACATAGAAGGGCCTAAGTTTTCGGAACTGGAGGGCATCCTAAAATCAGGAGATATCAACCTAGCGCCGCCATTCGAAAAAGACATCGCCGTCGCGAAAAAGGCAAGGAAGGCCATACAGACCTTCGAGAGCTTCTATAGCGAATGGAAGAGCAAAAGGAGATAAGATAGCATATGAGACACTTAAAGACATTCGAAAGCTTCTCGGCAAACGAGGAGATAAGCTTCAGAGGAATCGCGGCAGGAGCCATGATGGCGCTGATGACGGCATGCCACAACGGCGCGGTAGACGGCCATTCAACGGAAGGATATTCAGGCGACATGCTCGTAAAGAGGATAGAGATGGGCGGAGGAAAGCGCAACTACTTCATCGTGCATGGCCAGGACGAAAGCGGCAAGCAGGTAGAATTCGGCACGGACAACCTCACCTTCAACGTAGGAGATTCTATACATGTAGACTTCGAGAAGGAGCAGGCGTATCCTCTGGACGACAAAGGCAACATAGGCGATTTCCAATGAGGATAAAGAGATTCTGCGAGAGCTTCCGATTCCGGATGTCAGAAGACGTCGACCACGAGTATATAAGGAACTGCTTCGCGGACTTCATAGACGCGGGCGCGCATGTGAGCATAGACGGAAACCTTTTCCAGATGTCTGCCAAGCTTCCTGCGGACCTGGCCCAGATCAAGGCTTTGCCGAATATGCCAGAATATTATGGCATGTTCGGCTTGGAGTATGTATCAGACGAGAACAGCGCGATGCGCAGGATCTTGGCTGGACATGACCTCAACAACGAGTTCTACAAAGAGATAGGCCGGGCGTTCGACAGGCTCGCGGACGAATACCCTGACCTGAGGATGAAGATGGACGCTGGCGATTCCAGCGTCTCTATAACGATAACGAGAGGATAGATATGAAATACTTAAAATACTTCAAATTATTCGAAAGCAGGACAGCTCAGATTACAGATGCCGAGTTTGTAATGTTGGTTAAAGAAAACTGCAAAGACTATTTGGCGAACCCTAAATATATGCAGAGGATGAAAGGCAAGTTCAATGGCGACTATTCTTATATCGATCCGAAGATGCATCGAAGAATGCCTTTTATGGCCGATATCACTGGAGTGTTTTCTGCGCATCATACTCTTTTGATGGATAACCTTCCATCGTGGAAAGGATTTCCAAAGAGGTCTGAGTCTGTGATAGGAAATCTGAGTTTCAGCTACGACACATCGTTCGGAGAAAGATGTTATCTGGTCATTCCATATGACGGGGCCAATTTCGGCTTGGCGCCTTCTTCGGATCTTTGGGGTTCTTATTGCGAAGTTGGCAATATGAAATACGAGTTTGACAATGTGTTTACGGAAAGGCTTGCGGATTTAAGCGTGTCGGAAAAATCTTATGCAGATATGATGAAAGACCTACAGCATTGCTATAATGACTATCTTATAAGAGAAAGAAGCAACGTATGGGGCTTATCATACATAGACAACATATTCAAGAACTTTTCTTCTGACGGAATAGAATCTGTCGAAGAAGGATTCGACAAATATTTCGCTCCTCAAAAGTTTTCTTCAAGAACTGGCGAGCTTGCCAAAGAGTTTAGGAATGTTGGATATGAAGGGCTCGAATCGACCGATTGTAGAGAGTTCTGGACGGATTCAAGATGTATATTGGTATATCTAGCAGATTTGGGCAGATCCTCGTTTCACGAAAGGAGAGACGAAGGCGTCAAAGGCTTTGCTGAAGTTCTGAAGATGCTTGGATTGTCTGATGAAAAAATAGAGCTGTCCTTAAAGTCTGTCGGCGGCATGGCGAAACCCTGGATACCCTCCGAATAAAGCTAAGTTCTGATATCTGATCTGCTATGCCCACATCTGCGGCTCTTCGTCGCTGCTCAGCAGGTCTTCTATCCTCTGGTCTCTTATATGCCTAGCCATCGCCGGCCTGGCCTTCGCCATCGAGTTGTAGGTGTCTATATACCAGCTAGGCAGGTCTGGCTGGTCCAGGAAAGAGTCCAGCTCTTCCAGCGTGTATAGCCTCATTCTGTAATGGGATCTCTCTGGGTGGAGATCTTCGGCATACAGCACTATTCCGCCATGGCTGCTCTTGCATATATGCAGCGTCGTCTGGTCGACGGATCCTTCTAGAGACTCCAGCACGAACAGCGTGGGTCCGGTCTTCAATGGTATGACTCTCATATTTTAATGGAATTCTTGATACTCTCTGCATAGTGCTTTAGCTGAAGCTTCTCTTCTATGCTATGCTATGCTGGTTTCTGGCTATGTTCTGATTGCTGTGTTCGTTTTTGGATACTCTAATGCTGAGCCATAGCCATAGATTGTCGTAAAGCCCCCATCTCAATATATTTCTATCTTATCTGATAAAGCAGAAATCATCCCACCATTGCCCGCTTTCTATTCTTGAAGATATGGTGTCTTTATCTGGAAATACCAGATTCAATCTATGCTCGTTCATGAATTGAATTACGCCATCGAACAAATCTTGATCTTTGTATATCTGCCTATATTCGACTTCTGTCCATATCGCTTGAATATTTCCAATATATTTCGACATTCCTTTTAATGCGTTCAATTCCGCGCCTTGTAAATCTATCCATATTATACCTTTTTGATTCTGAAGATTATTTTGTTCGATGAAGGTATCTAATCTAGTCGATTCTACTTCTATTTTATTTGGTTGGTGTAGATATCCATGCTTGTGTTCGTTTTTATTATATTCATCGGTCGCCAAAAATACAGACGATGCGTGTGGGTTACCATTTACAACTGGATAGAAATCTATATATCCATCAGCTTCCCAAACTGCCTTTTCAATCAATGTAATTTTTTCATTTCTTTGAAAATTTCGAATACATTCAGGATTGCATTCGAACGAAAATATTTTTTTATCTGGGAATTGATTTGATAGTATGTTTGACTCGTGGCCAATGCCGGCTCCGATATCGAATATGTAGTCGAAATATATATTGTTTTCGGCCAATATCTTTAGGAAATCATTCATATATAGATAGTTTATTTTGTCAAGATTATATTAATATTGTTGTCGAACAATATATTGCTGATTCCAAATCCAGAACAATACTCTATTATTTTGTTTTTATACGAAATGCTCTCATTATATTCGATGATCAGACATTCGGTCTCGGTTTCTTTCAGATCTATCTGGCTCAATACTTTGAAATCCATTCCTTCTATATCGATAGATATCAGGTCGTATTTATTTAGCTTAGAAAGCTCCGCGACTTTATCGAATGTGTGGCATAATATTTCTTTCTTTTCGAAATATCCCCAGTCTTTCATCCTTTGATAGCTGTCTGGATCTATTGTAGACAATAGATCCATATTGTCTCTGGCTATATTTGGATTGACATGATTTGTGTTGTGATAGAATTCATAAACGCCTTCTTTGTCCGAAAGGCATAGATTTATGCATTGCACTCTGTCGTCGTTTTCGAATCGCGCGCGCAGCTTTTCAAAGACGTAAGGAGATCCTTCTACCATGACTCCTTTCCATCCAAGCTCGTAGAATAGGTAAGTATTGCTCAATGTAATGCCGTCGTTGGCGCCCAGGTCTAAAAACGACCCTGTTTTTTCTTTGAAATAGTCTTTCAATATCAGATCTTCTCCATGTTGCGAATAGCTTCTCATGTTGGTTATATTATTTTTGTGTTCTCTATAAATCTATAAGGCATTGGTATTCTGCCTGAACCCGAAAGATTTTCAACATGTCTTATCTCGCTTAGATGATAATGGTAGAACTTTATATCCAATGATGGGTTTAGAAGAGCGTAGCCGGCAGACTCGCATTCGTATGCGAATCTGTTGTCGCATCCAGGCAAGCCAAAATAAAAATCTATATTTTTTATTTCCTTAGGCTTTCCTCTAAATATCCAAACATCTTGCGAGCATGGCGTATCTTCGAAAGATACATTCAATGCATCGTCTTCTATATTATATTTCTGAAGGCACCACATTTCATCCTTTTTTATTCTTCGGACATGCTCGATCGTCTTATCGCATGCATAGCAATCGGAGTTTAGAAAAATATTTATGTCGTCTTCTCCGCAGGTATGGCCTATTATATCGATATAGTCCTTAAATGATGGCCTTTTTTCGAAAAAGAAAAAAACTATCTTGCCTGATTTTTCTATATCCGCATTGGATTCGATCAATATTCTATAGTCAGATTCGGATAATATCAAATAGATTATATCATACGAGCCTATTTCCAGGTTTTTATAAAAGCAAAAATCAATATCTTTTTGCCTGTTCATATCAGGCGAATAGTAATAGTTATAATATAGATTCATCGAGAAGACCTATTTTTATCTTTTATATATCGAATTTATGTGGCTCCCTCCGTATACGTTCTGAAGAACGCTTTTCAAGCTTGGTTCCATATCGCTAATATACGGAAAAAGGCCCCATATGATGGAGCCTTTTCTATAATATGAAAAAAAGCGCGCGTAATCTTGCCTACCACGCGAAAAGAGGCCTCTGCGACATCATCTCCGATATCCTTTCTCTAGCCGAGCCTGCCCAAGAAGGATCTTCCAATACGCCGTGCAGCGTCCTGGCTATCTCCCTCGCGTCTTCTTCCTTCAGGCCTCTGGTAGATATGGCCGACGTTCCCAATCTTATCCCAGACGTCACGAAAGGGCTTTCCTCGTCGAATGGCACCATGTTCTTGTTTACCGTTATCCCTGCCAGCCCCAGAGCCGCTTCCGCCGCCTTTCCTGTGATGCCTTTGTTCCTCAGGTCTATCAGCATGCTGTGGTTGTCGGTGCCGCCAGAGACTATCTGGTAGCCTAGCTTGGTCAGCTCTTGGGCCATGGCGGCCGCGTTGGCCTTCACCTGCATGGCGTATTCCTTCCATTCTGGCCTCAGCGCTTCTCCGAACGCCACCGCCTTTGCCGCGATGACATGCTCTAGAGGCCCGCCTTGCGTTCCTGGGAATACCGCGGAGTCGAGCAGCGAAGACATCGTCCTCGTCTTGCCGCCAGCCATTATGCCGAACGGGTTCTCGAAGTCTTCTCTCATCATTATGATTCCGCCTCTAGGCCCTCTGAGCGTCTTGTGCGTGGTGGATGTGGCTATGTGGCAATGCTCTAATGGATCGCTCAGCAATCCCGCGGCTATCAGCCCTGCCGGGTGCGATATGTCGGCCATCAGGATGGCGCCTGTCTCGTCTGCTATCTTCCTTATGCGAGCGTAGTCCCAGTCTCTGGAATAGGCGGAGGCGCCGCATATTATCATCTTAGGCCTTTCTCTTCTGGCGGTCTCTTCCATCGAGGCGTAGTCTATCAGGCCTGTCTCTCTGTCTACGCCGTAGAAGCTTGGAGAGTATAGCTTGCCTGAGAAGTTGGCTGGAGAGCCGTGCGTGAGGTGGCCGCCGTGCGACAGGTCGAATCCGAGGATCTTGTCTCCAGGCTTGAGGCATGCGAGCATGACCGCGGCGTTGGCCTGAGCACCTGAGTGCGGCTGCACGTTGGCCCATTTGGCGCCGAACAGCTGGCATAGCCTTTCGATGGCCAATCTCTCTACCTGGTCGACGACCTGGCATCCTCCGTAGTATCTCTTTCCTGGGAGGCCTTCGGCGTATTTGTTGGTGAGCACGGAGCCCATGGCCTGCATGACTGATTCGCTGGCGAAGTTCTCGGATGCTATGAGCTCGCAGCCGCTTAGCTGGCGCTTTCTCTCTTGCTCTATGAGCGTGGCTATCTGTTCGTCTTTCATATTGGGATTTTGTTTTTTCTATCTATCAGGATCGAAAAGATCTCTATAGATTTAATATATATAATTAATGAAGATAAAGAGATACGAGGGATTCGGATCCGGCGCGGGCTGGGAAGAGAGAGGCGGAAAGCTTTGCAGGCGCTTCAGGTTCGCGGATTTCTCGGAGGCTCTCGCCTTCATAAACAGGGTAGCCGCGGCGAGCGAAGAGATGGGACACCATCCTGAGATGCATTGGTCATACGCCGACATAGAGATAAGGCTGTCGACCCACGACGCGGGAGGAGCGATAACTCAGAAGGACATAGACCTTTCTGCAGCCATAGACGCATGCGAATAGGCAGATACGAGAAAAGCCCCGACAGTCGGGGCTTTTTCTTTTCTATGCGTGGATTCTTATGCTCCTAGTATCGCGGTAAGCGCCTGCTTCCTTATCTCTGAAGTGTTTAGGCCGGCTTCTGTTCCTTTGAGTATCAGCTGCGCGACTTCTCCTACTCCTGCCATGTGGCTTAGCGTGGACATTATTCCGTATCCTGCGAGGCCTACCATCGTGATGGCGTAGATTATGTTGGCTACCTTCTCTCTGACCGCCTCGTCTCTAAGCTTGCTGTCTTTCTTGCTTACTTTGGCGATTCCTCTAAGCACGAGCCTTATAGGAGACGTGTATGCGTGGTGAAGCGCGTGTCCTTTCTCTTTCATCCATTTGGCGAAGTTCGATCCGAAAAGCTTGTCTCTAAGAGACCTCATCTTTGCTATCTCTCTTTCTATCTGCTCTTTCGCTTCTTCTCCTTTCTTAGGCTGCTCTGCTTCTGCGGATTCTTTGACTGGAGCCGCCGCCGGCTTTTCTTCTCCTGGCTTGGCCGCTGCTGGCTGAGCTGCCTTTTCTTCTCCTGGCTTGGCCGGAGCCGCTGGCTTGCCGTGTCCATGCCCGTGTCCGTCGTCGTATCCTTTTCCGAAGGCCGCGTCAGGCTGTCCTATCTCTTTTGAGAGAACGTTTGATATCTCGAACCAGTTGTCTTTGCTGTATTCCTTTCCGAGGAACTTTCCTTTTCCTGCCTTTTGTATCTTCTCGAGCGCCGCTCTGGCGTCGTTTACCTTCTTCAGGCTGGCCATCTGCTTTTCGTCTAGGTTTACTCCGAATTTCTGCTTGAGCATGTTCGTGATGCTTCCTACTGCTTCCATTGCGGCAGGAACAAGAGAAGCGATGGTTATCGCAAGGAGGATGGCGCCTTCGTTGGTCTTCTCGCCTTCTTCGCCTTCTTTCTTCTCGGCGTTTTCTTCGCCTTCCTTCTTTTCGCCTTCGCCTTCTTTCTTCTCGGCGTTTTCTTCGCCTTCTTTCTTCTCTCCTTCTTTGCTGTCTGCGTTAGGCGAGTCGTCTACGTCCAGCTTTCCTTTAGCCTCAGGGAAGTGCTTCGCGAGTATGTCTTCGATCTTGGTCTTCTTGTCTTCAGGAGTCTCTGCCAATATCTCTTTTTCGGACTGCGACTGCGCTGGCGCGGCTGCCTTTTCCGCGGCTTTCTCGTCTTCCAATATCAGAGAGCTGCCATGCAGCGAATTCTTCCTGCTTTCCTTAAAGCTTTCGAACTTTCTAATATGCTTCATTATTTTTCGTTTTGTTTTTTAATATATATTAAAAACAAAATCTATTTTATGAGATTCATGAAAAGATTCGAGTCTTTTGGAGACGAGCAGAGAGAAAGCGAGACCAAGACTATGGAATTTATAGCAAGGCTGTCCGAAAGGGAGAAATCGGCAATAAAGGCCGACCTTGAAAGGTTCGCCAGAGAGAATGGCGCGACTATGGAAGACCTCTCTGATCCAGAGAAGGTGAAGCAGATATTGGCAGGCGGAAAGAACGAGTCTATCGGCTCATGGCTCAGGAAGAACTGGTATGGCCTCGTAGAGAAGATAGCCAAATACGGAAGGCTATTCAGCGCCATCACCTTCATAGGATCCTTGATAGGATACTATGGATTCGAGCTAGACACAATGACAGGAGTAAAGGCGGCGGCCGTGGCTTTCATAATCTCCAGCCTGGCAGGAGCACTCAAAGGATTCAAAGGAATATAGCAGCCTGATATAATAGAGAAAGGCCCCTGCTATGGGGCCTTTTCTTTTGCCTAAATTTCAGCGGCGTGTTTCATTTATCTCTGCTATAGTCGTCTTCCAATCGCACAATATCGTCTTCGCCAAAATAAGAGCCATATTGAACTTCGATAAATACCAACCTTTCTGGGCCTGGATTCTCTATGCGATGTTTGGCGCCTTTTGGAATTCTGACAGACTCTCCTACTTTGTAGTCCGAGACTTCTCCTTCTAATGTTACTCGCCCAACGCCGGCGACGATTGTCCATACTTCTGCTCGATGCCTATGGTACTGATAGGACAATCGGCCGCCATAGTCTACTTCGACTCGCTTGACTTTGTGTGTCGCGGCATCCTCCAGTACCCAATATTCGCCCCAAGGCCTTTTATCGTGTTCCATCTGTGAATTTTTTTTTTTCGAGATTATTCTTCTTCCTCGTCGTCGTATTCGACTTCGAAGTCTTCCGCGTCGTGGTCCTTCACGTCTTCCCACTCTACGCTTCCGTTGGCGAAGAAGTCTACTTCTTCGAAGAACTTCTGCTCGTCTGTCTCGAACAGCTCTGCCTGCTCGTCTGTAAGCTCTGCCGAGTATTTGTAGTAGGTCGTGCTGGACTCTGTCCATGTGATTCTAGCTCCCATAATTGTTTCTTTTTGGTTTTTGGTTTATATCTCGCGCGATTCGAATTGTTTTCTCTTCTCCTCTATGAAGTCGGAGCATATTCCTTCGCATTCGGAAAGGTCGTCTTCGAATATCTCCGGCATCACCGCGATGGATCCTTCTATAGGCTGCTTTCCTGGGTATGCCCAGATATGTCCTTTGGAAGTCATGACTAGGTCGTCTTGCTGGTGCCAGAAGAAGTTAAGCTCGGGCATCTTCTTCTTGAAGAGAGAGGCGGCTTCGCTGTTCTTGCAGTGCGCCCATATTCGGCCTTTTCTACGCGACAGCCATTCTAGATCTATCTTGTGCTCTGGCCTATCGTGTCCTAGCCATATCTCGCCGCCTTTCGCCCAGACGTCTATCTCGGCATCGAATCCTTGTGCTATGGCGAGGTCTATGTATTCCGGATGGTTCTCTCGTGCTTCGTCTCGGCCGGACGTATTTCCTCTATGCGATATGAATATCATGGGTGGCTCTTCAGGTATCTGTCTAGGTCTTCGGGAGTTCCGAGGCCCCACATCCCGGATATCTCGAATGTCCTTATCTTCTTTCCGTCCTGTATGGCCTGGTTGAATACTGGGCATACATAGAACTCGTTGTTGACTCTTATGTCTTTGCTTATCATCTGCTCCGCGTATCTTACGAAGTCGGATCCTTTCTTCCAATAGTAGAATCCTACGGTGGCGTTGTCTGATATGGGGTTCTTCTCGGCGACTTCGGTCACGAATCCTTCATCGTCTATCTTGGCGAACGACCATTTTGGATGCGTCGACTTGAAGGTCACGATTCCGCCGTCGCAGCCGGTCTCGGCCATCTTGTACAGGAACTCGCTGGATTCCCATTCCGCGTATTGGTCTGAATTGGCGAAGAACAGGGGAGCGTCGCTGTCTATGTGCTCTTTGGCCAGCAGCGCCGTGCATGCCGCTCCTTCTGTCAGGCCCTCTGTCTCGACGATCTTGCATCCTGGCGTTATCAGGTTTAGCATCGTGTCGAGGCTGTATTTTTCCCTATGCTCTTTCTGCACTATGTATATGTAGTTGGCCTCTATGTTGAGGTTCTCGGCGACTACCTGTATCATAGGCTTTCCGTTGACTTCTATCAGAGGCTTCGGGAAAGTGTACCCGGCCATCTGGAACCTTGTTCCCGCCCCTGCCATAGGTATTATGACGTTGAGCCTTTCGTCTTTCCATTTCATCTTCTTCATTATGCTGCTGTTTTTTTCTTCGAGCTTCGCAGATACTATATCTACGCATGTCTGTTCTGTAGTCTGCACTCTAAGCACTTCCGCTCCTGACCTGAATGCGGCAAGCAGCCCTATCGGCGAGTCTTCTACTATCAGAGTCTCTTCCGGAAGGAATCCAAGCCTGGACATCGCCGTCCAGTATATCTCCGGATAGGGCTTTGACATCTTCACGTCTTCGTTCGACAGTATAAGGTCCGCGTATTCTATGACGCCTATCTTGGCCAGCGCTATGTTGGCGGTCTTCCTTATCGAGTTGGTGCAGCATGCTATGGCGTACCCTTCTTTCTTCAGCCACTCCATCAGCTCCTTCTTTCCTTCGTCTGGACGAAGCTGCTTTATGCTTTCCTTCGTCAGTTCCTGCTTTATCCTCCATATCTCTGAGTGGCTTTCTTCGGGAAGGCCTTTCCTTTCGGTGAGCATCTTCAGCTTCTGAGTGGTCTTGAGGCCGTCGTATGAAGAGAGGTGCTCTGACAGCTCTATGGAGTACTGCTTTCCGGCAGCCTGCTCAATGGCTTGGTTGAGCGTGTCGTAGTGTATCTTCTTGGCGTCTATCAAGACTCCGTCTAGGTCGAATATCACCAGCTTTATCATCTTTTCGTCTGTTTTTTTCGAGGCTGGAATAAGCCTTAGTTTGCTCGACTTTTCTTCGTCTGGCTCGCCGAATATGCGGTCTTTTCCTTTCTTCAGTATCAGCACGCTGGATTTGTCGTTCATCGAGAATTCGTATTTCTCTCTGACCTGCATCGACCATAGTACGTCTTCGCTTTCTCCCCAAGAAAGCCTTTCGTCTAGCGGAAACTCGAGCATGACTCGCTTCTTCGCCACCCAATATGATCCGGAGATATACATGTATCTAGACAGGTGGGATATGTCGTAAGGTATCAGGCAGTCGTTTCCTATGATGGCATCCATCTCGTTTCCGTTATTCGGCCATATGCACCAGTCTCTGAATCTGCTTCCGTCATTGTTGACTACCCGGTCCATTCTTATATTGAATCTGTCGCCGGCTTCCTTCTGACCTTCGTACCAGCCATCTTGCAGCCTTATGTAGTCGTGCATGTAGACGATGTTTTCGAAAGAGGCTCTATTCGTGATGATGTTCTTCTTCTTGGTGATCCAAGCTTCTTTCTCGACTTCGTCGAACAATATTACAATGGTGTTCGTTCGGCATATCGAGCTGTTGCCTACGACTATGATTTCGTATCTAGGGATGTTCTGTCGCTCTATAGAGTCTATTATCTCTTCTATAAAAGGATCGCTGTTTCCTGCCGTTATTATGCCAAAGGTAAAATCCATGACATATATATTGGATATAGGGCTTTTCCTGGAATTTCTATTTTATAGATTTGCCCAGCGCCTGCGATATCTTGGCGTCTCTCTCGGCGGCGGACAGGAGATTCTCTATCTCTTCTCCGTCTATGGGAGAATCTGGAATCGCCGCCAGCGCCTCTTCTAGCGCGGCGCCGATCCTTTCCAAGACAGGCATAGGATCTTCTTTGAATTCCTTGGCGTCTCTGGCCTGGACATAGAGGGCCGCCATGTTGAGCATGAGCTCTTCCGCCTTTTCTCTTATCTCGGCCATCCTTTCTTCTGATATGAATGTATTTCCTTCCATCATATTTGTTTGAATGCCAAGCTCGCCAAGCCTCTTGTCTCTCCAATAGGACATCATCATCGGCTGCGGGTCGCCCGATATCATCTTCTCTGCCAGATCGTCGGGTATGTCTACGCCGTATCTGAGCTCTATCTTCATGATTAGATCGACTATATCAACGACATTCATCATCGATTCTAGCGACTTGGCGGAATAGTCCCACTGGAACTTCGGATCTATCTCTTCTCTTATGGCCTGCTCTATGGTATAGGGAAGCAGCAGCTCTGCCAGCTGCCGCATCGTCATTATCTTCATGCTAGAAGCTCTTCCAGGCGTCGAAAGACTTTCCTGTGGTGTCGCCGCCCCAGTTGTCGATCTCTTCTCCGTCGTATGATATCTTCGAGATGATATAGCCGAAATAGAAGTCGTCGCCGATCTCTACTTCCGACATCTCTATCTTCAGCTTTTGGATGTCGAACTCTTCCGCCTCTACGTATCCTCTGAAGAACTCGCCTTTCTCCCCGTGCCAGCACGCCAAGAGGTCTTTCGTCTCGTCTATCTTTGGAAACACCGTCTCGAACAGCTCGAAGTCGTCTGTGTCGTATTTGCCTGGATCCTCGTCTGTGATCTGGTACAGCTCGCTTCCGCCTTCGTCTTCTACCGTCACCGTATATGGCTCTGTGCATCCGAAGCAGTGGAACTGGTCGTCGATCTCTTCAGGCCCGTAGTCGAAGTCTTCCGTGACGATCTCTATGAGCTCTTTGTCTGCATTCGAAAGGATCTCTTTTTCTTCTTCGCTTACAGATCCGATTGTAAGCTCGCATCCGTATCCGGAGATGCTGATCGTGTATTTGCCCATGCCTTTTTGTTTTTATGTTATGCTAATATACTATTTTTTTTTCATATTCCGAGGCCCGATATCCTTTCTTCTCTCTTTTCCGCCAGCCACTGCCCGTATGGGACCAGCATGCTTTCGTGCAGGCTCTGCGGCTGGCCTCTCTCGTCGCCTACTATCAGGAACCTGTCGATATACATTTCTTTCGTGTCGCCTATGACTTCGTATGGCTTTCCTTCTAGCAGCATGCCTCTGGAGACCATCCACCTGGCCTTGTCGGCGTCGGCTCGGGCGCCTGCCCTAGATATGTCTATGACTACCTTCATTCCAATATCTTGTCTATCTTCGAGTTCCTTATATATGGAAGCAGCCTTTGGTATTCCTTCTCCAGCATCCGCTCCAGCACGCTTGGCTCTTGCGTTCCTGCGTGTATGTCCTGAAGCAGCTCAGGCGAAACGCCTATCTCGACTCCTCTATATAAGGCTGTCCTGTATCCCTTTATCTCTATCTCTTTCATCGCGCCGCCTTGAACATCGCTTGCTTGAGCGCGTCTGCTATATGGTTTCTCGGATATCCTTCAGGCACTGCGGCCTCGTCTATCTCGTATTTCCTGAACGCGATCTTCTTCATAGGAAGCCAGTGCGCCAGCTTCTCTCCGTCGGCCTCCGCGGTCGGGTTCTCTCCGTATACGTCTACTCCGAACTCGAGCCTCTCGAAGGCGATCTGCTCTTTCTTCATGTCGAGCATTAGAGTCAGCTTGCACGATATGAGGCCTGGGCCTCCTTGGATGGCGTTGGGCCTCTTAGCGATGTCGGCGACCTTGACGCCGAATATCTCTTGGCTGTCTTCTTCTTCGTCTGTGGCGAATGTCGCCACGTAGGTCTGCATCTTAAGCGGGTGCGCGTCTTGCGAATGCAACAGCCTGTATCCGTCTATCTTCATTTCTCTATGTTTTTGGTTGTTCTATATTCCTATCTGGTCTAGCTTGCGGTCTCTCACTGCCGACTTCTCCATGCAGTCGTCCAGATCCATCAGCTCCGACGGAGACATCTTCGGAATCTGTTCTTCTATCTCTCTCTTAGAGTATCCA
>Ga0315902_10005331_pt1 | contig 18187 bp, 8 predicted proteins | sample LakEriMetagenome_9_FD_203523 | JGI IMG/M metagenome (GOLD analysis project Ga0315902, IMG submission 203523) | Freshwater fungal communities from buoy surface, Lake Erie, Ohio, United States - Buoy 12 MA117 | ecosystem: Environmental > Aquatic > Freshwater > Lake > Lake biofilm | place: USA... | reverse complement strand
CAGGCTGCGCCACTTTGGGATTGGCCGCTTCCGCAGATGCGGGACGGTAGGGATCAGCCAGGGGCTGCACCGCAAACCACGCCGAAGCCAAAATACCGGTCGCGAGGACCCCCACGAACGCAGTTCTGCGCATGACACCCACCTTATTGGTTGCCAAATCCTTAAGGCGGGAGGTGGGAGCGCTCAAGACAATTCGCCTGAAAATCAGAACAAACGCTCGCCAATGCGCACAGTGTCACCTGGCTGCACCGGCGTCGTCGTCGTCAACGGGTAGACGCGCTCCTGATCTTCCCAGGCATGCTTGATGTAAACGCGGCCGCGATCAGCGCGATAGGTGAAGCCTTGGGCGGTCGCGACGGCGTTATAGACGGTCAAATTCGCCGAATAGGCGTAAGTGCCCGGGGTCCGCACTTCTCCCAGGATAAAGAACGGCCGATAGGTCAGGACTTCTACCGCCACGTTTGGCTGACGCACGAAGCCTTGTTCGAGCGCTGTGCGGATGGCGGCGGTCAGCTCGGCGATGGTTTTGTCCCGCGCCTGGATGTTGCCGACGAGCGGGAAGGCGATCTCGCCTTGAGGGTTAATCAGATATTGCCCGGTGAGTTCGGCCTCGCCGAATACGGTAATGCGGAGCTGATCTCCAGCGCCCAGGCGATATTCGCTGACTTCGACCCCGGAATCCCCGGTCGGGACCGTCGAAGCGCATGCGCTGGCGCCGCCCGCAAGCAGGCCAAGCAAGAAAAGGCGACGCGTGCCATCCAGAGCCATTCCAACACTCCATAGCGCCGATAGGGCCCAAGCCGCCGGCCGCTGGAGCTTATACAAGCAAGTGCGACGCCACTGGGAGAGCCAAGCGCCGTTATCCACGCCTGACGCGTGGCCAGGTGCTTGCATGCACCCCAACAAGGATGTGTCTGGAGTAAGCAATGACGGCGCGAACGTCCCAGGACGTGATCGGTCGGCTCGGCGCCACGGCGGCGCTGGGGCTCATCACGGCTGGCCTGTGCTTGGGCGGCGCGCAATCGGCGGCCAATGCCGCCGTTTTGGCCGCGCTCCTCTCCACCGCACTTATCCTGGTCGCCGCCAACGCGCGCGGTGAGGCGCTGATCGCGCTGGCGAACCGGCATTGGCTGGCGATCCTCGCCGCCATTTGTTTCGTCGCCTACACGACCGCCACCGCCTGGATCGCCACCGACGATTTCGCGCCCCTGCGCGACTATTGGCATCCCTTCTGGCGCCAGTTTGGTTTTGACCACGGCGCCATCTCGATCTCGCCCTATCGCACCATTGAGGGTGTCGCCGCGCTTTTCGCGCCACTCGCCGCCTTCGCGCTGGGCGCGCTCACCATTCACTCACGCGAGGATCGTCGCGCGCTTTCGGCGCTCGTGCTCGTTTTCGCGGCGCTGTTTGGCGCGCTCTCGCTCTATTGGTTGATGACCGGCGCTGACGCACGTCTTGAAGCACAATTCGGCAGCGCCAACGCTGCCGCCACGACATTCGGCGTCTTCGCCTTGCTGCTCAGTGCGCGTCTCGTGCGCGCCACGCGCAAGCCCAGCGATTACGTGCTCTCGCAGCCCGCGCAATTACGTCCGTTGCTTTTGCCGCTCACCGCGCCACTGACGCTGGTCGTGCTGGCGCTCACGCTCGCTTGCCTCGTGCTGACTGGTTCACGCGCCGGCATTTTGGCGACCGCCGCTGCGTTTGCGATATTCGGCGTGCTGGTTTGGGCGCCGTGGCGGCGTTCAGCCGGCGCGGGCGAGCTTTCACGCGGCGCCGTGTTCACGATCGCGATCCTGGCGCTCGTGCTCGTCATCTCTGGCGGCCAGATGCTTTTCTCGCGCTTGTTGCATGTCGGCGAAGACGTGAGCGTCCGCGCCACGCTGCTCGACATGCATTGGCAGATCTACCTTCAGCGCCCGCTGCTCGGCCACGGCCTCAACACCTTCCACGAACTCAACGCCCATTATCTCACGCTCGCCACCTGGCGCGACGCCGGCGATGTCGGCTCAGCGCACAACATCTATGTGCAGGCGCTCGAAGAGGTCGGGATCATCGGTTTTGTGCTGCTGACACTGATGCTGGCGCCAATCATGGCCCGCGCTGGCGTCTCTGCCGCAAACAAGAGCTCAGGCTCCGAATGGGCCGCAGCGTCATTCGCCGCCGCCGCACTCGCGCTCATTCATGGCTTTGTAGACTTTGGTCTGCAGACGCCCGCGATCGCGGCGTTGATCATGTTTTGCTTGGGCGCCTTCGCGAACGGCGCCGCCAAGCGAAATGGCTCAAAAAATCAGAGAAACTAGGCCGAAAATGCCAGCCCAAAGGAGCAAACTGACCCCAATGGCCGCCAGCACCGACACATATACCGGAACACCACGCGCGGGTTCACGAGTCTGCACCGCTGGCGGCGGGACAATGGCCTCAAGGGGCGAGCGTTGGGTGCGCGTCATCAGCATCAAAGCGAGCGCTACAATTCAGGCAAAACATTAACAGCACGGTTCCAAACGCAGTTTCCAACTCGTTACCACGTAGAGAGTTCCATGAGTCGCCCATGACATCGTCGCGGAAACACAGTGCAGACGCGTCATCTAACGAAAATGACATCCTGCGCGCGCGCCCAGCGGGTCCGCGGCGGCGTCGCGCGCAATCCCCCACGGCGCTCGCGAGCAAGTACGCGCGCATCTTGCGCGCCGTCTTTTGCGTTGCAGCATTGGGCATGGCCGTCGGCGGCGCTATGGTGTTCGAAGCCGCCCATTCCACAAGTACAGCACTCTCCGCGGCGCACCGCGCCCTCACACAAGACGAAGGCCCGGCCCGCACCTCCGCGCTGCTGCTTGCCGCAAACGCGATCGAGAGCAATTGGGCGCAGCCCGCAGCCTGGCACGCCGGCGCGCAAGAAGCCGTGTCATGGAGCTACGCCGCGCTCGGCGCGCAATTGCCGGACAACACCGACTTCCGCGACCGCGCCGTCCTGAACGCCGAGCGCACGCTCTCGCGCGCGCCCATCCAGCCAGCCCCCTGGGCCCGCCTCGCCGCGTACGATCTCGCCGGCGAGCCCAATGGTCTCTGCGCCGCCGAAGATTGCTTGAGCTATTCCTGGCGCGCCGTCGAAATGGCGCCGCTCGCCACCTATTGCGTACGCCTGCAAATGGGCCACCAACTCGGCCTTGTCGGCGGCGCCGAGGACCCGCGCCTACTCGCGCTCACCCGTGTGCCGGTGACGCCAGAAGCATTGCGCGCTTGCGTGGACTACCTGCCGGCAGACGCCGTGTACCAAGTGCTCTTGATCCAACAATGGCAATCGGCCGAGCGCCTGCGCATCGCACACGAAGCTGGAATCTCGCCCTACACCCGGCCATACGAGTGAGATCATGCTTGGGCTAATCAAAAAGATCTCACCGATCCAACAATTGGCCCGCCGCGCGCCGCCTTATTACCCAGTCGCGCGCGCTTTCCTGCGTCGCTACGAGACTCTCAGCGCCAGCGCGCGCGCCGACGAAGATCGCAAACTGGAAGCCGCCCTCATCGCCGCCGCGCGCGGCGCGCCAGCTTATGCCGGGCTCTCTTCGCTTTCGGCTGCGCCACTGCTCACGAAAGCCGAAGTCCGCGCCAATCCTTCGCACTATCGCGCAAAGAACTTGCTCCCGGTCTCGACCGGCCGCACCTCCGGCACCTCGGGCGCTTCACTCGAAGTCGCACGCTCGGTTTCGCTGGTGATGTTCGAGCAAGCAATGATCGATTGGCTGGTCGCCAAGGCGGGTTTGAATTTCGCGACCGCCAAAGTCGCGGTGCTACGCGCCGATACGATCAAGCCGCCAGAAGATCGCGCGCCGCCATTCTGGAAGATCAGCGCCGATCGCCGCATCGCCACCCTCTCGGCGCACCATTTGGATGAGGAGACGTTCCCCGCCTACGCTGATATGCTGGAGGCGTTCGCGCCGGACGTGCTCTACGCGTATCCCTCAATGGCAGTTGCGCTTGCCACGCTTTCCGCACGCACAAAACGCCCGCCCCGCTTCAAGCTGGTGCTGACCTCGTCGGAAGAATTGCCGCCGCAAGCGCGCGCGAAGCTCGCGGACGTGTTCGGCGCGCACGTGATCGATTATTACGGCCAAGCCGAGCGCGTGGCTTTCGCCTATTCCACCGAGCCCGGCCAATATTTCTTTCATCCAGGCTATGGCAAAGTCGAGCTGCAACGCGACGCGAACGGCGCTGTCGAGATTGTCGGCTCAAACTTTCACAATCGCGCGCAATTTCTCCTTCGCTATCGCACCGGAGATCAGATCGTGCTCGGCGCCAGCGACGAACTTGAAGCGATCGCGCGCGGCGAAACTTCATTCGCAGGCGTAAGCGGCCGCGCAAGCGACATCGTTTACGGCCCCGCCGGCGAAGTGTTCCTCGGCCTCAACCACATCCCACGTCCCTTCGATCAGATCGAGGGTTTGCAAATCGTCCAAACCGGCCCAGGCAAAGTGCGCATCCTCGTCCGCTCGGAACAGGATCGCTCCGATGCGCTCGCCGCGCAGATCCTGGCGACGGCGCGCACCAAAATCGGCCCAATCGTCGATATCGAGGTCACGTTCGTTGACGCGTTCCGTAAAAGTGCTGCAGGAAAGCAGCCCTTCGTCATTCACGAGTGGAAACCAGCTGCGTGAGCACATCATCCAAGGGCGGACGCCTCGCATGGTATATGCGCCGCCTCGCCAGCATGTCGCCTCAGGAAATCGCGCACCGCTTCATCGAACGCGGCAAACAACTCGCGGACAACCGCACCAATTGGAGCTGGGATCTTTTCAAATTCGACGGCGCCATCGCGCCGCTGCCGGGTTTGCGCGTCGAAGAGTGCGCGAAAAACCTCACCGACATCATCGAACGCGATGCGCGCAACACGCTGAACGGCCACATCGCGTTCCTCTCAGCGCAATGGCCGAAACCCGCGCAACGTGAGTGGTGGCGCACCGATTTGTGGTCGCTCGATCCTGCTTCTGGCAAGCATTGGCCGGGTCGTGGCGAGCGCGCTTCAAAGAGTTCCTACCGCTACGCCGAGGGTTTCGGCGACGTCAAATTCGTTTGGGAAATTAATCGCCTTCAGTTCTTGATGCCGCTCGCGGTCGCCGCGCACCGCGATCAAGACCGCGCGCTTGCGGCCGACATAGCCGACGTCATCGACGGCTGGATGGAATTCAATCCGCCGTATGACGGCGTGAACTGGACGAACGGCATCGAGTTCGCGACACGCCTGATCGTTGGTCTCTTCGTCAACACGTTGATCGCCGATCTCGCGCCGCCAAGTTTCGCACTGCGCCTACGCCAGTTCCTGGCCGCGCACGTGTGGATGCTGGCGCGCTATCCCTCGCTCTTTTCGTCAGCGAACAATCACCGCATCGCTGAGCTTTCTGCGCTCTATATCGCGTGCACTTGCGCACCGACGTTGCCGGGCGCATCGCGTCGTGCGCATGAAGCGCGCGAGCTCGAAAGCGAAGTGTTCAAACAATTTCACACCGATGGTGTCGGCGCTGAACAATCGCCCACCTACGCCGCGTATTCGCTCGAATGGTTCGCGCTCGCGGCGATGTGCAGTGAAGCAAGTGGCGACGAACGCTCAGCGGCCTTCAAAACAAGCCTGCGCGAGGCGGCGCGCCACCTGCGCTGGATGATGGATGATGCGGGCCGCACGCCCGCGATCTGCGACGACGACGAAGGTCGTGTCGTCGCGCTCGGGCCAAAGTACGGTTATCTCTACCCGGCTGCAATCTGCGCCACGATTGCGCGCTGGCTGCACGACGGCGAAAGCGCCCCGCCGCCGCAAGCGCCGACTCTACTCGACGCTTTCACCGCATCACTTGCGCCCGTCGCCATCGCGCCAAAGGGCCAGCGCACGTTCGCTGACGGCGGCTACAGCGTCTGGCGCATCCCGACCGCACAAGGCGACGCCATGTTCGCCATCGACCACGCGCCGCTCGGCTTCCTCGCCATCGCCGCGCACGGTCACGCCGACGCGCTCGCGGTGTGGCTGCACATCGGCGGCGAGCCGGTGATTATCGACGCCGGCACGTATCTTTATCACACGCACAATGACGCCCGCGATCGCTTCCGAGGCACACTCGCGCACAACACGCTCTGCCTCGATGGCAAAAACCAAAGCCGCATCGCCGGGCCTTTCAATTGGTCACAGCACGCGAAGGCCAAGCTCCGAACGCCAGCGACCAATTTCGGCGCCGAGCATGACGGCTATCTCAACTCGCACGGCGTGAAACACGTGCGGGGCGTGCAGGTCGGCGGCGCGCGCATCGCTATCACCGACAGCCTGGAGGGTACGCTGACCGCGCCGGCGAGATGGTCTGTCGGCTACACGTTTCATCAAGACGCGAAGGTCGAGTTGAGCGCGGATGCCGCGCTCGTGAAAACGCCCAGCGGCGCGCGCATGCGCGTCAGCATGCAATTCAATCGGGCCGGTAAGACAGAGCTAGCGAGCGTCGAAGTCTCGCCTGGCTTCGGCAGACTCGCGACAGCACACCGTCTCGTCGCCAGCGGCGAAACCGCCGACGCACAAACCGTGCTCACCACGACGATCGAATTCCTCTAGTCGGCGTTCAGCCCCAACGCGCGCAGTGAGGGCTGATCGAAGCTCAACACATCTTCTTCGTCCACCAGCGCCATGCCGCCGTCTCCGCGATAGACCCATACGGACCATCCAAAGCCCAAGCGCTCCGCTTCCGTGCGCACCGCTCGCAGCCAATGCATGCGATGGCGCTCCTGCGCGCCTTGATATTGGCGATGGAAGCGCACCACACCGAACTCGCCCAGCAGAACCGCGCCGCGTGGAATGCTGTGCTGATCGGCCCAACGCGCCACATTGCCAAACGCTTGCGTGATCGTCGCTTCGCCATGGTCGTTTTCGAAATACTCACGCAATTCGTTGCGCGCCGTCTCGATCGCGCGCGCACGCTGATTGGCCGGCAGCTCCGCATTGATGCGCTGCGTCGCCGCGCGCAATTCGTTGCTCAGCGAACTCTCAGACGCGGGCCAGGGGAGCTTGCTGATAAAGCTCGCGTCATCAATCGCGCCCTGATGCGTAAACGTCAGCGGACTATAATAATGGAAGGTGTAGATGATGCGCGGATCGTCGAACGGCCGCGATATCACCAGACCTTCATGCCCGCCGCCATAGCCGCCTGACACGATGAGCGGCAAAGTCGGCGCTTGGGCGCGCGCGCTGTTGACCAGGCGCTGGCTCATCTCCTGCCAGCGATACGCAGCACCCAACCCATAAGCCTGCGGCTCGTTCATCAGCTCGAATGCGACGCCGTCCATGTCAGCGATGACGCCCGCCACCTCACCCACGATCTCGACGTAGCGTCGAAACACCAAAGCGCCCGCGCCTTCCCAGAGACGCGCGGGCGCATAGGCGGGATTGCGCGATGTGGGATGCAGATCGACAATGACGTTCAAGCCGGCCGCACGAAACCGCGCCACTCGATCGCGCAGAATCCGCGCCAGATCAGCCGAATGCGCGCCTTCGCTCGCCATGAAAATGTCCGGCCCCACCGTCAGCCGCACGAAATCGAACCCCACATTACGCAGGTTCGCCATCTCTTCGTCTGTGCTCTGATAATCGGCGCGGGTGAACGGCGGCCATCGGTAACCGTCGCGATCAAACTCCGCCCAATTCAGCATGTGGTGCACGCCAATGCCCCGCCGCAAGGCGAGCGGATTGGTGCGTGCAATTTGCGCCGAAGCTGGTTGTGAACATGCGGCGACGCCGAGCAAGCCAAGACCTGCGCCGCGGCGCGTTATCGTTGAAGGAGAATGGGGCGTGTCATCTGTCATCGCCCGCCAGTCTAGCAGGCCTTACCAGCAAATTCCGTAATAATCTTTGCGCCGACGCCATTCCGGCTCCAGGCCGGCGAGGTCGATGATTGTCTTGCCTTCGAGCTTTGCGGGTTCAACGCCTTTCAGCAATTTGGCATGGCCGACGATGATCGTGTCCGAGAACGCCAGCACCTGATCCAGATCTTCGCGCAGCATACGCGAAATGTGCGGCAACAGATCGAGAATGTACGCGAGGTTGGCGCCGGTCAGCCGTGACATACGTACGTTCGCGTCATAGATCGCGATATCGTAACCCTTGCCGAGAAGCCGCTCCGCCAACACGACGTGCGGGCTTTCGCGCAAGTCGTCCGTGTCCGGCTTGAAGCTCACGCCCAGGAAACTCACCCGACGGTTCACGTTCTTCACACGCGTGACGAGTTGGAACGCCTGATCAATCTGCACGTCATTAGCCAAGCCCGTGCCATCGAGCACTGGCGTCGGCACGTTGAGCTGGCGCGCCGCGTAGCGCAGCGCGCGCAAATCCTTCGGCAAACACGAACCGCCATAGGCAAAACCCGGCCGCATATAGGCCCGCGACACGTTCAGGCGATTGTCGGAAGCCAAGGCTTCCATCACTTCTACGCCGTTGACGCCATGCGCCTTGCAGATGTTGCCCACTTCGTTGGAGAAGCTGATTTTGAGCGCGTGCCAGGCATTGCAGAAATATTTGATGCCCTCGGCCGTGCGCATCTCGACGCGTTGGACACGGTCGCGTGTGCTCTCTTGCAATGAGCTCAAGCGCTCGAACGTCGCATCATCACGCGCGCCGAACACGATCAAACCCGGATCGTCGTAATCCTTGATCGCACTGCCTTCGCGCAGGAATTCAGGATAATAGCCGATACCGAAGCCCTTGCCGGCCCTCATGCCCGAGGCCGCTTCGAGCGCCGGGATGACGATCCCGTCCATCGTGCCGGGCAGAATGGTGGAGCGCACCACAACCGAGTAATGGCCTTTACGCTTCTTCAGCGCCGCACCGATCTGCTCGGCCACGCGCAGCACGTAATTGAGCTCCAAGCTTCCCGCCTGCGTCGACGGCGTGCCGACGCAAATCAGGCACATATCCGTCTCAGCCACTGCAATCGCGATATCCTCAGTCGCGCGCAGGCGGCCGGCGGCTACGGCTTCGGCCGTCACTTCCGGCAAGCTCGGCTCGATGATCGGCGCCTGGCCGCTCAAAATCGCCTTTACCTTGGTGGGGTTCACATCAACGGCGACGATCTCGTGCCCGTCGCGCGCCAAGCACGCGGCCGAGACGGCGCCCACATAACCGATGCCGATGATTGCAACCTTCATAGAAACTCCAATTGTCCCCGCCGCTTCGCAAACTCGGTGCGCTGCAGCAAGGCAAGGTTTTTTATCGGCGACGCTCGCGAAAGCGGCCTTTCTCCTGTGGGCAATGCAAGAATTCCGCCAGCCGACGTGGTTAAGGCCCGCTCACCATCATCGCTAACAAACGTACTGAATCGACACAGGACGCCCCGGCGCCACCGCTCGCAATCAGGGGGTCCGGACAGCCCAGGTATTGCATAGAGGTGACAGCGGCCGGGTAGGTCGCTGCCTACCGTCCCATTTTCGTCCCTGCTGGCGCGAGTTTTGTTGCAATGCACACGCCTATCCGGATACGTACCGGTCGGTAAACGAACCGAAATTCGGGCCGGAATTGGCGCGCGCGCGGATTATCCGCGGGGCGCGCTTCCGTGTCAGCCGCTGAGAATGAGCGCACGCCATGAGCTTAGCTGAAACACCTGCGTTCGGCGCCGCCTCGCCAGCCGGTTACCCTCGCGACAACACCATCGTCGAGCTCTTCGCCGCCAACGTGCGCACGACCCCCGACGCGATTGCCGTGGAACAAGAAGGCCGGACGCTGAGCTTTGCCGATCTCGACGCCTTCTCGAACCGCCTCGCCGGCAAACTTGCGAATCTCGGCGTCGGCCCCGGCGACATCGTTGCATTGCTGACGAACCGCTCGATCGAAGCGATCGCCGCCATGCTAGCGGCGCTGAAGGTCGGCGCCGCGTTCACCCCGCTCGACCCCGCTTATCCTCGCGAACGCTTGGCGTTCATGCTGAGCGACGCCACGCCGAAAGCACTCTTCGCGCAGGCGGACGCGTTGAACACGCTTCAACTCAGCTTTCCGGCCGCCAGCACATTGTTGCTGAATTACGAGGCTGGCCCCGCCGATTTCGTCGCGCATCGCTCGAGCCCCGAAGATGTCGCCTATCTGATCTACACTTCGGGTTCCACCGGCCAACCGAAGGGCGTTTTGGTGCCGCATCGCGGCATTATTCGCTCGGTTTGGCGCAATGAATTCGCGGATTTTCGTGGGCCCGGCGATGTCGTGCTGCACATCACCGCGCTCTCGTTCGACCCGAGCCAATTGGAAATTTGGGGCGCACTCGCCAATGGCGGCACGCTGGCGATTTTGCCGGATGCGACGCCCTCGCTTGATCGCATCGCCGATACGATCAAGCGCACGCGCGCGACCTGGACTTCGTTCACCACCGGCATTTTCCATTTCATGGTTGAGCATCGCCTGGCAGATCTCACCGGCATGCGCGGCATGTTCGTCGGCGGCGACGTATTTTCCGTTCCGCATGCCGACAAAGCGGCGCGTGCGCTGCCGAACGCCAATATCGTCAACGCTTATGGTCCTACCGAAAACAGCGTCATTACGGCCTGTTTTCGCGTTCCCAACACCGGCTGGAACGACGGTTCGGTGCCGATCGGCGACGCCGTGGCGCATTGTTCTCTTTATGTGATGGACGAAGACCTGCGCGAGCTTCCCGACGGTGAAACCGGCGAACTCTGCACGGGCGGCGACGGCCTTGCGCACGGCTATCACAATCAGCCAGAGCTCACCGCGCAGAAATTCGTACGCCACCCGCAAACCGGCGAACGCCTTTATCGCACAGGCGATATCGTACGCCGCCGCCCAGATGGCTTGATCGAATTTGTCGGCCGCAACGATCGCCAAGTGAAGCTTAACGGCAAACGCGTTGAACTCGACGAGATCGAAGCTTTGTTGCGTGAAGACGACGACGTCGCCGACGCCGCCGCGATCCTGCGCGAAGACACGCCGGGAATCAAACGCCTCGCCGCCTATCTGAAGCCCGCGCTCCAACCTGCTCCACCCGCCTTCGGCGCAGCAATTATCGAACGCTTAAAAGCGCGCGCACCGGCGCACATGATCCCCGCTGACGTTGTGGCTTTGGAAACCTTCCCGCTGACGCCGGCGGGTAAAGTAGATCGCAAGGCGCTGCCGGCGCCGCGCGTTGACTTTAAGCCCTTGGAAACCACCGACCACACCGAACGCACGTTAGCGGAAATTTGGCGTGAAGTTTTAGGCGTCGGCGCCGTGGGTCTCGACGATAATTTCTTCGATCTTGGCGGCACCTCACTTCTTTTGATCCGCGTGCACGCGAAAATTCAGGAAAAACTCAGTCCCGACGTCCCATTAGTAGTGCTGTTCGAAGCGCCCAAGATCCGCGAGCTCGCCGAACGGTTACGCAAACCTAAAGGCGAAACCGGCGGCGCGGCTCTTGCAGTTAAGGACAAAGCGAAGCGCCAAGCTGAGGCGCTCGCACGTATGCGGGACGCCAAGAAAGGCAGGGGCTAGTGTCTGGGAACGACACGATAGCAGAGGAAAACGCATCTGACGCACTCGCGTCGGACGCGATTGCTATCGTCGGTATCTCCGGTCGTTTCCCGGGCGCTGCGAACCTTGATCAGTTTTGGGACAATATCCGCAACGGCGTGTGCTCGGTCACGCGCTTCAGCGATGACGAACTTGAAGACGCGCACCCACCGGAAGTACGCAACGATCCGAAATTCGTAAAGGCGCGGCCGATCATCGAAGGCGTCGATCAATTCGACGCCGGCTTCTTCGGCATGCTCGCACGCGAAGCGGCCTCCACCGATCCCCAGCATCGCTTGTTCCTCGAATGCGCCTGGGAGGCGCTTGAAGACGGCGGCGTTGATCCCTCGCGTTATGACGGCGCGATCGGCGTGTTCGCGGGCGCGGCCTTCTCCACCTACATGACCACGCACGTCGTGCAGGATCGCGCAACGATGGAACGCGCGGCGAGCACCTATCAGCTCGGCGATTTCTCGATCTGGTCGAGCGGCTTGCAGGACTTCCTCGCCACGCGCACCGCTTACAAGCTCAATCTGCGTGGCCCGGCAATCAACGTCCAAAGCGCATGCTCCACCTCGCTGCTCGCAGTGGCGCAGGGTTGCCAGAGCTTGCAGCTCTATCAATCCGACATGGCGCTCGCGGGCGGCGTGTCGATCTCGTTCCCGATGAAGCGCGGCTACCTCTTCCAAGAAGAAGGCATCGTCGCCCCCGACGGCATCTGCCGCCCGTTCGACGCGAACGGCGCTGGCACTGTGTTCGGCATGGGCGCGGGCGTCGTGTTGCTGAAGCGCCTCGAAGACGCACTGCGCGACGGCAATCAGATTTACGCGGTGATCCGCGCCGCTGCGATCAACAATGACGGCGCCGACAAAGTCGGCTTCACCGCGCCAAGCGTCGACGGGCAAGCCGCCGTCATCGCCACCGCACAAGCGGTCGCCGGCGTTGATCCCGAAAGCATTTCCTACATCGAGTGTCACGGCACCGCGACGCCGCTCGGCGATCCGATCGAGTTCGAAGGCCTGCGCAAAGCCTTTGGCGCAGAGACACGCCAATTTTGCGGCCTGGGCTCAGTCAAAGCCAATGTCGGCCACCTTGACGCCGCCGCTGGCGTCGCCGGTCTGATCAAAGCCGCGCTTGGTTTGCATCATGGCGAAATGCCGCCGATGGCGAATTACGCAGCGCCGAATCCGCGCATCGATTTCGCCAATAGTCCGTTCTACGTCGTCGATAAGCTGAAGCCCTGGCCGCGTGGCGCGACGCCGCGTCGCGCTGGCGTCAGCTCCTTCGGCATGGGCGGCACCAATGTGCACCTTGTGCTGGAAGAAGCGCCGCGCGTCACCGCCGCCGAAACCGCGCAAGACGGTTCACCGATCATCCTGCCGCTCTCTGCGCGCAGCGACGAAGCGCTGGCGCAAGCCAAAGAGCGCCTCGCCGCATATTTGGAAGCGACACCCGCACGCGCGCTTAATGACGTCGCCTTCACGCTGGTTGAAGGCCGCCGCGCTTTCCCGAAGCGTACTGTGGTTGCCGTACGCACCCGCGAAGAGGCCATCGCCAGGCTGCGCGGCACGACCGCGATCAGCACCGCTGCGGATAGCGCGCCGATCATCTTCATGTTCCCGGGCCAGGGCGCACAATATCCCGGCATGGGTCGCGACCTTTATGAGCGCGAACCGCTCTTCCGCGACATCATACAGAAGGGCGCGGCCTTGCTGCAGCGCCTCTCCGGCCTCGACCTGCTGAAAGTCCTCTACGACGATACGCCGCCCTCCGAAGACGCGCCGCATCCGATCCGCTCCACACTGCTCGCACAGCCAGCGCTCTTCCTGATCGAATACGCCACCGCGCGTCTTTGGATGAGCTGGGGCGTGCAGCCCACGGCCATGATCGGCCACAGCGTCGGCGAGTTTGTCGCCGCGTGCCTCTCGGGCGTGATACAATTCGAAGACGCGCTGACGCTCATCGCCGCGCGCGGTCGCCTGATGCAAGACATGCCAGGTGGGGCGATGCTTTCGGTGCGCCTGGGCGAAGCTGATCTCCGCCCCTATCTCGGCCACACGCTCGATCTCGCCGCGATCAATTCGCCGAACCTCTGCGTCGTCTCCGGCACATTCGAAGACGTCGATGCACTGGAAAAGACGCTCGATGCGGCGGGCGTTGTCCATCGCCGCCTGCACACGTCACACGCATTCCACTCGCGCATGATGGCGCCGGTGGTCGAAGCGCTGGCGCAGGAAGCGGCGAAAATCCGCTTCAGCGCACCGAGCATTCCGTACGTCTCCAGCCTCACCGGCGATTGGATTAAGCCGGACGAAGCGCGCGAGCCGCATTATTGGGCGCGCCATTGCCGCGAAGCCGTGCGCTTCGCCGATGGCCTCGTCGCCGTCAGCAAGGACGCCAAGCCCATCCTCATCGAGGTCGGCCCCGGCCGGACGCTGGCCACTCTCGCTTCACAAATTCTCGGCAAGGGCGGCGCTGGCGCGCTGATCAATTCCATGCCGGAAGCGACGCGTACGAGCGCCGACGACATTACCATGGCCGAAGCATTCGGCCGTGTGTGGGCCGCGGGCGCCGCGATCGATTGGAGCGCGCGTCGTCCGCTCGAAGGCCGCCGCGTCTCACTGCCGACCTACCCGTTCCAACGCCAAAGCCATTTCATCGAAGCGCCCAAGCACGCCCACCAGGCGCCGCAAGCGCAGGTGATTTCCTTCCCGACGCCAACACTCGTGGCGCCGCCAACCTACGTCCCAATCCAAGCTTCCAACCCGGAACCTGTACTCATGACTATGCCGTCCTCTGAAGCGCGCCTGGCCAACTTCCGCGCCGCGATCACGGAAATCCTCGAAGACCTCTCAGGCGAGTCGCTTGAAGGCGCGGATACGAATGCGAGCTTCCTCGAGCTTGGCTTCGACAGCTTGTTGCTCGGCCAAGTCGTGCAGCAGCTTGCGTCAAAGTTCGGCGTGAAAATTACCTTCCGCCAACTCGTAAACGACATTCCGACCGTTGAAGCTCTGGTCGCGTTCCTCGACGCCACGATGCCAGCCAACGCCGCGCCAGCAGCCGCTGCGCCAGCGGCCCCCGTCGCGCAAACGCCAATGCAAATGGTCGCCGCGCCGATGATGGCGCAGCCGATGCCGATCGCTGGCGGCATGGAAGGCGTTTTCGCCGCGCAAATGGCGGCGATGCAAAACCTGTTCGCCCAACAACTCGCCGCGATGCAAGGCGCACCGGCGGCAATGCCGATGGCGCCTGTCGCCGCGCCGGCCGCACCAAGTGCTGCGTCCGCCGCCGTTGCGCCTAAAGCGCCTGCCGCACCGCAAACAGCCCCGGCCGCCGCCGGTGACGACGAAGACACAACGCCGCAACGCTTCAAGCAATATCTGCGCGGCGCCCGGCCGCAAGCGCAGCAAGTGACGAACGCGCAGCGCGATTTCATCGAAACCTTCGTGCAGCAATACACAACGCGCACGCCAGGTTCGAAATCCTACACCGCCGAAAACCGCCAAATCCTCGCCGACCCACGCGCCGCCAACGGCTTCCGCGCCGAATGGAAAGAGGCTGTCTATCCGATCGTTTCGCCGCGCTCGAAAGGCTCCAAGATTTGGGACGTTGACGGCAATGAATACGTCGACCTCGTCAACGGCTTCGGTCAAACCATGTTCGGCCACGCGCCGGATTTCGTCCAAGAGGCGGTGATCGAGCAAACCAAGGCCGGTTTCGCCATCGGCCCGCAAGCGCCGCTCGCCGGCGTGGTCGCCAAGCAAATCGCCAACATGATCGGCATGGAACGCGTGACGTTCTGCAACACCGGTTCGGAAGCGGTGATGGCGGCGATGCGCCTCGCCCGCACCGTAACTGGCCGCAACAAGATTGTCGTCTTCAACAACGATTATCACGGCCAGTTCGACGAAGTGCTGGTGAAGCCGGGCGGCAAGCGCCAAGGCCCGAAAGCATTGCCGGTCACAATCGGCGTGCCGCCGGAATCCGTCGCAAACATGATCGTGCTGAATTACGGCGCGCCGGAATCGCTTGATTGGATTCGCGCCAACGCCAACGACCTCGCGGCCGTCATCGTCGAGCCGGTGCAAAGCCGTCACCCTGAAATTCGCCCGACAGAATTCCTGAAAGAGCTGCGCGTCATCACCGAGCAATCGGGCTCGGCCTTCGTATTCGACGAAGTCGTCACCGGCTTCCGCACGCACCAAGGCGGCATGCAGGCGCTTTACGGCGTCCGCGCCGATATGGCGACGTATGGCAAAGTGCTCGGCGGCGGCATGCCGGTCGGCATTCTCGCTGGCGCGCCGCGTTTCATGGACGCGCTCGACGGCGGCCAATGGCGTTATGGAGATGAATCGGTGCCGGAAGTGGCGCCGACCTTCTTCGCCGGCACCTTCGTGCGTCACCCGCTCGTGCTCGCCGCCTGCCATGCGGTGATGAAACACATGGAAGAGCAAGGCCCGAGCTTGCAAACCAAGCTGGCCGAGCGTTGCGCCGCCCTCGTGGAGCGCATCAACGCGGATCTCGCCCGCCGCAGCATCGCCACGCGCGCGGAAACCTTCTCGTCCTGGTTCAACATCAATTTCGCCGGCGAAGATCGTCTCGGCAGCTTGTTCTACCTCTATGTGCGCCACCTCGGCGTCCACATTCAGGAAGGCTTCCCCTGCTTCTTGACGACGACGCACACCGACGAAGATCTTGAAAAGGTCTATCGCGCCTTCACCCAAGCGCTCGACGCGCTGCAAGGCGCGGGCATCCTGGCGCCGAAGGAAGGCGCAGCCGCTGCCTCCGCCGCTGTGGCGACCGCCGCTTCGCCAAGCGAATCGCCGCTGACCGAGCCACAGATCGAAGTCTGGCTCGCCTCGCAAATGGGCGACGAAGCCTCCTGCGCCTTCAACGAAAGTCTCAATGTTCGCTTCGAAGGCCCGCTCAGCACCGATGCGCTCGCCAACGCGATGAAGGACGTCTCATTGCGTCATGACGCGATGCGCGCCCGTTTCTCGCGCGCCGGTGATCGCATGATCATCGTGCCGGACGCTGTGATCGATCTCCCGGTCATCGACGTCAGCAATGAGGCCGATCCGGAAGCGTCTCTGAACGCCTTCATGGCGCAAGACGCCGCCACGCCATTCGATCTGATCAACGGCCCGGTCATGCGCGGCCACCTGCTGAAGCTCAGCCCGCAAATGCATGTGCTCGTCTTCACCGGCCATCACATCGTCGCCGACGGTTGGTCGCTCAACATCATCGTCGATGAGCTCTCCAAATCGTACGGCGCCCGCCTTGCCGGCGCGAAGGCCGATCTGCCGAAGCCGCTTTCGTATGCGCAATACGCGACCGACCAAGCCGCGCGCGGCGCCACAAAAGCCGAGATCGAGAGCTATTGGCTCAGCCAATACAAAACCGTCCCGGCGCTGCCAGAGCTGCCGTACGATCGCCAACACCCAGTTGTGAAAACCTTCGCCGGCGCCACGTACACCGATTTCGTCGACGCCAATCTCTATCGCGCGGTGAAGAAAGCCGGCGCCAAGCAAGGCTGCACGTTGTTCGCGACGCTGCTCGCCACGCTGCAAGTGATGATGGGCCGCCTCGCCAACGCCAATGACGTTGTCGTCGCCGTGCCGACGGCTGGACAAAGCCTGCTCGACGGCGAAATCCTTGTCGGTCACGCCGTCAACTTCCTGCCGATCCGCGCCGCCTTCGACGCGCAAGCGCCGTTCGCCACGCATCTGCAGAACGCCAAGAAGCAAGTACTGGACGCGTATGAGCACCAGGACTTCACCTTCGGCACTTTGGTGCGCAAGCTTGGCGTCAAGCGCGATCCGAACCGCCTGCCGTTGACCGAAATCCAGTTCAACCTCGAGCGCATCGCTGATGGCGTCGAGTTCGGCGGCCTCAAAGTCGCGATCACACCGAATCCAAAAGCGTTCTCGAACTTCGACATCTTCTGGAACGTCGTGGAATCCGACGACGGCCTGCGCATCGATTGCGACTTCAACACCGACGTGTTCGACGCCGCCACGATCCAACGCTGGGTCGGCCATTATCGCGCAATCCTCTCCGCACTCGCCGCCGACATGAGTCTCAAGGTCGCCGAACTGCCGATGCACGGCCCGAGCGAACTGAATTGGCTTATCGACAGCTTGAACGACACGCGCGCTGGTTTCCCAACCGACGCGTTCGTCCATGATCTGATCGCCGCACAAGCCGCGAAGACGCCCGACGCCATCGCCGCCGTCTGCGGCGGCGAGAGCATCACCTATGCAGCGCTCGACAAGCGCGCCAACCAACTCGCGCGTCACTTCCGCAAGACCGCGCCTGGCCTTGGCCAACGCATCGCCGTCGCCACCGATCGCTCAATCGACATGCTGGCGACCTTGATCGCGGTGATGAAGGCCGGCCACACTTATGTGCCACTCGACGCCACGCATCCGGCCGCGCGTCTGCGCCAAACCGTGGAAGCCGCCGACGTCGCCGCCATCGTCTGCAACAACGACATCGCAGCGACCTTTGCACCGACCGGCGTCAAGATCATCCGCATCGATCAAGATGCGGTCGCGATCGCGCAAGAATCCGAAAGCGTCATCGAGCCTGCGCTCGGCGACCCGGAACGCGCCGCGTACGTGATCTTCACTTCGGGTTCGACGGGCGTGCCGAAAGGCGTGGCCGTGCCGCACCGGGCGG
>Ga0315902_10005330_pt1 | contig 18191 bp, 3 predicted proteins | sample LakEriMetagenome_9_FD_203523 | JGI IMG/M metagenome (GOLD analysis project Ga0315902, IMG submission 203523) | Freshwater fungal communities from buoy surface, Lake Erie, Ohio, United States - Buoy 12 MA117 | ecosystem: Environmental > Aquatic > Freshwater > Lake > Lake biofilm | place: USA... | reverse complement strand
ATTAAAAAAACCAAACGGTGTTTTATTTGATGTAAAAGGTGTGTTGAATGAGAAAGCAGATGGAAGGTTGTAACTGTCATCCAATTCAATTGTTAAAATGTCAGTCTGAGCTTGTCGAAGACCTTTTTAAATGCACTTCGATACTTCCTTTGTCAGTACAGGCTTGCTCAGTGTGACAAACTATAATTAATTAAGTTAAAAAAAATAATTACCCCAACGGATTATTTATATAATATGAAAAAAATACTAATTACAGGCGGTGCAGGATTTATTGGTTCTCATGTAGTGAGACGATTTGTAACCAAATATCCTAATTATCAAATTTATAATTTAGATGCCTTGACCTATGCAGGCAATCTTGAAAATATAGCCGACATCGATAAATCACCAAATTACACTTTCGTGAAAGGCGATATTGTTGATGCTGATTTTATCAATGATTTATTTCAGAAACATCAGTTTGATGGTGTGTTGCATTTGGCAGCCGAGTCGCACGTAGACCGTTCTATAACCGACCCATTGGCGTTTGTAAAAACCAATGTTATTGGCACAATGAACTTATTGAACGCCGCCAAAACAATATGGAAGGATAACTTCGAAGGCAAACGTTTTTATCATATCTCTACCGATGAGGTTTATGGTAGTCTTGGATCCGAAGGCCTATTTACAGAAACAACTCCGTATGATCCAAATTCTCCATATTCTGCTTCAAAAGCAAGTTCAGACCATTTTGTAAGAGCGTATGGCGAAACCTACGGATTGCCTTATGTGATTACCAATTGTTCTAATAATTACGGACCTAACCATTTCCCTGAAAAACTGGTTCCTTTGTTTATACACAATATTATAAATAACAAACCACTACCAGTTTATGGCGATGGAAAATATACCCGCGATTGGTTATATGTTATTGACCATGCTATTGCTATTGATTTGGTTTTCCACCAAGGTAAAAATCATGAGACCTATAATATAGGTGGTTTTAACGAATGGCAAAATATAGATTTAGTGAAATTACTTTGCCAACAAATGGATGCCAAATTGGGAAGAGTAGCAGGTGAGTCTGAAAAATTAATTACTTACGTAAAAGACCGACCTGGACACGATTTACGTTATGCTATTGATGCCTCAAAAATCAATAAAGAATTAGGTTGGAAACCTTCGGTAACTTTTGAAGAAGGGTTAGCAAAAACAATTGATTGGTATTTGTCCAATGAAGCTTGGTTGCAGCATGTTACTTCTGGTGCTTATCAGGAGTATTATGAGAAGCAGTATTCGTAGTTGGCGGTTGTCAGTTATCGGTTGTCGGTTATCGGTTGTCGGTTATCGGTTGTCAGTTATCGGTGTTTTATGATTTGCTAAAAAAAGGATTTCTGCTGTAATGGTCTGTATTATATGCTTCTATATAAAGACAAGCAATTGAAATCTTCATCAATATCATCAACCTTCTACAGGCAATCTTCAAAATTCTTTTGGCCAACTGCCTTACAAATTTTTTTTTATAATATACCGACTACAACATAGTTCCGTTTGTCGGATTTAAATGTTATTTATCGATTATCTACTTTTTTTTGAATGTGAAATTAAATATAATTATATCTTAACACACTCTTAACTTACTATTAAGCTGTTTATGACAAAACATTACATATCGTTTTCAGTTGGTCTTTTATCTTTTTTTAATGCTGCGGTCATCAATGACGTGGCCTCTTCTTGTCAAAAGAAATTAAAGTCAGCTCGTGTAAATCTTTCCCTCGTTTTTGTATTGTTAGGCGCTATGACTTCTAGTCATCAAGTGACCGCACACAATATTTCTAATAGCTTTTTTAAATCACAAAATTCGCATAGTAACTATTATTTAGCTTATGCTACCTATCAAGGAATTGGTGGCGGAGGCGGTGGCCATGGTGACCCTTTTAAACGGTTAACCAAAGGCATTGATACTTTTCAGGTTTACCTTCAAGATATAAACATTAATACGTACAACTTAATTTAAATTATGAAACTATTTTATCTAACAAAAAAATTGAATAGTATAGTATCCACGATACTAATATTATTAGGAATAAAAGAAGAAAACGTAGGTGTCACGACGACAACTACTACAGCTTCTGTAATTCATTTTGACACCCGAAATCGCTTCGGGCTTTACTCGTTTAAAGCGGCTCTGGTTTTCCTTATCATGGTGATGGGGACAAGTGTTAGCTCTTATGGGCAAACCACATTAATAACTGCTAGTAATGGTGGTTTTGAGGGTGGACCCTTGTTTGCTGACAGTGGATGGACGGTTGTCAATGCCGCAACTAATACTTGGAGGGTAGGTACTGCTTCTACAGCTTTTGCTGGTTCTAATGCGGCATATATCTCTAATAATTCTGGAACTACTTGGGCTTACACAAATACAACTTCCCAAACATCTCATTTTTATAGAGATATTGCGGTTCCTGCTGGTGAAACTAATATTTCACTATCTTTTCAGTGGAAAGGTGGTGGAGAATCAGGTTTTGACAGGTTATTAGTTTACACAGCTCCAACTTCTGTTACTCCTGCAGCAAATGCACCGGTATCTAGTTCAACTGCAATAACTAATGCCACTTTAGTTTTTACACAACCTTCTTTTACACAGACATCATATACAACTGCAACAGTTACTTTGCCAGCGTCTTTGGCAGGAACTACGTTTAGATTAATCTTTACTTGGCAAAATGATGGTTCTGGAGGTACTGGAACTGCCTCTGTAGATAATATAGCATTAACATCTGCAACACCTATCAATTATGCTGGTACTTATACAATAAACAATTCAATTGCTGCATCAAGTAGTAATTTTATTAGTTTTACATCATTTATCAATGCTCTTAATGTAGGTAACATTACAGGAGCCATTACTGTTAATGTATCAGCTGGGCAAACTTTTGCCGAGTTGCCACCAGCGATGACCTTTACAGGAACTTCTACTAATACGATTACGATACAAAAGTCGGGCTCGGGAGCTAATCCTAGACTCACACCTACGGGTATCGGTTCCACCGATGGTGGATTCATAATAAGTGGGGGAGATTATATCACCTTCGATGGAATTGATGTGGATGGGTCTGCCGCTACGAACTCTACCAACGCGATTGAATATGGTTATTTAGTGCGTAATGCTTCAGCAATTAATGGTGCTCAATTTAATACTATTAGAAATGTTGCTATCAATTTAGGAACACGAGCTTTCACTAATACTAGTTACGCCATTTTTCAAACAGCTACTTCAACCGGTGGTGGTGTAACGGCAACTAACGCTACTGGAGCTAATAGCTCTAACAAATATTACAACTTTACAATTTCAAATGCAAGAAACGGTGGTGTGTATTTATTAGGTGCCTCTTCGACGATTCCTGATTTAAATTGTGAAATTGGAACAACAGCTTGTGCTACTCGTAACTCTATTACAAACATTGGTGCTACAGTAAGTACTTTTACTGGAGCAGAGGGTATAAGAGCTGACTTTCAAAGTGGAGTTAAGATTTTCAATAACAATATTTCTGCAATTGCTTCAGATCAATCAGCTGGTAGAGGTATTTATTTCTTATCTTGTTTAGGAAATAATGAGATTTACGGTAATAATGTTCAAAATATTAGTGTAAAAGGAAGTACAACTACAACTTCCATTGCAACGGGTATTGAAGGGAGTTTGTTAACAACTGGTACGAATAATGTCAGAATATATAACAATTATATTTCAAATATTTTTACTTCAAATGCAACTACTGCAACTGCAACTATATATGCTTATGGTATGTTTACTGGAGTTTCAGGTGCATCAACATCTCAATCCTATGATATAGACAATAATAATATCAGTATTGGTCAAGGTTTAACACCAACCTATACTAATGCATGTTTTGGTATCCAAAATGGCTCACCTATTATAAGAGTTAGAGGTAATATTTTCGCCAATTTTACAGGAGCTCAAACAGGTATTGCTAGACACGTATGTTCAGTAGTAACTGCTGCAGGTCTTGGAGGTACAGGTACTGCATTTGATTACAATGATTATTTCTATTCTAATGCAACAAATGCTGCGGTAGGTAGAAGTACTTCTACTACTTATTACAATACTTTAGCAGATTGGAAAACATTTACAACAGGTACTTTAGATGAAACTTCTGTAGCTGTTGATCCTGTCTTTGCAGATAACAATACCAATTTAGCTACTTCAAACACAGCATTAAATGCGGTTTCAGGGTTTACACCACAAGCATGGGTAACTTCGGATATTCAATGTAATGTTCGTGCTGATAATACTCCTAATGATTTAGGAGCATTTGCGTTTAACCCGCCAGCTACTCCTATAATTTCAAGTTTTAACTTAGCTAACATATGTGCAACAGGAGGACAAACGGTTACCATTACGGGATCTAATTTCTCTGCTATCACAGCGGTACAATTCAATGGTGTGAATGCTACTTCTTTTAATGTTGTTAGTACTACTAGTATTACTGCTGTTACGCCTGCGAATCTTGCAGAAGGTTTTATCACGGTGACTAACGGAGTAGGAACTGGAACTTCGCCAACAACTTATACTCCAAGACCAACGCCAGCTACACCAACAGTTTCAACAGCAGGTACTTATTGTACCTCGACAACGTTGTCTGCGGATAATGGTAGTGATGGTACGATGTATTGGCAAAATACTACACCACTAGGTGTATCAACTGCTACGCCATCGGCTAGTCAATTAGTAAATACTGTAGGAACTAATACTTATTATTTCAGAGCTCAATCATCATTTGGTTGTTGGAGTGCAGCAGGTTCTGCAGCAGTTACTATTGCTGCGCCTATTGCTATTACAACCAATGTGAATACTACATTACAAACGCGTTGCGTTGGAGTAGCGGCTACTGCACTTTCTGTTGTGGTAACAGGTACTACACCTACGTATCAGTGGTATTCGAATACAGCAAATGATACAGCAACAGGTACGTTAATAGCTTCGGCTACTTCGGCTTCTTACACACCACCAACAACTGCAGCGGGGACTACATATTATTATTGTATAATATCAAGTGTAGCACCATGTAGCAGTGCGGTGACAAGTGCAGTTGCAACGGTAACTGTTAATGCTGCGCCAACAATCACAGGAACATTAACGGCTTGTTTAACAGGTTTTGGTTCTACTAGACAATTAACAGGTTCAGGAACACCAAACGCAACTACGCCATGGGCATCAAGTGCTACTGCTGTAGCTACAGTATCTAGTACTGGTTTAGTGACTAGCGTTGCATTAGGTTCAACAACTATTACGTATACAGATGATAATGGTTGTGCTACAACCGCAAATGTATCTGTTAATGCAATACCTGCAGCGGTTACAGCTACTGCTGCACCAGCGACCTTATGTTCTGAAAGTCCAATTAATTTAACATCAAGTTTTACAGCTTTCCCTACTACAGGAATGGATTTATACGCTGCTTCTAGAACAACGGGAGCGAGTTATACTTCTATTTTTCCTGGAACAACCATTACAACATGGAGAAATACTGTTAATACAACAGATGATAACTTAAGTGATAACCAACCTATTGGATTTTCATTTAATTATAACGGAACTAACTATACTACTTTTAGAGTAAGTACCAATGGTTTCCTTACTTTTGATAATTCTAATGCGGCAACTGGTGGTGGAACTGGTGCTTATGGTTATTCTAACAGCTTTACAAACTCTAATCCTTTAATTCTTGCTCCTAACTGGGATGACCTTCAAACAGCAGGTAATTTAGGTACAATTGCCGATTTAGATAATAGTATTAACTATACCACAACTGGTTCTTCTCCTAACAGAGTGTTAACGGTTGAATGGAAAAACATGCAGGATTTTAATACTACATCTACTGCAAGTTACAATTGGCAAGTAAAATTATATGAAGCAGATGGTCGTATCGAGTTTGTATATGGTACGATGACGCAAAGTGCTGCTGCGGGTTCTTTATCTGCTAGTACTGGTATAAGTGCTGCAACTGTAAGTTCAACACCTACAGCAGCGCAGTTACTTTGTCAAACAACTGCAAATTCAAATACTTTTGGTTTTACCAATGCAACAACTCTTGGAAATGTACCAGCTGCTAATACAATGATTTCGTTTGTAAGAACATTGCCAACAGCAATTTACAGCTGGACAGGGCCAAACAGTTTTGCTAGTGCTGTAGCCAATCCAAGTATTGCATCTGCTACTTCAGCAAACTCAGGAGTATATAATCTTGTAGTTTCTAATTCAATAACAGGTTGTCAGGGTACAGCATCAACTGCTTCAGTAACTGTAAACGATAAACCAACGGTAGTAATTGATACACCAACGGCTACTATTTGTTCAGGTGGTTCTGGTGTTACATTAACTGCAAGTGGTTCTTCTACTTATGCATGGAGAATAGGTGCTGCAGCAAATTTTGCTACCACAGCAGCTACTACAGTTAATCCAACAGCTAATACTACTTATACAGTTAGAGGAACAGATGCTAGTGGTTGTTTTTCAGAAGCTACTGCTACTGTATCAGTTAATACCGCGATAGGTATTACTACTCAACCAAATAATGCTATAGTCTTAGAAAATGCACCGGCAAACTTCTCAGTGGTAGCTACAGGAACTAATCCTACCTATCAATGGCAAGTTTATAATACTACTACTTCAGATTGGGACAACCTTTCTGGAGAAACTGCAGCCACCTATGCTATTGCTTCAGCTGGCACTGCTTTAAGCGGAAGTCAATACCGTTGTATTGTATCAGGTACTGCACCATGTGCTCCTGTTACTTCTGCTGTTGCTACTTTAACAGTAAGTAATGTGAGTATTACTGCTCAACCAGCTGCTCAAACCGTTTGTAGTTCAAGTAATGCTGTATTTAGCGTTTCAACTACAGGTGCTGTTACAACCACTCAATGGCAATTATACAATACTACTACTTCAGCTTGGGAAGATATTTCAGGTGAGACAGGTACTAGCTTAACATTGACTGGCTTAACTGCTGCTGATACCGGAAAACAATACCGTGTATTAATTAATGGTGGTACAGTTAGTGGAGGTGTCAATTCTGACCCAGCAACTTTAACTGTATTTAATGCTGTTTCTATTGGAACTCAACCAGTTTCTCAAGCAGCTTGTGCTGGAGGAGCTTCAGTAAGTTTCTCAGTAGGTGCTACAGGAAGTAATTTAACCTACCAATGGCAATTTAGTACTAATGGTGGTTCTAATTGGAATCCTGTTTCAGGTGCAACTGATGCTACTTACACAATTAATGCACCAGCATTCTCTTTACACAATAATCAATATAGAGTAGTTGTTAGTGGAGCTGCACAATGTAGTTCTCAAACTTCTGATGCTGTTACTTTAACAGTTACTAATGTTGAGGTAGCGGCTAGTTCTTCAACAGTATGTTTGGGAGATCCGGTTACTTTAACAGCTACCTTCAGTGAAACTTCTGGTACACAAAATGCTTCATGGGTTTCGGCTACTACTGGTAGTGGCGCAACTACTGCAGTTACTGGAAATCCAGCTACAATTACACCAACGGCTACTGGTTCATTTACTTACTCGTATTCTACAAATGGTACTTGTACGTTCTCAAGAACGGTATCAATTACTGTAAATACAAAACCAACGATAACTTCTGCAACAGCTACGCCAACTTCGGTATGTAGTGGTGGTACAATTAACTTAGCTGCAGCTAGTATTCCTGCATCAGCTGGAACAGCATCAGTAGGATTAGGAGCTACAACAAGTGCTACTTATAGTAACCCGTTTTATTCAGCTTGGAGTAATAACCATACGCAATATTTAATCACTGCTTCTGAATTGACAGCTGCTGGATTAACTACAGGTAATATTACTTCTGTTGCATTAAATGTTACTTCTGCTGGAACGCTTCCAATGATTGATTTGTCAGTTAAAATTGGAACTTCTACAGCAACTGCGATGACAGCTTTTGTTAGCAGTGCAGGTTTTCAAACAGTTTATAACAATGCATCTTTATTGCCAACTACTGGGGTTAATACTTTAACTTTTAGTTCTCCATTCTTTTGGAATGGTACTTCAAACATTGTATTAGAATTTTGTCATGGTAATGCAAGTAGTAGTTCTACTATGAGTAGAACTGTACAAGCGGACAATACAACTTATGTTTCAACTGTTAAGGCACATGTTAGTAGTGCTACATCCGCATCAACAGTTTGTGGTAATACAACTTCTAATTTAGTATCATACTCTCTAAGACCAAGATTTTATTTTGGAGGTCAAGTTGGTACTAATCAAACTGCTAATTTCAACTGGTCATGGAATTCATCACCAGCTGTAACTACAGCAACAGGAACTACATCAGTAACAAATACAGGTGCTGAAGCAATAACTCAAACATTTACTGCTACAGCAACTAATCCAACAACAGGATGTTTCATTACATTGGCTGCACCAGCAGTAACTGTTAATGCTACTATTCCTACCCCAACAGCAACCAACAGTTCACATTGTGGTTCTCAAACACCAACATGTTCTGTAACTGGAACTGGTAGAGTAGGGAATACTTTCAGATGGTATACAGTAAGTACCAATGGTACTGCTATTGCTGGTCAAACAGCTAGTACTTTATCTAACTACGCAGTGGGTACTTTAGGCGATAATTTCTTATATGTTTCAGAAGTAAGTCCTGATGGCTTATGCGAAAGCGCAAGAGTTACCGTTACTGTTACTGTTACAGCTCCGGGAGGATTTACATTATCATCAGCTACAGCAACTAATTGTAATGGTTCACCGAGCACGACTCCAGTAACTATAAATACTAACGAAGGAGCTTACACCACTTACACTTGGAATAATGCTGCTACAGTTTCAGGAAATGAAACTACTGGTTGGTTCTTTGCACCAACTGCTACTACTACATATACATTAACTGCTTCTGGTGGTACTGGAGGATGTTCTACAACTGCACAAGTGGTAGTAACACCTACTGCATTGCCAGTGGTTACGGTTGCAACACCAGCTACTGTTTGTGAGGGCACTCCAGTGACCTTGACAGCTTTAACAACAGGAATTGGTTCTGGTACAGCTACCTTGGGTTCAGGTACTTTAACATCTTCGAGTGTTGGTGCTTCAATGTTCCCAGGAAGTTGGGGTGGTGCTAAATCACAATACATCATTACAGCCAGTTCATTGAATTCATTAGGATATGTTGCTGGAAACTTAACTTCGTTGGCTTTTGAACCAACTACTTCAGGACAAACCTATCAAGGTTTTACTGTAAGCTTAGGTTTAACTACGAACTCTGCTGCAACAAGTACTTTCCTACCAGTTGGTACACAAGTATTTGCTGGAACAGAAACTGATGGTGGATTTACCCCAACAGCCAATGTTGTTAATACTTTAGCATTTGGAACTGGTGTAGGTTCAGCTAGTACTTTTGCATGGAATGGTACCTCTAATTTAGTGGTTACCATCTCATGGAGTAGAGTGCCTAGTGCTTCTACATCTACAGCAAGTACTGTGAAATACTATGCGCCTGGGTTTACTTGTGGTACTTATGTACAAGTAGACAGTGTGTCTCCTGCTACTTTATTGGCTACAGCTACAGGAACAACTACTACAAGTAGTCCTATATTTACACTTGCAGGTCAAAGAACAATTCAAACTGTGGGTACTTTAACGTACTCTTGGAATGATCCACTTGCTACAGCAGGAAATGTATTGACTTTAACTCCTCCATCAGGTACTACTGTTTACAGAGTTACTGCTACAGACCCAGCAACAACATGTGCTAGAAATGTAGATACTACAGTTACTGTAACTCCAATTCCAACTGCTCCAACAGCTACCAATGGTGCTCGTTGTAATGCTGGAGTGGTAACTACAGCTACTGTTGCAGATAATAATAGTTTCACTACGCCTACTTTCAAATGGTATGCAGATAATGTAACTACTACTGCCTTACAAACGAGTACTTCTACATCATATACTACAAGTATATCTACTACAACAACCTTATGGGTTTCTGTGGTTGGTGCTGGTTGTGAAAGTGCAAGAACACCAATTACGTTAACTATTAACACGCCAGCTACTTTAACAGTACCTGCAACAGTTACAGTTTGTACTGGTGCTAATGCTGCTATAACGGCAAGTGGTGGTTCTTCATATACATGGTCACCAGCTACTGATCTTTCAGCTACTACTGGTGCTACAGTTACTACAACGCCAACAGCGTCGATAGTTTATACCCTTAATGGTACAGATTCAAATGGATGTACAATGGCTCCAAAAACAGTTAATGTTATTGTTGCTCCTTATCCAAGTGCTATTACAATCACTCCAGGTGCTGCATCAGTATGTACCAATGCCGTGATGTCATTAACAGCTTCTGGCGCAACTTATACTGTTGCTTCATCAGGAACTGCTACAATTGGAACAGATAATGCGACAACAAAAATTAGTACAGATGGAGTACCATACAGAACAGGTACAACACTTAATAATCAAGTAAGAAACCAGTATTTATTTACTGCTGCCGAATTAGCTTCAGCAGGAATAACTGCTGGAAATATTAATTCTTTAACTTTTGTTGTTAATACGGGTAATACTGGGGTTATGTCTAACTTAACCTTCAGAATGGCTAATACTACTAGTACGGCTATAACATCGACTTTCCTAACACCAACATTTACTACTGTGTTAACACTTCCTACCTATACATCTGTAGTAGGGGATAACAATCATACGTTTACTACTCCATTTGTTTGGGATGGTACTTCTAATGTGGTGGTAGAAACATGTGGTACACTAACAACAGCTGGTCTTGGTTGCACAATGGCAACTTTCACTACAACAGGAATTACAACAGTTGGTACATCTACTTCTACTGGATGTACTGCAACAACAGGTACTACAGTATCTAATGCTAGACCTGTTATGAAGTTTGGTTATGCGACTTCAACTGCTACGCAAGGAACGTTTACTTGGTCTCCAAACGATGATTTATATACTACAATTGCAGCAACTACCGGGTATACTGGTGGTGCTACTGCTCAAGTATTTACAAAACCATCTACTACAAGAAATTATACGGTTACTTCTAGTAATGGTAGTTGTTCAACAACTGCTACTTTTGAAGTTGTACCAGTTGAATTGCCAACATTTACTGTGGCTGATGCTACAATATGTAATGGTGAAACTACTATATTAGCAGCTACAGGAACTGGTAACAACTATGCATGGACACCAACTACTGGTTTAAGTGCTGGTACAGGTTCGTCTGTCGATGCTAACCCTACTGCAACTACTACTTATAGCGTTCAAGCTACAAGTATTGGAACAGGATGTCAATCAACACTACCGGTAACAGTTACGGTTAATCAACCACCGGTTGTTACTTCAATTACTCCAACATCAAATGCTATACGTCCAACTCAAAATGCTACTTATACAGTTGCTGCTACTGGTACAGGTTTAACTTTCCAATGGCAAATTAATGATGGTAGTGGTTGGTCTGATCTTGCAGATGAAGCGGGTGTGCTTTCAGGAAGCCTTTCTGCACAGTTAAGTGTACTTAATGTTACTACTGATTATAATGATTATTTATTCCGTTGCGTTGTTTCAGGTCTTGGAACTTGTGCACCAGCTACTTCAGATTCAGCTATTTTGAAAGTTGATGTTACAGGTATTGATGCTCAACCAACACCTCAAACTGTATGTGCAGGAACTCCAGCAACTTTTTCAATTACTGCTTCTTCTGATGATCCTGAACAAACAATTTCTTATACATGGCAATATAGAATTGGTAGTGGTAGTTATAGTCTAGTCCCTCTAGGATTTGATAGTGTAACAGGCTTGACCTATAGTAATATAGATACAGCTACACTTTCAATGACTGGTACAGCAACAACTCAAGTAGGATTAGAATTCCGTTGTGTTGTGAATAGCTTTATATTCTCTTCTGCAGCTTCTTTAACTGTTGTTGCTCCTCTTACTATAGGTACACATCCAGCAGATGCTACAATTTGTGCTGGTGGTTCAGCAACGCTTACGGCTGCTGCAACAGGAACATCTTTAGGATACCAATGGGAATTTAGTACTAATGGTGGAACAAGCTATACTAATTATACTGGTACTGGAGCAACAACTGCTTCAATTACTGTAAGTCCTACTGTTAACACACTATATCGTTTAGTAGTATCTGGTAATTCTCCTTGTGGTGCCGTTACCACAAATGCTGCTACTGTTTCTGTTAACAGTCCTGCAATTACTTCTTCACCAGTAGCTTCTACCATCTTTAGAGGTGAAAGTACTACTTTTGGTGTAACAGCAACTTCTGCAAGTACATATAAATGGCAACGTTCAGCTACCTTAAATGGTACCTATACAGATGTTGTTGATGGTGATGCAGGGACTGGTGTTACTTATAGCAATCAAGGTACTGCTACTTTAACAGTAACTACTACTTTAGAAACCCCAACGGGTTCAGCTAATTTCTATCGTTGCGTTGTTTCAAATACTTTAAACACTGTAACGTGTACTGCAACTTCTACAGGAGCACAATTAACAATTAATGGTTATTGTACTCCTACAGCTGGAACTGTTGCAACATCTTATTTTGATAGTTTTAGTACTACAGGTGGAACTACTAACATTACAAATTCAGCTAGTGCATATTCAACTAATGGATATGGTAACTTCACAGCTACTCAAACTGTAACTCAAATTTTAGGTGGTACGGTTAATTATAATACTACTTTAGTCGGTACTACTGTTGGTGTTGCTATTTGGGTTGACTGGAATAGAAATGGTACATTTGAAACTACAGAAAGAGTTGCAAATACAACAGGTTATGTTTCTACATTTTCAGGAAGTTTTGCAGTGCCTATGACGGCTACTGTAGGGACAACAAGAATGAGAATATTAATGGATTACAATACTAGTAACCCTGCTAATCCATGTGGTCCTTTTGCATTTGGTAGAGGAGAAGTTGAAGATTATACTTTTGTTGTTAATGCACAACCAGTATGTACACAACTTAATTTAGCTTCTGCTGTTGCGTCTGTACCATCTACTTCGCTTTGCCAAGGTGCTAGTTCTACACTATCAGTAACTGGTTTACCAGTAGCTACTGGTTTCGCTTACCAATGGTACTCTACTAATGGTACAACTGAAACGGCAATTACTACTGCTGGTACAAGTGCTACCTATGCTACAGGAAACTTAACAGAAGGTACTTATGGTTATTTCTGTGAACTAACTTGTTCAGGAGGTGCTGCCGTGCGTACTAATACAATTACTTTAACAGTAGCAAATCCTCTTCTTACAAGTACTACACCTAATGGTCGTTGTGGTACAGGATCTGTTCAATTACAAGCTACTGCTACAGGTGGTAATGTAAATTGGTATGCTGCGCTAACAGGTGGTTCACCTTTAGCAGGTGGTACTAATACAAATACTTTTAATACACCAAGTATTTCTACAAACACGACTTACTATGCTGAGGCTACTTCAACTGGAGCTACTATAGCTACAGGTAGAACTGCTCCAGAATCTACTGCCAATGATTGGTGGACAGGTTATGGACTTCAGTTTAATGCTGCTTCTAATATCAGATTGAATTCTGTACAAGTTTATCCAGTTAATACTTCACCTGCAGCTATGACGATTAGACTATTAAATAGTTCTGGTGTTCAAGTGTCAGGTACAAGTGATGTAATCTTTACACCTATTAGCAATGCGGTTGGAGATACTGCACAAACTGTTAATCTTGGATATAACATTCCAGCGGGTACTGGCTATAGATTAGTAATATCATCAGGTATGAGTTCTAGTAACAAGTTGGTAGAAGAAGGATCTATTCCTACTTTATATCCTATTACTAATGGTCCGGTTACTATTACAGCTAACTGGGAAGCTTCTTCAGCTACTTCAGATTACTATAACTGGTTCTACAATTGGAATGTAGATACAAACCTTTGTTCTTCTGCGAGAACTGCGGTTTTAGCAACAGTTAACCCAACGATTGCAGCTACTATTAGTTACTCTGGTTCTCCTTTCTGTAGTACTTCTGCAACAAGAGCTGTTACTAGAACAGGTACAACAGGAGGAACTTATTCAGCTACTCCAGCAGGTTTAAATATTAACGCTACAACAGGTTTGATAACTGTTGCTGGTAGTACTCCTGGTACGTATACCATTGCTTATGACATGGCGGCTTCAACGTTCTGTCCTGCTGCAATTGCTACAACAACTATTACTATTAATCAAGCGCCTACTTCAGGTTTTGCTTATAGTGGACCTTATTGTACTACATCAGGAACTGTTTCACCAACATTAACTGGTGCTGCAGGTACATTTACATCTAGTCCGGCTGGTTTGAGTATCAATTCAGCTACAGGGGATATTAATACTGCGCTTACTACACCTGGTACCTACAATGTTACCAATACGGTAACTGTAGCAGGTTGTACTAATAGTGTTACTACAGTTGCTGTTGTTATTAATAATGCAGTTACGGTTACTTCTAATCCAAGTAATGTTGCTGTATTACCTGCCGCAACTAATATCACATTTACCGTTGCTGCTACAGGAACTGGTTTAGGATATCAATGGCAAACATTGAATTCAGTTGATACTGGATGGACAAATGTTCAATCATCTACTTTAACTACTGTGTTTACAGGATTTAATTCAGCTACACTAACATTGGACAACGCTGGCGCAACTGGTTTAACAGGTGCTCAGTTCCGTTGTTTGGTTTCTGGTGCTGCTCCTTGTAGTACTGCTACAAGTGGTACTGCTACCATCACAGTAAGCAGTACAGCTATCACGCAACACCCAGCTAATGGTTTGGTTTGTACAAGTGGTACTACTACAGTAGATTTCACAGTGGTAACAACTGGAGATACACCAACTTATAATTGGCAAGTATATTCTAACGAATACCCTACGTTTACTAATATAGCTTCAGGTGTTTATCCTAATGGAACTTTTTCTAATGAAACTACTGCTACGTTAACGGTTTCATATGATAGTTCGCTAACAGGTATTAAATTCCGTTGTTCTCTAAATAGCGATGCTATTCTATCTAATGAGGCAACATTAACGCAAAGAACTGCTGTTAGTGTAAGTGCTCCTCCGGTTGCAACATCAGCATGTTCTGGTGGTGGTGCATCGTTTAGTGTAACTGCTGCTGGTTCAGGTTTAAGCTACCAATGGCAAGTAAGCACAAATGGTGGTACTTCATTTAGTAATACAGGTACTAACTCAAATTCGTTAAGCCTATCAAGTATTACTACAGGTATGAACAATAACCAATACCAAGTAATTGTTTCAGGTGCTGCTCCTTGTAGCGCTGTTACTACTACTCCTGTTGTATTAACTGTTAATACTGTGGTTGCAGTTACAACGCAACCAGCAGGTGTTACAGTTTGTCCTAATGCTCCTGCTTCGTTTACGGTAGCTGCTTCAGGTACTAATCCTACTTATCAATGGCAAATGAGTACTAATGGTACTACTTGGTCAGAAGTTTCAGGTGCTACTTCAGCTACTCTAAATGTTTCTGGTGTTAGTGTAAATACGCAATACAGAGCTGTAGTTTCGGGTACTGCACCATGTGCTTCAGTTAATTCAAATGCGGCTACACTGACTATTAGTCAACCAGCTGCACCAATTATCACGCCGCTAAGCAGTGTGATATGTGCTGGAGCAACACAAGCATTAACAGTAAGTAATCCTATAATTGGAACAACTACTTTAGGAACAGCTGCTATAACTACTTCTACTGCTGGAATAACACCTTTCAGTTCTGTCTGGGAAGGTTCAAGAATACAATATTTGATTAGAGCTTCTGAGCTTACTACCCAAGGATTAACCGCTGGAGATTTAAATTCAATAGCGTTTAATGTTTCCACTGTTGGTGGTACTGGTACTACTCAGAAAAATTATTCTATCAAGCTAGGTGCAACTAGCACAAATGCATTTGCAGCTTCACCTGTATTCTTAGCACCAACAGGTGGTTTTACTACTGTTTACTCAATTGCATCTTTAGCGGCACCAACATCTGGTTTGAACACGCTTACATTCTCAACACCTTATAATTGGGATGGTACTTCAAACATATTAGTAGAAATTTGTCATGACAATGATACTAACGCATCTTGTACGGATTGTTATACAACAAGTGCCACTGTAAGAGCTACTACAACTACTTATAGATCGGTATTTGGAAGATATGCTGATAATATAGGAATGTGTAGTGCTACTACTACTGGTACAGCAATCTCATCATTTACTACTAGACCAGACATTACATTTGGTAGAGTAACTGGAACTACATGGGCAACTGATGGTAGTTTGTATTCTAATGCTGGAGCTACTACGCTATACACTTCTGGACAAGCTCTAGCTACTGTGTATGCTAAACCAACAGCAGAGACTACTTATACTGCAACCAATACAAATGCATTAGGTTGTACTAACACGTCAAGTGTTACGTTATCATTAACTCCAGTGCCAACATTAGGAGGTATTTCACAGCCATTGATAACTTGTTCGGGTGAACAAACTACTTTCAATGTGAGTGGTTTATTACCTAATAGTACTTCTACATTGACATACACAATAAACAATGTTAATCCTTTAACTGTTACAGGTGTTGTTGCTGATGGCTCTGGTAATGCATCATTTACTTTGGCATTAGCCGGATTTACGAATGGTCAAACATTACGAATTACAACTGTTCAAAGAACCGATGTTGCTACAAGTTGTTCTTCTAGTTTCAGTACAAATAATTCGGTAACTATTAATGTTCAATCTTTGGTTACTTATTATCGTGATTTTGATGGTGATACTTTTGGTGATAGTGCTACTTTCACAATTACTTGTCAAGGTCAGCCAGTTGGTTATGTAACAAACGCTACAGATTGTGATGATAATGATGCTACTAAAAATGCAACATTTACTTTCTATGTTGATAATGATGGTGACGGATATGGAGCTGGAAGTCCATTTACAATATGTGCTATAAATGCTAATACACCACCTTCGGGTTATTCAGCAAATAGTGCAGACTGTGATGATAATAACGCTTCACTTTTCCAAACTACAGGTACTTCTACAGCTACAGCTTGTACTAGTTATTTATGGGCAGGTCCAATAGGTAATAACAATACGTACACAGCAAGTGGAAGTTATACTTATACGACAGCTAATGCTGCTGGATGTGCAAATGTTCAGACTTTAGTATTGACTATTAATAGCGTTAGTTCAGGAACAACAACGGCAAGTGCATGTGATAGTTATGTATGGGCTGGTCCATTAGGGGACGGTCAAACGTATACAAGTACACCAACTACTGCACCTACTTTTGTTTCTCTGAACGCTGCAGGTTGTGATCATACACAAACCTTGAACTTGACTATTACGGCAAGTACAACTGGAACAACTACTGCTATTGCTTGTGATTCTTATGTATGGTCTGGTCCATTAGGAGACGGTCAAACGTATACTGAATCAAACAGTACTGCTACATTTGTTTCAGGTTGTAATACACAAACGTTGAACTTGACTATTAATAACAGTACCACAAATGCAACTTCAGTTACAGCTTGTGATACTTATACATGGTCAGTAAACAGCACTGCTTATACTGCAAGTGGTACATACACAGCGACTAGTACAAATGCAGCAGGATGCCCTCTTACAGAGATTTTGAACTTGACTATTAATAATAGTACTTCAAATGCAACAACTGCTACAGCATGTGATACTTACACATGGTCAGTAAACAGCACTGCTTATACTGCAAGTGGTACATACACAGCGACTAGTACAAATGCAGCAGGATGTACTCATACAGAGACTTTGAACTTGACTATTAATAATAGTACTTCAAATACAACAACTGCTACAGCATGTGACACGTATACATGGACAGCAGGAAATGGAAACACGTATACAGAAAGTGGTTCATACACTTATGTAAATGGATGTGATACACAGACTTTGGCCTTGACCATCACACCAAGCACAAGTGGAACAACAACAGCTTCGGCTTGTGACACGTATACGTGGACAGCTGGAAATGGAAATACGTATACAGAAAGTGGTTCATACACTTATGTAAATGGATGTCATACACAGACTTTGGTATTGACTATTTCACCATGATCAAGTGGAACGACTACAGCTTCGG
>Ga0315902_10005329_pt1 | contig 18192 bp, 6 predicted proteins | sample LakEriMetagenome_9_FD_203523 | JGI IMG/M metagenome (GOLD analysis project Ga0315902, IMG submission 203523) | Freshwater fungal communities from buoy surface, Lake Erie, Ohio, United States - Buoy 12 MA117 | ecosystem: Environmental > Aquatic > Freshwater > Lake > Lake biofilm | place: USA... | reverse complement strand
CAAATATGAAAAGCCATTAGATCTGAATCCAAATATCGCCCTGGTTAGAGGCGGTTGGTTGTGTAGCAGATACGAATACCTGACCGCCGCTTGTGTAACCAGTGGTCACGTGTCGTAGAATTGGAGCCGCGGCTGCTGCCGAAGAACCTGTAAATCCGGTTGGTCCTTGCGGACCAGTAGCACCGGTAGTTCCCTGAGGACCTTGTGGTCCGGTTGGTCCTGTTGGCCCGGCCGGTCCTTGCGCACCCTGTGATCCTGTGAAGCCGGTCGCACCTTGTGCACCCTGCGGACCTTGTGGACCAGTTGGACCTGTCGGTCCTGTTGCACCCTGAGGACCTTGTGCACCCTGGGATCCTGTAAAGCCGGTTGCTCCCTGTGCACCCTGCGGACCTTGTGGTCCAACTGGACCCGTTGGGCCTGTTGGGCCGGTTAGTCCAGTAGTACCTTGTGCCCCCTGTGATCCTGTAAAGCCGGTTGCTCCCTGTGGACCTGTTGGTCCTGTTGGGCCAGTAGTACCCTGTGGACCTTGTGCGCCCTGAATCCCTTGAGATCCTGTAAATCCGGTTGCTCCCTGTGGACCAGTTGCTCCCTGAGGTCCCTGTGCACCCTGTGGACCTGTCGGTCCTGTTGCGCCTTGCGATCCTGTAAATCCGGTTGCACCCTGCGCACCCTGTGGACCCTGTGGACCTTGAGCACCTTGGCTACCAGTAAACCCAATTGGACCCTGAGCACCTTGACTACCGGTAAATCCGGTAGTACCCTGTGGACCTTGAGCACCTTGGCTACCAGTAAACCCAATTGGACCTTGAGCACCCTGCGCGCCCTGAGAACCGGTGAAACCAACTACGCCCTGCGATCCTGTTGGACCGGTTGGTCCGGTAGCTCCTTGGGATCCAGTGAATCCATTCGTTCCATTTACACCGGCTGAACCAGTGAATCCGATCGAACCCTGTGGTCCTGTAGCTCCCTGGGATCCTGTAAAACCTGTTGGACCGGTTGGACCATTCGTTCCATTAATACCAGCAGAACCAGTAAATCCAATTGGGCCCTGGGAACCGGTAAACCCGATAGGACCCGCTGGACCGGCTGGTCCGACCGAACCTGCAGGACCGGTACCATCGATCCAAACTGCGTTTGTACCATCGGTTCTTAAGAAATAGTTCTGAACAGATGTATTTTGTGTTGGTAGAAGATTATTTAGACCAGCGGCACGGGTTGTAGCGTTTGTACCACCCTGGCCGATATTCAAAACGCCGTTGCTGATAGAAGATGCGTTAACAGTAATACCAACAGCGTTGGCCACTATGCCGGAACCAGCTCTGATATTAACAGCAGCGCCGTTTGCCGTTACGATAGAATTGGCAATGTTAACGTTATTTGCAAAGACATCAAACGTTCTAGTAGTATTTCCGATAAGTCTGCCGTTTGCATCTGGAAGAACGTTTCCTGTAACAGCAATGTTTCCACTCACTGATACGGCGGAGTTGACACTAAGAGGTCCATTCACCGAAAGAGTCTGATTAACAACAGCATGACCATTTACAGTTGCGTTCGCCGTAAACAGCGCATCTTCGTTTACTAAAAGTCCATTGTCTACTTTAAAAGTCGTATTTGCCATGTCAACCTTACTTAATTAGATGAGCTACGACCTTCACGGCCGAGTTTGCAACAGTCTGAACGAGATAGAGATTCACATTCGCAGTATCAGTATTTGCAGTAAATGTTCCGAGTGGAGAAGCGCCACCGTTTGAAGCAACAGTACCATACACAGTCACAAAGGCATTGAGTCCGCCATCATGAGCTAGAACTAGTTCTGAAAGTTGTGTATTACCATTCTTTACCTGGACTTCAAACTTGGCCGAAGCATACGTTGCTTTCGGGAATCTGTAAACAAGTACAGGACCAACAGTAGAACCAATGTCAGCATTTGCTGCCACGTCGATTACATATTCGTTTTGAAGTGTAGTAACACCGCCAACGGTAAGAGATCCAGCCAGAGATGTGGCACCGCCAACACCAAAGGTGCTAAGTACGTTAGCCGCACCGGTAACTGTAATCGTGTTCGAAAGTGTTGTTGCGCCAGTAACTGCAAGAGTATTCGCTAATGATGTTGCACCAAGAACTGTGAGCGTACCATCAGTTTCAATTGCAGTCGAAGTAATGAATGTATTAACAGTCGAATTGCCAACATTGATTCGTGTCGTCGACAGATTAACATTAGCACCGACATTCAGTGTAGTTACGTTAGCAGTTGTCGCATTCAGAAGACCTAGTGTTGATAGACCAGTTACGTTCAATGTATTCGAAAGCGTAGCTGCACCGGTTACTGCAATTGTATTCGAAAGCGTTGCAGCTCCAGTCACACCAAGAGTGCTAGAAAGGGTCGTAGCTCCAGATACACCAAGAGTATTTGAAAGCGTAGCAGCTCCAGTCACACCAAGCGTATTTGCTAGTGATGTTGCTCCAAGAACTGTGAGCGTGCCGTCTGTTTCAATAGCAGTGGATGTAATGAATGTATTAACCGTTGAGTTACCAACGTTAAATCTAGACGTAGTAAGATTAACGTTTGCACCAACATTCACGGCCACAGAAGCATTTGCTGTTGTAGTATTTAGCGCACCATTCAGAGATGCCAGTCCAGTCACATTAAGAGTGTTTGACAAAGTAGTAGCACCGAGAACCGCTAGAGTTCCATCGGTGTCAATTGCTGTAGCAGTAATAGACGTATTAACAGTCGAGTTGCCAACATTTATAGATGTTGTCGACAAGTTAACATTGGCACCAACATTCACGGCCACAGAAGCATTTGCTGTTGGTGTATTTAAATTACCGGAAGCAGTAGTCAGGCCGGTGACTGAAAGCGTATTTGAAAGAGTAGTAGCACCGAGAACCGCTAGAGTTCCATCGGTGTCAATTGCTGTAGCAGTAATTGCAGTATTAACTGTTGAGTTGCCAACATTTACAGCGGTTGTTGTTAAATTGACGTTTGCTCCAACATTCACGGCCACAGAAGCATTTGCTGTCGTGGTATTTAATCCGGCTGCGGCGTTTGCAAGTCCAGATACGGTCAATGTATTCGAGAGTGTTGTCGCTCCAGTCACACCAAGAGTGCTAGAAAGAGTTGCAGCGCCTGTAACAGCAAGAGTATTTGAAAGCGTTACATTTCCTGTGACTGCAAGAGTATTCGAGAGAGTTGTTGCTCCAGTGACCGTAACTGTATTTGCAAAATTAGCATTACTTGTAACGTTAGCAGCGCCAGTAACTGTAAGATAACCGGTAGGAGTAATTGCAAGGTTAGCAGTACCCGACCATGTTCCATTTCCGAATGTACTATTCAGTGTAGAGTTACCGACATATACAGAAGTAGCATTGGCATATACATTTGCACCAATAGCCATCGCAGTAGTATTACCAACAAACAGGCCGGTGCTGAAAGCAGTCGGTGTCATGTTTGCAGTTGACGTACTATTTGCAATTTGAATGCGCGTTGGGCTAATATTTGTGTTTACAACATTGTTGGATTGTGTTATAATAGCTATGCTGTTAACGACAGTATTAGCAGTACCAAGACCTAAGTGAACGCCAACTGGACTGAGGAAACTGTTCGAAGTGCTGTTGCCTGCTAGCACACGGATGCCAGCATCGGCAGCAACGTAAGCAGTAGCATTTGTGGTAATTACCAGGTTGGCAGAAAGACCGTTGACATTACCGCCACGAAGAGCATCTGTTACTACAAGATTATTAGCACCAAAGGTACCCCATAGTTGAGAGGTACGGCTAATCGTCGAGTTGCCAGTGTTAGCATATGTGGTATTGGCCGTGATGATTTCACGTGAAAAGGCATGCAGCAGTTCGTTGGTCTGAAGCAACCAAACTTCAAAACTATCAGTAATAATGTCTACGTTAGCTACTTGTCTTGCCATTAATTATTCCTATGTACTAACTGTAGTAAAAGTTCTTTGATATCACGAAGATCGTTTTCAACTTCATCTATTCTCTTGCACAGATTGTTGTTTCTTTTAATAGATTCTCGTGTTGCCAAGAACTTTTTATATTCTTCTTCATCGTTATTTATGATGACACCGGTATCGGTATCTTTTACATAACCATGATGATTTGTTTTTGCTAACATTATGCAGATACCCCAATTACTTGGATTTGTTCTACCTTTGGTACAGTATGTGTATTTTCAGAAAGTAGAACAACCTTAATCTGCATAGTATTGTACGTATCAAATTCTGTATATGATGAAGTAACATATCTTGCTACGTTGTCATTGGCAATATTATTCCATGCAACATTCTTGTACTTCAGCTTTTGAACACCAACATCGCCAACAATATTAGTGTTTGATATTGGCTTGAAGAGAGTAATAGCAGTAGAGTTTGCACTCGACACTGGGAATACTTCATGATTCTCAGGTGTAAGAACACTATACACACGAACTAAATCACCAGTAGAAACAATAGAAGATTGATCAGTAGAGGTAGCAATCGAGTTGCTGCTGAGAGTCGTTAGGAAAGTACCAGATAGAGCGGTATGAACTTCTGGATATTGTGGAAGACCGTAGGTATATTCCCACAGATCCTTTGGATCTTCTGTACTGAATCGATCGGTGTTGTTCTTGAGTTCTAACGGTGTCCAGGCTTTATCATCGAACGCTTCCTTGTCAGCAGCGTTGTGCAGCTTTGCATACACCTTGATTTGTGTACCGGCTGGACGATATCCTGCAAGATAGACAACTACGTCTTCTGCGTATCTGCCTTCACCAAACGAGATCTTCTTCGAGATATACTTTGATTTTGCAAGACCGTTGCGATCAACTTCGGTGTCGTAGTCCGTAATACTTCCACGAGTTTCTGTATAGGTATTGTTAATATCATTCTGATAGAAGAAGAAATCAAGTTCATTGGTCTTCAGATAAGGAACAGAGAATCGATTTGCTTCGGTTACGGCCACATTAAATGTAACGTTGACAACCGCAGATTTTCTTGTTGCGCCATACAGATTGATGTTATCAACTTCTAACGATCTCGAAAGAATATAAGATTCTCTCACTGCGTTGTTGAACTTCAGTAATTCAAGATTATTTGTAGTGGCTGGCATTGCATTCGATGAGTTAGCAATATTGTAAACCATCGAATAATCTGAAGTGGTTGGATTACCAATCAGAAATGTTGGCTTAAAGTTATCAACCTGGAAACGATCGATTGAAGTTACATTTGCAGAAGCACCGGATCTTGCCCCAATAATTCTGGTTCCGGTTGCAAACTTGACAGAACTGTTTGCAGAGGAATCTACAAGATACACTTTATTCTTTGTATAGTCTGTGAAGTATACTACACCGATCGGTGGAACCTTGAATCCGATTCCGGAAGCACTAAAGCTTGGGAATCTATCAACAGTCATGGCAGTAGCATTAATCACATTTGTAATTGTAAGAACATCGCTCACTGTTCCGTTTGAAACAACAAGCTTGTCTTCGATATTATATCCGGTGAGAGTTGTACCAGATCCTACAATCGTATTCGATGCAGAAGACACCGTAACAGTACCGGTGGCATTTGCAACATTCTGATAACACCATTCACCGCCGATAAATGCTCCAGATGAAGTAGAGTCGATGGTAAAGAACTCATAGTCTTTGTTTACAAGAGGTACTGTGACAGTGTTCGAAATAAACTGAGCTACTTTTACTTTGAACTTCAGATCTTTGTTGCTGAACTTGTCATAACTATTTGAGTTAGTCGCCTTATAAAGGAAGCCATCAAAACGTGATTGTGAACCTGGCGAAGCGGTATTAGTAACTCCGCCTGATCCGATCAGTCTATCACCTTGAACATTCGTCCAAATGTCATAAGCAGGATCGTTATACTTGATTACAATCCCGTAATATCTGTCTGTTTTGATTAAAACGGGATTTGAAAAGCCAACAACAGTTGGTGTTTGTGCATCACTGCTGATATTGACAGAATCGTAATCAATCGCCTTGACAGAATTAACTAGCGAAAGATTTGGGTTTGGATCGCCGTTTTCTACTTCACAAATCCAAACGTTAATGCCGGGCTTTGTTGTACCACTGACATTAGCATTTTCTGCAGGCTTTGCTTTAAAGAACAGATCTACGGAAGTCAACATGATTTCAGTCGCATTTGCAACCGTATCAGGATTTACATAGAATGTTTGAATATAGTCAAATGTCGACATTAATTCCTCTTAGTCTTTTCTTTATTTATTATTAGTAAAGCTGCTCGTTAAGACCATTCCAGTCAATGAATCGAACATTATTTCTATCCATTGCATCATTGATATACTGTGAAGTAAATCCAACTGGAATTTCTGTTGTAACAGTCGGCGATTCAACAGTGGAAGCCATTGTAGCAGTCTGCGAAGTATTTAGACCAACCGGATCGGCGTAACCATATGGAAGGCTTGTGTAATACTTTAGACCAATAGAACCTGTTGTCTTCGAGTTGCCATCATATGACTGGACGGTGAAGACCTTAATCCCAGCCTTTGCTGCTGCCAGTTTGTTTTGTTGCTCAAGATCACTGGTAGCTTCATTGATTCCAGCATCAAAGTAGAAATCAAAGGTGAGCGTACCATTTGCGTCAGTCAGAAGTCCACTTGTATTTGTTGTGGATGTTCTTGACTGCGAGCACTTCGAGGTCTGATCCTCGCCGTCAAATACAAACTTGTGATATGTATTTGGTTTTAGACCAGTGATTGCAATCGAGAACTTTTGAGCATCAGAGATATATTCTCCGGTTGGAATCGAACCGAAGAAATCGCCATAGACATATTGTGTCGATAGAGAAATTGTAAACTCTGATGGAGAAACGTTATGTACCACACCAGTATAACCGAAATTGGCTGGATTTGGTACAATACGTGTTTCGCGAGTTACAACATCCGATGGGTAGTATAGTTTGTAACCAAAGGTTCCTGCCTTGGCACTCTGGAAGAGACCACTGTCGAACTTGCCTTTATAGATTCTAAACTTATAGTACTGACCATCATTTGGATTGTGTGTCCAAAGAAGCTTGAAGTGATCTTCGATCCAACCACCAACAGGACCATAAGACTTACGTTCCATAGAACCTGGGTGTTCAATCTTTCTTCCATCATTCAGGACGCTTAGACCCTTAGCCGAGATATCAGCATTTGTAAGAGGAAGAGCGGCTGCCGAAGTATATGTGGTTACATATTCACCGCCAGGTGTCTGAGATTGGAACACTTCCAGAGCCAGGTTGTTATCGCGGCCGTTGATATAGAACTCAACCGGTCCAGCCAGACTACTGAATGTATAGAAGAACTCTTCGTATACCGTTCCGCTATCGCTCTTTGATGTGCTGCGTTGAGACTGGAGAGCAATCGAAGTGGTTTGAGTAACAACGGTAACCTCAACAGGTCCTTCGACCGAACCATCAGTTGCATCATTCTGTGATACAATAGTGAATTCGTTGTATGGAAGCGTTACAACACCTACCGAGTTATCCTGCGGCTTGAATTCAAGATTGAGTTCAGACAGTCTTGGACCAAGTTGATCGTCCTTGATTGTAGCATAGAACTCTGGGTTTCCAAGATCAGAATAATTGTAGTCGGTGAATGGATCAACAAAGAATCCGAAACGGAAACGGTCGGTCAGAGCATCAAGCGACGAAGGAATAAATCTTGCCTTAGCCAGTGCCTCTGCTAGAGTAAACGATACGTAGTATTCCAGATCCTTAATACGCTTCTCGAGAGAAGCAATATCAGACATCTTGTATCCCTTGACTTGGATACGCGAGCGGTCTGTAGCACTAATCAGAGTAGTAACAGAATAATTCTTTACTCTTCTTCCGAACGATTCATTAGCAACCTTCGTATCAATGATCTTCGCCATGTCTTCCGACAGTGACTGTGGAAGTGAAGGATACGGTGGGATGCTTAGAACCTGAAGAGTCAAGCTGTTCTGTGGCTCGGGTGGAATCTCATTCTGGAATCCATTCTTGCCGGTACGAACAACAAAGTCGCCGTTGCTATCAACAACAACACGATCCGATCTACCAAGATAGTATTCGATATTTGCTGTCAGATCAGTATCAGGTGCGGGGAAATACTTCTCAGAAGCAGTGAAACGGTTTGCAGCACTTGGTTCTGTTGGGTTGATAATAGAAGCAGCATTTGCTCCTGCGGCAACAGAAGAGATGTCTGTGATCAAGTTGATTGTATTAGCTGAACGAGGACGGAAGTCATACTGATCACGAAGATCATAATAGATTCCGCTTGTTCCCAGGATCTCTGGGATTTCCATTGTATGGACATTAGCCGACGCAGTAAGAGCAGTAAACCCAAGGCTATCATCAATTGGATAAGAGCTGATTGTTTTTACGCTAGCGTCACCACCGGTGAAGACGTCATATTGAACAAGTAGAACGTCATTTGTCGACAGAGCAGTTGCACGTGGCTTTCTGTACAGATAAGAAGTATCTAAATAGTCTTCTTTCTGGTTTGTGTCAATATAGAAATCATTTGTGACATCCAGCACTCCATACGTGTTTCCGGTAAAGAAGATCGCGCGGCCGGTGAGCGTATGGTTCTCAGATGTTCCTGTCGCGGTAAGAGTTAGATTGGCTCCACCACGAGTAGAAGCAAGAGCCATACCGCTACTATTGGCATATACAGCATAGTATGTTCCGCCGTCAGATAGTCCTGTAATTGTTGTAGCATTGTCCGCGTAAACAAGTGAATCTCCATTAGCAAATGGATTGTTGGAAATCTGAATAAATGCGTTTGCAGTGCCGGAGTTTAAAACACCGGTATTGGCATTGAACGTCTTTGCAGTAGAAGCACCGTTGGCTTGATATACTTTTCTGAGACGGAAAGCATCAGATAGACCAAGAGCCCATGGTCCACGCACACCACCAGCATTGTTAGAGCACACGAGGCGGGTGTGAACTGAGCGGTTTGATGTTTTTACAGCCGAGCTTACATTGTTTCGCGTAGCGTTGTAGATCACCATTACGTTAGCAGATGACGAGCTACCTGTCGAGTTTGCAATATTGTTTGCAAGGTAGATAGTCATGACTTGGCTGTTCGAAACGCTTACGTTCGCCCAGCGCGATGCTTTGTTTGTTAGTGAAATAGGAACATTGGCTGGGAAATATAGAGTCGCTGTACCACCACTGTATGTTTGCCCTGGACCAGCTGTAAGAATCATCGACGACGCGCCAGTCACCTGAGCAACCTGACTAATTACAGTTGTACCGCCGGTGCTATTTGCGAACTTGACAAAGTCGCCGGCACTAAATACATTCAAGAAGTTTGTACCACCAGCACCAGCAACGATTGTATTTGAAGTAGATCCAGCGCCGATTGAAATTGTTCCTGTTGCCGCAGCAGAAGCCTGATAGTTGGCTTTCGGTATAACAAGAAGTTCTCTCTTAGCAGTAGTGCCTAGTGCACCAGTATAAGGGAAGTTTTCACCGGTACCAAGATTTAGTTCAATGTATCCTGTCGTGTTTGCAGTTTCTGATTCGTTAATTGTACGATATGTGTAGGAGATATTTGATGCTGACTTCATAGCAGGAACAGAGCTATAAAGAAGAGCACTGGCTCCGGCATCTTCTAGCACTGCTGCACCAGATGCACCAAGAACAATATCTGCAACACCTCTGTTTGTTCCACCGTAATAAACAGAACGTACAGCACCGAAGTTCTTGCCGCTGCTCATGACGATATCAAATAGATACAGCCTGTACACGGCATTGGCAGAACCTGGTTCACCAGATTCAAGAGTTATTGAACGAATGCGAGCTTCGCCGATTTTAGTACCAGCGGCTGTGATTGTGTTGCCGGCATTCGATGTAACATAAGTAGCAGCTGCGCTCTGGAGATCGATCTGAGCTCCGAGGTTGAAAGCAAAGTTACCAGCCAGTTGATTTACGCGAACAAAGTTTCCGTATCCAAGACGAATCTTAGCCGAATTATTGGTTGCGGTTGCAATACCCTTGGCGACATTTGCTCTGTAGTGTTCTGTCTCTACACGGAAACCATTGATGTAGGCTTTACCTGGATCAACGTTGATCTTGAAGACAGATGGTGTTTCAGAGAATGTAGAAGAATCGCGAGTAGAAAGAATAAACTGGTCTAGAACATAGTTACCAGACTCCTCATATGTTCTCTTAGCAATCTCGTTACCGATAACATTATAAACAGTGCTCTGTGTTTGCTTGTATGGACGACCATCAGCGAACTCGATGACAGGAAGGAAGTCTGTATTTGCATCAGCTTCTTCTTTGTCAAGAACGCGAAGTTCTGGAGTCAACTTCAGACGGTCTGCGCCAGGAGCAGCGTAGTTGTATGTGCCAGTAGCATTGTCTAGAAGAGAAGTATCTTCGTTGCTGTCGATGATGTCTTCTGCAGTGTAGAATCCAACCGACTTATCAAAGTCTGTGTTCGAGTACTTACTTACAACAACGAGCTGTGATGAAACGCGTGAGAAGAAGCCCTTCTGATAAATGGTACCTTCATCGACCGTTACACCATAACCGGTTCCGACTGGTGTCAGCGACGAGTTAGCAACAGTCACATCGGCCATATAGTTAAGAGCGGTGACATCGAGATCCGCAATTTCAGTTGCTGAAAGCGAAGATGTAGTCTGCTTCATAACAGTTACGTGTGGAGCAACATAGTATCCACCGCCTTGGCCGGTAATAGAGATAGAAGTAATCTTACCGAGAGAGTCTGTTACAAGAGAACCAGCAGCACCTGAACCAATCACGGCTACAACGTTTGCAGTATTTGCAGTTGTTGCATTACGAATAGTTTCACCAGCACCGAAGCGCCACTTTGTCGTGTTTGCAGTCAGAAGGTCAGCAGCAAGCGGCTTCACCTTAAGAATAAGAGCTTGAGTATTTGCTGTGGTATTTGCTTCAATAATCTGTATGTTGGCAACACCGTTCTGAATTACTTGACCTGCTACGAATGCCGCGGCAGGGAATGTTGCGCCCCCGGTCGAGTTCTGTACAGCAAGAGCCGAAACGAACACAACTCCATCATTATTACTAAATAGCGATGACCCGTTGGTTACGCGTGTCTTAAAGATTGGATAAAGTGGGCTGAATACAGTGAGTGTATCGCCGGCAGCAAATGTCGAAGTATTCGAATCAGAACCCGACGAATTGTACTTGACATAGAGAGTATTAAGATCAGGTGCGCGCGATTCGAACCCGGCAACCGTCTTGACAATATAACCGGTTACGTTTGAACTGTTACGAACGGACATACCTTCGTATGCAGTAACAGCAATTTGTGTTCCGTCAGTTTCGGTGTCTTTGATCTTGACGAATGGCAGCACTGGATGGCGAACAATGTTACAACCCTCAATGATTGTACCACGCTTGAAAATATTGTCGCCAAATCGTTCGATTTGATTCTGCAGAATAGTCTGTAGCTGATTTAGCTCACGTGCCTGAACGGCCACGCCCGGGCGAAAAAGAACACGATAGAAATTCTTGTTCGGGTCGTAGTCGTCGTAATATGGAAATACGTTTAGGTCTGTCTGCAGAGCCATTTATTTAGAACTCCAAAATTATCTTAATTATTTCTGATTTGTTGCCGCTTCGAGTAATCGGATCTAGATTTTCAATATATAGAACTTGACCGCTGCCAACAACAAAGTCTCCAGGATATTTATTACTCAAATTCTGAAGGGTAGCGCCAGAAGTTGCACCAACGATATTTCTTACTCCAGCCGGGTCTAGATTATAGATTCCAAATTTATTACTGATATACATGACATCGTCATCAACACCGCCGCCAAGACTGATAGAGTGGAAAGCGCCACGTGGCTTAGCATATTCTACTAGGCTATTCTGTTGAATGGTTTCATCAGAAATAAAGTCTGTACCACCTGAAGGGAAGTTGCCAACAAGTCTTGACAGTTGAACTGCCGTATCAAAAGATCCTGCAGTTTTATCATTGACTTGAATAGCAGCTTGACCGGCAAGAGCAGTTGTCTGGATAATGCTAGTCGTATTCGAAGTAAGACCAATGATCTTTGATTCTTCTGTAAACACCCCTGAAACATTTGAAAGTGTAATTTGCCCGGCACTTGTCGAAGTAACTGTTCCGGATGCCTCTAGAACAAGAGCTGAAATTTCGCAGTTGTCGGCTGTAAATGTAGAATTGGTAGATGCAGTAATCTGATAATCGTAAGGTACACTTGCAACAGTCGAAAGATAGTTATTGCTTCCGTTAGTTACTAAAACATAATCCCCAACAGCAAAATTGTCTTTAAATGTCGGAGTCTGCGGATTTGCTAGTGCAACCGCAAGTTGACCATTCGAACCGGTAGCTGTACTAATCGAAAGTGTTGGAACCGTAACATAATTATTACCTTGATTGGTTACTGTAACCGAAGTGATTACACCTGATCCATTATTAGCAAAGGTCGCAGCAAAGCCAGATCCACCTGTGCCGGTGTTGTTTACAGTAATTGTATCAACTGCACTGTTATATCCGGTACCGCCATTTGTGATGGTAACAGTTGATGAAATACGTCCCTGGTCTGTTTTCTTAATAGTGCTATTTGATGCGGTTACTGATACGTTTCCGTGTAGCTTATATTGCTTGAATTGATGTACTGTTTCGCCGATCGTAAAGCTGCCACCGACGGTGTTTGCCGATCTTAAAATAATATCTACATTTGTGAATAAAGGATTCTTTACAATTCCGACTTGACGGAAATCATTCTCAACTGGAATAGTTCCGCCTTCGCTATTTGTAAATTTTGTGCTGATGCAAACTCTTCTTGCCCCAAGTTCTTTAAGAGGATCAGCCCCATGCCCGCCGATTGGCGAAATAATCGGCTGAAGTGTTGCAGCCGTGAAATTAGCATTATTTGCAATAGAAGCAGGAAGATCAATAAAAGCGCTATTAATCGTAACTGGAATAGTATCTGGTGTTTTACCAGCATATGATTCGCCATAGCGATAACCAGCACCAACATTCAGCATTTCGATTTCTACGATGGAATTGGCAGTAGAATCTATAATAGCTCTTCCTTCAGCGGAAGTAGTTTCTGTTCCATCACCCCAAACATAAACATACGGATAGACTTCATACTCGTCACCAGCAGCGGGTGCTGTCGTAAATGCAGAGTCTAAAGTAAAGATCTTCTGGCCACCAACACCACGATAATCAACAATTCGACGATATTGTCCTGCAGCTCCTACAGAAGAGTTGGTAATCTTGATTACACAACCACGGTAATAGTCATCTTCAGCTTCGGCATCATCAGGTGCACCATAAACTTCGCTCGATCCTCCGACTGAAAGATCGGTTGTTCTAAACACACCGTTTTCGATATAGTTGTCATAACCACGGCCGCGAGTAATAATATCAATTACTTCAATCGTTCCGTCAACTGCACCATCCTGTACGGTTGTATTAGCAACAACCGGAATATAATTCCCAGTTGCAAACTTTTCATATTGTGTTTTTGAGATGCTATACATGTACTTCCAAATATAACCGTCGCCGGTAATAATTGGATCTAGGGTTTTTGTTGAAGGAGCAACAGTAGAATTTACATTGACTGTAGTATTACTAGCATTGAATAGGCACTTATAAACATTAAACTCTGTGCTATCGTCTACAACGGTGTAAAATCTCTTGTCGTAAAGATCACCATCACGATGATCATACTTGTAATAGAAAGTATTTGAAGTCCAAAGATATTTGTTGACAACATGCACCACATCGCTGGAAGAAATTCTTTTGGCGAAGATCATGTTATCATAGACGTCAAGGTTTGTTGACTTCAAACTATTATTCGGTGTAGTTAGGTTTGCATCACTTCCAGGATATGGAGTATGCTTACCAGCAAAGACAAAGTAATCGTTGTTTGCAAAAGAGCTCACAAAACTTGCGGCGCTTTCTACATTAAAATTTGTTGTTACAAGTTTCTGAGTAACTGACATTTATTCCTCGATCGTCTTTGTCAAATAGTGGCCTGATGTTGCAGCTCCACTTGCTGTAGTATTAGCTGTTATATTTATAGGAGTTCCATTCGCAGTGCTTGCAAGCTTTACTGTAGTTCCGGATGTCTGAACAATATAATAATTAGTATTGTTTGCTAGACCCTGGACAACAGTATTTGCTGCAGCTGTAGTATATCTTACAATATCTCCATTCGCAAATGGATTTGGCGTAATATCAGTATCAATCGTTTCATTCACAGAGCTGACATCTGTGGCTGAGTTAAACTGTACTTCTTGACCGGTTGCAATCTCTGAAAGTTCTACTGTTGCCGAGTCTTCTTCAACAATAACCGCCGACCCGAAGAACTTCGTGCCAGCTGTGTGCATTACCTTCTTGAACATATCGGCATAGCGATCAACCGAGATCTTTGAAAGAATCTCATAAGAATATTCTTGATAGTAATCGCCATCATGTACGTACATGTCTTCTGAGAGGAAGCCCTTTGTACTTCTGTAATAACCCTTGCCAATCCCGTGACCGTCAATTACAACCTTGATCGACCCAGCTCTGAGTCCATCTTCTGATGTATATTGTAGTACGTCACCATTCGAATAACCGATACCAGAATCGATAACCTGAAGAGATGTGACCTGTCCGTTTGCTGTAATAACATTTGCTTCGATATCTGCATTAAGTCCGATCGGATATAGAACATCTAGATCTTGTGCTACACCAACCACATTTGCAGAAACACCTGAAACATCACCAATCAGCAACGATCCTTCTTGGAATGTGTTTTCGAATGTAAGTCTCTTCACACGAACAACTGATGTGTTTGCCGACTTGACAATACCCTTTGCAGTTGAGGTGATTTGATACAGCGCAATATTTGAAACGTTTGCGCTTGCGTATGGATTCGAATACGAGTGTAGAGTATTTGTTGTAAGTGTACCGGTATTACCAGACACACGAACAAATCCGTTTGCTCCGACGGTATAGATTGATTGCACCGTAACGTTCACAACCGGTGAACTGTTTACATACAGACGATCTCCTGGTAAGAATCCAGGAACGGTCGAGAATGTATGTGATTCTGCTGCACCGGCTGTAGCATTTACAGTCTTGGCCGCACCGCCGCGAGTATCAGATAGTTGGAATCCAACTGTGTTTGCATTGACAATATAGTACGCAGTGTTATTTGCCAGGCCTGCAATCACGGTATTTGATGCAGGTGTTCTGTACAGAAGTCTCTGGTTGTTGGCAAACTCGTTTGCATACTTTACCAGATTATGCCCGTTTGCATCTGCATTATAATATCTCAGGAAGTGACCAGAACCTCCAGGATTGAGAGCGGTAATATCGACGTTTGCTCCAGAAACGGTTTCGGACAGAGCAAGACCGGTGCTGTTTGCGTATCTTACATAGTATAGTGCGTTGTTCGTCAGGCCGGTAACTGCAGTATTTCCGGCGGCAGTCAGATATCTGACTTGTTGGCCGTTTGCAAACAATGTGTTCGCATTCGTAATACTGATAAAGTTAGCAGTTCCATTTACAGAGGTGTTTGAGTTGAATGTCGCTACGTTCGAAGTCTGTGTAATATTTAGGTTTGCGCCACCGACGGTTGATGAAAGAGTAACTCCAGTAGAGTTAGCATACGCAACAAAATAGAACGCGTTATTTGATAGACCAGTTAATGCAGTATTTCCGGTGTTGGTATAATAACGCACATACGAGTTTGCTGGATAATTTACGTCTGCATTTGCAATTGTAATAAAGTCGGTATTTGAGTTGACTTCATCTGTAGTATTAAATGTTACAGTGTTTGATGCATACAGAATAAAGTCATTTGCGCTTTGAATCTCGTCTTTTGTATTCACTGTTGCGATTTTTTCATCAAACGTATTGCTGTATGCACCATCATCTACCTTTAGATCATAGTACACAAGATTGGCAAGTGTTTGATTTACTCTTTCACCTACAACAAACACACCAGTAGAATCAGTAACAGTGATCACAAAGTCTTTTCGATTGAATCCAGAAATGTATGGCTGGTGTGCAATAACATATGGGTCGACGTTATAACCAGAACCTGGGTCGACTCCAGATAGTGATCCGATCGACCCTATCGTAAACTTATTAAACGAAAGACACGAGAAGATAGTATTCTTTGAATCACCCTGTGGATTCTTTGGGAATCCAAAAGCAGCGGCAGCAACTGGAAGAGCAGAATATGCCTGGTTTGCTTGTGTAAGAGTCGTGTATACTGTAATGGAGTTGATAGCGGTATTTGTTGTAGTACCACTATACTTGATCACATTGCTATTTGCATATGTTGTGGTATTTGCAGTTCCGCCGGTATTTCCAAATGCGTTATGGTTATCTTTTGTTCGGATCACGCCAGAACCGATTTCAAAAACTGTTCCGTGTGCCATTTTATACAAATAGTGACCAACTTCATTAACTTTATTATTGGCGAATGTCGAGAAGTTAGTTGAATTGATTTGATCGGATTTACGATAAGGATACGACAGAATAATACCTGTAGTATTCGCTGCAGCAACGTAATAGTAATCACCATTAAACAGTCCGGTAAGAGCGGTGTTTCCTGTTGCTACTTCATATCTGACAATGTCGCCGACTATGAATCGTGTATTTGCAGTCGGAAGAGTAATGAATCCGGTTGTTGCATTCACCGAACTATTTGCGTTAAATCCGATTTTACTTGTTTCTTGATAGACTCTATCACCAACAGCAAAACCAGTATTCGATGTTACTGTCAGAACAACACGATCATAGTCGAGAGTTCCGACCCCATTTGCAGAGATTAGATCGGTGCCGATGAAAACCTCTTCTGTATCACCGAGAGTTCCAACGTTAAATCCGGCACCAGATCCAAAGCTAGTAGTTAATGGAACCGCTGTCGTGTTTGTTGTCTGTGTGAACAGTCTTGCATGTTCTGACGCAACATAGTCACCGCCAGCATTTGCAACGGTGTATGTTACAACTGTAGCTTGTGATGTATTCGAGTCGGTATAAAATCTATCCGTCTCTGTAAAGTATCCCTTCACAGGAATAAATGTAAGGTTACCAGTTCCAGTTCCAGAATCATGTGAAACCGTCAGCAGAAGACCCTCAGCGATCTTCTTGCCGGCACTATCATAGCGATAGATTCTGTTACTCACTGGTAATTCGTTGTTATTGGCCGATGAGTACTTCAGTGTGTTAATGAACTTTTTAATTTCATAAACACCAACTGTAAGATTTACTTCAGCCACATTTGCAGAGACTGACGAGTTTGTTGAAACTTCAAGTCTCTGGCCAATTGGGAATGTTCCACGGGCGGAAGTAAGAACAAGTGTATTGCCACCAGGAACTTGTGTGATACTTTGAACTAGGCCACTGCCAACAATCGCCGATGTATTCTTGTACAAGACAGAATCGCCAACTGACAGGGTGCCAGTCTGATCGGTAATAGAAATGGTGTAAACATCAGGGATACCCATCACCTTTCCGCCAATAGTACGATCTTCAATCGTATTGGCGTAAAACGATACAGCGTTTCCGGTTGTATAATAAGTTGTGGTATTCGTAAACACACCATTCACATGTGAGATCATCACTGTGCCATTGGTATCAGTTTGATCTAGATCAATGACCTTGCCGGCCCCAGCTAGTTGACCGTTTGCTGCATAACGGAATAGTGTATCACCAATCGCAAGGTTTGCAGTGGCACTGGTGAATGTGGCATTCACAATTGGCTCTACTGCTTGCTCGAATAGTTTAAAGTATTGGTCGCTATTTGTATTGGCAACTACATTATCAAGGGTAATTACTTTTTCAGAGATGATTGATTCAGAGTCAAGGGTGTATCCGTATCCGCCGTCGATAAAGATGAAATCGACAATCCCGGTCGCTTCGCTTACCGCTTCAACGCGTGCTAATCCGCCAGTACCATTCGTCGATCCGGTAAATGTTACAATATCACCAACACGAAAATCACGGCCACGGTCTTGGATCAATACTCTTTTTACAGAACCAAGTAACTTTGCTCTTTTTGCTCTGTCGTATACCGGTTGATTGTTAACATTCAAGCCGATGAGTTCGCCATTGGTAAACTCGCCTTGTCGACCAGAGATATAAAGCAGATCTACATATCCAGCAGAGGTACGACGGCGAATAAACTTCTCGACAAAAGCCTTTGCACCAGACAGTGCACCGACAACT
>Ga0315902_10005328_pt1 | contig 18193 bp, 15 predicted proteins | sample LakEriMetagenome_9_FD_203523 | JGI IMG/M metagenome (GOLD analysis project Ga0315902, IMG submission 203523) | Freshwater fungal communities from buoy surface, Lake Erie, Ohio, United States - Buoy 12 MA117 | ecosystem: Environmental > Aquatic > Freshwater > Lake > Lake biofilm | place: USA... | reverse complement strand
GCTCGTCAATCAATTGATCCGCGACGTGCCTGTGGGCGTGGGGCAGGGGGGGCGGCACGTGTTTTCGCCGGCCGAGCTCCGGCAGCTGATGCGCGACGGCGTGGAGTATCTCGTGCACCGCGGCCTTGCGACCGACGACGATCGCCTGTTGACCGAGGCGGAGGGCTGCATTGCCGACGCCCGCCCCGAGCTCGTGAGCGACCGGGCGCTCGCCCGTGGGCAGGACCAGTGCGGCACCGTGGGGGCGGGCAATCACTTCATCGAGGTGCAGGTGGTGGACCGTGTCGAAGATCCCCGTGCGGCGGCGGCCTTCGGCCTCGCGGAGGGGCAGATCTGCGTGCTCATCCACTCCGGGTCGCGCGGGCTCGGCTACCAGGTGTGCGACGACGCGCTGCGGACCCTCCGCGACGCGCCGGCAAAATATGGCATCACCCTCCCCGACCGGCAGCTCGTGTGCGCCCCGGTGGAGAGCCCCGAGGGCGCGCACTATCTCGGCGCGATGCGGGCCGCGGCCAACTATGCCTTCTGCAACCGCCAGCTTCTCATGTGGCAGGTGCGCGAGGTGTTCGAGCGGGTGCTCGGCAAACCTTGGGGCTCGCTTGGCATGGAGCTCGTGTATGACGTGGCCCACAACATCGCGAAGATCGAAGAACACGCGGTGGGCGCCGTGCGCAAGCCCGTGTGCGTGCACCGCAAGGGGGCCACGCGGGCGTTTCCCGCCGGCCATCACGACATCCCCGACCGCTACCGGGCGATCGGGCAGCCGGTGATCATCCCTGGCGACATGGGGCGGGCGAGCTGGGTGCTCCTCGGCGGCCCGCGCTCGCTCGAACGCTCGTTCGGAACCACCTGCCACGGCGCCGGCCGCTGCCTCTCGCGCACGGCGGCCACGCGGGCCGCGAAGGGCCGCAACATCCAGCACGAACTCGAACGCTCAGGCGTGATCGCCCGCAGCCGGAGCCGTGAGGGGCTCGCCGAGGAGCAGCCCGCGGCCTACAAGGACGTCGACGTGGTCGTCGACGTCGTGCACCGCGCCGGGCTCTCCACAAAAGTCGCCCGCCTGCGTCCACTCGGTGTGATCAAAGGCTGATCTGTTCGGAAAAAGGTGACTGTCACCTTTTTCCCGCCTCACACTCGGAGAGCCGATTCGGCCGCACGGCCGGGGCACTCGGCCAGCGCGGCCCGCACCGCGCCGTGCACGAACTCCTCCACCTGCTCGGCGGCGCGGCCCGCGAGGCCCGGCGTCTCGAGCGCGGCAGCGAGGTCGACGCCGGTGAAGAGTGGATCATCCGCCAGCCGAGCCACGAGGTCGTTGTCGTACCCCTCGCGGATCCGGGCCGTGGCGGCATGGCTGTGCGTGCGGATCGCCTCGTGCAGCGTCTGCCGATCGCCACCCGCCTTCGCGGCCACCATCAGAATCCGCTCGCTGGCGAGGAACGGCAGGTGGGCGTCGAGGTTGCGCTTGATGCCGCCCGGCAGCACCACCAGCCCGCCCGCGACGTTGGCGTAGATCACGAGCTGGGCATCGGTGGCGAGGAATGCCTGCGGCAGCACGAGCCGGCGCGGCGCCGAGTCGTCGAGTGTGCGCTCCATCCACTGCACGGCCGCCGTCTGGCCGGCGGTGGCCGCGAGGCCCATCACGAAGCGACCCAGGCCGCACATTCGCTCGGCCCGCATCGGATTGCGCTTGTAGGGCATCGCCGACGAGCCGACCTGCTCCGTCTCAAACGGCTCTTCGAGTTCGCCCCAGGCCGCGGCGAGCCGCAGGTCGTTGCCCGCCTTGTGCGTCGACTCGGAGACGCCCGCGAGTGCCGCGATCACCTGCGAATCGATCTTGCGCGAATAGGTCTGGCCCGTCACCTCGTAGGAACTGTGAAAGCCGAGCTTCGCCGCCACGAGCTCGTCGAGCCGGCGGACTTTCGCGTGGTCGCCGGCGAAGAGTTCGAGGAAGCTCGCCTGCGTGCCGGTCGTCCCCTTCACACCCCGAGCCCGCAGCAGCTTGCGACGATGGGTGATCTCCTCGAGATCGAGGAGCAGGTCGTGGATCCAGAGGCAGATTCGCTTGCCGATCGTGGTGGGCTGCGCCGGCTGGAGGTGCGTGCGGCCGAGGCAGACGAGATCCTTCGTCGCGAGCGCCTTCGTGGCCAGCCGCTCGATCACGGCGGCCAGCCGAGCCACCACGAGATCGAGCGACTCACGCATCAGGATCAGATCGGTATTGTCGGTGACGTAGGCGCTCGTTGCCCCGAGATGAAGGATCGGCCGAGCTGCAGGGCAGGCATCGCCGAACGTGTGGAGATGGGCGAAGACGTCGTGCCGCATCCGCCGCTCATACTCGGCGGCCTTCGCGAAGTCGATCGGCTGGGCGATCGCGGCCCGCATCTCGTCGAGCTGCTGACGGCTGATCGGCAGGCCGAGCTCGGCCTCGGCCTCGGCGAGCGCGAGCCACGTCTGCCGCCAGAGACGGTAGCGATGGTTGTCGCTCCAGAGCCGCGTCATCTCCGCGGATGCATAGCGGCTGGCGAGCGGATTTTCCCAGACGTCTTTCGGAGCGGCGGGCAGGTCGGCATTCACGATCGGGGTCCCTGGGGGCGGGCGGTGGCCGGACGACGATCAGCCGCCGGCCGCGCCATCTTGCAAAACAGCCGCTCCAAGGCCAGCCGGGCGCGTAAGCCCCGGGAAGCATCCCCTTTGAGCGCGAAATCGAGGTCGAGGAGCCAGACCGGCAGCTGGCGGGCCCGCCGGCCGCCGAGCTGGCCGAGCGCCTCGCGGGCCTGGGCCATCGCCTTCGGCCACGAAGCCACGCCCGCAGCACCGAGCGCGGCCTCCACGCCGGCGGGCCGGCCGGCCTCGGGAGGCAGCGCCAGAAGCCGGGCCGCCGACGACAGCCGCCGCAGCACCGTGGCCATCTGGGCGCTGATGCCGATCGGACTCTCGCCGGCATCGATCAGGTCGGCGAGATGCGCGATCGCGGTGCGGGCGTCGCCGGCGGCGGCGGCGTCGATCATGCCCCAGGCCGTGCGCTCCTGGGGGCCGCCGGCCATGTCTTCAACGGCATCGGGCTGGATCGGCTGCTTTCGTTCGTCGGGGCTGAGCGCGCTTGCGAGCCGAGCGAGCGCCTGGTCGATCTGCCCGAGATCGCCCGCCAACCGCTCCATGAGCACTTCCGCCGTGGCCTCGGCCAGCGTGATCCCATGGCGGGCTTTGGCCCAGCGTTTCACCCAGGGGGTGAGACCGCCCCGCTTCGGCACGGAGATGTCGATCACGAGCCCGTGCTGGGCGACGGCCTTCGCGAGCCGCGTATTCGCCGGGAGCGACTTGACCTCGAGAATAACGAGCCCGCGGCGACCGCGTGGGCTGCCGGCGAGCGTCTCGAGCGGCGTGCGCGACTGTGTCACGAACGCATCGGCATTGCGGACGATCGCCGCCCGCGTGGCCCCGGCGAAGAGCGGCACCGTCGCGGCCTCGTCGAACACGTCGCGCGGGTCGGGCACATCGTCGCCCGTGAACTCGCGCCACGCCCACGCCCGGTCAGCCTCGTCGGGGCAGAGCCGCTCGCGCAGGAGCGCGAGCACGTGATACGCCAAAAACGGCTCGTCGCCGACGAGCACGACGAGCGACGGCGCCCCGAGATCGAAGTCGTCGGGACGTCCCAGAATATCGAGGGCAGATTGCGCAGTAGCCATAGCGGGAGTCTAGCAGCGGCAATCGCCTTGCTCACCCGCATCAGGCCCGGAGGGCCGGGTGAACACCAGCCGACGGAGGTCGGCCAAGGGACGGGCGGCACGAGGCCGAGCCGTCCCGTGAAAACAGTGGCGAGGGGTTACCCCTGCCGTTGAGACGGCGTATGTGACCAGCGCAGCCATGGATGGCGGAGCGCAGGCACATCCGAGTGAGTGAAGCCCAGGATGGGCGCAGCGAACGTCCGGCGAGACGGTACGGGGTAACCCCGAGCCGCGCCCTACGGCGCTGGAGGCAGCGTGGTGACGCCGCCGAGCTTGCCCACCACCCGCGGCGTCGAGACGAGCACCGGCCCCGACGACATCGCAACGCCGACATTGCCCGCCGCGTCGGCGGCCTCGACCCGCACGTGCACCTTGGCGGGCGTGGTGCGGGCCGGCTGCCAGCGATACTCGCTCTGGGTGTCGAGCCCCTCGGCGATCGTCGTCCAGGGGCCGTCGGCCTGCGGCGCGTACGATAGCCGCACGCTCTTCGGCACGAGCATTTGATCGTGGGCCGCGTAGCGGATCACCATGCCCACCGGCTCGCCCGGCTTCGCGCGGGCCGCCTCGATCAGCTCGACCATGGGCGGCTCGTCATCGACACCGAGCCAGCAGTCGGGGGATTCGCCGGGCTGCGGACCACCGGCGATGTCGGGCAGGTCGGGCACGATGTCGAGGCGGAACCCGTAGAGCCCCGCGGCCGGCAGCGCGACCTGGATCGGGCTCTTCGCGTCGTCGTCGACCGCGATCCGCTGCCACGTGACGCCGGCGTCACGCGTGCTCCACAGCTCGACCCGCATCGCCCCGGTGTCGCCCTGCTCGGCCTTGAACTCATAGTCCCAGGCAAAGCGGCGCGACTTCACGAGCTGCAGCGGCTTGCCACGGTATTCGGCCGGCGGCTGCCCGGATGGCAGCACGGCCGACGCCGATCCGGCGAAGGCGGTGCGCGGGGCGGGCGGGGCGAGCGCGGCAGGTGTGCCCACGGACCACGCGGCCGTGCGCGAATCCCCCGACCGCGGCGTCTCGATGGCCCGGGGCGTTTCTGCCGCCCACGGTGCGGCCGCCTCGGCCGACCATCCCCCCGGCGGCGGCGGGGCGGGCGTGGGTGCGAGCACGGAACGGGCCGACTCGGGGACACGAAGCGCGGGCTGCGGGCCGGACGACACGGTGGATCCGATGTCGGCGGCGGTCTCCCGCGAGGGCAGGGGCGGGGCCCCGAGCTCACGGGCGAGCGCCGACTGATCGACCTGCGGATCGGTCGGCTCGAGCGTGAACTGCCGCACGGTGTTGTTGCCCGACGAGTCGGAGATCGCGATCTTCACCGTGAGCGATTCGACCTGCTCGCCCGCCCACCAGATCTCCTCGCCGACAAGATGGGCCGGCGACTCTCGCGAGAGCACGCCTTCGGCCGTGATCTTCTTCCAGCCCTGGTCACCCTTGCCACGATATTCGACAGCCAACGAGTCGAGCCGCAGCGAATCGTCGACCGCGGCGTAGCGACAGACGATCTCCCCATCGGCACCCTTCCAGACGCGGGCGGCGATCTTCGGGCCGGCGGCATCGACGAGCACGCGGATGTCGGGGCCGGCGCCACCCCGGCTGCGACCTTTCGCGTCGATCGCCCGGAGCTGAAACCAGTATTCGCCGTCGGCTTCGGCGCGGTACGTGAACGACCCGGCGTTCGGAGCTGCCTCGGCGGCCTGCGACCAGGTGACGCCCAGGTCCGAAGACACGCTCAGCACCACCCGCTGGGGCGCTGCATCGGGCGTCTGGGCGGGAGGCAGCCGGAAGGGGATCGAGAACACGCGATGCTTCGTGCGCACGAGCTCTGGCAGCGACGCGGCGGACGGCGGTTCGGCGGCGTGGCTGCGGAGCCCGCCCCCGGCGATCCCGACTGCGCAGACGCACGCCACGATGGTCCACCAGCGCGGCGCACCACGCTTCCGGCCCACCGCGGCCTTCTGGGCCGCTGGCGTTTCAAGTTCCGAGACCACTCCCATGTCGGCATGGATCGACCGTTGCAGGCGTCAAAGTCATCTTTTCCACGCGGTCGGCGGAGAGTCGTCCCAGATTCGCCCGTCGAGCCGGCAAAACGCCTGAACCCCGATAAAGAGCGGCGACTGGCGAGGCTGGGCAGACTGGGCCGCCCAATGCTGGACCCGGTCTTCACGGGACTGGCATAATTCGAGGCGACGAGCCGATGGAAAGATGCCGGGTAGCCGCGGTGACGGCTCCCCGGGGGAGATTCCGGCGCAGTATGCAAGCTTTTTTGATCAGTGCCCTGTTGCTCGCGGTGTTCGTCGCGGGGGGCGTCGTGGCGATCGTCGTGATCCGCGGCCGATACCGTCGGGCCGAGGCCGGGGCCGGGTCGTGGGAAACCGCGCTTGCCGAATACAAGGCCCTTCGCGACAAGGGTGTGCTGACAGCCGACGAATACCGAAAGATAAAGGTTCTCGTGGAGCCGCGCATCGATTCCGACGGTCGTCGCACCGGAGCCGGTGCCGATCAAATGCCGGCCTCCCGGCGCTGTGGATGACCTGCTCAAAAGGAAAGCAACGACATGCCTTCAGGGAAAGACGTCAATAATCTCGGGCGCCGTGGCACGGGAGGCACGACCAAGAAAAACGCCTTCTGCTCGTTCTGCCGCAAGAGCTACCGAGACGTCGGGCCGCTCGTCGAAGGGCCCGGTGACGTCTACATCTGCGGCGAGTGTATCGAGCTGTGCCAGTCGATCCTCGATCAGGAGAAGCGGCGCCGCGGCACGAGCAAGCAACTCTTCTCGTCGATTCCTTCGCCCCGCGAGATCGTCGCCCACCTCGACGAATACGTGATCGGCCAGGAGCACGCCAAGCGGGTGCTCGCCGTGGCGGTGAACAGCCACTACAAGCGTCTCACGCTCGGCAGCGAAGGCTCCGACGTGGAAGTGGAAAAGTCGAACATCCTCCTCCTCGGCCCCACCGGCTGCGGCAAGACGCTGCTGGCCCGCACGCTCGCCAAGGTCCTCAACGTGCCCTTCGCGATCGGCGACGCCACCACGCTCACCGAGGCCGGCTATGTGGGTGAGGACGTGGAAAACCTCCTTCTCAAGCTGCTCAACGCCGCCGACTTCGACATCGAGGCGGCCCAGCGGGGCGTGCTCTACATCGACGAGATCGACAAGATCGGCAAGACGAGCCAGAACGTCTCGATCACCCGCGACGTCTCGGGCGAGGGGGTGCAGCAGGCGCTCCTCAAGATGCTCGAAGGCACCGTGGCCAACGTGCCGCCGCAGGGAGGCCGCAAGCATCCCGAGCAGCAATACATCCAAATCGACACCTCGAACATCCTCTTCATCTGCGGCGGAACGTTCGTGGGCATCGACAAGATCATCGGCAAGCGGCTCGGCCGCAAGACGATCGGCTTCGGCCAGCCGAGCGACATGAAGGGCGACCCCACCCTCGCCGAGCTGCTCCCGCAGGTCGACTCCGACGACATCCTCGAGTTCGGCCTGATCCCCGAGCTCGTCGGCCGTCTGCCCGTGATCTCCTCGCTCAAGCCGCTCGACGAGCACGCGCTGGTGAAGGTGCTCAAGGAGCCGAAGAACGCGCTCGTGAAGCAGTATCAGAAGCTCTTCGGCATGGAGAACTGCCAGCTCGAGTTCACCGACGACGCCCTCGCGGCGATCGCCCGCAAGGCCATGAAGAAAGAAACGGGCGCCCGCGGCCTGCGGTCGATCATCGAAGACGTGATGCTCGACCCGATGTTCGACCTCCCCGACCACGCCGGCGGCTCCTACATGATCACCGCCCGCAACGTCGAAGGCCTCGACCCGGTCGTCCCGCTCCGCGAAGCCCGCCCGAAGAGCGCCTGACACGCGGCCAGATCTGGCTTGAAGCGGCCAGATCCGGCTCGGGGTTACCCCGTACCGTCTCGCCGGACGTTCGCCTCCGCCCTCCAGGCTGCGGCTCACTCGGATTTGCCTGCGCTGCGCCATCCATGGCTTCGCTGGTCAAATACGCCGTCTCAACGGTAGGGGTAACCCCTCGCCTCCCGTTCTCGTGCGCGCAGAGAACTTTCGGCGGAGACGGTCGGTGGGCACGCGCAGACGCAGGGAGTCGTTGAGGACTATCGGTGTCTGAGCAAAACCCACGAGTTGTGTACTCTCAACACGACCGGAGTCGAGCATGCCTACCGCCGGCTCCGAATGCGGGTGGTTAACACCTGCCCTACCGGAGACCTGGGCACGACAGGTGGGACGCCTGTCCCACGGGAGTCAGTACGTGCCCGCGGCCGTGCTGCCGTCGAGGATCGCCGCGGCGTCGCCGACGCCGAGCCGCGTGCATCCCATGTCGAGGTACATCACGGCGTCGGCCCAGGTGCGGATGCCGCCCGAGGCCTTCACGCCGAGGCGGCCGCCGACGGTGTCAAGCATGAGCCGCACCGCCTCCGGCGTGGCCCCGGCCGTGCCGAAGCCCGTCGAGGTCTTCACGAAGTTTGCACCGGCCTCCTCGGAGAGCCGGCAGGCCGTCGAGATCTGGGCGGGCGTGAGAGAGCAGGTCTCGAAGATCACCTTCACGAGTGCGGCGTGCGGCCGGGCTTCGGCCACGACGGCGGCGATGTCGTCGCGCACCCGCGACTCGTCGCCCGAGAGCAGCGGGCCGAGGGCGATCACCATGTCGAGTTCCTTCGCGCCGTCGGCGATCGCAAGCCGTGATTCGAAGGCCTTCGTCTCGGAGCGGTGGCTGCCGTGTGGGAACCCGATCACGCTCGCCACCACGACGGGGCTGCCCGCGACGTGCCGCACCGCGGCGGCCACGTCGGCCGGACGCACGCACAGGCAGCCGACGCCGCGGGCCACGCACATGGCGGCGTGGGCGGCGAGGTCGGCCGACGTGAAGCTTGGCTTCAGGACGGCGTGGTCGAGGAGGGCGGCCACGTCGCGGACGGTGCGGGCCGGCATCGGTCAGGCGGTCTCCGCGAGGCGGCGCAGGGCGGCGATGCCGCGGTCGAGCGTCGCGTCGGTCACTGTGTAGGCGATGCGAAAGTGGGTGTCGGCCGCGCCGAACACGGCGCCCGGCACCACCAGCAGTTTCTCATCGGCGACGGCCCGTTCGGCGAATGCCTTGCCCGATCCGCCGGGCGCCTCCGGATAGAGATAAAACGCGCCGCCCGGCTGCACGAAGCGGAAGTGGCCGCGGAGGCCGGCCATGAGCAGGTCGCGCTTCCGCCGGCACTCGGCCAGCGGCGCCTCCATCGGGGCGTCGAGCGCGGCGAGGGCCGCCCACTGGCCCACCTGCGGTGCGCACACGAACGTGTATTGCTGAAGCATCGTGCAGGCATCAACCACCGGCTTCGGCCCGTGCACCCAGCCCACCCGCCAGCCCGTCATGGCGTGCGACTTCGAGAAGCCGTCGATCACGACGACGTTGTCGGAGTGCAGGGCAGGGGAGGCGAATGGGGCGTCGTAGCAATACGAGCGGTAGAGTTCGTCGCTGAGGATCGTCACGCCCCTGTCATCGGCGAGCCGGGCGAGATCGCGGACGACGTCGGCCGTGGCGACCACGCCGGTGGGATTGGCCGGCGTGTTGAGGAGGATCACCTTCGTGGCGGGCGTGATCGCGGCCGCCACGCGATCGACGTCGATCTGAAACGAGGGGGCGGTGTCGAGCACCACGCACCGGCCGCCGAGAAACTCCACGAGCGGGCGATACATCACGAACGCGGGCTCGAACACGATCACCTCGTCGCCCGGGTCGACGAGCGCCATGAGGGCGAGGTTGAGCGCCCCGCTGGAGCCACTCGTCACGCACAGCGAGCGATCCGGCTGGCCGAGCTCGTCGCGCACCTGAGCCTCGAGCCGCTCCCGCAGCACGGCGATCCCCTGGGTGGGTGTGTAGCCGTTCTTGCCGGCGTCGATCGCCTGCTTCGCCGCTTCGCGGGCGGCGGGGGGCATCTCGAAGTCGGGCTGGCCGATCGAGAGGTTGATCGGGTCGACGAGCTTCGCCGCCAGATCGAAGACCTTGCGGATGCCCGACGAATCGAACGCCCCGGCGCGCCGGGAAATGAGCCGTTTGTGCACGATGAAAGTGGCCGTCAGCCCGCAGGCTTGAAGAGCTTCTCGAGCGCCTCGCCCAGCTTCTCGCCGCGGGCATTGAGCGTGACCACGTTGCCGTCGCGGCCGATGAGAATCACGGTCGGAATGCCGCTGATGCCGTAGTAGGTCGCCAGCGGATGCCGCCAGCCCTCACCGCCGGGCTTTTCATAGAGGATCGGCCAGGGAATCTTCTGGTCGGTGACGAACTTCGTGAGCGTCTCACGGTCTTCGTCGAGACTGATGCCCACGACTTCAAAGCCCTTGTCGCGATACTTCTCGTATTGGGCGAGCACGTTGGGAATCTCGGCGACGCAGGGGCCGCACCACGTGGCCCAGAAGTCCACGAGCACCACCTTGCCGGCGAGCGACTTCTGGTCGAACGGCTGGCCATTCAGGAGCGTGCCGGTGATCTCCATCGGGTGGCCGAGCAGCGAGAGCCGCCGCAGCGTGCCCGCGAAGCTCTCGCCCATCGCCTTCACCTGCTGGTTCGTGCTCTTGGCGAACAGGGGCCCAAACGATTTGTAGGCCGCGGCCGCCAGTTCCTCGCCGCCAGGCAGTTGCTCGAACGCGCCGGCCAATTGCATGGCGAGGCCCGCCGTCTGCTGATCGTTTGGATCGGCCGCGAGCATCGTGGCCACCTTCTGCACGAGGGCGGGGCCGCCGTCGAGCTTGCCGCTCGCGAACACCTGCTGCGCCTCGCCCACGAGCACGAGCCGCTGGGCCTCTTTGGCGAGTTCGGGCGACGGGCTGTTGACGAGCGACTGGGCGTAGGCCGTCATGTCGGCGGCCGCCTTCTCGTCACCGAGCCGGCCGAGCAGCATCAGGCTTTCGAGCTTGAGCGCGGCGGCCTCGTCGTGAAACTTCTGGCCGGGCTTCACCTGTCCGAGGATCTTTTCGGCGGCCTGCACCGACGCGCCGGCCACGTCGCGCATGTAGGCCATCATCTCTTCGCGCGACGACGGCTTGGCGTCGGTCTCCTTGAGCCCCTGCACGAAGTCGAGCAGCTGCTGCGGCGTGCCGTCCGGCACGGCGGGCACCTTCGGCATGCCGGCTGCCTGCTTGCCCTGGGCCGCTTGCGCGGCGCCCGGCCGCGCGTTGGATTGCACGGCCCCGGGCTGCGCGAGAAGCCACGTGGCCGGCAGCGACAGAACGAGAGCGATGAGAAGGGACGAACTGGCCTGCGGCCGGCGGGACATGCGCATGAGGGCCTCGCGGGGAAAGCGGAACAAAATCGGCCCAGATCGTACCCCTGCGCGGTGGCCGAGGGCAAACAGCGGCTACCGTACGATCGTCCGAAACCGCACGAATCCCCCCGCGCCGGGCGCGAGTGAGCCCGTCAGCCGCCACTTCACCACGACCGAGCCGTCGTCGCCGGCGCCGGTGGAGATGTCGGCCGGCAGGCTCGACGCCGCGCTCTGCGGCACGAGCGCGAGCCGCTTGGGCAGCGCGTCGACGAGCACGATGTCGGCGAGCGGGCGGTCGCCCGAGTTGAGCAGGAAGATCGTGAAGTCGAGCTCTTCACCGACGCGTGCCGTGTCGCTGCCGGCCCGCTTGCAGAGCGTGAGCTCGGCCCGGCCCGGCTCCTCGAGCCGCAGCGTAGCCGTGCCTTGATCGGAAGCCACGACCTCGGCCGCCTGGTCGCCGACGACGACCTGCGCACCCTTGACGCACGTCCACGCCAGCGGCACGTCGAAGCCGACCTTGATCCGCGGGGTCTGCACGAGCGCCGCGACGGCCGGATGCTCGTCGCGCGCCCGCTCGACAGGCTGCTCGGCGTTGATCGACGCCTCGGGCAGATCGGCCTGGTCGACGGCCAGCGCCGGCAGCCGCTCTTCCACCGCGAGGCCGACGAGGGCCGCGCGGGCCAGATCCGGGCCGACACGGTGCGTGCGAGCCACGACCGGAAGCCTGTCGATGGCCGCATCGACGTGCTCGTCGTTGGCAAGGCCTTTGGGGCCGACGGGAGCCGCCTCTTCGTGAGGCCGGATCAATTCCCGCACCGACGAGAACCGCGGCGCGTAGACGCACGCGCAATTCGAGGTGACGAGCTGCACCTCGGAGGTGTCGTCGTCGTCGAGAAGCAGGGCATCGGCGGGGCGATAGCGGGCTACGGTGTCGCCGGCCGTGAGGTTCTTGAGGCCGAGGCCGGCCGCGGGCCGCGCCGGTGCGCCGTGATCACCTCCGTCGCAGACGAGGCAGGGGCCCGCCGTGGGCACACCAGGCGCCGGCAGGCAGATCGGCGTCGGGCAGTTGCCGACAGCGCACGCGTCGGTGCCCATCTCGCAGGCTTGGCAGCGGCCGCCGCGGCAGCCCCGCCGTGCGAGCCGGGGCAGGGGAGGGCAGGGGGTTTCGAGGCCGACCACGCGGACCTGGTCGTCCGCTCGAGCCAGGTCTGCGAGCGCATCCGGAGTTGCAAGGTCGTCCAGCGGTGCGACCTCATCGGTGGCGAAAGCAGTCGAGACGTCCGTGTCGGCGGACGTTGCCGTGAGCACAGTCGTCGACAGAACCGCCGGTGTGGTCAGCGACCGGCACGACGCGAGGATGATCGCGCCCGTGGCGATCGCCACGATGCGCAGCCAGCGGAATGGCACCGGTTCGTTCATCGCACGCTCCCTGGCGCAGGCACACGATTGCCGATGATCACTTCCGCCACTGGGTCGCCCAGTGTGAGGGCCACGTCGAGTGCGTCGTCACCAGGCCGCACGTCGAACCACGTGGCCGGCACGATGTCGGGCGTGTCGGGATCACAGGCCGCGTAGACGATACGGCGCACCAGCGAGCCTTCGAGGGCCGCGGCGATGTCGGCCTCGTCGATCACCACCTCGACCGGAAACCGCCACGCCTGCCCGGGGGGCGCCGCGAGCTTGGCCAGCACGCGGATGGTCGGATAGAGCTCCCGCTCCGGAGCGGCGGCAAAGCCGGCCAGCCGCAGCCGATACGGCTGCCCGACCACCAGGCCCATCCTCAGAGGCGCCGATCGCAGAGGCGACCAGCCAGTCGCAGTCTCGATCGAGATTGCGAGGCCCTCAGGGCCGCTGATATCGACCGGCTGCACCGCATCGGGCAGCACACCTTCCGGACAGGGACCGGGCTGCAGGCGCCCGCGTGCGCCAATCGCTCCCGGTCTTGATTCGCTGGTGGGTATCTCCATCGTGATCATCTCGGCATCCTCGTGGGCATGGCCCACAGAGGCGATCGAGGCGACGACGACGGTTGCCAGCAGTCCGCGGGCAGCCCGCAGCACGGTCCCTGTCCGGAGGGTGGTGGTCGGTGTGTTCATTACTCCAGGTAGTCGCCCGGCTCCGGCGGGCAGAGGCCGGCGGCAGCGTCGGCATCGGGCCCGCCATTGTCGACGAATCGCTTGCGGTCTTCGTGAGGCTGCCTGAGCTTGATATGCGGCACGTCGGCCCGCTCCGAGACGTAGGCGTGTCGGGCCGGCTTCGGATAGCTCAGGCCGGGCGATTGCTGCACGTGCAGGCCCATATGCCGAGTCGGCGGCGGGATGTGCGTCTTGGTGTGGTTCGTGATCGTGTGCTTCTGCAGTCCGGCCGGGATGCCGAGCGGGATGTGCGCGGGCCCGGGCAAGCCGATCGGCGTGCCGGTGATCGGCATGCCATACTGCGGGGCCGTGGCCCCGGCGATGAAGGCCGGCGGCAGCTGCGCGGGATTGCCGCCGACGGGCATGCCGAGTGGTGCAGCCACGCCGATCGGGCACGGACCACCACCGCCTCCGCTCCCATCGCCGCCACCATCGCCCATGCCAGATCCGGCGGCTGCATAGCCGCCCGCCTGACCGCCGGGCGACTGCAGATCTTTGTTGCCGATGCGGATGATGGCGAGGATCGAGCCACGCCGGTCGGCCTCGACGACCGGATCGACGCCCGGATCGAGCCGCGTGCTGACGAGCGTCTCGACGCCGGCCACGGCGAGCTCTTGGTAGTCGGGGTCGGGGAGGTAGACGACCTTCGTCACGAAGTTGCCAGCCGTGACCTGATCGAGATCCTCCTCCGTGAGTTGGAACGGCACCGCGTTGTGGTCGAGGAAGGCCGCGGTCCGCGGGGCGACCGGAGCGACCTCGATCGTCGGGTAGAGCTCGAGGCCTTCGGAGCCCGGGATGTCGGTGACCTTGAGGCGATAGATGGCGCCCTGCGGAAAGTCGTAGCGGCCGGGTGTCACGAGCGGCTCGGAGTCGAAGCCGCCGTAGGAACTCACGTCCCAGCGCACCTGCATGCCGTCGGGCCCGAGGAAGCCGATCTGCGAGGTGGGGCCCATGATGCCGCCGGGCATGCCGCCGCCATCACCACCCATCATCGCACCGGCATCGGCGAGGGCGGCCTCATACGACGCCGGCACGATCACGCCAGGGCCGGGGCCTTCGACGCCGGGCCCGGGGTGCTGCAGCATCGCGGCCGGCGGCAGCACGTTGGTGTGCGGAGTGGCGACCGGGCGGATCTGGGCCAGCCCGGTCAGCGGCGAATTCGCCGGAATGTGGCAGCCGGTCAGCGACGCCGCCAACGACAGCCCCACGAACCCTTGCAAACGCTTCTTCATCACCATGGCATCTCACCTCCAAAGCCGGCGACCAGCCGCGCGATCGCGGTCGTTCTCGTCTTGGGCCGGCCGCGCAAGATGCCGTAGACTCGCGGGGTGCCACGAATCCGCACGGCATCGGCCACGGCCGACCTTCCGACCCCTTTGGTTTCGACGCCAACGGCCCGGTTTCTTTGGCAAAATCCACAAAGTTTCACTGACCGTGACGACCAGCCACCTGCCCAGATTGCCTGGATGGCGCCATCCCGTGCGCTGGACCGCGTTGTTCGCGGCCTGCGGCGTCGTGATCGTGTCCGGCGGGGCCGGAGTGGCCCGCGCTCAGGGCGGGGCTGCCGGCAGCGTCTACCAGCGCGGGGCCGACGCCAACGACGCGGGCCAGCCGGAACGCATCGTGGCCGCCGCGATCGCCGGCCTCTCCAAGGCGGAATCGATCTCGGCCCGTGTCCGCCAGCTCGCCCGCGTGGGCAACACCGTGCTCAAGGGCAGCGGTCGCTACGTGCAGCAGGGGACAGGCCGTGAGCAGCGGTTTCGGCTCGAAACACGGCTCAGTTCCGACACCGAGACGTTCGACCTCCTCGAGGTGTGCGACGGTCTCTTCTTCTGGAACTACCGCAAGCTCGGCATGCAGCCGGCGACGGTGCAGCGGGTCGACGTGCAGCGGGTGCACGAACACCTCGAAACGTTCGCACTCGGGCCGCGGGGCTCCGATGGGCCGTATGTGGGGGGTGTGCAACGGATGCTCACACTCGTGCGAGAGTGGTTCCGCTTCACGGCGGCGACGGCGGACGAGCTCGACGGTATGCAGGTGTGGACGATCGAAGGCTCGTGGCACAAGCCGATGCTCGCGATGATCCTGCCCGGGCAGGCAGAGGCCATCAACGGCGCGGCGGGCATCACGGCGGCCGACCTTCCCGAGGGGATGCCGTGGAGCGTGCGGCTCGCGATCGGCCGCCGCGAACTGTTTCCCTTCAGAATCGAATGGCTCGCCATTCCCGGGCCACGGCCCGTGACCGCGACGACGCCGGAGGTGGTGGCGGTGTTGGAACTCTACGACGTGCACCTCGGAGAGCCGGTCGACGCGACGGCGTTCGTCTACAAGCCGGCGATCGACGGCCTCATCGACGTCACCGAACAGCATCTCAAAGAGCTGGCTCGCCCGCGGCAGTGACGGCTGCGGGCACGGATGCGAGCCGGCGGGCGACGTCGATCGCCGCCAGCATGCTCGTCGGATCAGCCGCTCCGGTGCCGACGATGTCGAACGCCGTGCCATGCGCGACGCTCGTGCGCACCACCGGCAGCCCGAGTGTGATGTTGACGGCGCGGTGCATGCCCAGCAGCTTCACCGGAATGTGCCCCTGATCGTGGTAGAGCGCGACGACGCCGTCGAACGCCCCGCGGCTGGCCCGCAGAAAGAGCGTGTCGGCAGGCAGGGGGCCGACGATGTCGAGCCCGCGTGCGGCGAGTGCCCGCACCGCCGGGGCCACGAGGCGTGCTTCCTCGTCGCCGAAGAGCCCGCCCTCGCCGCCGTGCGGATTGAGCGCGGCCACGGCGAGCCGCGGAGGCCGGCCGAGGAGCGCGGGGAGGACAGAGGCCAGCCGCAGGCCGGCGACAGCGATGTCGGCGGTCGTGAGCCGGCCGACGGCCGTGCGGAGCGACTCGTGCAGCGTGGCGTGGACGACGCCCAGGCCCAGCGGACCGCCCGCCGCATCCGGAAGCCAGAGCATCATCGACGCCGCGGAGTCGGGCAGGCCACAGGCCCGGGCGAGCCACTCGGTGTGCCCCGGCACGTCGTGGCCTGCGGCGTGGATCGCCGCTTTGTTGAGCGGGCCGGTCACGATCGCCTGGGCATGCCCCCGGCGCACGAGGGCAAACGCCGTCTCGAGCGCGGCGATCGCGGCCTGGCCACCCGCAGCCGAGATGCGGCCGCGGGGCACCGGCTCCAGCCTGGCCGCCGGCTCGACCACGAGCACGGTGTCGGCCTGCGACGGCCGCACATCGTCGGCGCTCACGGCCTCGACAGCGAGCGGGGGCAGGCCGGGGGTCGCACTGAGCGTCGCCTTCAGGAGGTCGACTGTCGCGACGACGCGCAGCCGCGTGCCGCGATGGGCCGGCGACCGGGCCCAGGCGGCGAGCACCACCTCCGGACCGATCCCGGCGGGATCGCCGCACGTGATGGCGAGCGTGGATGGAGACGAGGGGTGTGGCATCGGTATCCACCAGCCTATACTGCACCCATGGAACGCGTCTTTTCACGGGTGGCCACGTTCGCCGTGGCGTTGCTCGTGGCTACCGCCGGCCTCGGCCTCTGGCTTGGTGACCTGCACGGTCAAACCGATCCGCAGATGCTCCGCTGGGGCACGGTGCACCGGCTCTCGGGCGTGCTCGCGGCGCTCCTCGTCGTGCTCGTCAACAGCATGGCCGTCACCTATTTCATCGGCACCGGCCGGTGGTGCCGCGAGGTGGTCGAAACCTACGGCCTCGATCCGGCCTACATCGATCGCAGCCGCACGCTCAAACGGCGGGCCTTTCCCTTCGCACTTCTCGCCATGCTCGCCGTGGTGGCGATCGTGGCCTTGGGTGGCGCCGCCGACCCCGCCTCGGGCCGGCCGGGCACGCAAGACTGGGTGACGCCGCATCTGGTCGGCGCGCTCACGCTCGTCGCCGCGATCGCCTGGCTCTTCCAGCTCCAGCTGCCAAACATGCGCCGCCAGCACGAGCTCATCGAAGACGTGCTCGGCGAGGTGCGTGCGGTGCGCAACGCCCGCGGCCTCGACGTCGACACATGATTCACTCGCCGTGCGGGTGGGCGTGGGCCCCGGCATGGACGGCGTGAGCGTGCGACGACCGCTCCATCACCACGATGCCCCACGCGATCGCGATGCCGAGCGTGAGGGCGGCCGTGAGGAGCAGACGGTCGTGGCTGTGAAATTCCACCTCTGGCAGGAGGTCGGCCGCGGCAATGCACAGGAAGGCGCCTGCGGCCATGGCCAGGGCCGCCCCCAAGGCGGCGTTCTGATTGCCGCCGAAGACCCGCAGGCTGGCGAAGAACAGCATCGCCCCGAGCGGCACGATGGTTGCGTAGGCGATGTTGACGATGCGCCGCGTGCGCGGCGTCGCGCCGGCATTGGTCATGAGCGTGGCGATGATCGCGGAATCGAACGGCTTGTGGAGCACGACGGCGAGAAAGGTGGCGAAGCCGGCGAGCAAACCGGTGCCGTGATCACCGTCGGCCCCCACCGAGGCCGCGAGGGCGGCGCCGTCGGCGAGGCTGTGCAGCGCCAGGCCGGCGAACGCCCCGCACCAGGCCCACGGGCCCGACGCTGCCGCACCGCCGTGCGCGTGCCCTGCGTGATTGGCATGGGCGTGAGGGTGGTCGTTGTGATCATGCCCGCAGCCGTGACTGCCGTCGGCAGAGTGGTGGGCATGCCCATGGAAGGCCCGTTCCAGCAGAAACATGAAAAAGAAGCCGGCGAGCACCCAGGCCATCGTGGTATCGAGCTCGCGGGAGAGTTCGAGGTAGGCGTGGGGCAGGAGGTGGAGCAGCCCCACGCCGAGCATCACGCCGCCGGTGAGCGAGAGCAGCACCTGCATCCGGCGATGGCCGAGCGACAAAAATGCCACCGAAGAGCCGCCCGCATAGGCAGCCGCCGCGATCAAGAGCAGATAGCCCACGAGGCTGGCGACGGCCGTGGGCTGCAGCGTGATCGTGGCGAGGGGCGGCATGAAGCGTCGGCCGGGGTGAGTAGGGCCCATGATGGGCCCGCGCATCCCCCTGGGCAAGAGCCCGGGGCGAACGGCCTACCGGCGGTACGGCGACGGACCCGGGAAGGTCTGGTAGGTCCGGGTG
>Ga0315902_10005326_pt1 | contig 18196 bp, 12 predicted proteins | sample LakEriMetagenome_9_FD_203523 | JGI IMG/M metagenome (GOLD analysis project Ga0315902, IMG submission 203523) | Freshwater fungal communities from buoy surface, Lake Erie, Ohio, United States - Buoy 12 MA117 | ecosystem: Environmental > Aquatic > Freshwater > Lake > Lake biofilm | place: USA... | reverse complement strand
AATCACAATAATCGTAGTCTGTTTTTCCGATCAGGAAATTCCTAACCTCGTCATTTCGGATTCCTTGTTTGTTGATATACAGGTATTCATGTTGCCAGCTAAATACAGCAATATCAATGGGAAAGTAATCAAATATGGTTTCGTAAAACTCCTTGAGTTCCTCAGCCTTCGTTTTGAACTCAGAAATATTTGCTACATAAAGATTGATGTATCTTCGTTCCGGTAGATTGATGAAGTTTATGTTATATGAATTGGAATTCCTTGTGAAGTTAAGAAATGCCTGTTCGTTGCCGTTTTGGATGATCTTTTTGAGCTCGGTTGTGAATTCGGAATCCAGGCTCTTTTTGTTCTCAAAGCTGAAATCTTTTATGAAGGTCGCCAGTGCTGCCTCGTTACAGTACAAGAGGGTTAGGTCATGATCTATTCTCAGGATAGGATTTGGGTTTTCATCCGGAAAACGCGCAAGCTCTTCCAAATCAACCGATAGTTTCTCCAACCGTTCCTTTTCACTTTTTAGTAAAAGGTTATTCTTTCTGAGGGTTAGCAGATTTATCACACTGTTTGAGAGTATTTTCAGCGCTTCGATCTGTTGATCTGACAATTCTCCCGGCTGATCATCAATGACACACAATGTACCCAACGAAAAGCCATCCGTATCATTCAACGGAATCCCTGCGTAGAAGATGACGTGCGGATCACCGGTTACGAGTGGATTGTCGCTGAAACGCGCATCCTCTCTCGAATCGTTGATAATGAACGGTTTATCGGGAGTATTGATGGCGTGACCGCAAAATGATACCGACCGTGGTGTTTCCGGCGCACTCAGACCTTGTTTTGATTTGAACCATTGCCGATCATTGTCGATAAGACTGATCAATGCGATCTTCTTTCCGCTGATCTGCGCTGCCAGTTTTGTAATATCATCGTATTCGGATTCTTCTAGAGTATCCAGGATCGCATAACTGTCCAGTGCTTTCTGACGTTCAAACTCGTTTTCAGGTATATTTGGTTCAAGCATATTTTTTGCGTCGAAATGGCCCCAGTGAAAATTTCAACCAAATTACGACATATTGCGTAATCTAGCCCAAATTTTTGGCATTAAAAATATAAGAACTATTTGGATATGAACACCACTTCTACTCTTCAGATAGTGCTATCTTTGCAATAAAAAAAGTGTTATGTCGAACAAAGAATTTTTTTTAGCGTGTCTCCAGGCGGAGTTCAAAGCAACATATGATATAGTTGCAGCAATCCCTTTCGATGAGGCGGGTTACCGTCCCCATGAAAGAAGCAGAAGTGCATACGAGATCGCTGAACACATCATTGCGCACGCACTTGATTTCGGGGTAATTCTGAACAACGATAAATGTGATGAGTGCCTGGTTCTGCCATTCTCGTCTTCACAGGATGGCGCCGAACAATTGAAATTACACTGGGACAAGGCAATTGAAGTATTGTCGGATTACAGTGATTCCAAATGGAATGAGGAATCTGTTGAACTGCTGGTTAACGGTAATCCACTTCTGACCATGCCCAGGGCCAACATGATGTGGTTCTTCCTGTTCGATATTATTCATCATCGCGGTCAGCTCTCCACCTATATCCGTCCAATGGGAGGAAAGAATCCGGCTGTCTACGGTTACAGTGCAGACACGATTTAAGCCTTAGGAAGTGCCTGAAGCTTTCGTTCGAAAGCTATAATTACTGCACACATGGCCCAGATAGGGACCGCAGCTTTGTCTGTGTCGAGGAAGTTGTTCAATACTCCATGAACGAAATAGGTCGTAAGAGCAAGGATCATACTGAGTAACAATGTGCGTGTTTCGCGGTCTTCTTGCGGCCAGCTGTTGTACAACGTGATTCCTTTGTAGAAGATCGCTGCAACGATCAGAAGCATTGAAAGCATTCCAATGAGCCCCATTTCTGCAAGTGGGCCTAAATATTCACTGTGTGCGTTCCCGAGATTGCCAAAGTTCGTAGAAATGATCGTGAGGTTTTCCGGTTGCTGAAAACGGGCATATTCGAAGGCATATGTTCCGGGACCGAAGCCAAAGAACGGGCGCTCCTCGAACATCGCGATGGCACACGACCATCGGTTTATGCGCTCAAGGTTCGATGCATCGGTGGTGACATTCGTGGCAGATTGCAAACGCTCGCCAAAGTCTTCGGTGGTATGTTCGTATTTGTTCTGTTCGAGTTCCATCTGTATGGCATCCCAGGAAAAGAAGAGGACTGTACCGGCTGTCAACGCAATTCCTGCGATAAGACTGAACTTGATCTTGAAGTGGATCAATAACCAAACACCGATCGCGGCCATCACACTCAGCCATGCTGCACGCGTGTATGAAAAGTAAAGCCCAAGTATGCCGATGAAAAGCATTCCGAGGATGACTGCCTGAACAAGGGGCGTGTGTTTTTTAGAGAAATAGAGTCCGAACATGATTGGCACCACCAGTGCCACGATCGCACCGTAGATCGTATGGTCTTTGAAGAATGGCCACATGACCCAATGACTTTCCTTTTCACCGAAACGATAGCTTGCATGCTGCAACAGGGTATAGAGGATAACGACTGTCATTCCGATGCAGAAAAGCCATAGGAATCGCTTAACATTGATCAGGTTACGAAAGATATATGTTCCAAAGACCAGGACCGGGACAATGAACCATAGTCGTGCCAGGAGGAATTTGAACGATGCTACAGGATTTGAACTGGTGATGGAAGTGATAAATACCCAGAACAGGTAAAAACCAACGGCCCATAGTATGTAATTCTTCCAAATCTGAGGGTCAAGAAACGGTTTGCGAAACTGCATCATCGTGAAGAGCAGCATGAATCCGAACAACATTGGTTCTGTTGGAAGGAAAAGACCAAAACTGTTGGTCCACTCTTCAATATTGATGGATATGGGTGTTAGAAGGGCAAGACTAAGAAAGGTCCACTCCGAATAGTAAAGGGCAAAATAGATGGCCATTAATCCGACGGGGAACAGGGACAGATACCCTTGATCGTTCCAGGTGAAATAAGCGGAGATCATAATGTAAACGAGCCCCGCAATGAGGAAAGCACTATTTCTGAGAAGGAACTGCACTATGCGATCTTCTTCAACTCTTTCAATCGGTCTGCGATCAATAGCGCGAAGACCATGAATACAAAGGCTCCCATTGTTGAGAGCAGCACGACGATCAAACGTTTCGGTTTATCCTTTTTGTCTGCAACAACGGCACGTTCTACGACGAACTTGTGGTTAAAGACTGCATTCGCATCGGACTCGGCTTGTTCATAGGATACCATGAACTCTTCCAGTTTCATGATCTTTTCGTTCCGGATGAATTCCAATCCGTCGAAAAGCGAACCGAACTCGATATTCACGTCGATCAAGCGTTTTATTTCAGCCTTTTCGGCAGCACTTTTTGAGTCTACATATGCCTGATAAAGGTTTGTACGACCATCGAGCGATACAACGCCGAGAGCACTTAACGAATCCAATTGGGCAAGCACGGCATCACGGTCCTGAATAAGCTGTTGCAATTTGCGTTTGTTGACTTCGAAAGCAGGGAAAGTACGTTCTGCAACCATGGCATTCTTCACTGTATCGATCAGCTCCACAACTTTGTTCGCCATCGCTGCGGCCAGCTCAGGATCGCGGTCGAGCACGTCGATCTGGATAGAACCATAGCGTGTTCTGACGAACAGGAAATGATTGTTATACGCTTTTACCAGCTTGTAATGTTTGTTTGCATCGTTTGCATCGATCTCGTAATGCTTCATCAAGTTGAACTCTTCCACGATCTTGTCACGGATGCGGGAAGAAGAGAGGATCTGTACCAATTGTTCAGCGTGCTCCTCTTCACCGAAGTCCATCGCAGCGGCCTTGGCATTTCGCTGTTCGGAAAAGGATACCGTGCTCGTAGCTGCAGGGAAGACCACTGCAGTTGAACGGTAGATCGGTGTCATCAGCAGGGAAACGATCAAAGAAACAACACCAGCGGCTCCGGTCACGATCGTTAAGATCTTCCTTTTCCGCCAGATGAAGATCAATAGGTTTTGACGTTCTTTTTCCAGCTCAATAACTTGTTCGGTCATTCGTTTTTGTTTTTAAGTAGTGCGAAATTAGTTAAAAATCATGGTTTAAGAGTAAACCGTGATCTCGGTATCATTAACTCGAAAGGTGCCGAAATATTTTAATCGCTTCAGAGATTTTCTTTGAAGGTTTTTCGCAAACCGCGTAGATCGATAAGTTTCAGTGCGATCATGCCGACCAGACCGGTAAGTAGGAACAGAAAAAGAGAACCCTTCCCGGAAGGGAACATCCAAACGCAGGCAAGCAGAATACCGGCAAAGAGGCTGTAGGAGATCAGTTCCCTGAACGAAAAGGCGATGGAGAATTTTCGATGGCAATGAAGGGCCTGGACAACAGAAGTGAATGTTTGAGTTACGAGAGTTGCGAAGGCAGATCCGGCGGCACCGTATTCCGGGATCAAAAGTGCGTTGAAGATCACGTTGATCACAATGCCGATGGCTGAGATCCTGTTCAGGAATCGGAGATCGCCACTTGCCGTTAGCAACGTTCCATAGATCAAGCTAATGCTCATTCCAACAAAACCCCACATGATGAATTGAAAGGACGGAACCGTGTGATCGATATCCGTTCTGTAGAGCATCCCTAAGATGCTCTCAGCATCCAGTAAGCATGCGAAAGCGATAATTATCGACCCGCCGAGCAAGAGGTCGCGTGATGTTCTGAGGAGCGGTTCGATCCCTGATGGATTCATTTTTAAAAGCCTTGAAAAGACAGGAAACAGCAGATTCGAGAAGATCATGGCAAACATGAAGAATGCATCAAAGAAACGGAACCCTTTTGCATAAATTCCGGACTCGTATGAACCGTTTGGATGCAATCTTTCGAGCATCACAGAATCTGTCCGTGTGTAGATCATCATTAAAAGGATCAACACCGTGTAGGGGTAGCTCTTACGAAGTATTGCCAGCGAAAACACCCAGTCGAAATGAAATTTCGGCAGACCGATCTTTGCTACAAGCAGTATAAACGCCAGAACGAGTGTAAAAGCATAACAGATCGTTTGAATATAGATGAACCATTCGATCCGGAAATCTCCCGAATTTGCGGTGCTGATCAACATGTAACCGCAGATCAGGATCAAAAGTCCCCGATCCATTACAGAGACAAGTGCATCCGTTTTGAAAAGGTGCAGTCCGCCGAAATGACTTCGAAAATAGGCGATCAACGTAACAAGTAACTGATTGAAAACAAGTATGGATAACAGCCATAATTCATCTCCGCGGTAACCGATCCCGGCACCGATTGCCATTGTAAGGATAGCGTAGATCACAAATAAGATCAGGCGAAAACTGAAAAGCTTACCCAAATAGCGTGAGACGATATGGGGATACTGTGCAATCTGTTTTGTTGTGAAATTGTTGATCCCGAGGTCGGCAACAATATTGAACAGAAAAGACAGGTTTAGCAACGAGAAATACAAACCATACGCATCCGTCCCAACCCTATCCTGTACTTGCGCATCGATGGCAAATATAGCAAATGGTTTGACCAACAAATTAAGGAGGATGATCAGTATCAGATTGGATACGAATTTCTTTTGCATGCGTGAATTTAACGCAAAAACCTCCGTTTAATTGGAGATGAAGATAAAATTTTGATGCTTGTGACGCGCGGGCTCATAGGGTACCAGTTTCTCACGTTCCACCACATGTGCTTTGTAATTCAAACCGGATAAGAGATCAAAACACTTGCTGCGGTTCTCGTTTTCCCAGAGTTCTGCGTAGATCAACGGATGGTTCGATTCCAGAATGCGCTTACCACCTTTCAAGGCGTAGTACTCGAAATTCTCAATGTCGATCTTGATCCCCTGGATCGGTTCTCCGTTCAGAATATTGTCCAGCGTATCCAACGGAACATTGTATTCATCGCCTTCGTTCCATTCTGTGATCGACTCGTGTTTCACGTGGCTCAGTCCCTGCATTTTGGTTTTGCGGTCATGGGGAAGGATCATTTTTACCTTACCTGTCGATTCGCCCACAGCCGTCTCATGGATCCGGATCTTTTTAAGGTTATATTTCGCCACGATCTTTTTCAATACTGAAAGGTTCTCGGGTATTGGTTCGAAGGCATGTATCGTAGAGTTTGGGAGCTTGTTGGCCAGGTGTACGGTCATGATTCCGATGTTGGCACCTACATCAAGTACTGCACCATCTCCATCTTTCAGCATTGACAGGAAATGGAAGAAATCCTTTTCCTTCGCATCCGATCGCAGCGTTCGGATCTTGAAAAGTGCGAACACATAGAGATAGGTTCTGAAACCCATTAATTTTTGCAGTATGTACTTGAGGCGGTTCTTCACTTTGCTTTTAAACGCCGCTAAGTTAGGAAAAGTTGGCGGATAAACCCGCTATAACTTCAAAAGAAGGGCATGGAAACAGAGATATCTGTGCAAAGCAAACAGCTGAATAACCATTAAGAAGACGTCTGAATTCACCGTACCATCAACTACACACCGCGATGCTTTTTTAAACAGTTCGTGATTCGGGCATGTGCTATTTGACCACAAATTTAAACCCTTTTCCATGCACGTTCATGATCTCGATTGCCGGGTCTTCTTTCAATAGTTTGCGCAGCTTTGCGATGTAGACATCCATACTGCGACCGTTGAAATAGTTGTCGTCACCCCAGATAGCGCGAAGTGTTGCCTGACGGTCCAGAATTTCATTTTCGTTCTTAACCAATAGCTCCAACAATTGATTTTCTTTCGTTGTGAGTTTCTTTGTGCCTTCGGAAAGATGCAAGAGCCTTAACTCCGGTTCATACTTGATCTTGCCAACGAACAGCTCGGTTCCTTCTCCGTCCCCAACTGTTTCAACGCGTCTTAAAATGGCATTGATCCGTGCGGTGAGCTCTTCCATAGAGAACGGTTTCGTCAGATAATCATCCGCGCCGATCGAAAAGCCGGTAAGTTTATCTTCTTTCATGGATTTAGCCGTCAGGAATAAAATGGGAACTTTTCGGTCGATCTCCCGGATTTCTTTTGCTAAGGTAAATCCGTCCATCTCCGGCATCATGACATCCAGAATGCAGAAGTCGTATTTTCCACCGGTGAATTTTTCAAAAGCAGCTTTCCCGTTTCTGGCAAGGTCAGCTTCAAATCCTTTCGTTTTCAAATATGTATGAAGCAATTGGCCCAGATTCTCGTCGTCTTCGGCCAGTAATATTGTCGTTTTTTTACTCATATCCTATCTTTCATTACAAGTGTAAATTCTGAACCTTCCCCAACCTTACTTTTTACGTTAATATCCCACCCGTGCAATTCGGTGATCGCTTTTACATAACTCAATCCTAAGCCGAATCCTTTCACATTGTGCACATTGCCGGTCGGGACTCTGTACAGTTTATCAAATATTTTGTTCAGGTGCTCTTTTTTGATTCCTATTCCCTGGTCTTTAACGCAAAGCAGGATCTTCTTATTTTCCCGGCGTAAAGAAATTTCGATTTCAGGTGCTTTTTGACTGTATTTTATCGCGTTGTCAACCAGGTTACTGATGATATTGGTCAGGTGTAACCTGTCTGAACTGATTTCTATCAGTTCGGTTGGCAGGTCGAGGTTGATCTTTCCTCCTGTACTCTGAATCCTGAATTGTGCATGCTGAACGACATCATGAACGATCTCATTGAGCAAAATCTTTTCCTCCTTGAGTTTGAGTTCTCCTTTGTCAATCACGGCGCTCTGCAAGATCCGTTCTACCAAAATACTCAAGCGCTTATTTTCATCGCTGATCATTTTAACAAAGGGGGAGATATCGGATGTGTTCTGTTTCACCATGTCCTGATCACCCAGTGCTTCACAGGCGAGCGAGATCGTCGAGATCGGTGTTTTGAACTCATGGGTCATGTTGGAGATGAAATCATTCTTGATCTCTGAGATCTTCTCCTGAGCAAGGATCGTTTTGAACATAAACATCAGTGCTACCACAATGAGTGTGATCAGTGTCAAGCTGATCGTGAAGGAACCCCACATCTCACTGATCATATAGGTGCCTTTTTTAGGAAAATAGAGGTGCAAGTATAGATCTTCGTCCAAAATATTGCTCGGAAACAGCACGGTCTTTCCGGTGAGTAAAGTGTCCAGTTCAGGATCATATTCTTCCGGTGCATTCAGGAATTTGATAGGTACGCCATACTCATTGGCAACCATGAACCTGTAGGTCTTAGGAAGATCATCATTCGCGATCTCTGTTCGGATCACAGAATCAAGAAAGGCGGCATCGATCCGTTGTGCGGGATCCTCATATACGTTGTTACGGAATGCTTCGACCATCATATCATTAACGAACTTGGCCTTCTTGAAGATCTGTTGCAAGACGCGCTGATCGAGCTGAATGGCCAGTTTAATCGAGTCATTATGAGGGATCTGCTTTTTTTGCTTGTCAAAGAGGTCGCGCAACTGACGGACGTCTCGGGCCAAGACCTTTTGTTCGGTTGTCAAACCGGTGAGTGAGTCATAGGACTTTCCTTTGATGATGAGGTAATTCTGCATTTCACCGTTCTCGAACAAGGTGGTATCCATGATTGAAATGGATTCCTCAGCAGAAACGAGGTGTTTGAACTCTTCTTTCAGGATGTTTTTGTACTGTCCACTGAAATCCCTGTTGACGATGTGCATGTAGCGCCGGATGTCTTCTGCTTTTTCATGCCGGATAGCGATGCGCTCGAGCGAGGTGGAAAGATTCGTTTCAAACTGAGTAGACTTACGATCATACAATTGTATGGTCTGGAATGCCTGTATCACCAGCAAAGCCAGTAAGGCTGCTACCACGAGGGTAAGTATGAGGTTGACACGGATCTTTCTCAATTCTCTAAAGTTTTAGCGAAAATAAGGGGATGGTGGGATGTCGGGGTGTGCTTAACGTTTTTTAACAGCAAAATTCTACTGTTACTTACTGGAATGAGGCAATTATACACTTACATTTCCGTCTGGGAAGTATAACCAGGAAATTCATTTATGAGCTGCTTTCGTTTCACTACTATCTTACTCGCGTTATTCCTGACAGGAACTGTTTGTTCCCAACAAAAGTTGAAGCTATTTGGGAACAAGGAGCCGCAGACAGTCAAGGAGCTTACAACGCGTCTTACACAACATGTTTCCGGAGATTCCGCAAAAGTAATGGCGATCTATACGTGGATCACCCACAATGTTAGCTATGATTATGCGGTGTACATGAGTGGGCAGCCTATCCGCTTCCAATCACCCGAACTGGTGTTCAAACGAAAGCGAACGACCTGTACAGGATATTCTAACCTGATGGTCGCGATGCTCGATTATGTCGGTATTCCGGCTTATATGGTGGAAGGATTTACACACGATTTTGTCCTAGGTCTGGACAGCACGAAGTTGTCATCGGATCATGCCTGGGTCGCATTTTCATTGAATGGGAACTGGCACTTGGCTGATCCAACATGGGACGCAGGATATATAGGGATTATACCGGTGGTTGAAAACACAGAAAAGGAACTGACACTCAGACAAAAACTCAAGCGTTTCAGATTCAAGGATCTTTTTAGAAAAAAGAAACGGAAGGGATCACGATCAAAAAAGACATTAACAGAAACGAAAGTCACATACAAGACCGGATTCCTGATGCAACCATCTCAGAATTATATTTTTATTGACCCCAATGAGTTCATGAAGACCCATTTGCCGAATACGGCCCATACTCAAATGAAGACGGCACCGGTATCCGTCGAACAATTTTGTGATTCGATCCATTCATTGGGTGACCACTACTACACGAAGAAAGGCGGGTTCGATTACAACAGTATCAACGATGCCTATTACGGACTGGAAATCCCGGATCGGTTGTTATGGGTATCTGATTCATCGCTCAATTATCATTATCTGAATCACGGAGACAAAGCACTGAATGCACACAATTACCTGGCATGGTTCAATGGTGGCAGGACGAATGTTAAACACCTTCTCGAAAAATACATGTCTATTGCCGATACCGTCATCATCCATGGCAACACGGCGATCCGCATCAACCGCGAGGAATGGAAGAAAAAACGGGTGGTCTTGAATGAAGCCTTTTTTCGGGAAAAGGCGATCCACCAGCAAATGCAGCTTCAAGTGAGCTACATCCGAACGCATATCGACAGGAATCGGGAGATCTATCGGAAAGGACGTGAACGGATGACGCAAAAGGAATTACCTGCGATGAAAGGGTATGAGTCGAGGATCGTAAATAAGTTTGGTTTTACCGGCCCCGTGGTACCTCCTTCCGGATTCGACACCTTGCCGAAAGTGAAACAGATGGTAGAGATCATTCATGCCTATCGGGATTCAGTGCGCATGTATCAGGCCATTGAACGTTTCAAGGGACCGACATACCTCGTAAATCTCGAAAAAAGTTTCCATGCCGCAAGAAAAAATCTGTTCGACGATGCAATGCTGATGTATGAAGGCGAATTCCTGAACGAATGGAAGATTACAAAACACGATAAGTATGCCTTGGATTCCCTGAAACTGCTGACAACTATGATGCGCGACAGCATCAACGCTTTTACGGGAAACAGGAAGTCTTATTCCTATCTTGTTAAACTGGATCAGGAAATGAAACGGCAAACACCCATCTATCTTGCACTGGAAAAGAAGGATTCTGTCCTTATGGCGAAAGATTACCAGGCCTACAATGCCTTCATTATGTTGGATCTCGTGCGCGCAGAACAAGGGATCATCGATTACAGACTGCAATATTCGAAGGCGATCGAACAAGCAATGAAAGAAGTGTTTGGACAGGAATCACGGAACCTCGGAACCGACATGAAAACGCTGGGATCCATACGCAACATGCGTCAGGCTTATTTAGTTAAAATGATGAATAACACATACAACAGATCCGTTAGAGTGTATAGCATTATCGTTTCGAATGCCAAGACCTGGAAGAGTACATACCGACAAAAACTCAAGAACATGCAAATACGGGTATAGGTTTTTGTAGTGTTAAACACGATTTTTCTGCTTCCAACGTTGTACATTCGTACGAATGTCTTTCCAACGACACATACTCTTAGTTTGGGTTCTGCTGATCCTCTCTTTCACGGGCTTTTCTCAGACCTCGGGTCTGCGCATGCGAAAAATCCTACCTACGGGTGATACCCTGAAACTGGATACACTTTCGATCTATCCGAATTCGTTCAGAGTATCTTGTGGCAACGATTCGATCCCATTTTACCATTACTATCTCGATCATGCCAGTGCACGGTTTGCACTGACCACGAAGTGCACAGATACACTAATTATCAGGTACCGAGTCTTGCCGATGGACTTATCGAAAGTGTACAGTGTTCGCGACACAAGTGTGATCTACAGGGAGAATAAAGGCGATCGGGAAAAGTTCCTCATCTCCGAACAATATCTTGTGGATGATGTTTTCGGAGGCAGTGGACTGACGAAATCCGGCAGTATTTCGCGCGGCGTGACGTTTGGTAACAACCAGGATCTGGGGGTGAATTCCACACTGAATCTGGAACTTGCCGGAGACATTGGCCCGAACTTAAAACTCCTTGCATCGGTTTCGGACGACAATCTTCCGATCCAACCGGATGGCAATACAAACAAGCTGCAGGAATTCGACCAGGTCTTCATTCAGATCTACAATGATCGGCTGAAGCTCATAGCCGGTGATTTCTGGTTGACCAGGCCCAACGGGTATTTTCTAACCTACCGCAAAAGAGCACAGGGATTGACCTTGAATTATCAATGGAATCAGGATACATCCAAAGTCTGGCGCACCGAAGTTAGTGGAGCGTTGTCTAAAGGAAAATTTTCACGACAGATCACCCAGGGAATAGAAGGAAATCAAGGGCCCTATCGGTTGAAAGGAAACGAAAATGAACCTTTTATCATCATCCTGGCAGGAACAGAACGTGTCTACATCGACGGAAGATTATTGGAACGCGGGCAGGAATTCGATTATGTGATCAACTATAATTCTGCTGAAGTCGTGTTTACCTCCCGAAACCAGATAACAAAAGACTCCAGGATCGTGATCGAATTCCAGTACTCTGATCAGAACTATGCGCGTTCATTGGTACAAACTTCCACAACCTATCACTCGGCACGAACAGACCTTTGGATAAATGCCTATTCGGAGCAGGATGCGAAGAATCAGACCTTGCAGCAGGATCTCAGTCTGTCGCAGAAAAAATTACTCAGTCAGATCGGGGATACCCTCGAACTTGCGCAAACGAATAGTATTGATTCGATCGGCTATTTTGAAAATCAGGTCCTTTATAAAATGGTAGATTCACTGGGTTTTGATTCGGTACTCGTTTATTCCGTCAATCCTGATTCAGCCGTTTATCGGGCTGTTTTCACCTATGTAGGTCCGGGTAAGGGTGATTATGTTTTCGGAAGTTTCAATGCCCTGGGTCGAGTTTATGAATGGGTGGCACCGGTTGCCGGAATTCCTCAGGGGGATTACATTCCTTCCCGTTTGATCATCACACCAAAATTAAAACAAATGGTAACGGCCGGATTCTCGCACAAGATCAGGAAGGAGTTGGTGCTCCAAAGTGAGATGGCCTATTCCGGGAATGATCTGAACACCTTTTCCGGGTATGATAGCCGTGACGACCATGGTTTTGCCAACCGCACCAAACTGACCGGAAAGATCCCTTTGAGCAGGGATTCACTGCAAACGTGGAAGTTGGCAACAAAAGCAGAGCTGGAAGTGCTGGATCGCAATTTCAGTCCGATCGAACAGTACCGCGCAGTTGAGTTTGACCGCGACTGGAACACCCGAAACAAAGGGTTTACCGGAAATCAGATAGCTGCGGCATTGGGTGCAGACCTTCAAAACCGGAATTACGGGAACATGAACCTTGAAGGGCAGTATTTTCAGATCGGTAATGATTACCGTGGGATCCGTTCAGCAACGAACGGCAAATGGCATCAGAAAGGGTTCAATGCCCGTTGGGAAGGGAGTTACCTGTCCGGTGAGACCGATCGGAAAAATGAATTTCTGCGCCACCGTTCTGAATTTTCTCAAAACCTGAAGTGGATCAAGATCGGCTACATCGATGATCATGAATTGAACCGTTTTTCAGGGGGGCAGGTATCCCTGGAACCGAACAGTTATCAGTTCTTTGATTATCAATTCTATCTGTCGAACGGAGATTCCATCAAGAATCTATACAAGGTTTTTTACAGGGAGCGCTACGATCATCGTTCCGATAGTTTGTCCCTTGTACCTGTTGCAAAGGCCAGAACAATGGGAGGTGAGATCAGACTGACGGAGATGCGGAACCAGTCACTGAACATCATAACCAGCTATCGGGAACTGCGTGTACTCAATGAAGACCTGCTGAATCAGGCACCGGAAAATACCCTTTTGGGAAGGGTCGATCATGAATTGCGCATCTTGAAGGGAGCATTGATCTGGAACAATTTTTATGAGATCGGCTCCGGCCTGGAACTAAAAAGGGAATTCCTCTACATACAGGTGAATGACGGACAGGGTATCTATACCTGGATCGATTACAATGGTGACGGGATCAAAGATCTGAACGAGTTCGAAGTGGCGCAGTTTGTTGACCAGGCAAGCTACATCAGGGTATTTACGCCGAGCAGTGAGTATACGAAGACATACTCCAATGAATTTAACCAGACGATCAACTGGAGACCTGAAAGGATCTGGGCAACCAAAAAAGGAGTGAGGAAATTTCTGTCTCGATTTTCAGATCAGGCAAGGGTACGAATTAGCCGAAAGACCAATGTGTTCGATGGTGCGGATGCCTTCAATCCGTTTTCGCTGAAGATCCGGGATACAAATCTGATCGCGAGTAATTACAACCTCCGCAACACGGTATTCTTTAACCGTACGTCCAGTATTTTCGGTGCGGAATATACTTTTCAGGACCTTAACAGCAAGACACTTCTTGCAACGGGATTCGATTCACGGGCGAACCGCTATCATGAACTTTCCTTTAGATGGAATATTGCCAGGATCTTTTCGGTGGAATCCAAAGGACACATCGGAACGAAGGATTCTGAAGCAGATTATACAACCGGGAGAAACTATTCGCTGGATTACTTTTTTGTTCAGCCAAGTTTGATCCTACAACCCAGTACAACGTTTCGTATTTCGATCGATGCCCGCTATTCTGAAAAGAAGAATGACATGATCTATGGGGGAGAGCTAGCCGTTGTAAATGAGATCGGGACAACTGTCAAATACAATCAGGCAGAGAAAGGAAGCTTACAGGCAAATCTGAAACTGGTCAACATTCGATACGATGGCAACCAGAATTCTGCACTCGGTTTTGAAATGCTCGAGGCTCTTCGTCCGGGAGTTAACTACACATGGAACATTGGTTATCAGCGATCTGTCTCTAAGAATCTTCAATTGTCTATTCAGTACAATGGCAGAACCTCAGAGAATTCAAAAACGATTCACAGCGGTGGAATGGAACTGAGGGCATTCTTTTGACCTGCAGTTCGAATGAAAAGTTCATAAAAAGTAACATTTTGTCCTCATGGAATTTTTACATTAGATGAATTGAACGAATTCAATACCTTGTTGTAAAGGGTTAAAAATTTTCACATGCAGGTAAAGATCATTTCTCCGTGTCCACAGGACTTCACCCACATCAAGATCGCCATGCTTTCCCGACAGTGCGATCTCTGCAATAAACCGGTGATTGATTTCACGAAAATGTCCCGTGAGGAGATCATTACATATCTGTTGGAACATTCGGAGGAAAATGTGTGCGGACGGATGAACCGTCCACAGATCGATATTCATCATGATGACCTGCCGGTGATCATTGAGACACTGAAAAGGCAGGGAGGGAACCGGTCCTTTCTGTTGCTGGCTCTAATCTGTATGAGCCTTGTTTCTTGCAGCTCTCCTGAACCTGCAGAGACTCAGATAAACGTAAAGAACCCGATCCATCAGCCGGCTATGGAGGGTAAACTTGCCATCACCGACACTACAAGTGCGCAACGAGCGAACAATAAAAAGAGTGTTCCAAAGGTCAATGTTATTCCACCGGAAGTACTTCCGTCCCCTGATCCGTCCCCTGAACCCTATCCGTTCATCGAAGGAGAAATCGCATACATTGAAGAACCACCAGTATCCCATTCTGTTACCAGGCATCAGGAAGAGGAAATTCTTTCCTATGCGGAAGTAATGCCCGAGTACCCTGGTGGCGTAAAAGAACTCTTTAGTTTTATTCAAAAGAATTTGAAATACCCGGAAATGGAAAAGGAGGCGGGAATTGAGGGGAATGTATACGTTCAATTCGTCGTTTCAAAAGAGGGGGTCGTTTACCAGCCGAAAATTTTACGTGGGGTATCCGGAGCACCAGGTTTTGACAAAGAAGTGATGAGGATCGTAAGGGCCATGCCAAACTGGATACCTGGAGAAAATGCCGGCAAGAAAGTCAATGTTTTTTACACCATGCCGGTGAAATTCAGACTCGATTAATTCACCTCTCTCTGCTTGAAAGCTTGTGCATCTGATAGACCATGCCATCTGACAGGCCGATCTTGGGAACGATGATCTTTTTGCTTTTCAGTTCTTCCAGGATATAGATATAAATGTTCAATGCCGGAACAATGACATCAGCTCGGTCCGGTTTTAACTGGTACACATCCACGCGTTCGGCGATACTCATTCCGTTCAACTCATCGCGCAGTACCTTCATGTCTTTTAACGAAAGCGATTCCATGTGTCCTGCTCCCAGTAATTTGTGAACCTTGTTGATATTTCCCCCCGTGCCGTAGATCTGATGAGGAGAATTCAAATCCACATGTTGGGCGATCCAGTCATGGATCTCAGTCCAGATCTCGTTTTTCACTTTTTCCTTCAACAAACGCAATGTCCCGATCTCGAAGGATCGCGATGCTACTCGTTCTCCGCTTTCAAAAACACTGACTTCAGTGCTTCCTCCCCCGACATCAATAACGATAAATGGCATTGTTTTATCGAAATCCAACAGAAAGAACGTCCCGAAGATCAGCTCCGCTTCTTCGTCCCCTGAGATCACCTCTATTTGAACACCGGTTTCGTCTTTGATCTTTTCGATCACTTTTTTTGAATTGGAAGCCTCCCGCATTGCAGAGGTTGCAACCGCCCTCAGTTGTCGTACCTCGAAGATCTCCGAGATCAGTTTGAACGCCTGAATGGTCTTCACAAAATCCTCTGTTTTTTTCTTTGAGATCTTGCCGTCGTCGAACACCTCTTCACCCAATCGAAGAGGAACACGGGTATAGGAGATCTTTTTGACAAAAGAATGGCCACTTACCTTTTCCACTTCTCCGACGAGAAGTCTGGCAGCATTGGTACCGATATCGATCGCTCCGAATTTCACAGAATAAAAATAGGAAGAAATGTCGTTCAGATGCGATTACTTTTTGCGGAAGAAGATCTTGATCGGAACCCCGCAAAAGTCAAATTTCTCACGCAAACGGTTTTCAAGGAATCGCTTGTAGGAGTCAGGAATATACTGCGGTAGATTACAGAAAAATGCAAATGCCGGTGCATGTGTTGGCAATTGCTGCACATACTTGATGCGAATGTATTTTCCTTTCATGGCAGGAGGCGGAGTAGCTTGAATGATCTCAAGCATTACTTCGTTCAGTTTCGAAGTAGGGATCTTCTTGGTCCGGTTCTCATGAACCATCATCGTAGCCTCCAGTGCCTTGTGGATCCGTTGCTTCGTAATTGCTGAGGTAAAAATGATCGGAACATCATTGAACGGAGCCAACTGCTTGCGAATGTTCTCCTCGTATTTTGTCATGGTATTCTGGTCCTTTTCTACAAGGTCCCATTTATTCACGAGCACAACTACACCCTTTGAATTCTTTTCAATGATGTAGTATATGTGCAGATCCTGTTTCTGAAGTCCTTCTTCAGCATCGATCATGAAGATGCACACATCGGCATTCTCAATGGTCCGGATCGAACGAAGAACAGAATAGTATTCAATGTCTTCTGTCACCTTGGCTTGCTTTCGAATACCTGCAGTATCGATGAGGAGAAAATCAAAACCGAAGGCCTTGAAGCGTGTGTTAATCGAGTCGCGGGTGGTCCCTGAAATATTCGTGACAATGTTCCTTTCTTCACCTGTTAATGCATTGACAAGTGACGATTTACCAACATTCGGTTTCCCGACGATAGCAATGCGCGGAAGTTCATCCTTTTCGTTTACCGACTCATCGGCTTTGTCGAAATACTTGACGACCTCATCAAGGAGTTCTCCCGTCCCGGAACCGTTGGTTGCAGAAACATCGAATACATCGCCCAGTCCAAACTGATAGAATTCTGAAGAAAGACCCACGCGGTCCGTGTTATCCACCTTGTTTGCTGCGATCAAAACGGGTTTCTTAGATTTTCTTAGCAGCGCAGCAACCATCTCATCAAGATCGATGATACCGGTCATAACATCCACCATGAATACGATCACCGTTGCCTCCTGAATGGCGATCTCCACCTGCTTGCGGATCTCTCCTTCAAAGATGTCGTCTGAGCCTTTGATATAGCCTCCTGTATCGACTACGGAAAATTGAATTCCGTTCCATTCGCCCTTGCCATATAAACGGTCACGGGTTACACCACTCACTTCTTTAACGATCGCATTGCGTGACTCCGTCAGGCGGTTGAACAAGGTTGATTTTCCTACGTTCGGGCGACCTACTATTGCTACTATATTACTCATTGCAAGTTAAAATTGACAATTGACAATTATTAATTGAGCATTGTCAATATCCGTATTTCTTTAGTTTATTCTCTGTCGATCTCCAGTCCTTGTCGACCTTCACATAGGTTTCCATGAAAACTTTCTGATCGATGAACTTTTCAATTTCTTTTCGTGCCTCACGACCGATCTTCTTGAGCATTTCACCACCCTTCCCGATGATGATCCCTTTTTGTGAATCACGTTCAACGATGATCAACGCGCGAATCCGGGTAATTCCGGGCTCCTCTTTGTACTCTTCGATCTCAACCTGGCAACTGTATGGAACTTCCTTTTCGCAGAAAAGAAAGATCTTCTCACGGATGATCTCGGAAACAAAGAAGCGCATTGGTCTGTCGGAAAGCTCTTCCTTGTCAAAATATGCAGGACTCTCCGGAACCAGTTCCAGGATTTTATTCCACA
>Ga0315902_10005323_pt1 | contig 18203 bp, 13 predicted proteins | sample LakEriMetagenome_9_FD_203523 | JGI IMG/M metagenome (GOLD analysis project Ga0315902, IMG submission 203523) | Freshwater fungal communities from buoy surface, Lake Erie, Ohio, United States - Buoy 12 MA117 | ecosystem: Environmental > Aquatic > Freshwater > Lake > Lake biofilm | place: USA... | reverse complement strand
AAAGACCCTTGAGGCGCTCGACTTTGCTCTTGAGACGTTCGTATTCGCCGAGACGCTTGCTGAGGTCGAGAGTTTTGACTTCCCATTCCTTGATCGCTGCCTCGGTGTTTTTGATTTGCACGTTGAGCGACTCGATCTGCGAGGCGAACTGCTCTTTGGTCTGGTTCTGGTAGATTTCCATCAGGCGCTCCTGCATGGCGACGGCTTGGTTCAGCTCGGCCATCTTGGGGTGCCTGGGCTTGAGATTCATGCCGAGTTCGACCAGGCGCGCGCGGAGAAGCTGCAGTTCCTGGCGGGCTTTGAGGTAATCGGAAGCGGGTCCGAATCGCCCCATGAGCGCGCCCATGCTCTCCTTGTTGTTCTCGGCCAGATTTTCGACCTGGCTTTGGCGGTCGAGATTCTGTTCGAGGGAAAGGGTTTCGAGCAGTTGGGCTTCGGTGCGCTGCAGCGCGAGTTGGCGGTTGAGCTGCGAGAGATAGGCGCCCGCGCTGTTTCCCTCCTCCTGAAGAAAGACGACATTGTTGGCCTTCTGCCAATCGAAAAGTTCCTCCTCGGATTTGCGCAATTCTTTTTCGAGGTCGACAACCTGGTCGGTGATCGCGCTGAGGGTGACGTCCGACTTGTCCGAACGCATGGAGCGGCGGTAGGCGATGAACTCGTCCATGACCGCGTCGAGGTAGGCCTTGGTTTGTTGCGGCTGCAGACCTTGGGCGGTGACGGAGAAGATGGAGGTCTTGGGGAGAACGTTGGCGAAGAGCCTGACCGGGACTTTTTCCAGATTCGGGTTGAGCGCCATGACGCGGGCGTCGGCGCGACGCGCCACCTCGCCGCTCTGCAGAAGTTCGAGTTGCGTGCCGAAGAAGTTCGCCGCTTCCTCGCTGTAGATGGCGCCTTCGGGGAGGGCGATCTTGCCCGCGACCATGAGACGTCCGCTCGACTGGTATTGCGGCGGCGCGCTGAGCACGACCCAGGCTTGGAGACCGAGACCGATGGCGGTGGTGAGCAGCGGAATCCACCACCAGTTCTGCAGCATGTATTTGTAGCGCTGGAACGTGAGCTGCAAGATCTCAGCACGCTCGTGCTGGGCGGAGCTGGCGAAGGATGACTGATTGTCCAGGGCGCTGGGCATGGGCTAAAAATTGATGAGACGTTCGGTGACGCGGATCAAGTCATTGGGCTGAACCTCCACATCGAGGTCTTGGCGTCCTTTTTCGATGATTTCTTTAACGTCCACGGTGATGGTCTCGGTCGATCCGTCCGGCTTGGGACGATTCACGATCACCTTACGCTCATTGGCAAATTCCGCAAATCCGCCGGCGCGGAGGATGGCTTTGCTGACCGTGAATTTCTCATTGAAAGGGATCTCCATCGGACCGCCGCCATTGACCGCGCCAGTGATGTAAAAGAGCCCCGCGGAGCGCTCCCCGGCGGTGTCGAGACTGATGATGACGGAGGCATTGTGGTAATACTCGCGTTCGAGCATGGCTTTGACATCGAAGGCCAATTGGCGGGGCGTCTTGCCGGCGGCCGAGACGGTCCCGATGTAGGGAACTTCGATGTTGCCGGCGTCGTTGACCCGCAGCGCGACGGGCGGGTCCTTGTCTTCGACGATGCGGAAATTGAGCACGTCGCCGCGGGCCAGCGGACGTTTGCCGTCGAGCACGTCCATCGAGATCGTGGTGGAAACCGTGGCCGCCGTGCCCAGACTTTCAGAGCGGCGCTGCGGCAGGACGGGGACGGCTTTGGGAGCAGAAGGCGGATTCGCTTCCGCCGCGGCCGCGGGAGGCATGGGGGCCCCCATTTGCTGGGCCGTCACGGACGAGGCCACGATCACGCAGAAAAGCGCGGCGGCAAGGACAGGGCGCAAAAGCGGGAAACAATCAGAAGTTATAGGAGACATTGAGCCCGATGATCTGCTGGTTGTAGCTGTCGGAGAGCACATCGGAGGCCTTGCTGGTGATACCGTAATAGATGTTGAAGACCCAGTGCTTCGTCAACTGGTAGCCCAGATTGATCGTGGCGCCAACTCTGTCGAAATTCTCGGAATTCGGCCCGGGGCTTTCCTGGCCGTTCTGGTAATACATCGATCCGCCGAGCGACCAGTCGCGAATGAGCATCCAGTTGAAACCGTATTGCACGTAAAACATCTGCACGAAGTTCGACTGCGAACTCGGTGCCGCCTCGAAGCCGGATGTGATGCGGTGGCTGAAGTATTTGTTCAGCGTGTGATCCAAGGTGAGGTAGTAGTAGGGGTTGCTCGAGTTGCCGGTGTTCTCCGGGTTGTTGCTCTCATTGAACTCGACCAGCTGCCAGCCGGTGCCGGCGGAATATTCGATGTATTGCGAGACCTTGCCCTGCACAAAAAGGCCGATGGTCGAATTGTCGTTGTTGTTGAGCGCGTTGGATCCGGGCTGCGAACCTTCAAGGTAGGTCGTGTAAGCCCACGAACCTTCGAGACCCAGGCGCAAATAGGGCAAAAGAAGGAAGGAGGCGTCGGCATAAATCTGGTTAACGAAGCGGTTCATGTAGTTGTACTCGCTGGCGTTCGACCCGACGGAGGAGGTGAAGAGATTGGAGTAGCCGATACCCAACTCGACATCGTTGAGGTCCCAGGTCACATCGACGCCGGCTGTGTTGTAAAACATGGCGTAGTTTTGCGCGTTGGAGAGAGTGGCGTTGTCGATGGGATTCACGCTGACGCTGGGGCGCTCGAAGAAAGTGATCTTCAGATTGGGGACATTGACGAACAGGTTGAAGAGAAACTCGGTCGACGGATCAATGATGAGAACCTCGCCGCCGAGATCCGGATTTTGCAGGTAGTAGTCGTAGCCGAGTTGGACGTTCAAACGCAGTTTGTTCAGCTTGGTGATCGGCCAGTAAATACCGGCGCCGACGCGCGGCTGGAGGATCAAGTCGGGTTCGGGATTTCCCTCCGAGACGTTGACGTTCGAGTTGTATTGCACGCCCATGCCGGCGTTGAAGAGCATCTTCACCGGACCAACCTTCACGTTAAAACGGGAGGCCGGCACACTGGGAGAAGCCAGAGGGTAAGCGGCACGCTGCATACCCAGAGATGGACGGGCAATGTCCTGTGCCGCCAGATACGATGCGGAGCACCCGAAAACGAGGACCAAGAGGACTATTTGGCGAAATGCGGTATGCACGTCAGTGTGGGAAGGGCGCTACAAGACTGCGAAAATGTAGTTTCCGAACTTGGCAGTGAACACTGATCCGAACCTGTCAACAAGCCCTAAAGTCTGGCCTGCGGATGGAGCCAGGAGGAGCAGCCTCTCATTCGAACGCAATATTCTCGCGGTCAACGTTTTAGAATTTTAGCTCCGCGTCCATGGCACGAAGCGAGCGGCGACATGAGCAATCAAGAATGGCCGCACGGATCCGCCGCGCCCGTCTGCTCAGAATTTCCACCTGCAGCTGTCGGTTGGGTGGCTGGTTCTCCGGACAGCAAGCGGGCCCGATCGATGGCGCGGCCGAGGCGATTGGTCATGCTGAGAAGCAGCATGCCGTAGGCCGAGATCATGATGACCGGACTTATCGCCATCTGCAGATCGTCGAAAACGGTGTAGCTTTGCACGGCGCCGACCCTAGTTGCGCAGGGCGCACGGAGGCAAACCCGCGCGCGGGAAGCTTATCTCTCGGGCAAGCAATTGCCTCCGTCGACCACGATGAGCTGGCCCGTGACATAGGAGGCCTCGCGCGAGGCGAGGAAGGCGATGACAGATGCGACTTCCTCGGGCGCGCCGCTGCGGCCGACCGGCGTGGCGCGTCCCGCTTCGGCTTCGACAGCGGTCTGTGAAGCCGTGGCGATCCATCCCGGGGCGACGGCGTTGGCCGTGATCCCTTCGCGCGCCACTTCGAGCGCCACGGCGCGAGTGAACCCAACCACGCCAGCCTTCGCCGCATGGTAGCCGGCGTCACCGGCAAAAGCCTGCACCGGTCCGCTGGTGGAGGAGACGTTGACGATCCGCCCGTAACGACGCGACTTCATGACCGGCAGCACCGCGCGCGTCACGTGGTAGCAGGTGGTCAGATTGCGGCCCAGAGCGTCGCTCCAAAGGGCTGTGTCATAGTCTTCGAGAAGGGCGTCGCTGGAAGCTACGCCGGTTTGCACCATACCCGCATTGTTCACACAGATGTCGATCCGTCCCCCGAAGTGGAAAGCCTCGTCAACCAGGCGTCGCACCGCGAGTTCGTCGCACAGATCCGCCACGGAGGCATGCGCCTCGACACCGAGCGCACGCAACTCGGAAGCACGCTCATGAATGCGGTCGGTTGTCGAGGTGATGACAATACGCACACCGCGCAGCGCCAAAGCGCGCGCGACGGCGAAGCCGATTCCCTGCGCGCTCCCCGCCCCCGTGACAAGAGCAACTTCGCGTCCGTCTTCGTTCGGCATGGGAGAAAGCCGCGGCAACTCAGTCCTTGGCTTGCAACAGCTCCACCATCTCCTGCGCCACGCCCGCGGCGGAGGCCGGGTTTTGTCCGGTGACAAGATTTCCGCTGGCCACGACCTTTTTCTCGAAATCGGGCGCCGGCAAATGCTTTGCCCCGCGCGCCTCCATCTTTGTAGCCAGCAAGAAAGGAACAACTTTGGTCAGTCCAACTTTCTCCTCTTCCTCGTTGGTGAACGCGCTGACCTCTTTGCCTTCGATGAGATATTTGCCGTCGGACAGCTTGACGTTGACCAGCGCAACCGGTCCGTGACACACCGCGCCGACGGGCGATCCCGCCTCGTAAAGTTCGCGCGCGATCATTTGCACCGCGGCATCGTCGGGAAAATCCCACATGGTCCCGTGGCCGCCCACGAAAAAAACTCCGGCATAGTCCGCCGGGTCGATGTCCGACAGCTTTTTGGTCGCGGAAAGTTTTTCGCGAAAAGTTTTGTCGTTCCAGTAACGCGAGTTCACCGGATCCTCGAGTTCGAGTCCATCGACCGGCGGTTCTCCGCCCTTGATCGACGCGAACTCGGTGGGAACGTCCGCTTTTTCGAAAACCTCGAGCGGATGCGTCAGCTCACCGAGGAAAAAGCCGGTCGGTTTGCCCGTGTCGCCGAGTTTGTCGTGGCTGGTCATAACCAGGAGCACCGGCTTGGTTTGCCCGGAAGCCGAAACGACGTGAACCACGCAGAGGAAGCAGAACGCCGCGAAGAGCGCAAAAGCAGATTTCATGATCTCCAGCTTGGCGGTGCCGGTGCGCACTGGCAATGGCGATCGCAAACGGCGGCAACGCGGTTGTTTTACAGCTGGTTGTAGGGAATGGAAAAGGTATCGCCCTCCGAGAGGCGCCCGGAGCGGAAGCCTTTGAGGAACCACCGCCGACGCTGCTCCGCCGTTCCGTGGGTGAACGAGTCGGGAACCACGTAGCCCCGTGCGGACTCCTGCAAACGGTCATCGCCGACCACCTCGGCGGCATTGATCGCTTCGTCGATGTCGCCCTCTTCGAGAATATCCCAGCGCTGCTGCGCGTGATAGGCCCAGACGCCGGCGAGGAAATCCGCCTGCAATTCCAACCGCACGGACATGCGGTTGAATTCCTCCTGCGGCACGCGGCCGGCCAGCCGATGGACTTTGTCGGTCAAGCCGAGCTGCTGTTGGACGTGGTGTCCCACCTCGTGCGCTATAACGTAAGCCGCCGCGAAGTCGCCGCGCATACCGAACTGGCGCCGCATCTGCTCGAAGAACGAGAAATCCAAATAAACCGTCTGGTCGGCCGGGAGATAAAAAGGCCCCGATGCTCCCTGCGCCATACCGCCCGGCACCCGTGTCACGCCCGAATAAAGGACCAGCCGCGGCGGAGCGTAGCGCCGGCCCGAGCGAGCGAAGGATTCTCCCCAAACATCCTCCGTATCGGCCAACACGGTGCCAACGAACTTGCGTATGTCGTCATCCGGCGCGGGCGCCGATTGCTGCGTCTGGACAGCTCCCGGCTCGACAGCCAAATCGCTCATTAATTGCAGCGGATCCGCTCCGGTGAAAAGCGCGAGGGCGAGGATCAAGAGCAGCCCGAACCCGCCGCCCAGAATCGTCCGACCCGCGGGACTCATGCCACGGCGGTCTTCCACATTGGTGCTCTGTCGGCGTCCTTCCCACTTCATGCCATTTGGAGTAGGCCAGCGCGCCGGATCGGACAAGTCCGGGATTGATGATCGCGCGGGAAAAAGTCGGTTTGACACGCCTTGGCCGAACGCCGACTTTTTCCCTCCCATGAACTTCTTCGACGTCCTCGTCTCCTCCATCCAAGACCCGCAAGCCGGAACCCAGAAATCGGACCTTGAAAGTCTGCTTGGCGCCTTGACCGGCGCAGCCGGCCAAGGCGCGCCCTCGCAAATGCCCTCGGGCGCGGCTGAAGGACTCGCCGGTGCCATCGGCAGTGTTCTCAAGCCCGCTCTGCGCGAGGCCGGTCAATCCGGCGGCATGCAAGGCATCGATGCGCTTCTCGGATCGCTGACCCAAAACGCCAACTCACCCCAGCAACTTGAACGCACGATCGGACACGACCGCATGGAGCAGATGGTGAGCAAGGCACAGCAGAAAAGCGGACTCTCGCCCGAAATGATCATGAGTATGCTACCCGTCGTGCTTCCCGCGGTGATTTCGCTGCTCAAGTCCGGCGCACGTAGCGGTGCTCCTGCCGCTCAGACAGGCGCGACGGCCGGCGATCCGCTCGGAGCGCTCGCTTCGAACCCGCTGCTCAAGTCTTTCATGGACTCCGACGGCGATGGTGATGTCGACATGACCGACCTCGTCGCCATGGGCTCGAAATTTCTGCGCTAGAACGGTTTAAGTTTTTCTGTCGCCGCAGCACAGTGTGCCGCGAACCCATGCATTCGTCGGCGGGGACGCCGACGCTACAGCGAAATGTAGCAACTGTCTTAACATGGCAAGGGTTGAAGGGTGTGGATTTTGAGTTTTGAGTTGAGGTGGACGACGAGTTTTCGCATGAGGGCGGTGAGGGCGACTTTGGGTGCTTTGCCTTTGGAGAGCAGGCGTTGGTAGAACTCGCGCAGGACGGGATTGTATCGGCTGGCGACGAGTGCGGCCATGTAGAGCGCCTTGCGTGCGGTGGCTCGTCCGCCGCGGATGCAGCGTTTGCCGCGTAGGGTGCCGCTGTCGCGGTTGAAAGGTGCCACGCCGGCCAAGGCCGGTGCCGCTTGGCGTGAGAGGCTGCCGAGTTCGGGTAGATCGGCCAAGAGAGTAGCCGCAATCAGGTTGCCCACGCCTTGGGTGGTCACCAACACCTGACGCTTGTGCCGCAAGAGCGGATCTTCGCTGATCGTCTCTTCCATGAGCTTTTCGATCTGGGCGATGTTTGTGTCGAGCCAGCGCAGGTGGCTTTTGATCATGCGCCGCAGGGCAGCATCCTGCAGATAGCTGAGGCGATTGGACTCGGCCGCGCGTTGGGTTTTGAGGTCCTCGCGCCGGGCGACCAACTCCGCCAAGCGAACCTGCTGGGCGCTGGGCTCGGGGGTGGGTTTGGGCGTGAAGACCGAGCCGTAATCGGCCAAGACCCGCGCATCGATGGCATCGGTCTTGGCCAAAAGGCCCTTGCTACGGGCAAAGGCTCGCACCCAAGTCGGGTTGAGCTGGCTTGCCAGCAGGCGCGCAAGAGTGCGTTCTCGCAACCTCCGGTCGACTCGCACACCACGTGGATCGTGGGGCAAGAGAGCAGCAATCTGCGCAACCAGATGGCGATGGTTTTGGGGTTATTGTTGAGTCGGGTCGGCAGCTTCAAGCCGGGGCTGAAAAGCTCCAGGTGATCTTTGGCCACATCGACTCCGACGAATTTGACGCTTCCTTCATTCATGATTTACTCTTCCTTGTGTTACGAGCTGACGGCGGACGCATGCGCCCGTTGTCGCTCTGGCAACTGTTCGAGTTAGAAAACCAAAGGGCACCGGCGGCCAAACTACCTTCGGACTCCCCACAAGGGGGGCGCAAGGGCCCAATCGGTCTGCCGGTGCCGACCCGCTGCTGCTTGCGCAGCAGCAGCGGGTCTCTTCTGGCTCCCATCGGACACACTCGTGCCCGACGGGTGCAGAGATTAGCAGAAAAAGAAGAAACAAGGGCCCACTGGCCCAGCGGGCAGGTGCCTATCTGATTGGGGCGAGCGGTCGGCTGCAGCCGACCCTACCGATGGTGTTGAAAAGTCGAAGAACTTTTCGTGATTGGTATGGGATATCGCGCCGGGACGGCGCGATCCACCTTCCTTCTTCCGGAAACATAGCGCCGCCCATGACCTTGTGTCATGGAAGCACAACAGGCGCTCTAAAACCGGATCGGCGGCGGTTCAGGCATGGCCACGCCGGGGAAATCGGATTCGATCGATTCTTTGACCCCCACGGGCTCGGCGGCGCGCACCTCGGAGAGCGCGGGCTGGGCCGGATCGGTTGAGGCCGCGACTTCGGCAGGCGCAGGCGCGCCGGGCACCACGGCTTCGGCGCGCGCGACAGGAATCGCGCCATCGCCATCCATGGCGGCGGGCGAAACCGCGTTGTATGGATCCGCCGCGCCGACCACCGCAGCCGAGGAAATATCGACCGGGCGGATCTTCGTCAGGTCGATCGCCATCTCGGGCCGCGGCCATTCTTCCTCGGCGAATTCCTTGAGGTAATTTTTCACCCCGGTGGAGTGGATCGGGCACTCGATGGACGGGCCCGCGCCCACTTTCACGTATTCCTCGTAGGCGGTCGACTCGGTGACGTCCTGCCCGCCGGGCACACGCGTCGTTTCCAAGCATTTGTCGGTGGCCAACTGGCCGGAGACGCGACACACCTTCATTTTCTCCACGCTGACCGGCGCTTTCATCGGTTCGGAGGGAAAGTCGGCGCGCGAGGCATTCATCACGTCGACCCAGACCGGCAGGGCCAGATCTTTGGCGAAGGCGCCGCGGAAAATTTGACGCGGCCGGTCGAAACCGACCCACACGCCACAGGTCACGGCCTCGGTGTATCCGATGAACCACGTGTCGGTGAAATTGTAAGCCGTGCCCGTCTTTCCCGCCGCGCCCGCCACGGCCAACCCGTAGTCAGCCATGGCCGCGCTGCCCGTGCCGCGCGTGAGGACATCGCCGAGCAGGCTGTGCACTTGCCAAGCGGAACTGTCCGCAATCACTTTTTTGCGCTCCGGCGCGTGCTCGAAAACGATTTCACCATCGGGACCCTCGATGCGACTGATGATGTGGGTCTGCAAAGGCCGCGTGCCGCCGCCGGGAAACGTGGTGTAAGCAAGGACAGTTTCTCCCAGAGAGAGTTCGCTCGAACCGAGGTAGGTGTTGGCGTAGGGGCGCAAGCTGGATTTGATGCCGGCCTCGCTGGCCAGCTTGCCCACCGCGTCGAGGCCGGTCTGGAAACCGACGCGGACCACTGCGCCATTTTTGCCGCGGACCAAAGCCTCGCGTGCGGTGATCTCGCCCTCGTATTCGTTGTCGGCGCGTTCGACGCCCCACTCACCGAGGATACCGGCTTCGCCGCCGAAGGCGACGAGGCGGTTGTCCAGCGCCCAGTCCTGCACCACCGTGCCGGGATAGAGGCCTTTCTCGAAGGCCGCCGCGAAAAGAATCGGCGCGAAGGCCGTGCCGAGGGGGCGCTCGCCCTGCACACTGCGGTTGTATTCGCTGTGCAGGAAATCGCGTCCGCCCACCATGGCGAGGATGCCGCCTGTCTTGTTCTCCACCGCGAGCACCGCGCCCTGCAGATAATCGGGCTGTTGCGTGTTGGATTCGCCGGGCTTGGGCGGGTTGGCTTCGTAGCGCGCTTGGAATTCGGCGAACGTCTGGTTGGCGTAACCGGGCCGCTTCTCGATCTCGTCGAGTTTGCGGCGAAGGGCCTTCTCTGATTCGAACTGCATGGCCGGATCCAGCGTGCTGTAGATGCGGAACCCGCCGTTCATGGCGCGGTCGAAACCGAGCGAGTTCACCGCATGCTGGCGGATGTATTCGATTGCGTAGGACTGCTTTTTCGGCGCCATGCGCTGGCGGACGATGAGAGGCGACTCCACGGCTTCGTCGTAGGCCTCTCTGGAGAGGAACCCGAGGGAACGCATCTGGCCGAGGACGTAGTTGCGGCTTTCCTCGGCCCCCTTTTTGTTGGTCCAAGGCGAGAGACTGTTCGGACTCTTGAGCAAGCCGGCCAGCGTGGCCGCCTGCCCGGCGGAAAGCGCGGAGGCGGGAATACCGAAGTAACCGCGCGCCGCGGCCTCGGCACCGTAGAGTCCGCCGCCGAAATAAACGCGGTTCAAATACAATTCCATGATCTTCTCCTTCGGGAACCGCTCCTCGATGCGGTGGGCCAGAGCGATCTCGAGCAGCTTGCGGCGATAGGTCCGCTCTTTCAGGTCGAACGAATTGCGGGCCAACTGCTGCGTCACCGTGCTCGCGCCCTGGCGGATGCGGCCCGCCGACCAGTTGGCCAACGCGGCGCGCGCCATGCCCTGGTAATCCACGCCGTCGTGGCTCCAGAATTTCTGGTCTTCCGTGGCGACGACAGCCTGGACGAGAAGCTCGGGCAGTTTGTCATAAGGCACCGGCTCGCGGTTTTGGATGAAAATCTTCCCCATCACGCCGCCCTTCCGGTCGTAGATGGTCGAGGCCGCTTCCATTTTCTCGAGCCGCTCGAGGTCGAACTGCGCGGCGAGTTGCAGGAACTCGGCCCGGACGAGGAAGAAGACGATGGCCCCGATCGCGCCGGCCGCGAGGACCGCGAGAAAAGGAAAAAGGACGAGCCACCGCCACCAGGAGCTTTTGCGGCGGCGGGAAGGCTTTTCCTCCCAGGAGTATCTGTTGCGTGCCATGCGGCCTCGTCGTCTGTCCCTCGGGCCAGGGAGGCCGGCATCAGTAATGCGCCGACCGGCCCGCGGACAACTGGACACCGAAGATACACCGTTGCAGGCTGATTGCCAGCATGGACCCGAACGCCGCACTCCCGCCGAAACCGGTCCTTTACTGGGACCGGGACTGCGACTTCTGCCGGCGGTGGGCGGACCGCTGGCGGCAGGCGACGGGCGAAAGCACGGACTACGAAGTGGTGCAAAGCGCACCCGCCCATGTCGTCGAGGCGGCGGGCGGATTGCCGCCGGAACACATTGTTCTGGCGCAAACCGACGGCACGCTGCTCACCGGCGCGGAAGCCGCACTGGCCGCGCTCGCCCCGCACAGCCTGCGGGCGCGCTTCTTTCTCGCACTGCACCGGACCATCCCGCCCGTCCGTGCGGTTAGCGAAGCGTCCTACCGATTTGTCGCGGAACAGCGCCCGTTTTTCGCCGCTCTGACCAAGCTGCTCTGGGGTCCGGGAGCCATCGCTTCGTCTTACCAAGTCTCGGGCTGGATCTTGCCGCGCGCCATCGGCCTTGTTTTCCTCAGCGCTTTCGTGTCGCTCTGGCTGCAGATCGACGGACTGGCCGGTTCGCGCGGCATCCTCCCCGTGGGCGAACAACTCGCTGCGGCGGAAAACCATTTCCGCAACAACGGTGGGATGGCGCAGGCCTGGATGACCATGCCGTCCTTTTTGTGGTGGGGCGCATCGGACGCCCACCTGCACGCGTGGTTGGCCGTGGGCACGGCGGCTTCGCTCCTGCTCGGGCTCGGGATCGTTCCCGCCCTGTCCGCACTCGTCGCATGGGCCTGCTACTTGTCCTTCGCCGCAACAGTGCCGGTGTTTCTCAACTTCCAATGGGACGCGTTGCTTCTCGAGGCCGGATTGCTCGCGGCCCTTTATGTTCCGTGGCGCCGTTACCTCGCGCGCGGCGCGAGCGAACCCTCGCGGTGGGGACGCCTCCTCGTCTGGTGGTTGCTTTTCCGTCTCATGTTCGAATCGGGCGTGGTCAAACTTTACGGCTACAACGCGGACGGGGTGAACGCGTGGCTCGATGGCACCGCGCTCGACTTTCACTATTTCACCCAGCCGATTCCGGTGTGGGCCAGCTGGTGGGCCGGGCAACTCCCCGCGTGGTTCCAGCGCATCTCGCTTTACGGCACGTTCTTTATCGAACTCGTGCTGCCGTTTTTCATTTTCGCGCCGCGACGTCTGCGCATGGTCGCGTTTTGGGGGGTCGCCCTGCTCATGGTGCTGATCATGGCCACGGGACACTACGGATTTTTCAATCTTCTCACCCTCGCGCTCTGCCTCGCGCTGGTGGACGACCAATCATGGCCGGCGCGCGTGCGAAGCTTTTTCGCGTCCGGAAAATCACGTCCGCTGCCGAATTTACAACGCGCCCTAGTCCCGTGGCTGGCCGCGGCAATCCTCGTGCCCACCGCGATCACGTTGCTCATGGTGTTGCGCCTTTGTCCGCCCGCTTGGATCGGCCCCGTGCTCGGCCCCGTCGCACCCTTCCGCAGCACCAATTCTTATGGATTGTTCAGCGTCATGACCGTCGAGCGCCCCGAGATCACCGTCGAGGCGAGCGAGGATGGTGTCAACTGGGTCGCCTACCGCTTTCCCTACAAAATGGACGCAGCCGACAACACTCTGCCCTTCTTCATGCCGCACATGCCGCGGCTCGACTGGCAAATGTGGTTCGCCGCGCTGGAATACCGCGAGCGCGGACAGCCCCCAAATTGGATGATGCCGCTGCTCGCGCGTCTGCAGGAAGGTTCTCCCGAGGTGAAAGGATTGCTTTCGCCCGGCGGCGCGGCCGATCTGACGCCGCGATTGTTCCGGTTGCGGCTCGATTTGCTGGAGTTTGCCTCGCCCGAGGAGCGCAGCGCATCGGGTCGCGTGTGGACGTCGCAACCGCTGCCGCAATACACCATCCAAGGCGAACTGCAACCGCGCCCCCGCTAAATGTGAAGTTCCAGAAGGTTTAAGACTTTGATCATGAGGTGGATCGCGATGTCCCCATCGCGATTACCGGACTCAGATATCGCGCCGGGACGGCGCGATCCACCTTTCCAATCGTCAAAACACTTTTCGCGATCGATATCACCCTTTGCTGAACGCGTCTGCGCACCAACGATAAAAAGGATGCAACGGTGGGGACACCGACGCTACAGCTCCACATGACATCGCAGCGGCGGCGTCCTCGCCGTCGGCGCCTTTTTTGAATTTTTCCACCGCTGGAATCAGCGTTGCCCGGGCGCTTGCAGTCCAACCAAACCGCCCGCATAGCCGGTCATCTCGAGATAGCCGCGTCCGGTGAGGGCCGCATCACCACGCCGACCGCGTGCGCCGACACTTCCTTCCCAGTAGGAAATGGGACGAAGGACGAGTTCCTGTCCGTCGAGAGCCGCTTCGACCGCGACTTCCAGGGCGAGTTTGGGAATGCGCACCGACCATTCGACGGGATATTCGCCGCCCGTCTCGTCGCTGCGCCAAGTGCGTCCCGGTTGCAGTTCGAAGTCCGCGTGCTTGATCGGCACAGACTTGCCGTCCGCGGCGATCCACGTGCCGTGGGAAAACGGATCGCGTCCGCCCTCCTTGAGCCGGATTTGGAAAAGCATCAGTTCGCATCCGTCGTCGAATTGCATGCTGAGCCAGTCCCATCCGGTTTGCTCTTCGGTCAGCTGGTTGGTCGCCCATTCCTGGTCGAACCAGGCAAGGCCGCGCACCGCGATCGGTTTGCCTTCGAGTTCGAGGGTTCCCGACGCCTCGAGTCGGGTGAACGAATAATAGTGCGAAGCTCTCCCCTCGCCGGCCGATTTTTGACTCACGCCGTTCTCGCCGTGGAAGACCGGCGGTTTGCCCGCGGCGAGATCGAGAGACAGGGCGAAATCTTTGTCGCGCGCGGCGAGGCGGAACTTTCCCTCGCCGGTCGACACAAGTTCCCAATCCCCGATCCAGGCAATGCGGTCGCCACCGGCAAAGCCGGCTTCGCCGAACGCGCCGCGGGAAACTTTCTGAGCATGATGAAAACGCCGCGCACCGATGTCGGTCACCGCGAAGTGGGCCAGCTTGATGTCATCCACGGCAAAACGGCTGTCCGCCGCGCCGCGCCGCACGCCCTGACGGAAAAAAGTGAGCTGGAATCCGAAGCGGCGCCCGTCCTCCGCCTCGAGATTGCCGGTGAAATACCACCACTCGGTTTTGAAATCCGGATGCGCATGATGGTCGCGCGGGAATTCGTATCGCCATCCGGGCAGCGCCTGTTTCCAATCGGGCGATCCCTCGGCGCACGCACAAGCCGCCAAAGCCAAGAGCAGGGCGAAGTTAGTAAAGGACCGTTTCACGCGGCGCTGGAACCTCCTCGATTTTTTCCGCGGTCAGACGCGGCTGGCGCAGGCCTCCTTCTTCGACGAAACGCGCTGTTCCGGTAACGCGGATCCAGCCCATGCGCGGGACATCCGGGGCGTGGGCTGTCTCCACCGCGACGCCGATCGGCCGCGCGTCTGCCGCGCAACAGACCATCATCATGCGCACGAGATCAAAGTTCGTCCCGCCGTCGCGCGGCGGAACATATTGCCCGACGACGGATACGCGCTGGTTGTCGAATTCGTCGCGCAGCCCGGGTTCCTCGGCGGCGAAGAGAAGGTCGATCGTCTCCAACTGGATGGCGCCGTCCGGACCGCGCGTGTAGAATTCCACACCCTCCTCCTGACCCTCCGGCCAGTCCTCCACGTCGGGAATGATTTCGCCATCGCCGAGGAGCGGCGCATCTTCCAATCCGGCCGGGGTCGGCGGACCGGCCGCAGGCAACTGCGAGATACTCGAGACGATGCCGCGGTTGATCACCGCCGCCTCGCCGAACTGGCTGGGAGACCACAAAGTCGCGGCGCTGACCGGGAGCAGCAGGACGGCAAAAGCAAAGACCGCCCCCGCACTCATCGCGCTGCGCGGTTCCTCGTCGTGGCCGTGATGGCAGCCGCAATCCGAGCACCCCTCGGCCGTCTCGCGCGTGGCCCACCACCACGCGGGAGCGAGGAGCAGAAGCGCCGCGCCGGCGCAGGCGACCAGAATGTGGAATTGCGGATGCAGATAAGCCACGATGCGCCCGCTCAGCCAAAACCCGAGCAGGAGCGTTCCCCAAAGCAGGAGGGTTACGAGCGTGAGCGTGCGCTTGTTCATCCGCGGAAGTTGTCGATGGGCAATTGCGTGCAGGCCAGCCAAACGAGGACGAAGAGGAGCACGACAAGGCAAGCAATGAAGCGCTTGCGGAAAACGAGGCCGTAGATGAAGACAAGTTTCAGGTCCATCATGGGACCGAAGACAAGGAACGCGAGTTTGGAGGCCGAGGAGAACGCGGTGAAGGTCGCCGCGACAAAAGCATCGGACGTGCTGCAAAGCGACAGGATCGCGGCCAGGCCCATCATGCCCGCGACGGAAAGCGCCCGGTCCTCGGCCCAAGGCATGATCAACTGCTGGTTGACGCTCGTGTTGAACAAGGTGGCCACCGCCGCGCCCAGGAGGAAGTAGACCGTGACGTCGAGAAAGTCTCCGACCGAGGAACGGACGGCGGCGGCCCATTTCTCCGCCCTGCTGCGATGGTCGGCGCCGTCGTCCGGCACATCGGCGGCCTGCAGGTCGGGACGCAGAACAAATGCGCGGCCGAGGAAAAGCACGATGGTGGCGATGACAACCGCCACACCGAAAGCAAGGCCCATGCGCCACAAAGTCATTTCCAGCGCGCCCTGCCCGCGGAACGCGGCGTAGGTGCTGATCGCCACGACCGGATTGACGACCGGCGCGGCGAGCATGTAGGCCATGGCGTTGGAGAGCGGCAGGCCTTTGCGCAGGAGCCGGCGGATGACGACCACGATGCCGCATTCGCACATCGGCAGGACCGCTCCGAGCAAACCGCCGAGCAAGATCCCTGCCGCGGGATGGCGCGGAAGCACGCGGGCCAGCACGCGGGGCGGGAGGAAAACATCAACCAAACCGCTGAGCAGCACACCGACCAGAATGAAGGGCACGCCTTCCAGCACCACACTGAGAAAGCTGTAGGCGAAATCCGACGCGCTGAACCAAAACCAGTGATCCATGGAGAAAGCCTTCAGTTGAAACGACCCGGAGACAAAAGGCAACCGGCAGGCCGGTCAGGGTTGCGCCGGAGGCGGTATGCGGGTAGAGTTACCGGCTTAAGCGGCCAAAGCGCCGTTCACTTCACTACATCCATGCAAATACCTCTGCTCACGCGCATCCCCTGGGAGCGCGTCAACTGGACGACGAGCATCTTCCTCGCCGTCATCAACACCTTGGCTGTCACCGCGGTCCCTCTCTACATCTGGCACTACGGTCTGGACTGGTTCCAAGTGGGCCTGTTTCTGTTCTTCTACATCACCACAGGGCTGAGCATCACCTTGGGCTACCATCGGTTGTTCTCCCACCTCTCGTTCAAAGCCAAAGCGCCGGTCAAATTGACCGCTCTGGTCTTCGGCGCCTGCGCCTTCGAGAATTCGGTCTTGGACTGGTGTTCCGACCACCGCAAGCACCACAAGCACGTCGATCACGAGGACGATCCTTACGATATCACCAAAGGATTTATGTGGGCGCACATTGGCTGGTTGCTTTTCAAACTCGGACCCGAGCTGCCCATGGACAACGTCAATGATCTGCGCCGCGACAAACTTGTCATGTGGCAGCACCGCTGGTGCATCCCGCTCGCCTTTGCCGTCGGCTTCGGCGTGCCCGCGCTGCTCGGCTTTCTCTGGAACGGCCCGGCCGGCGCCCTCGGCGGATTCCTCCTCGCCGGCGTCCTGCGCGTCTTTGCCGTCCAACACAGCACGTTTTTCATCAACTCGCTCTGCCACACCGTGGGCAATCAACCCTACTCGGCCCGCTGCAGCGCCCGGGACAGCGCGATCATGGCGCTCTTCACCTTCGGCGAGGGATACCATAACTACCACCACGAGTTTCAGCACGACTACCGCAACGGGGTGAAGAAAACCAATTTCGATCCGACCAAGTGGACGATATGGACGCTGGAAAAGTTGGGACTGGTCAGCGATCTGCGCCGCGTGCCCGACGGAAAAATCCTCCTCGCCGAAATGAACGAGGCGCGCCGCCGCGCCGAAGCGCAGCTCCAGCAACCGGAAAGCATCGCCGCCGTCTTCGGTCACCAGATGCACGAAATGTTCGACCACCTGAGCGCACGCCTCGCCGCCAACTACGAGGCGCTGGAGAAAGCCATGACCGAACAAGTCGCGATTTCCCGCCAAGCCATCGAGCGCTGGCGCCGCGAAACGCGCGAATTCACCGCGCTGCTTTCCGACCTCGACCGGCGGTCGCCTTCCCTGGCTTGAGGCAGAAGGTGGATGGTGCCGTCCCGGCACGACATTCCCCGCCGATGATCGCGATGGGGACATCGCGATCCACCTTGCCGTTTTCCCGCGACCTTCGGCCATAGGTGAACTGGGAACAGTTTTACCGTAACCCGCGCGGACGGGCTTGTCCCGTCCGACGGGAACAGGCCTGTTGAGCTCCCATGACGCAAGGTCATGGGCGGCGCTATAACCAAATCAGCGCAACTACGACTTTCGCCAACCCGCCCTAAATCTCGATCGACTGCCCCGGGACAGGCACGATCACCTCGGAGCGCGGGCAAACCTTGGGAAGCTCGCGGGCAAACCACCCGACTGCAGGCGGATCTCCGTGCACCAGAACAATTTTGGCCGGTTGGACCTTGCGTGCGTAATCGAGCAGCCCGTCACGCGTGGCATGCGCGCTCAAGGTGAATTGATCCACACGACAGCGGCGTTTGACCGGATGACGGCGACGGTCGATCACTACCTCGCCCCCATCCGCCGAGGCGCGCACGTGTCCGGCCGGCGATTCCGGGTCGGAATAACCGACGAACATGCAGTGCGCCCTCGGGTCTTCCAGAATGCGGGGAGCGAGCATGTTGGAAAGCGTGTTTTCCGTCATCATGCCGCTCGACACGGCATAAACCGTGCGCGGCACAACCGGCAATTGCGCCATATCGCGACCCCCGACCACTTCCATCGGCATGCAGGTGGCCAGCTTCAAGTCGCCGTGACGCCGGGGCGCGCGTCCGCGCAGATTGTCGGTTGTCGCGGTGATCTTGGCCCCGAGCCCGCCGACATACAGGCCGAACCCGCCGCGCAAGGCACCGCTTTTGCGCGCACCGTGCAGCAAAGCAAGAAGTTCCTGCGTTTTGCCCAAAGCAAAAACGGGAACAAGCACGGGCGCACCTTCGTCCAACGCCGCCTGCAAGGCGCCGATGAAGCGTTCCTCCTCGGACTTGCGCGTGAATCCCTCCGGCACCGGACTGTCCCCGCGCGTCGTCTCCATGATGAGC
>Ga0315902_10005319_pt1 | contig 18215 bp, 20 predicted proteins | sample LakEriMetagenome_9_FD_203523 | JGI IMG/M metagenome (GOLD analysis project Ga0315902, IMG submission 203523) | Freshwater fungal communities from buoy surface, Lake Erie, Ohio, United States - Buoy 12 MA117 | ecosystem: Environmental > Aquatic > Freshwater > Lake > Lake biofilm | place: USA... | reverse complement strand
TGTGGGTTGTTCCAATATTGCTGGTAATATTGTTTTATTCCCTACAAAAAGTGTCAGGACTTCGACAAATGCTGCTGTTGCTGGCGGTTGTTCAGCACAGGGGTTGCTTTCCAAAAACATTAGCTTTCCTGCGACGGCAAGCAGTATTCTTCTTCGCGCAACCTGGAAGCAAAAAATCAATGGGTATGCGATTGGGGTTGTCGGTTTTGCCATGGCACATGCTTTAGCCTGGTCTCCATTAGAACTGGATAGCTACGACTGTAATGATTGGGCCACAGCTCCTTTTTTATGGGTTGACAATTTTAGCAGAGAAATGAACTTTGATGTAACAACGGATTTTACAGAATCAAAGGGTAAAACTTATACATTATATTTTGATACCTCTTCGCGTTCAATTGCAGCAGTATGCTGTGCTACCAGTTCTTCAGCTCAGATTACTTATTCCAGAGTCGATCTGATTGTGACAAAATAATCCAAAAAGTATATGTCCGGGGTCCGCTATGCGAGACCCCGGGCTTGATTACGGTTGATGTTATTCTATGGCAGGAGGCATAAAACCCTCGATTCTCTCAGGATTAACGATTTACCGAACCTCTCCATGACCTTTTAGCACCCATTTCTCTGTAACCAGCTTTTCGAGGGCAAAAGGCCCGCGGGCATGTAATTTCTGGGTGGAGATCCCAACTTCCGCACCCAAACCAAATTCCTCTCCGTCGGTGAAACGCGTGCTTGCGTTATGATAAACAGTAGCAGCATCAACAAATTCTAAAAATTTATTTGCAGCTTTCCGGTTTTTAGTGATGATCACTTCGCTGTGTCGGGTACCATGTTCTTCAATATGTGCCATGGCCTCATCCTGGTCCTTTACTATTTTTACTGTACAGGCAAGCGATAAAAACTCTCGGTAATAATCTTTTTTTGATGCTTTCTTTAAATGAGGATATCCTTTTAAGTGTATGTAGCTTTCTTTGTCGGCATAGATTACTACACTTTTTTCTTTTAGCTTATCGCCCATTTTTGGAAGAAATTTCGCAGCAATATTTTTATCAACGAGAATGCTGTCAATAGAATTACATACAGAAGGTCGGCTTGTTCTTCCATTGAATACGATTTTTACCGCCATTTCCAGATTGGCTTCATGATGTACATAGGCATGGCAAACACCGGCACCGGTTTCAATCACAGGTACTCTGCTATTGGCGCGTACATGCTGAATCAGACTATTGCTTCCTCTGGGAATAATGACATCAATATAGCGTGTTGCGGTAAAGAGTTCATGCACTACCTCTCTGTCTGGCGGAAGGAGAAGAATCAAAGCAGCAGGTAAATTATTTTTCTTTAGAACATTATGGATGATGCCAACGATTGCACGATTGGTGTGGTCTGCATCTTTACTGCCCTTTAATACTGCTGCATTTCTGCTTTTAATGCATAAAGCCGAAATGTCGGCAACCACATTGGGTCTTGATTCAAAGATGGCCGCTACAACACCCAGGGGCACGGTTCTTTTTTCCAGTAAGATTCCGTTTCCCAGTCGTCGTTGTTCGAGCAGCTGTCCGGATGGATCTTTTAATTTTATCACCTTACGGATTGCGCGTGCTATTTGTTTGAGGCGTTCTTCATTCAGTAAGAGTCGGTCGTATAAAGGATTTAGCGGATCCATTCTCGAAAGATCCTTTTGATTCGCGCGGATCACAGATCTTGCTTGTTTAATAAGTTCTGTAGCAAAGCCAGCTAACACAGCGTTGATTATTTTCCCAGATTGTTGTTGAAGGCTGTGTCTCGACTGACTGGTCTTTTGTATTTGCTTGGCGATGATGCTCATTCGTTTGGCATTATTAAAAGAGAACAATATCATTGGCATGTGCGGCCATCTGATTTTTGCTGTTTCTGAGAGACTGGATCTCTGCTGCACTCAGGCGGGTTTTACCAACCCCAATGATCATTTCCTGTAAATTCATAAGCTGCACCACTTCTCCTGCTGAAAACTGTCCTTCAGTTCGTTTAATCCCTACCGTTAGCAGACTTTTTCGTGCATGCAGTGCTTTTTCAGCTCCTTCATCTACATGAATTTGTCCGACGGTTACCGAACCGCTCAGCAGCCATTTTTGTCGTTCTTTCAGATTTGATCGTTTGGCCCGAAACCAAGTTCCGGCTTCTCCTCGAAGAGCCTGACGGAGTGGTGTTTTACCTTCCAGTCCGCACATGATCACTTCAATACCTAAAGAGGTTGCCAGCTGTGTAAACGTAATTTTCGATAACATGCCACCCAATCCAACCGATGATTTATCCTTTGTTATACAAGATAGAATGGAGTTATCAATGGCCTGAACCAGTGGGATAATTTTTCCTTCCTGATTCAGCAAGCCTTTGCTGGATGTACATAAAAGCATCTTCTGGGCATTAAACCCGATTGCCAGCAAGGTGGCGAGTTCGTCATTATCTGAAAACTTCAGTTCATTGTTGCTGATCAGATCGTTTTCATTCACAATCGGAAGCACACTGTTTTTCCAGAAGGTTTCAAATGTATTTTTTAACTGGAGGAATTGATTTCTGTTGCTGAAATGATGTCTTTCGCAGAGGGCCTGAGCAACGGTAATGTCGTGTCGGGCAAACTGCTTACGATACATTTCAATCAGGATGGGATTTCCGATGGCCGCCGCAGCTTTTCGTTCCGTAAGGGTGCCTTTGTACTGACGTAAGAAATTTCTTCCGCTGCTCACCGCGCCGCTGCTGACCAGGATGATCCGGTATTGATTTGACAATCCGGCCACTTCATCCGCAATTTTACGGATAACGGTTTGATTGGTCGTGCCGTCGGAATTGCTCAGTACGGCAGAGCCCAGTTTGATAACCAGGGTTGGCTGTTTCATTGTTTGCTAAAGCTTCTTTCGTCTGCTTTTGCAAAAATAGAAGCTTCAATCTATGTTTTCATCAATCTACCGATTTTGTCGGCTTTTGAGGCGTTAAAACTCCCCCGGCTGTTTTATCTTCGCGCCAAAGGAATGATATGGTAGAGATTGTCTCTGTTCAGGTGGCCGGTGATTATGGATTGATGCATACCGATCCGTCGGGAAATCAGCTGCAAACAGATATCACTGTAGAAAGCGGTGGGAGGGGACAAGGCTTCAGGCCGATGCAGGCGCTGCTTGCAGCCTTAGTTGGTTGCAGTGAAGTGGATATTGTGAGCATCCTCAAAAAACAACGTCAGGAGCTGACTTCATTCAAAGCGGTTACAAAAGGAGAACGGGAAGAAGGGAAGGAGCCTTCACTCTGGAAGACCATTCATATTCATTTTGAACTGAAGGGAGAAGTTGATCCGGCGAAAGCGCTTCGGGCTGTAGAATTGTCGATGGATAAATATTGTTCCGTGGCGGAAACCCTTCGGAAAGCAGGGGCCTCTATCACCTTTACAATTGAAGTAAACGGAAAATCTGTTGTTTAAAGTACTCTAATACCGCATTAAATGTCACAACACCCGCAAACACAAGCGATCCGCATTCAGACAGAACGCACCGGAGAAAAGGAACACAGCACGCCTTTGTTTCTGACCAGCAGTTTTGTGTATGATTCGGCGCAGGATATGGCAGCTGCCTTTACAGAAGAGAGCCCCGATGTAAATATATATTCCCGCTTCTCTAATCCAACTGTTGATGAGTTCATTCAGAAGATTGCAGTTCTGGAAGGCACGGAAGATGGAGTGGCTACTGGAACGGGAATGGCTGCTGTTTTTTCTACGTTTATGACCTTTTTATCCAAAGGAGATCATGTTTTGTCTGCTTCTGCCGTCTTTGGTTCAACCCATACGATACTCACCAAGTACCTTCCTAAATGGGGTATTGAGTCTACGTATTTCAATATGAATGAGCCGGAGAAGATCGAAGGATTGTTTCAGCCCAATACCAAATTGCTCTATGTAGAAACGCCATCCAACCCCGGTCTTGATATCATCGATCTGGAATTGTTGTCTTCCCTATGCAAGCCCAGAGGGGTATTGCTGGTGGTAGATAATTGTTTTGCTACACCGATGGTACAAAAGCCAATCTTGTTTGGCGCAGATCTCATCATTCATTCAGCAACTAAATTCATCGACGGACAGGGGCGCGTTCTGGGAGGTGTAATCGTTGGTCCGAAAGCCCTGATTCATCCCTTGTATCTGTTTGTACGAAATACAGGTCCTTCCCTCAGTCCTTTTAACGCTTGGGTATTGACGAAGAGTCTGGAAACGCTTGCCATTCGCATGGAGCGGCATGCAGAGAGTGCGCTCAGACTGGCAAAACATCTGGAGGATCATCCGAAACTGTCCAGAGTGCGTTATCCTTTTCTTCCTTCACATCCCCAATATGCAATTGCGAAAAAGCAGATGAGTAACGGAGGTGCAATTGTTACATTCGAATTAAAAGGAGGACTTGAAAGCGGAAGAAAATTTTTGAATGCACTGAAGATGCTGAGTATGACGAATAACCTGGGCGACAGCCGAAGTATTGCTTCACATCCTGCCTCTACCACCCATTCCAAACTTTCTCCGGAAGAGAAAGCTGCTGTTGGTATTACAGATGGATTGGTCAGAATTTCCGTCGGATTGGAACATATCAGCGATATTATCGCTGATATCGAGCAGGCGTTGGATAACTGTTAGCGGTTGCTGTTGAAAATTACAGACGTCTCGTCTACCTGACTTCCCGACTTTTACATAGTTCCTCTTTTCCCCAGTTCTACGACTTTGCAATCCCGTATGTCTTTACCATCAATGACAAACTTCAGGATTGTTCTGACCTGATGCCAGCCCTGGCGGCCTGCAGCACCGGGATTCATGTGCAGGCATTGTCTTTTTTCGTCGAAGATGACTTTTAAAATATGAGAGTGGCCGGCAATAAATAGCAGCGGTTTATATTGATCCATCAGTTTTCTGGTTTCCGGGTTGTAATGGGGTGGTGAGCCACCGATATGCCGCATAAAAACGGGAACTTCTTCGCAGGTAAAAAACAGGTTTTCCGGATAAGATGAGCGGATATCCTGCCCATCAATATTCCCAAAAACACCCCGCAGGGTTTTGAACTCCTGTAGCTTTTCAGCAAGTGCAGCTGTTCCAAAATCTCCGGCATGCCAGATTTCATCACAGTCGGCGAAATGGGTGAAAACGCCATCATCTAGATATCCGTGTGTATCTGAAATCAGTCCGATTCGTGTCATTGGTGTGAATTCAATTTCTTTAACCGAAGATATATACGGAATGTTTATTTTTACTGACAATTGCTGTATGCCATTCTTCCGAAATTTTTTATACTGGGTTGATAAACGAAAGTGGAAATTTGTTTTTTTATTGTCCACTCTTGAGCTTTCACCCAGATGTTATTGATTTTTTCAAATTTGATGAAGGTGTCATCATTGCCACTGAACTTTACTTTTTTTGATTTAAATTCTTTCTTATGCCTCATTATTATAAACTTGGTTCCATTCCTCATAAAAGACATACGCAATACAGAAAGCCTGACGGCGGCTTATACAGCGAGCAGTTATTTTCTACGGAAGGCTTCAGCGATGATTATTCGTTGTTGTACCATACCTATCCGCCCACACAAATCACACACGTTGAACCGCAGGTAGATGTGAGCCCGCAAATTGCAGAAGAGAAAATGCTGAAGCACCGTTGCTTTGAAGGTTTTGATCTCAAACCTGGAGGAAGTTTTCTAGAGAGCCGGATTCCTGTACTGGTCAATCAGGATTGTCATATTGTACTTGCTGCGCCGACCAGTGGTACCGGTTCAGATTTTTATAAAAATACGGATGCCGATGAATTGTTGTTTATCCATGAAGGCAGTGGCGTCGTTAAAACTCAATACGGACAATTGCCCTTTAGTTACGGAGACTATATCGTTTTGCCACGGGGAACAATATATCAGATTGAATTTAAAGATGCCGGGAATCGTTTGTTTATCGTAGAGTCATTTACCCCTTTGCGTTTTCCGAAGCGGTATATGAGCAAGTATGGTCAACTGATGGAGCATTCGCCGTATTGCGAACGGGATATACGTCCGCCACAGGACCTGGAGACATTTGATGTAAAAGGAGATTTTTTGATACGCGCTAAAAAGAAAGGGGTGATGTACGGCTTACACTATGGCACACATCCATTTGATGTAGTGGGATGGGACGGATGTTGTTATCCGTATATCTTTTCCATACATGATTTTGAACCCATCACCGGCCGGGTACACCAGCCGCCTCCGGTTCACCAAACTTTTGAGACCAATGCCTTTGTTGTCTGCTCCTTCGTTCCAAGGCTCTTTGATTACCATCCTCAGGCTATTCCGGCTCCATACAACCACAGCAATATCGACAGCGATGAGGTTATCTATTATGTGGATGGCGATTTCATGAGTCGTAAAAATGTAACGAGGGGCATGATTACCTTGCATCCTGCGGGCATCCCGCACGGGCCGCATCCGGGTGCTGTTGAGAAGAGTATCGGGGCAAAGGAAACAAAAGAGCTTGCCGTGATGGTAGATACCTTCCGGCCGCTAATGCTCACCAAACAGGCTTTGGAGATTGAAAATCAAAATTATACCATGAGCTGGGCGGAGTAGCGGTTATCTGTTATCGGTTAGCAGTTATCGGCGGCAGCTAACCGCCCTCAAATTTTTATCTTTTCTCTCATATTTGGCAATTTCGGGGCAAAATCCCTATCTTTGCGACCCCAAAAAGTATGGCCAAACAGGATTTAATTAAACAGGACGGAATCATTGTAGAAGCATTGAGCAACGCGATGTTTAGGGTAAAGCTTGAAAACGGACACGAAGTCCTGGCCACCATCTCCGGAAAGATGCGGATGAATTATATCCGAATTCTTCCCGGTGATAAAGTGGGAGTGGAAATGAGTCCTTACGATTTAAGTCGCGGACGAATCATCTTCCGCTATAAATAATAATTGTTCCAAGCTTAAAAAGCAGGGTATGAAAGTCAGAGCATCCATTAAAAAACGCAGTGCCGATTGTAAAATCGTTCGCCGCAAAGGAAAATTATACATTATAAACAAGAAGAATCCCCGCTTTAAGCAGCGTCAGGGATAAAACTATCAAATTCAAATTATAATTCATTATGGCTCGTATTGCCGGTGTTGATTTACCAAAGAATAAAAGAGGAGAGGTTGGATTAACCTATATCTATGGTATCGGACCATCCACCGCTCGTTATATCCTTGAGAAAGCGGGAATTGATGTAAATAAGAAGGTGAATACCTGGAACGATGATGAGCTGAATGCCATCCGGAATATCATCACCAATGAGCTGAAAGTTGAAGGTCAGCTCCGCAGTGAAGTGCAGATGAGCATCAAACGTTTGCTGGATATTGCCTGCTACAGAGGTTTGCGTCACCGTAAAGGGTTGCCTGTTCGTGGTCAGCGTACTAAAACCAACAGTCGCACCCGGAAAGGAAAACGTAAAACTGTTGCCGGTAAGAAGAAGGCAGCGAAGAAATAATCGAGAAGCTGACGGCCCCGGTCGTTGGCTTTTTGTATATGCACCGGTATATAACAGGTCAGTATCAGAAGTGAGGTGCACACCGAGAACTGTCCTGGTTCTGTCTCAGACGGGATGATTTTTAAACATGATTACCTTTTTTAACAACACATGGCAAAAGCACAACAACCCCTGAGCGCGAAAGCCGCAGCCAAGAAGCGGGTCGTGAAAGTAGATGCGTACGGAGATGCGCACATCTCTGCAAGTTTCAACAACATTATTATCAGCATTACCAACAAACAAGGCCAGGTGATTTCCTGGAGCAGTGCCGGTAAAATGGGATTCAAAGGTTCCAAAAAGAATACTCCTTATGCAGCACAGGTTGCAGCAGCGGAAGCAGCCAAGGTTGCCTTCGAAGCAGGCCTAAAGCGGGTGGATGTATTTGTAAAGGGTCCCGGTAGCGGTCGTGAGAGCGCCATTCGTTCGCTTGCGCAAAACGGACTGGAAGTATCCATGATCAAGGATATCACGCCGATGCCACACAATGGATGCCGTCCTCCGAAAAAGAGAAGGGTATAACATCCATACGTCCAAAAGACAGCAAGTTCTGATACATATTGAATCGCCATTGATTCATTTTTAAAAAGGGTGACTGATTCATTTTTAACGCTTTTAACGATCAGCTCACCGGTTTCTAAAAAGCGTAAATGAATAACTGATATGGCACGTTACACAGGTCCTAAGACCAAGATCTCCCGTATTTTCGGGGAACCCATTCTGGGCAATGGAAAATGGCTTGGAAAGAACAGTAATCCTCCCGGCCAGCACGGAGCAGCGCGTAAGCGTAAAAGTTTAGGAGAATATGCACTCCAGCTTCGTGAAAAACAAAAAGCTAAGTATACCTACGGTGTACTGGAAAAACAGTTCCGCAAAACATTTGAAGAGGCATCCCGTCTCAAAGGTGTAACTGGTGAAAACCTGATGCGCCTCCTCGAAGCTCGTTTAGACAACACGATCTTTCGTTTAGGTATCGCTCCGAGCCGTCCCGCTGCCCGCCAGCTGGTGAGCCACAAACACGTAACTGTAAACGGGATTGTGGTGAATGTTCCTTCTTTCACTTTAAAACCGGGGGATATCATCTCTCTGAAAGACAAGAGTAAGGATAATACGTCGGTAACCAGCGTGATCCGCGGAAAGAATCCAAAGTTCAACTGGCTCGACTGGAATGAAACGGAAACAAAGGGAACCTTCATTGCTTATCCGGAAAGAGAAAGTATTCCGGAAAATATCAAGGAGCAACTGATCGTCGAATTGTATTCGAAATAATTCTGAGCTGTTTCAGTCACAAAGGCCCGGATGCCTTATTAAAAACAAATAAAACCCACCTTCAATATGGCCATTTTGAATTTTGTTAAGCCCGACAAAATCGTTTTGCAGAAAGCAACCGATTTCGAAGCTCAGTTTGAGTTTCGTCCGCTCGAACCCGGATTTGGTGTAACCATTGGTAATGCGCTTCGTCGCGTACTCCTTAGTTCTCTAGAAGGATATGCGATCGTTGGTATTAAAATCGAGGGAGCTGACCACGAATTTGCTACACTGAAAGGAATTTCAGAAGACGTCGTTGAAATTATTCTGAATCTGAAACAGGTTCGTTTCAAAAGAAAAACAGATCAGGATGTTGTCAGTGAAAAGATCACACTGAGTCTTAAAAACCGTACGGAGTTTTCTGCTGCACTGATCGGGGAAGCTTCTCAGCAGTTTGAAGTTATGAATCCGGAATTGCTGATCTGTACAATGGATAACAGCGCCAAACTGGAAATCGAAATTCACATCTCCAAAGGACGTGGATACGTTCCTGCCGAAGATAATAAGCCGAAAGAAGCGCCGTTCGGATACATTTCTACGGATGCTATTTTCACACCGATCAAAAATGTAAAGTACGCGATCGAAAATACCCGCGTTGAACAGCGTACCGACTACGAAAAACTGCTCATGGATGTGGTTACTGACGGTACCATTCATCCGGAAGAAGCTGTAAAGCAAGCAAGTCGCATTCTCATACAACATCTGATGATCATCACAGATGAAAACATCACTTTCGATAATAAAGAAGAGAAGAAAGAAGATGTAGTGGATGAGCAAATGCTGCAGCTTCGTAAGGTGCTGAAAACGCCGCTGGAAGATCTGGATCTTTCTGTGCGCGCATTCAACTGTCTGAAAGCTGCAAAAATTAATTCACTCAGTGAGCTTGTTCAGTACGAACAGGAAGATCTGATGAAGTTCCGCAACTTCGGTCAGAAATCTCTTTCAGAGATCGAACAGGTACTGGGAGAGCGCGGCCTTCATTTTGGAATGGATCTCGGTAAACTTGGACTCGACAACATCGATTAAGGTTGAATCCTTTTTATGTAAACGACTGTAATTCCTGACACGGTACAGTCTATTGTTAAAAGCGAAAATTAGTTCGCAAAAAATTAAATGTCATGCGTCACGGAGACAAAATCAAAAATCTGAGCCGCACAGCTTCGCACAGAAAAGCGTTGCTTAATAATCTGGCTACAGAACTGATTCGTCATAAGCGAATCGTTACAACTCTTACAAAGGCCAAAGCCCTGCGTACCTGGATCGAACCCCTCATTACACGCGCTAAAAGCAATACAACGCACAACCGTCGTGTGATCTTCAGCTATCTTCAGAATAAAGAAGCAGTTAAAGAACTGTTTGATGTGATTTCTGAAAAAGTAGCGGCTCGTCCGGGCGGATACACACGGATTATAAAACTGGGTATTCGTATTGGTGATAATGCAGAAAAAGCCCTGATCGAACTCGTAGATTTCAATGAAATCTACGGAAAAGGTAAAGGAGAAGCTGCAGCTCCGGCTAAGAAAACACGCCGCGCCGGCAGCAGAAAAAAAGCTGAAGCAAAAGATAATGAGGCCGGAGCTTCTCAGGAAACCGGTTCTGAATCAGCCGCATCTTCTGAGGAAAAAGCTGCAGAATAAGCTTTCTGTTGAAAAAAAAATCCCCGAGAGGCAGAACATTTGGTTCTGCCTCTTTTATTTTGCACCCTGTAATGAAAGGACAACCCCATCTGCCACAAAGTTCCAGACCAGCAATCCTTTTGCTGGAAGACGGAAATATTTTTTACGGAAAAGCATTCGGAAAAATCGGAACAGCTTCCGGTGAAATTTGTTTCAATACCGGTATGACCGGATATCAGGAAGTTTTTACTGATCCAAGTTACACGGGTCAGGTTATTATCATGAATAATGTTCATACCGGGAATTACGGAACCTTTCAGAAAGATGTGGAGAGCAAGGGCGTTAAAATTAGCGCACTGATCGGAAGAAATCTGGAAGACCGCTACTCCCGCTATACGGCTGATGCTTCCTTGCAGGAATATCTGGATAAAGAAGAAATAGTAGCCATCGAGGATATTGATACCAGGGCACTGGTTACGCATATCCGTACAAAGGGTGCTATGAACTGCATCATCTCTTCTGAAATTCTGGATGAAGAGCAGCTTCGGGAGGAATTAAAGAAAGTACCTTCAATGGAAGGGCTGGAGCTTGCGAGTAAGGTCAGCACGCAGCAGCCGTACATTCTGGGGGATGTGCAGGCATCCGTAAAAATAGCTGTACTTGATTTTGGCACGAAACAGCATATCCTTCAATGCATGATTGACCGCGGAGCTTATTTAAAAGTATTTCCTGCAAAGAGCAGTTTTGATGAACTGAAAGCTTTTGAGCCCGACGGATATTTTATATCCAACGGTCCGGGTGATCCGGCAAGTATGGAGTATGCCATTGAAACCATTAAAAAAATACTGGAAGAAAAGAAACCAACGTTTGGGATTTGTCTCGGGCATCAGTTGATTGCTCTGGCAAGCGGTATACCTACCTTCAAAATGCATCACGGCCACAGAGGTTTGAACCATCCGGTGATCAACGTACAAACGGGGCTCTGTGAAATCACTACTCAGAATCATGGTTTCGGAGTGGATCCCGAAGCTGTACGTCGTTCAGAAAACATTGCGATTACCCATAAAAATCTAAACGATGATTCCATTGAGGGAATCCGATTAAAAGATCGTCCTGTCTTTTCTGTACAGTACCATCCTGAAAGCACACCGGGGCCGCACGATTCCCGTTATTTGTTTGATGATTTTATCCGGATGATCCGGGAGCAGAAGCTGTAGTACATATAATCACCTCTTTTGTTTATTTTCGGTTTCTGAATCGTACGCGTTAACGTATTTGCAAAGCATGCCGGATTTGATGCGGACTGATTCTATTCAAACAATAAAGCATACATGAAAATTGCTATTATCAATGGGCCAAATCTGAACCTTCTGGGTGTGCGGGAGCCTGAAATTTACGGATCGCAAAGCTTTGAAGCGGTACTGGAGTCTTTAAAGAAGGAGTTCCCCTCTGTTGAATTTATGTATTATCAGAGCAATGTGGAAGGAGAACTGATCAATACGCTTCAGCAAGTTGGATTTGATTATGACGGAATTATTTTCAACCCAGGCGGATACACACATACCTCGGTTGCAATTGGAGATGCAATTGCAGCCATTAAAACTCCGGTAATAGAAGTGCATCTTTCGAATATTCATGCCCGCGAAGATTTTAGAAAAATTTCGCATGTCTCTGCCAAATGTAAAGGAACGATAGCGGGGCTGGGCGTAAAAGGATATGAATTGGCAGTCAGGTCTTTTATGAATTAACGCAATTATTCCTGGCTATCCCTTTTTTCTTATAATCGGTTCCTGAGTTTAAGATTACAGTGTTTGGGACTGTTCAGGCGTACAGCACAGTTGAAATACGTGTTAGAAATCCATAAAAAAGTATTGGGGGTATAAAAAAGGACTTTTAATAAATCGGTATTCTTTTCGCCGGGTATATAAACGGCATTCAGCACATCAAATACCTTATTTTCAGTATCAGGATGATTGGCTTCCCGAATTCCATGATCGCCCTGAAAAATGATAACAGCAGGACGTTTATTTTCCTTTTGAATTTTATCAGCAAGCCTGATCATCAGTTTACGGCAATAGATCAGTTGTTCTACAAAAGATTTATTATAGCTGTTTTCTCTTTTGCGGGATTCATCCCATGTTAGCTTTTTACCGGTGCTATCAAACTTAAAACCTTCATGCGGGATGAAAAAATGGCTGTATACAAATTGTGGAGCTTGCATACTGCTTCCTTTGATAGCTGCATTGGTTGTGGATATGGCGCTTTCATAGCAATGCAGGTCGTCCCGAAAAAGATTCTCCCGACGGGAAGTGATCAGGGAGGGTAAAAGATTTTCGCTCACCCACTGATACCTTTTCCAGAAACCCGGCAGCAGTGTTTGATTGATGATTAATTCTTCCGGATGCCCCCAGCCACTGTGGGTAAGAAAGCTTGTATCTGTCGTACTGAGTGGGAATGGACTTGCATTGTGGATACGATATCCATTTTTTTGTAATAGGGGAATCCATTTATTGTGCTTGATTTCGCTTCTGGCTTTATACATATCCAGAAAACTGATTTCATCTTCGGCTTTATAGGCAGGCTGTCGCCCGTTCCATACAGCAGACATTGACTGAAGCGTGTAATTAGTAGCCGATCGACTCTCGGGAGGGATGATGAAATTTCGTTTTAATAATTCCGAATCCAATTCTGAGTGATTATAGTTTAAAATAGTTTTTACAGCAGGAGTAGAAGGGTGCATATCAAAAACGATGTAATAAATATCCGGGAATATAATGGTTCCGGAATCTTTAAAGGGGTTTTCATCTTTGCAATTATGCCAGGGAGAAATGTCTTTTACGGAATCAAAATCTCTGCTCTTCTTATAATAGTTCCCTGCTTCAAAAAGAATAAGTGCTATTAGTATTAAAAAGATTTTACCCTGGTGTTTATTTGTAGCTATGGGCTTTTGCCGCTTTGATCTCCTTATTAGGATATAAGTGAGATAAACGAATAGTAAAGGCAGAAGGAAGGAAATTTTAATATAGTTGCCGATGAAAGGTAATTCTTTAAAAAGATTAACGACGGGAATTGCAAAAAAATAAAGGAGCGTACAAATAAGTACAATTTGAGAAGGAGTATGAGTATTGTGAATACGAATTCGAAGAATCTGATGTAAGATTATTGGTGTGATAAGCCACAAATAAATATTCAGGCCCAGATCAGTACAATCTGCTATGCCATAAAAATCTGTCAGATTGTGAAGGATAAAAAAAACAACTGCGAGCAATGCATTGACCGGAACGTAAACGGATAATTGAAGAAATCCTGTATATGCTTTTTGTAACCGCATCTTTACTGTTGCCAGAACTGTACTAAAGTTTTCTGTGTTTTTGCATTACATAAATCGTTCTTTCTGAACCTTCTACCAGAAATTTTTTATGTATTGTGAAATAATCTGAAAAGGCCAGCTCGAACGCTTCCTGATTGTACCAATGAAAATGGTCGCTTCTGTTCTGAAGTAATAATGTTGCTTTGGGATCTGATTTGGGTATGAATTCAATCAGTAACCAGTCGCAACTGGCAGCAAAGAGTTGAACAGCGTGAGAAAAGGGCAGGTTTTTACCGATACATAAATGATGTATTAATGCCAGTGCCAAGCACAGGTCGGTCTTCATTCTTTCAACAAAAGAGGGTTGCTCGGTATTCATCCATCCGCTAGCCGGGCTGGGATGCATGAGATCAATAACAACAGGCAGTATATTTTTAAGACCCTGACTTTTAGTTTTTGTATAAAGCCGGTCGATGCAGGAGCTGTCCTGATCGGAAGCGATCACCTGTACGTTCTTATTTGCAAGAAAAGAGAAAGTGCCGTCGTTTGCTCCAAGATCCAGCAGTGAATTGTAATTTAATTCAGTAAGAAGATCTCCAATAATTTTCTTCTTTGAAGATAGATATTTCTCATTCAGTATGCCGGAATCATAATAATCACTCCATTCGGTTGGATGCTTTTTCCATTCTAAAGAGCCGATGCATTGAAGCAAATTCGAGAGAAGAGCAAAAAGATTTTTTTTAGAAATTCTTTTTGTGGATGTTGAATTTTTTCGGCTGGTTTTAGATTGAACCCTTGCATTGAGGTGAACGTGCAGGGCTACAGCCAGCTTGAATTTACTTATGAATGGAAGCAGGCGGGCTGTAAGAGAAGCGCTTATGCCGGAAGGGTAGGACGTGTACAGGCGATGAATTTCTATGCTTTTATAATATGCTATGAGCAGAGGGTTTAAAAAAGATTCACAGAACTGATTGTATGCAATCCAGGGAGCGCCTTCCTCATAACGCTCGAAAGAAAGGTGGTCGATCCAGCAGGCTTTTCCTTGATAAAACTGAATATTTAAAGGTGTCGCATCTTTTAGTATCATTCCCTTTTCCAGAGCTGCTTCACAAATTTTTAGCGTAAGCAAAGCAGCGTCTTTATATTGAGTAAAAGACCATTCACCCGGATAACTCAGGTAGGGGATGAATGCCGGTTTGAGTGTTCTGAAATGATTTTCAGAAGCAAGATGAACCGATTCGGCTTCTTCTGTCTGAATCATCCATCCAGCGTCGGTTAATTGCTTAAAGAGTCCGGAATGAAACAGCAGTTCGTAGTGTTCTTTATAAGAACTATGAACAAACCGGAACAATTCCCCTTTGTATTTATACATAAAACCAGCCGGGTCACGAAAGGAAGCCGGGTGTACTGATAAGGGGGCAGACATGTCAGTTGTTCTTATGATTCTGTTTGTCTTTCGTAAAAAAACTTTTTACCCAGAGCCATGCATTTTTAAAGTAGAAAAGCACGCCCAGAATCGCAGCTATAATTACTTGTACTAAATAACTACTACTCCCTGGGTCAATATAAAGCATGAAAATCATAGGTAACTAAGATTCGTCTTTGGAGTAATTGCCAGCAAGGTTTCATAAATCAGCAGGATGGTATTTTCAATATCGCTTTTGTGCAGCATTTCAACAGTGGTGTGCATATAGCGCAGTGGTATGCTGATCAACACTGAGGGGCAGCCGTCATTGGCATAGGCGAATGAATCGGTATCTGTGCCGGTACTTCTGCTGAGGGAGCGCCATTGGACATGTATTTTTTTCTTCTCGGCAACATCTGTAACGAGATCCAGCAGTTTGTTATGAACGGCCGGAGCTGTTGCCAGTGAAGGACCTTTGGAGCAGGAAATTTCACCTTCGACGATTTTACTGATCATCGGGGTGGTGGTATCATGAGTAACATCTGTCACAATAGCAATATTGGGTTTGATCCGGCGGGCAATCATTTCAGCTCCGCGCAAACCGATTTCCTCCTGAACCGCATTAACAACATAAAGGCCATAGGGTAGTTTTTGTTTTTTTTCTTTCAGAAGACGGGCCACTTCTGCGATCATGAAACCACCAATGCGATTATCAAAAGCCCTTGCGATGTAATAATCGTTGGCCAGTTCGTCAAAACCTTCTTCATAAGTAACGACACAACCTATGCGGATGCCCAGCTCTTCCACTTCTTTCTTAGTGCGCGCACCGCAGTCCAGCCACAGATTATCTACTTTCGGCTGGGTTTCCTTGCCATCTCCGCTACCCATTCTTGTATGAATCGCGGGCCATCCGAAGACAGCCTTTACAATTCCTTTTTTTCCATGAATAAGTACTCTTTTTGCCGGAGCGATCTGGTGATCAACACCCCCATTGCGTTTTAAATAAATTAAACCATCCGGAGTAATGTAGTTTACAAACCAGCTGATTTCATCCGCATGAGCTTCAATCACCACTTTGAACGGATGATCGGGATTCACAACTCCAACCGCGGTTCCGTAAGGATCCGTGAAATAGCTATCTACATATGGGCGTATATAATCCAGCCACACTTTTTGTCCGCTGCTTTCAAAACCTACCGGAGAATGTGTGTTGTGGTAGTTTTTTAAAAAGTCGAGTGACTGATCTGTCAGCAATGATTTTTTCTTTGTGTTTTTGGATTTTGCCATTGGAAGGGGTTTGTACAAAAATAGTCAATTGACAGACTCCGTATCGAATCCGGAGGCCTGGTAATAAAGAAGGGATTACAAGGGGATTGCAATCGGTGCGGTAGTTATGGTATCGCTTCTGTTTCCGGCCTTATCTTTAACCCAGAACCGAAGTAGGGAAGTGTCTTTTCGGGGAGAGCAGGCAGCGCCGCCCAGAAGGGCGTAGCCGTTTAAAAGCACAGTTGAGAATTTTAGCCTGAAAATCGCTTTTTGCCGGGGGGAAGAGGGGTAATCGGGAATCCGGTAGTTCAGATTTGTTAATATGGAATTGCCCGGGCAGGGGATTTTGCCGGCGTCAATTTTTTGAATGAATATGCTGTCTTTTACATCTCCTTCTTTATCCAGTACATCAAATTCAACTTCTATGATAGAACCCGCTCCGCCGGAAGTAGTAACAGCCTGTACCTGAACTTCTTTTAAAACAAGCTTGGGCTTGGTTTCGTAACTTTCTTTTTTGCAGGTGCTGAAAAGAAAAGAGAGTAGCAGAAGAAATCATAGTTTTGTACGCATGGGAACACAATCGTGTGTCCTTCAAAGTTACAGATTAATTGGCCACCCCTTTTTCCATACAAAAATATCTTGCGAATCTTTTTACAGAAAAAGAATTTGATTTCAGTTGGCTGCTTCAGGAAGCATACCTTTTTCAGCGATCTGAGAATCCGGTTTACAGGTCGTATTGCGATCAGCTCCAATACAATGCTAAACCGAAATCCCCGGGATGGGTGCCGCTTTTTCTTCCGATTCATTTTTTTAAAACGCGGGAGGTGTTAACAGGAGGTGCGGTGGCGAAGCTTTTTTTTGAAAGCAGCGGCACAGGTGCGCAGGGAAGAAGCCGGCACTATATTGCAGATCCTTCAGTTTATGAAGATTCCATTTTAAAAGGATTTGAATTTCGTTTCGGTAAGCATGAATTCCGAAAGCTGCTGGCATTGCTACCAGGATACCTGGAACAGCCTCATGCTTCATTGGTTTATATGATGCGTTTGCTGATGCAAAAAAGCGGCGACAACAATGGTTCTTTTTTTCTGCACGATCATGCGGGGTTGTACAAGTTACTTCAGGAGCAGGAACAGGAAGGAATACCAACACTGTTGGTTGGGGTAACGCATGCTTTGCTGGATTTTGCTGAAAAGTATCCAATTCCATTAAAACATATTCGAATCATGGAAACCGGCGGCATGAAAGGAAGACGAAAAGAAATAACCCGGGAGGAAGTTCATGCAATACTTAGAAAACAGTTTGGATTAGGGGAAATCTATTCCGAATACGGAATGACGGAATTGCTAAGCCAAGCGTATGCGTTGAAGGAAGGCCGATTTGTTTGTCCGCCCTGGATGAAAGTGCTGATTCGGGAAGAAGATGATCCTTTGAATCTGAAAGAAACAGGAAGAGGGGCTCTCAATATCATTGATCTGGCAAATATTCATAGTTGTTGTTTTATTGCTACGGAAGATGTTGGAGAAGTATTTGAAGATGGAAGTTTTCGTGTATTGGGAAGAATGGATCAATCAGAGTGGAGAGGTTGTAGCCTGATGGCGGTTTAGTCGTTGTTCGATATTCGTTGTTCGATATTCGTTGTTCGTTATTCGTTATTCGATATTCGTCTTTCGAGAAACGAAAGACGAGAAACGAAAGACGAGAAACGAAAGACGAGAAACGAAAGACGAGAAACGAAAGACGAGAAACGAAAGACGAGAAACGAAAGACGAGAAACGAAAGACGAGAAACGAAAGAC